>Ga0116229_10000324_pt1 | contig 59143 bp, 53 predicted proteins | sample S1TSphgellanicum_3_FD_87313 | JGI IMG/M metagenome (GOLD analysis project Ga0116229, IMG submission 87313) | Host-associated microbial communities from peat moss isolated from Minnesota, USA - S1T2_Fc - Sphagnum magellanicum MG | ecosystem: Host-associated > Plants > Peat moss > Unclassified...
ATATATATATATTGACATGTTCCATTTCCAATGAATTTAAACATCTTGAAGAGTTTCCTTTAAAGTCATACTTGTGTCATGGACTCATGACAATATGCATACTTGCAATCTGTGCAGGGTTTGAAGCATAAGCTTTTGTTAATTTTAGGAATGCATTTGTAGGTTTATATCCTCCTATTCTCTATTTTGAAACACCCAATTTTTTGTTTTTGTTTTTGTTTTTTTGAAATTTAGTGTATTATGAATAATGATTATGTTATCTTTGATGCAAGGTGGCAACACAACTACATTGTTTACATGAGTTGGACAAATTGAATCCAAGTTGCTTAATATTACTGGCACAAATGTTGGAGACTTGTAACGATAATGCCAGGTCTATCGAATGCTTGAATACCACCATTTGTGAATTTATGTGACAAATGCAATGATGGGAATGGTTACAAGAAATCCAAAGATAAAGGAAAAACTTTGACAGATGAAACCAACTTGTCTCATATGATGGAGCAAAAATTATTGCATTTTCGGAAGGGTAAGAATTTAGCCCAAGCTTTTGATGTTAACGGTGCACTAAAAGCTAGTTTTAGAGGTCAAATGAGTGGGGAGACACATATTGATGGCAAAAAATAGGACTAGGAAATCAACAACCTAAACATCTTGGAACCCTTCATTCCAAAAGTTCAACTGATTAAGTGAATGTCTTGTTCTGTCAATGTGATAGTTTACATATGTTATGATTACACTATTTCAAGCCTTAATGGTGCAATGATATTTACGTTAGCTAAATTACTTGTAGGTGATTGATGTAGTCACCACTCTACTGATCAATGAGGTATGTGCATGGAAGAACCTTAATTGTGGTCATTTGAAGGTAATATATTGTCATGGCATTCCAAAAGTTTTAATTGGCTTGAACTTCATGTGATTATATTGTAGGTGATTAATTTGAACCAAACATTGCCATGTCAGGTATGGTTGTATAATGCATATAGTAGACAATCCCATATTTATTCACAAATATTGAATTCTCTGCCATGTGGGCGATTACATCAAGTTTTGGACAGTTTGGGAATTATTCAAGTTAATTTTACAATTAAACCAAAAAGCAAGGGTTGTTTGCTTATGATGAAATACATTTTTTATTAGTTGTGTGATTAGGTGATTGAGGTGGTCACTACATAACCAAGAGAAGTCCATGTGACCTCTCAGGCAATTCAAAGCCCAACTCGACAAAAGGATAATGATGTGATGATTCAGGTGGGCCAACGTAAGCTCAAAGTGCCAAATTTGTTTAATCAATGGCATTTTGTTCCAATTGTTTAAATTGATTAGACATTTATTACATTGTAGTTATTGGAGCTAATTTTCAAAATTTTATATGTTGTGCTTACTTATAAGACATGTGTATAAGGTTTGCTAACCCCCTTTTGATTCATTTAGGCAAATGAAACTGAAGTTGCCATAGTATGCAAAAATTAAACCCAAATAAAAGATCAGCCGCCAACACTTTGAATGCATCAAACCGAGTATCTTTTGGCCAACTTGAAACACCCTAAACCTTGCTTTACCTTAGGCTTTATGTATAAGTTGTTTATTGGTGTAGTCAAAAACAACAATCTAAGTTAAGTGTTTTTAGTGTACCCACAACCATTATCAAATGAATAGTGGTCAAAACAATGTATCCTATTTAAACATGGTACATGATCATGATACGTTTGGTTCTATGTGGGTGGCAGAACAAGAGGAAGAAGAAGCCAACAAGGGTAGAACCCCTTAAGTTTAAATTTCAAGGAGGTGCAACAACAACACTTGAATTGTGTTTGGAAACCTTAGCAACGTGCAACATGAATTCAATCTAGATATGAATTGCATTAGATTTTATGATTGCTCAAATAATCATATTTGTTATGTAGGACAACATACTTCTAGTAGTATAATTTGTATTGCATGACCTTGTGATGTGTTTGTGTAGTGCACCATAGGTGAGATGGTCTTCTTGTTGCATAAGTGTGAACATGATGGAATGGGTACCCCTACTACAAGCACAATAGTTTATGGAGTTCTAAGGGATTTATTTCATGGGGCACAAATTGTAGATGGCTTGTACAAGGTGGAGGTGTCAGGATTGATGCTCCTAGATGCACTTTTGCATTTCCCAAATTTTAAGGATGACCTACTGCAACTATTGCTAAAGCAAGTTCAAGGCCAATTCACATTGTGGGATAGTGCAATGATGCGAAAAATTAATTAGGTACTTATTCTTTTCAAGTATTGTAGTTAATACTAGTGCCATGAACTTCATTGAACTTGTGTAGAAATGTTTCATAATGTAAAGTTCTTGAAGTCTTCAAGTTTCTTCACATCACCTTGTTCCATTATGCTTTAATTTGATAATGATGTTTTATCTACTCTAGCATTAGCATAGAAATGTAGTTTTGCAACTTGCTTAGTGGCATTAATAACTTCTTATGCAACTATCCTATAACTACTATAGTTGCACTAGCACCATATTTAATTAACTTGTAACTAGTGTAGTTGAATGCATAGTGGCACAGACAACTACACATGCAACTGCTGTAATTGTACTCACAACTAATTATGCAACTACCATAGTTGTTTTTACAACTACATCATATGTTACAAGACATATTTTGATCATGCCACATGGAAATATTTTATTGCACTAAAGCAAAATTTAAGCTACATGAAAAAATATTCAATTATTTTATAACAAATGATTGGTTGCCATGTGTTAATATTCTATTACATTAGTTTCATTTAATTTCGTATAGTCAAATGGCATATTGCCATGTGGTGATATGTAATTCAAATTATGTGATCCTAATTTGATTTATCACCAATGATGATATGCCATGTGTCCCTATTTTTATTGCATACAAAATAATTTCAAATACATGACGATACATTTGATTATTTTGCAGCAAATGGTTGTCTACCACTTGTCCAAATTATTAAAAATTTAATCTAATTTGTAACAAAAAATGGTATAATTTAATATAATTTTAACTTTAATATACCCTTGACTAACATGAATTTATTAATATAACTATTATTTTATTATAATTAGAAGTTGCCGCATGGCTACATTCTATTCACCCATCATTGGAGACGTGGTGCAATTTAATTATCTTATGGTAGTCATAGGTGTAGTTGTAACTTTATGCAACTACCAGTGCAATTACCATGCCATGTTACGTCTATTCCGACTACATGTTTTGTGGCACTTCTCCAAGGCGATTGTAGTCAAACCAAGTCCGAGGTGTCTATTATGACTAAAATGGAGTCATAAACTTCGTGGTTAATTTCCAAATTTCTTCTAGTGTTTCAATTAGTTTTTGCAACTACTTTTTAGTTACAAACAACATTTGCAATGAAAATCCCCTTAACTTTTAAATGTGATAACAAACCAATATGGTTAATTTATAGCCCCATTGTTTCTCCCACCTATAATGTAGGAGGCTAAAAATTGGCACCCCTATGGTATAAGGGACATGTCATACCATCTTTTTCACACTTACAATGTCCCATTTGAATTTCTCAAGCCATGTTGGTAGGGTTTTTCAAGCTTGGGCATGTAACGATTCAACTCCCAAATTTTGCTCTTTGCCCATGCTACAAACTTCAAGAACATGTGAGAGGGGTCAATTCATACAACATACGCAAACACAACATGGTTGAAAATAGTCCCAAATAATGGTCATTTTTTTTTGCCCAAAAATGGATGAAATTTGTTTGGTTTTGTGTAGAGTTACATTGGATAATCAACTTTGACCATTTTTTTTTCCTCATCTCAACTTGATTTTGCATAATATTTTTTCCATGTCATTCATATAAATGCTCGTTTTCTACCTTAATTTTCTTACCATCAATAATGCATGGTATTTTGGTCCATTCTCCCCAAAACGTTGAAAATCAAACTTTTGACAATCCAAATTTTCCATTTCTAAACTAAATCCTATTTTTTAAAAGTCGGGATTCAGCTTGAAGTCCTTTACAACTCTACTAAGTTGAATTTTTAAAATTCCGACAAAATCCATGACTTTTGGGCACATTTGTGAAGGTTGGTTCAACTTTTGTATTATGATTGTTTTGGTCAAATGTCAATTAAAGGTTAATTATTGCATTGGACAAGTCACATGCAATATTAATTACAAACGACAAGGGGTATTAGATGAAAAAGAAATTAAAAAGAAATTGAATTTATCCTTTGAATCCATTATATACATAATTGTCACATGTGATTAAAATGTAACTATTTTGGTCATTAATGAGGGCAAGTGACATGCTATTACATTTTCCAACTTTTAATTATTTAAAACATAAATTTTATTATAATTTTGAAATAATTGAGGACATCCAATTTAGATGCTTGGATGGTCATAAATTGTGCCACATGGCACAATATAAATCTATCACATGGCATATTCATTTGAATTTTTATAAAAATAAATTAAAATTAACATTTAGGTAGTTTGATAGGTATTTAGGTAAATAGGTTAGGGAGGTTGGTAGGTTAAAGTGGTGCATAAACATTTTAATTTTTTATCTTGGGTTGAGCTTTTTGATTGACTCATCCCATATAACATAAATATAATACCACACCCCTTCTTTATATAATCTTCAAAATGGGAATGAAAAACAAACAATATGGGATAAGTTTTGAGTTGTGACTTAGTCACAAACTAGGTTACAACTACAAACTTTCCCCTTGCCCTTTGTATTCATTTTTAAATTTCTAAATAATACAATTAATCAAGTAACTGATTAAGTAACTAATTAGCTACAAGTTATCAATACATAACTCATAAATAAGTAAATTGATAACTACAATATTATTGTTAATAATTTTAAAAATATAAATGATAAGAAATTACTCTAGTCATATATGTAATTAATGTAAAATTATTATAATTACAAAAATTTTAGTAAATTTTTTAATTATTTTAAAATTATAAATAAATAAATAAATAATATTATTATAAAATAAATTTTTACATGATTTATCAGTATTTTGATAGTAATGAAAATTAATATTATATTAATTACCATAAAATTACTCTTTATTACAATAAAATTTATAAATCGTGTAAAAATTCATGTTGTAATAATAATTATTAATGGTAAATATTAATTTAAAATAATAAATAGAATAAAAACATTAATTGCATTAAGTTTTTGGATTACTATAATATTATTGAAAAAAATGATGTAATAGGTTTTTAAAAAATTAATTGTAATAAATAAATATTTTATAATATTTTAAATAATATAATATGATCCATGTAATTAAAATAATTATTTTTCATCATTGTAAATAATTAATTACAAGTAATAAGTATAGTAATTACATCAATTTTTCTAAGTATAATAGAGATTTTAATAAAAATTTGAAATTAAAAAAATATTTTTCAATTATAAATTATTTAAATTTTTATTACTCCAATAATAGCAATAATTTGTGTCTAAAATTAGTATTAACATATATCTTGTTAATTAAAAATTAAAATAATTTTTATTTTGTAATAATAATTCAAAGAAATTATTATTATCATCATTTATATTGAATCAATATTTTAGCTAGGAGGTAACTTAGTGAGGTTAACTATAATATTGTTATTACTTTTTAATAATGTCATTTGTGGTAGGTACTAATTAACCATATCAATCAATATGAAATGATAAAAATAATAGCACAAGGATAATAATTTTTGTAAATATAATTAACCTTGGATATGTTTGGAATATGGTCATAATATATTCCAAATACATGTTTAATAATCTCAAAACATACATATATACATTCATTTATGTTTTATATATTTTAATGTGTTCTAAATATGAAGTACATATGATTTTAATACGGTCTTTGTATGTACCCTCATTATACACTTGTATAATGCTCCAATACCCCTTTGAAAAATTTGAAGTGACTTCATTATTTCATATGGTTGTGACTAATTTTGGTCACATTTTCAACTAATGAGACATATATGGCATTTCTTAGACAAAAACCAAATGAAAAGTTAGTTTTTTGAAAGGATGAAAGAAACAATAGTTGCAAACTAATTGCAACATACTCACAAACTTGACCATGAAAATGAATAGTTGTAGAAGTGACCAAAATAGTTGTAATGACAATTTAGTCACATGTAGTTGCAAACTTCTTGGTTACTCAATACAAGATTTCTTCTAGTGTTCATCACTTCCCTTTAATATCTAGGTTACTATGGATGTACATTTGCAAAACATTGTTGAGCTTATTGATTTAGCACAGAAGTGGTGCAAGTTTGGATGGTCTAATCTAAAGTGTGTTAGATTCCAAGAGTTGGAAACACATAGATGAAAAATGGCTAGAATTTGCATGTGAATTTGATGGGGTCAACCCATTTGGGAACTTTAATTCATTGCATTTTACATGGCCATGATTTTGTTGAATTACAATTTTCCCCTCTAGTTAGAAACTAAATGCTACTTTTTTATGTTGGCCTTAATCATTCTTAGTAAGGAATTTGTAACATCCAAAAATGTGGATGTGTGTTTGCAACCTTTGGTTAAAGAATTGTAAATGTTGTGGAACGGTGTAAATTGATTTTGATGCATACTTAGGGGCAACATCCAACTTATGTGCAATGTGTTTGTGGAGCATACATGATTTTCCAACCTACTGGCTATTTGTAGGTTGTGTTACCAAAGACCATGTAGGATGCTCTCCTTGTGGTCTAGAGATTGATGAATATTAGACTTCTTGGAAACTAATTTTTTTATAATAAATTGACAATATTTGCCAAGGAGCCATCCTATTAGAGAGCTCAAAATGCTTTCTATGGGGAAACAAAATTTAAGGCAACACCTTTGCGAGTAACTATTGCAAACCATATACAATGGGGCACAAAATGAAAATCATGGTTACATTGTCTAAGAAATAGAGCAAATGCCAAATTTGACCTTATACACAAATTTGGCATCAAACTAATCAACATCATGTCTAAATTGCCCTATTGGCAGGTAAGCATTTTGGGCCCTACTCTTAAATTGATTTTCTATTATAATTATTTGAGCACAATATAGTCATACCAATTAAGTTGTTGAAAAGACTTTGAATAATGGCACCTTCATTGTATAGTTATTGCCATAGGCCTATAAATTAGGTCCAAGAAACAAAGTTCTTGGTCCACATGGTGGTAATTAAGTTGAATTGAGCAAATGTAAAATTTTGATTTAGTGGATAGTGATCATGGTGAGTTTCAAATGTTTATAATTTCATCCACTTTCTTGTTGGCCATGGTTTACTAATCCACAACAAATTGGACATGATGCACTATGAAAAGAATTTATGTGAAAATGTGATGAAAATAATCTTTGGTACAAAGGACACAATGGCTATTTGAAAAGACCTCAAATAATGCTACATATGACCACATTTGTGGCTATAGGATGTTGCATTAAGGATGATTAAACTTGTAGTTTCATTTGTGTTGTCAAATGAAGAAAAGGAAAAGTTGTTTACAAATTATTAGCAACTTGAAACATAATCTCATTATGTGTCATGACTAAGGAAGGGAATCCACAAGGATATAAATATGAAAGGGATGAAGTCTCATGACTATAATGTTATGATGCAAGAGATATTGCCACTATGCATGTGACACAATATGGCAAAGGGTTATAAAATGGCCATTATTCATTTATCACATGTGTTCAAAAAACTAGGTGTAAAATTTGTGGGATCTGGCAATAATGGGGGACATTGACATTAATCATGTTGGAACATGATTTCCCTGTATCATCTTTTGATATTTTGACACATCTTTTGGTTCATTTACTGGAGAAACTGGAATTGTGGTCCAATCCACACCCAATGGATGTACCCAATTGAACAATACTTGAAAACCTTGAAGGGATTTGTGAAAAATAAGTTTTGGCATGATGTCAACATGATAGAACACTATGCATTAGAGGAGGCCTTACAATTTTGCACAAAATAATTATGTAGGATTTTACAACCACAACATAGAGAATAAGGGTTGAGAAAGAAAACCCACCCATGTATGAATGATAAAATGTTTAAAGGAAGTGGGCATTTGCAAATCATGAGTGTAAATCTTTGGGACATGACAACATTAAAGTGATGGATTTTGATTAAATGCCATTTATATTGTTGCCATGCCATTGTTTGTAAGTTGCAAAGTTGAAAGTTGGCATGAAAATTATGGCAAGAAACATACTAATAAATACAAATATGTAATCAAGAGAAGATAGAGTTCTTATTTAACCTAGGTTGATTTCAAACAAGGGTTGTTCATGTGTTCCTAGATCATCCCATGGAAGTGCCACCATTTTCAACATAGATAAGAACTTGAATTGTTACAACTATCAAAAAAACGGACATAATTGAAAAAGATGTGGTGCAAATGTCCATGCCACCAACACTTGAAACCAACCCTTATCAAGCAATGTGGGCATATAGTAACTATATCCATGGTTCAAGTGTTGAAGAACACTTGATAACATGTGATAATGGGGTAGCAACAATTTTTGAACAAAAATGTGTGTTTGGACTAAGTGATCAAAATCCAATGCTTGCAAAGCTAAAATATGTAAGATGGGTTGAAGAGATATTAGAGCTACAGTACATGGTATTAAACATTATTATTTTGTAATTGAGGAAAAAAAAAAAAAACTTTAGGAATATTGCAATAGCCAAGAGAGATGAATATGGCTTCATTTACATAGGCTTTGCTTCCTTAACTCCCATTTTTTACTAGTCTTTTGTTTTTTTGTTACATGTGGAGCAAATTCATTTTTCTAATGACATGAAAAAAAAAGGATGGAAAGTCAAATGTAACACTTGCATAGTATATTTTATTGAACTTATGAAAATATGGTCAAGGCATTAAACATTATAGTATATAAGGACATAATTATTTTTATTTTAGTGCTTAAAAAATTTGGAAATAATTATAATAATTACACATGTGGCAAAATCATTGGCAATGCTAACTTATTTTTGTCACATCTCTCATGTCATAGTTCACTTCAAAAATATCTATGATTGTTTTTAATCGCATGCCACATGTGACAGTCCACTTCAAAAATGTTTGATTATTTCAATTACATGCCACATCTCACAACTAATGGATGGTGAATGTTGGGGCATAGTGTGTTTATGATAATATTTGCATTAGACGTTTTTATCTTTTGAGAACAAATCACAAACCCTTGGTATTATGGCTTGTAATTGTTTTTGATGTTTATGGAAGGAGAGGTTGTTGGATTACAATGTTGTAGAACTTTTGTTTCAAAATTATTCATCATGTGCATTATGGCCAAACATACCAATGTTGATGCACTAAATAGGAATTTGGGAAGTATGTCCAAGGAGGATGAGGACTTTGGGAATGATATTTAGGATTTAGAAGGATTCTGAAGGAGTTTATGGCATCAATATGGATAAAACACTATGAAGGACAAATATTTATGTGGCATGTGAACTTGTCACTAACCTATTTATTTTGAAGAAGTAATGTTAGCAACTTTGAAAATCAAGAGGAAGTGAAAGCTATCAAACACGAATGTGGAAGGATGACTTAAGAAGATTGTTAATAATCAACCTATGATGCATAGATCACATGGTTGATAAAGCCAAAGGAATTTGAGAATAAAAAGTATAGCTATGGTGTTGGATCTGTTTGAAGATGAATAGATGTTAAACATTGACAATTGGAAAGATGAATTGTTTATGACTTTGCTTATGGGAATTATGTTGAACACAAATTTGCTTGCTTCTTTTGAGATTGAAAGGGCAAAAAAAAATGTGATAAAATAACATTGGTTAAAAAACACATTGTATTTCTAGAATTGGTTGTTCCATAAATTGAGGAGAAAAGGAGGTCATTGGAAAAATGCATAATGAGATGGGGCATTTTGGATTTTGATTAAAGAAAAGGAGATTTTTTTGGCATGATAGAACTGAGTCTATTGAATAATTGGTCAAAGCTCATGATAAATGTAAAATGATTAGATAATCTAATGATTTGTGCTTTGGTGTTGAGGAGATGAAAAATGTACATGTATGCAATTTTACTTTATCACATTATTCTTGATATGACAAACCAATTGCCAAAATTTGTGAAAGGCAACAAATATGTATTGGTCACAATTGACCATTATTTTAAATGGTGCAAAACTTGTGTAATGTAGGGGTACAATGCATTTATTATTGCCAAAATTTTGAAAGAACAAATCATTTGCAAGTTTGGCATTGCTAAGTTCATTTTAGTTTATAATGGGAGTGAATGAATGAAGGAATTTGATGTAATGTTTTAAGATTATGGCATTGCTCAACATTTTATTTCTCCTATTTGGTTTCAATGTGATGGGATGATGGAATGTTTGATTTAGACAATCAAACATGGACTAATAGTTTTGTTAGCTTCCAACACATAAGGATGGTATATGTAATTACCAAGGATTTTTTTTGGATATTGTTGTGGCATCCAAGAAAACACAAAATATTCTTCATATATGGTGTTCATTAGGTGTACCCCACATGTTAGTGCTAACAACAACTTGAGTGGGTAGTGTGATGCTATTGATGAATAAGTTGAACTTGAATTCATGGCAGAACATATGGTGTGTAATATGTAGCTTATTGTAAATATTCACAAGTCCATATTTGAAAATGTAAAGAAATCACAAAAAAATAATGAAAAATCTATGTAGCTCACAAGGGACTTCAAATGTTTTTTGAATTTTATGCGAATAATGTTAAAGCGAAAATGCACAAACTTGGTAGGAAAAGATCATTCGTCTTAGAAGTTGGGAATGACCTTATTTTTTATGGGGTGCAAGGATGGAAAAGGTTTTAGGGAACATGGTGAAGGTTGTAGGATTTTTGTGATCAAGAATTTGAATGAAAAGCATTGGGAAAAAGTTGAGAAGGACTTATAGATTTACCATTTTGTAGCTTGAAGCCGAATCTATGAGAATATAGGTTTTTTTTAAGGATGGAGTGGTGGCACATGTGATGTGGAATGATAACTAAACAATTTTTGGCAAATGAAAACATGGTTTGAAAATTATTTGACTTACTTGAAAGAAAAAGGAGACAGCAATAGGAGGAAAATAAGAATGTTTTTAGTGGTTGAAATGATCAAAGTGTGTGGAAAGGATTAGGAAAGGGTCGATGGAAATTGAAGAAAACATGTGCATCTTTCTTGATTTTTCTCCAAATTACACTTTGTGTGTTGTTTATTTGTAAAAGAATGTGTGGCATTAATGTGTTGTTGTTTTTCAAATGCTTTCAATCTTTTATTCATGAAGGTGGGTATGCACTATTTTTCAACAATGAATGGTTTGTTGGTTTTGTTCTGAAATTCCTCATGATGTTTGGCAATGGTTTATTATTGGGTTGTCACCTATCTTTTGTTATTTATGAAGGTGTTGCACTTGGTGATATGTTGAAAATAAATGGAAACGGAGAATTGGTAAAGCACAACATTGGGAAAAGCTAAGTGTCCATGAGTTTTTACATTGTGTATACTAGTTAAAGGTGTGATTGCTATGGGGAAAAATGCTCACAACACAAGTTTTTGTTGTCACTTTAGTCATCAAATTTCCAACATTTTTCATGCATTGGAGAACTTTAGGATAGAAAGGTAGAAAAATTTAGTAGAATGATTAGGTTAGAGGCACGTTATGGAAATAATGAAGATCCATGAAGGATTTTGGCATTGGTTTCTGATGGCATTGTGACCTAAAAATGTGTTTGGTGTTTTTTTGGTGTGAACAAGGTTTAAGTTAAAGTTTGGATGCAAGAGTGACCTAAGTGGATGAATAGTTGTAAGGTTTTGGATTGACGGAAAGTGCCAAAGCAAGAGATCATAGAATGGAGGTTTGTGAAGGAAGAATGCCCTAAGCTCCATGAAGTCCTTAGAATAAAGGGTACTGTATTTTTGTTGTGCCATTGCCTTCTCTTTTGTGTGGACAAAAAATGCTACATAGAATAGGGACTAGTTGAAGAAGATGATGAATAGACAAGGGGTTTCAAAAGTGGTTGTATTATGGCATTTGTGTTTGGAAGGAAAGATGCTACATTATTGGGACAAAGTGTTGAGGTGTGTGTGAAAAGGAGTACCCATTCATGTGGGAGCTCTAAAGGGAATTACTCGTGACCTAATCCTTCCTAGGATTATTGGGACATACATGCAATGGGTGATTAGGGTTATTGTTGTCTCTTTGTAAAACTTCTTGAAACCTAATGGGGGAATGGAAAGGATTTATGTTCTAAGGTTATGAGTTGAAAGTCATAAAATGCCATAATCCAACTAGTGGGCTCAAGAGAGAGAAACTATAGCAAGTTGATTCTTCATGGTTCATAGTTTATGTGACATAATTACTATTCAATTCAATATAGGATTGGTGTTACATCCTATTTAAAATTTCATAGAAGTTGATTGTTTTATATCAATGATTGTTAATTTGTCATTGCCCTCTCTTTTGGTGATAGCATTGTCATTTTAGGTTCAATATACTTGAGGTTTTTTAAGAGATTTTGGTATTTTAAGTAGTAGTGGGATTGTGAATATGGGGAATGAGTGCTTGTACAAATGGGCATTTGGAATGGGGTTTTTGTTTATTTCATGGAAATTCAAAGTGGGCTATTGGGACAATTGCAATAAGAGCTTTGAGGGATACATTTAACTAACAACTTTTGAGATGACATTTTTCACTTGTCAAAACTTGTGGGATCGTAGGTATCTAAGGGAGGATCTGTTGTGAGATTTCGGATTTGATATGGGATTGTAGGTATCTGAGGGAGGATCAATTGTGAGATTTGGGATTTGATATCATGTCTGTTGTTGAAAAGGATTGTGTCAATGGAAATTGAGAGTCTTGGGTTTCATGACTCAATAATGCCGTGAAGAAGACCAAAAAGCTCATGAGAATAATTCTGGACTGATCCAATCCATTAATTGCATGTAGATTTTAGTCTGTGATTATGTGTAGGACTTCTCTGAGGTAGTAAAGTTAAAGCAAAATGTTGTGATGGATGTTTTTTTAAAGTAGATTTGTCGTGTGTTTAGGCATGATTGATGTTTTTGAGATCTATGAGAGGATAGATGATTGAGAAAATCAAATTCTTTTTCCTTTTCTTTTTTGATGACAATGAAAGCAAGTTTGAGATTGTAGTTTCAATTGTAGGTTGAGATTGCTCTTCTAACACGGCCACTCTGTTAGCTACCTCTTTCTTCTCTGCCACCCCAAGGCACCTCAGATGCCTCTATTGATTCCTCACCATATCCACATCATGGAGGTGACTTCTTTGGAGATGAGTCTAATCCATCAACATGGTGACTAACTAATGATAGATGTATGTTAGGTTTTTTTGTAAAAATAAATTAATATCTGTTTTTTCAATTTTGTGGTTTCCAAATTTTTTGCAATTCCTTTCATTTTAAAAAAGGGAATACAGTCAAATTTTAGGAAAAAAAGAGAAAATTTCCATTTTTTTCCAATTCTTTTTGTCGTCAAGTGGTGAAAATTCGTATTTATAAAAATTCCTGTAAACCAAGAGTATTGAACTCCAGTGGATTTGGTGACAACTGTTCCTTATTCGTTTTCATTCTTTGGCATGCACCCTTGCCAAGTGGATCACGATGTGTGCAAGTTGGCAATCGTATCTTATGCCTCCTCCCACCAAGAGAGGGCCCTTTGGTCACTAGTGGCTTATTTCCTTTCAGATTATAGTAAGGGTGTGTTTCCATGATCTCCCACTTATCCATTATTATTTGTACTAACCTCAGACTCAAATAGTTTAGTTGGGGTTTTTGGTTCTTCCGTAAAATGTTGAAACACTGGCTCACTATTCTAGTGGATATTTCAGTATTGTGGTCGGTGCCTTCCCCCACCCCCCAAGTATCTAACCCCCAGATCTGGAGATACCCACCAGACGGACAAATGTCAGTCACCTTACCTCAAACTCATAATACAAGCAGGAGTGGATTCTTTCAAAGTGGGTTGAGAAGTGGTGAGGTGAACATAGTAATCCCTTTTGGTACAACTTGACCAAAATTAATAGAGGTTGAATAATGGGTGAGCTGAGGACATGGAAGCATACCCTAAATCCAGTGGATTTGGTGACAAGTGTCCCTCATGGCAGTCCATTCTTATGTGCGGACAATGGTTCACCCCAACCAGTTGCATCACTGTTTGAGGAAGTTGCCAATCCTATGCAATGCCTCCTCCTACCACCCAGGGGCCCTTGGGCTCCTCCTGGATTGTTTCCCTTCAGATTCTAGAAAGTATGACGGAACTTGGCGGTGGTCCATCATGGACTAGGAGTATTATATTTGGATGACAGTGGGTTCGCCAGGGTACTTGTAGGATACTCCCAACTGTCCCCACAAACTTGGATCCAAAGACGCTTCACGATGTTTCGCACCGTTGCATAAGTCCAAACGTGGAAACTAGCCTAGCAGCAATGGAGTTGGTCCGCTTTATTTCCCCCAAAAGAAAAGAAAAGAAAAGAAGGAGTTGGAAACCAGCCAGCAACCTGCCGCTCTTCTTCTAGAAAGAATCCCTCCATGATTATCGATTATTTTACCTCATACTTGCTTAACATGCTGGAATGAAACCACGTGAGCTCCCCCTTTTACTTCACAAAGCATTCTAGAAACCTGAACTGTACTCCATAAGTGGGCAACAGCAGCCACAGTGAACCAGCACTCATCAGTGCACCATCCACTGGATGCCTGTTATGACTCAGTTGTGGATGATCCTCAACTGAGTTACCACCCAGTTTCATCCTGGTAACCCATTCTGTAAGAAGTAGGTCTAACATATAGACAGGTAGGTAACAAAATAGGGGACTAATAGGTAAGTAGATAGTTTAAACATAGTAGGTAGGGGCCGTTATTTACTATCTACCTGGTTGGTAGGTAGTAAATTTAAAGCAACTGAGCTAACCACCATGGTTACCTAGGGAACTGGAACCCAACAGAAAAATGTTTCCAGATCACATATCATCCATCCTTGATGGTGGACTGGTGGGTGCTGATTCACTGTGGCCGGCAACAGCAACCCCCCCGCCCCCCACCCCCCCAAACTTAACATAAATGCAGTAAATAAGAAATTGATTAATGAATTTCAGCCACTAATTTTATGGAGTGACCATGGACAAAAGAATGTTTTGCAAAGAGATGAATAAATATCCAAATCTAAATACTTTTGGCTAGGTAGTAGATACACGGAAATATGTGTTAAGGCAATTAGAAAATGAGAATATTCACCTTCCAATCTCCTATGTAGAACACCATAACACACCCCAAAAAAAGCCAAGTCATACATCCTTGTTGACGAACCAAACAGACCCAAAACATGGCCAATTCCTATGTCCTTGTTTGGGGACCGAATCACACCCAAAACATGGCCAATTCAGGCGTCCTCATTGATGGAAGAAACAATACTAAAATATGGTCTGTTTATGTATCCTCCATTGAGGGTCAAAACACACCCAAGACATGGTCAATTGGAACATTCTCATTTGGGGATGAGTAAAGGGGACAATTGAACAAACATGCATCCAATCTCCACTGAGGAAGGCCAGATTGTGGTTTGGCTGTTGTGGAAGGGCGGAACAATTGTTTTCGACTTGTTGTATTGATAAGGCCACTAGATAAACCTGAAACAGTCAGATGGATAAACGTACAGAGTTCACATGACACATAAAATAACTTTATGGGTGTATGTTCATCCTTCTTATTCACCTCTCCTATTCATTAGATAAGGTGCCTCCCAAGTTTGTTTTTTTTTTTTTGCAATGAGCCAATTTGATTGGCCCATCACTCAAAAAAATGAAATATGGACGCTCCCCACAATGGAAGGTTCTATTTTCAGGTACAGAGTTCCTCCCCTTTGGCCCACCTATATAGGTGAAAGGAGGACAACATTTGCAATAAGGGGAAAAAGTGATGTGCTATTGGGAACTCTTGCTTTGCCCTGCCGAAAACAGGGGGGAAAAAAAAAACAGAAGCTTGCGTGGAAAGTCGACTGTCCAATGTCCAAGTGGAAAGTGAACAGTGCACACAGTCCACTCTCCACACCAAACACAACTTGAAACAAAAACCTCCCCCACCCACAAGGAAAAAGGGGGGGGCCCCCACTCCATGACGCGGCTTCTCCTTGGCTGCATGAAATTTCATCAGAACCCTAAAAAACTTTATTTATAAGCACACCACAGATGCAAGAAATGTAACACCCTACCTATTAATTAGATGAGCTGCCTCCCAAGTTCTTTGTTTTTGTTGCAATGAGCCAATTTTATTGGCCCATCATTCACAAAAAAAAGAGCTATGGAGGCTCCCAAAAATAGAAGGTTCTATTTTGAAGTGTAGAGTTCCTCCCCCTTGGCCCACCTACATAGGTGCAAGGACAACATTTGTCAAAGCATATAGGATAAAAGTGAGGTGCTATGGAGAACATGTTGGGGAACACATTGAGAACTTGAGGAACATATTGGAACTCAATGGGAACTTAAAGGGAACATATGGGAACACATTAGAAACTAGGGAAAAATGAAAAAAAATCCTTCCCCCAACAAGCTTAAAAGGAAAAAAAACAAGGCACCTTGATTGCATGCTTGGGCCTTCCCATTGGCTGCATGAAATTTCTCTTCCCAAAAGAGTTCATCAGCATTTTTGGCCTGGGCTAATTTACCACTTGCAAAGAACTCCCTACCTATTAATTAGTTGAGGGGGGTCCCCAAAGTTTGTTTTGTTCTTTTGGAGAAGGAGGCACTTTCAAGAGCCCATCACAATTTTTTTTGAAACTCCCAAAAATTGTGGTGCTTCCCATTGGTCAACTTTGGCTGAAGCATATGGGATAAAAGTGTGATTCTATTGGGAACAATTTGGGGAACACGTTGAGAACCTGATAGGAACTGGATGGGAACCAAAGTTTGGATACATTACAAACAGAAAAAAACAAAAAAAAAAATCCCCTGGCATGGGTGTATATTTGTCATTTCTATGAGAAGGAATCGAATAGAAAGTGACCAACAAAAAGAAAAACCAACCAACCAACCCTCCTCCCCTTGGCCCGTCACCCACACATTTCACAACATCTGATTGCACCGTTGCCAACAATGCGATAAGGATGCCATATGTCCCATCATACTATAGTTGTTGATTTCCCACTTGAAGCGGTACGTCTAGTGGGTCGTGTCAGCAATCTGGCACAGAACGAGATCAGGTTGATCCTGGTTGATATTATTGTACCACTTGAACCTAGTGTATCTGCAGTGTACACGCCTTCCATTTTGGTGGACCCTGCCCCCCACTCACACCTCCCATTTGGCCCTCTATCGATGTTTATTAACATCCAACGTACTGTAAATTAATTCCTTAGCCCCTTTACGTAATTTCTTTTTAATAGCCAAAGTGGCTATCATGCATAGGAAGATGTACAAAAAAGTGATCATCATCCCTGAGAAGACTAGCCAAATCTGGCTATACTCCAAATATGAATTAGAAAATCTTGAATCATCCTTTTTGTATTTTGGCTACAAAACTGAAAACCACATGTAGAAATCTGGCAAATTTTTACTTTTTGTGTTCCCTCAATTGAAAACCTCCAAAATCAATTAATTTTTCTTTTTGACAAAATTTCACACAAAAAGAAAACAAGGCTGGCCCCACCCATGAACATGAAAATTTGGACTGTTTAAAGTGAAAGTCTATTTAAATCACCACCACCACCCGGTCCAATCGTCATGGTCACAAGCAGTAAATTTTCATTTTTTTCATTTTCAACTGGGTGTTGTGAAGCCCACTAGGTACATACCATGTATCTTTACAGAACAAAGTTCAAAAAAGTTACAGGCTATTTAACACTCTCCGTCATCTAAAATAGAGTGTATAACCCATTTCATTGCTTCCAGTGGACGTGCTATAACAACACCATTCTGCAACTTTCAAAACTTCAAACTTCAAGTCCAGCTGCTAGTGCTCCTGTTTTTTTGTGTACAAATCTTCCACACTTGAAACCTGCATCTCTTCAGGGTACTCAATCTGTAGTGTGTAACCCCCCGCCCACCCTTCCTTGTACTCAGGTATTGGATTCAAAGTTTTTTTCGGGAGAAATTAGAGGCAACAGCAGAAGTGGGAATTTTTTTGGGGTTGTAGTGGATTTGGTTCTAAGTACCAGCTTGTGTGGTTTTTTTCTTTGGACTTGGATTTTTGGTTTTTTGGCAACCTTTTTTGTAAGGCATTTTTGGGAAGTAGTTGCAGCTGATGTGCTAGTGGTATAAGTGTCGAGCCTTTTGCAGATGGCTGTGGCTAATTTTTCCCTCACTAGTAATGCATTGGTGTTGCAAAAAAACAGTGGCAGTGCTCTTCATGTGACCGAGCTGCCTAGTGTTGAGGTTTTGTCTCCAGTGAGCTGCAGCTTTGCTCAACGGGGATTTTTACTCGCTCATAGTTTTCCTACATTGGGTGGTGCTCACAACTGCCTTCAATCCACAGCAGCTTGTAGCAGCCCCAATTCGAGGCACCGTAGTAGTGGAAGTTGTAGTTTCGGATCAAGTTTCTTTTGCAAGAACGTCTCTTCTGAAAGTCAGCTTTGTTTCAAGCAGTTGAGAAAATTAGCAACCGCAAGCCGAGCCCCTTGCGTTTGTGCTGCAGGAGGAGCAACAGCGATCAATTCGGAGATCGAAAGCTCGACAAATTTGAGCTTGTATGGTTTGTTGGGAGTGCCGGAGGATGTGGGACTGCCCGAGATTAAGTCGGCTTTCAGGAAAATGGCGTTGAAATACCACCCGGATGTGTGCTCGCCGACGACGCTAGAGGTATCCACGAAGATGTTTCTAGAGGTCCAGCATGCGTACGAGGTGCTGTCGGATCCGGCACTTCGAGCTGATTACGACTACGGGTTGATGCATCCCTCATTCGCGCAGGCCTTCGAGAGGAGTGAGGGAAGGATTCACAGGCGACCGCCGCCGCGGAAGCATGCGGGAAACAACCATAGCCGAGAAGATAATGGCGTGTCAGAGGCGTGGAAACTGCAGTGGGAAGCTCAGCTTACGAGACTGAAGCATAAGAAGAGGGAGCAACGAGAAACGGTAAACCCGTTCAATGCTGAGTCATGGGGTTCTCGGATGCGACGGCAGCCGCGTCCGCAGACAGCAGCTTTCGTCTGAGATCTTTTGTCTTCAAAATCCTCAAACTTCCCACCAAAATGGTACTCTCTGCAAAAACAGATCCTCGATGGACCCCAAGAACTTATGGGAAGGGCTCATTCCCCTCTCCGCGGTGCAGACACCATGCTAAAGACCCTAATAGTCAAGACAGTTACTATGGGGTCCAGGCTTTTTCAAGGTGTGAGAACTGAAAAGGGGGATCAGAGTCTCTCGGATTCAACTAATATTGTGGGCCAAAAGCAAAGCTCTAGGACGTAGCACGAGTTCGAGCCTCTAAGAAGAGCCTGGTCCTCCCTCATCTTCCAAAAACGAGGCGTGCAGTCAACGCAAGAGCGAAGAAGAGGACAAAATTCTCTAAAGCCAGGAGTGTCGAGCATACAATCCACGCAGGACACAATCCATCATCCAGCATCTGTCGATCTTTCTATGAGAGTGAAGAAAGGAAGCTCTCAAGTCTGAGAAAGGCTAGCTAGAGAGAAACTCTGTGTGTGTGTGTGTCTCTCTGTCTCTCTCTCTTTTCCTGGAATTTCCTGAACATGGGACGAGCGTTGAGAAGGAGGTTGTTGAGCAATACTTAGAAGAGTGCGAAAATCCATTTGCTCGCCCGAAATAGAGATTCTCGTGCACATACTTCTTTTTCTTCTGTTTTTTTGGGGGTTGGAGGGGTTTTGTCAATAGAAATTGCATTTCAAATCATCTTCTGCATCAGCAGAGATACGGAAGGCCACTTCTTAGTTGCTACATCAACTTGAGAGTAAATATGTACATTTGGGTCATTTGTAAGTCATCCAACGTTGATTTTATTCATATTTTTTCCATCATGCCATACAAGTTGATTCACTCTATCTTTTCCCAATCTTGAACTTCTGAGTACGTATGATTTGGACCCTTCTTTCATTTGTTTTCCTCTTACTTTCGTTTTGAGTGTGGTTGACAATTTCTTTCATGGTTGGCTTTTTTCTACTTTTCTTTTCCAATTTTATCAGATGTCTCTCCAAAGAGAAATTCTACATTTGTTTTGAATGTGGTTATCTTTCACTGGTTTTTTCTCTTATTTCATTCTGACTAGTGTGGCATGTGCCATTCGCCCAAGTGTGAACCCATTACAAAATAGGGAAACTCAACATTTGAACATTGTTTTGCACTGTATGTATCAATTTTTTGAACAGCTAAATATGAAAGGAAATCATGCTTGAATTGGATGGTAAGCCTTCAAATGTTACCACATTCTCAACTGATTTTTCCTTTCAAAACCTGGTTTTTTGGAAATTGTTTGAATTTTCAGTGGCAGAAATCACTTAAAAATCAATATGTCCCACATTCTAAATCCAAATCTTACCAAATAAATTCCATTAAATACTGCTCATCAAGATCTTTCCAACAACACCGAAGGCACATTCTAATTCTTCCGAAATTTCCAGCTACGATTTAATTTAATTTTCGGTGAAGAAATCATTCAATATTCAAGACCTTCTACATCGCAAGTCCAAACGCCATGAAACCAAGCCGATGCACCCCTCCTCCAAAGAGACAAAGAAAGTGATTTGAAGCATCCCGGTTTAGTGGATCTCGTCGGGACAAACAAAACAAAACAAACAAACTACCTTGCTTCACAGATAGATTGTGGTTGGCTCTCCTTCATTGTTTTTCTGTTTGCTTTCATTTTGAATGTGGTCACTAATGTGCTTGCTCCTATGTCTTGATTCCACACTCCAAAATTTATTGCCAAACTTTTTTGGATTTCTTCTACTCATGTCTTCAATGAAGTCCCCCAAGTTTTTTCATTCATTGATTTTCCCAAGCTTTCATATGGGCTCTTCATTCCATTTGCTTTTAGCACAGTTTGCTTTTAGTATTATGAGAATTTGCTTTTACTATTGTGTTTGTCACTAGAAATCCATTGCAATTTTAAATTTGGTGAGTGTAACAAGCATACTTTCTTTTTTGTCATGTGCAATCACTCAATTAATGTTAGGGTAGTTAGACCTACCATCAAACACATAGTGAATCAAAGCTTTGTCAATCCACACAATGATTTGGGTCGACCCTAGAGTGTCAAAATGAATCGTAGAGTTGGATTGGCTACACCCATAGCCACAAAAACAATCCAAAACCATCCAAAAACAAGCAAGATATAAGGTCTTGAAGTAAAGGGGGGCTTGTTTTTTTGAAAAACAACTTCCTCACACACTTTGTGATGTTTAAGCATACACTCTCCACTCACCAACCAACTAGTCACCTATTAGATTCTACTTAGCACCTACCTTGTATTTTAACATTTGTTTATGCAAAATCATGTTGTTTCCTTTCAACCTCCATTCATCTATGGTGTATGGTCCAAATTTGTCATTCATCATGGGCTTCAAATCTATGGTCACAAGACTCCAAGCATTTAGGAAAACATAACAACCCAATGGTCATGGGTTATTGCCTTTTTGGTGTTTGTGAAGGGAGGTGGTTGGGTAGTGCAAGGGCCCATTTGTGAATGAAAGCATTCTTGTGCAAAGATTGTAATCTTTGCAAAATTGCATTTCCTTTGTGTGCAAAGCTTGCGCATAACATCTCTTTCATGTTTTAGGTAGGAAATCCTTGGTGGTTGGGATGTTATTTCTTTCCTACAAGCTCTCTCTCTCTTTTTAGCTCCTACCTCCTTCATCATGCCCCTTGCCCATGCTTTTATGCTCTTTTTGCAAGTTGAGAAGCTTCTAGCAAGTGGTGGCAACATGTGAGCTTCTTCAAATGGCACTAATGGCCTTTTCAACAAGAGGATCCCATCTTGTCAATCTTTTTTTCCTATAGCCATAAACCTAATTTTGTCTTTACAATTACAATGCATGTTCCTTCTCTCTTTCTTGCAAGCATTTACATTTTATTTTTCTATTGTAAATTCTTTCTTTTAGAAGTTTTTTCTTTCCTACAAGCCTTTTTTTCAACAATTGTGAACTTTTTGGCTATCCTGATTTTTTTTTCCTTGCAAACTATCTATCTTGTACAAGCTTGTTTTCTTTTACAAGTTGATTTTTCTCATATTTTCATAAGTTTTTTTACTCTTACAAGATTGCATTTCCTACTAGTTTTAACTAGGTGGCCCTATTGTGGGTATACGTTATAGGTGTTGGAGCTTTGAAGTCGATGTGCATCCTAATGTAAAAACCCATCACCCCCCCCTCCCTTTCCTTTCACTCCCAAAGGTTTAATGAACTTAATTGAGCTTGGTAAGAACATGTTTCATTATTGTCAACCTAGTTTTTGCCTTTTGTCTAGCCTCTTTTTGAGTTTGTAATATAAGCCCATTTGAAACTTAATATCCTCATGGTAGATATCCTTGTGGTTGCCTAGTTAGTGATGTTTGAATGTTGTAATGCAATTGATCTTCATATTCCCTCATAGTTCCCATGCTACTACAAAATATGTTATGTATTGCCTTTAAAGGTTCTTTTGAGTTGTGTTTCAATCACAATTTGAAATATATGCCACCTTCGGTCAAAATGCACTTAAAGGAGTCACAAGCATTACTTTACATTAAGATTGCTCATCTTTTTCCCCCAAAATAATTTTTTTGTATAAATGATTTTTTTTGCAACTCATTGAGAAAAATGACTAAAATTTCCCCAAAAAATCAATTTTTTGCTTTAATCATTTTTGAATAAATATGAATTTCTAAAAGCATACATATTCTTTGCAAAATCTATGTTTCATCTTGAAAAATGATGATAATTTGAAATCATACTATAAATTGTTGATTTTAAAAGTTAATTTAATATAATATAAAATATTTTTTTTTCAATACATCATGTATATTATACCCCATTTATATGTGATAAATTATTTTTGAAATTTTGATATTCTAAATTTTCAAATGTACATACTTTGAATTTTCAAAGTTTTAAATTTCCACATTTTTGAAATTATGAATTTCTCTTTAGTGTGTCTAATAGGTTATTATCATCTCATATTTTTTTATCATCAACTTACTTTTATTATATGAGTTCTTTGAAAGTCCTTTGTAAAATTTCCATTTTTAATGATAAAAATTTTCATTTTCAAAAGTCCTTAACTAAACAAAAACCTAAAATTGGATCAAATGGATTTTTAATTTGAGTTTCTTGACATTCATATGTGTTAAAAAAGAACAATGTGCCATGATTACCATGGTTTCAAATGGCCAAAAAAAAAATCTTTAACTTTTTATGACAAAATCTAATGTTTGACACCCTTTTGGCTCATTTGAATGTGTTTTGACCTTGTGCATGCCCTTTTCTCTTTTCTTTCCTTTCATTTGTTGTCCTTGATTTGGTCTATTGCTTCCTTTTCTATGCCAAGTTGTCATAGGATTCCTACATACTCATCAAATGTGATCACATGGTACAATGTGAACTAATGATTTGTTGACTTTGGTTGTTTTTGCAATTAGACATGACAATGTTAACAAGTTTGGAAAGAACAAGTTCTCAATGTTGTTTGCACTATTTTGCAATTCTTGCAATAACTTTGACTGTTTCAGGTCCAAATCAACCAATAGTACATCACCTTCTTCAAGTTCTTTTTTGGTGGTAGTTAGACTCCTTGTCATCTCCACATAATAGTTTTGCATGTGAAGGAAAGTTGTCAATATCTTCTCCATTTGTTGCAACACTTGTTTTTACAATAAATACGAAAGATGTAACAACAAATTTTCCCCCCCATCTAAGACTTCCATTAGCTTTATCATCAAAGTTATAAATTTCTTCATTTATTTTGTTGTTTTTAATTGTTGTATACACTTCACTAAATAATAGTTTGTCATTCATTGCCCTAAATTTTAAAGGTCAAATTCATATAATCTTGAATCCAAATTTGATATTTTTGGGGATAGTGTTTTGTCCCATGTTTTTACCCAAGTAGCTAACTTGATCTTGTTTGGTTCTAAGTATCTATTTTTGATCTTTGCATTATTGCTTCCTTTCTAAATGTTCTTCTGAAAGCCTTAAAACATGACACATATAAAGGTTGTAGTGTGTGTGATGTATGGCTTGGGAATTGGACCATATCTAATCCAAATGCATGTGCTTGTTCTATTACTTTTTAAATCGCATAAGATCCATGCCCATTTAGGATTAAAAAATGTAATTTGTTTGAGAAATCCCACTTTGTACAAATGTTTTTGAGAAACCCAAGAATTTTTTGAATAGAAATGTTGTCATCAAAGTTTTTTTTTGCATTGTCATACAAGTCATTTGTTTGCATTCTCTGATGTAATCATCTCATAATCTCTCATTTTTTAAGATGTAAATATTAGTAGAACTTCACCTATTGTGTTAATTGTACAATTCATATAGTTAACCATTCCTTAGATTTGCGGATGACAATGTAAACCAAAACATGTTGATTGTCTGCATGTTTGAATTCTTATCTTGTTGAAATTCCAAGTATGATTTGGTATAAAATTGTGTTGATTATATAATGTTTATAAGTTTTGATAAAAAAAACTATAATATTAACTAGTCAGACCTTAGGCTTTGGAAATTTTTAAGCCCTTTGCAAGATGTATGCACAATTCTAAATGCTTGTAGTTAAATTAATACCACCAAGAATTCCCAAGTAGACCATTTCAAAATGGTGTGAGTTTGCTTTGAGTGAGTTTTCCCACCTTGAACTTGAGTTGCTACAATGATATAGATAGTTTAGGTTTTTACATGTTTAAAGTTTAAACAATAATAACATATTCTTTCATTACAACACTTGGTGGGCCAACTTTCTTGCACTTGGTCTTGCCATTTAGATGGTCAAGCAATGATGACAATGGTATGTTCAAGTGTTTTATGACCTTCCTCATAGAAATCTCCCCTTTTTCCATTTCATGGCCTCTTTTAGTTGTTCATTTGTGCATTTGCCTCTAGGGCATGTAGTAGGTTCATGTTGTGCTTTATTTCTTTATTTTTGTATTATGGTTGGTGCAAGGGAAGGGGGGACACGAGGTTTGTGTGCTTGAGGCCTATAACCTTTGTCCTTAGACCAAAAATACATGAAGTTAGTTAAGTTAGGAAATGTTTGAATAACATGCTTTTGTGTCACCCATGTATCAATGAGATGAAAGAAATTTGCAAATTTTTTCGATTCCAAATGTTAATTTGTTGTTGTTGTGCAAATAATGGGTGTAAATCTCAAGTTATGAGAGGTTGGAGCATGCTAAAATTTGCAACAACCAATGCTCCATGCATTGTTTTTTGCTTGTGTGACTACATGTTTGGTTACCCAACGTTAGTATAAAAACTTAACATATTTCTCCTTGTAAAAATTATTTACTATTTCAATTCTACATTCATCAAACCTCTCCTCTATTTTAACTTGTCTGCTAGTCTCTTTTGTTGTTACTCTTGAATTCTCAATTTTATCTCTTTTGTTGGATTCTCTTGTTGTTGCTCGTAACAACTATTTCTTGAATTTTTCATTCATCACACTTTGCTTCTATTTTCAAATTTACATTAGTTTTTGCTCTCAACCCTCTTACATCAAGTACTAGAATCTCTAAGAAATTATGGAGCTACTCTAGCATAGATGTTAGTAAGGTGGACATGCTTCTTCATAGTTGTGAGGAGTGAATGATTGAATCAAACATGACTTATCAAATATTTGGATGTCTTGTTTAGATTGTCATGTTCTTGTTTTGGTAGGAAAATTTGCAAGTAGGTTCAAAAAAAAATTGGTGCTCTTTAAGTTCATAAATTTTTCATTGTAGTATCCCAAGCTTACATGTCTTTTGATTCTTTGTTTGGATTCTTGCAAAGAACATAAATGTTCTTTGCATCCCATAGACTAATATTGCAAGTTGGTTAAGGTTTAAGCCATTTATGGTGACATTTGTACCCCTTTGAGTGTAATAGATCACCTCCCATCCCTAGATAATTCAAATGGCATTATGAGATCTATTAATTTGTCCATATCACACCTTTAACCAATCATTTAAAGTTCCATGCATACATATTTTTGCATATCTATGTCATTATGTGTGCATTTTTATTAAGACAATTATATGCCCATTGCCAAATAATGGCCTCACATAATGAGTTTGCAAATTTGTCTTAGATGACACTCTTCGACATAGACTTAAAATCCCATGAATTGGGATATGTTCAAATTTGTGAACATGTGGAACTCTACCCTTAACACAACAATCTTTTTAGTATGACTAAACACCTTATTTGAATGAATATTACATCTCACATCCATGATCTAACACATTTGCAAGGCGCAAACATGTTGAAGTAAGCCAATTTATGATCCTTGTTTTTTGGAGTGAAAATAAGAATAAAGTAAATCTTAATATATAGAATTTTGAAAATGTAAATAATTGTACATGGGTGTCTAAAATTTGGTTTCAACTAGATGAAAGTAGGATATAATTACATTTTTGATAACTTCAAGTTGATGGCACTTTTAAATGTTTTAATTACTTTAAACTTTTACATTGTAAATGCCATATTTTGCCAAACTTTTAACTTAAAAATAAGTTCTAGCGTAGCTTTAATTGATATTTCTTCTCACACCATCAAGGTGAGGTTTAGGGTTCAGGGTTCCCATGTTTTGTTTAATGATAGTCTACCCATTATCTTGTGTGATCCAACTTTCAAAGATCTATCCAAGAAAATTCCTAAGTAGAGGAAATTGTATGAAGGAACAAAAAGTTTCAAGATGCTTACTTGATTGTTATGGGCCAAATCTATGATTGATGACAAAGGTTTAGTGCACCAAGTTTGATGTAAGGTTTTGCACCTTTGTGGAATGGAAAGAGAAGCTTGTAATTCCAAAGTTAGATAACTTGTTTAAACATGTTGGTTGTTGAAAATGCAAAGTATCCATGCTTAGTGTTGTGGTTCTTACTATTACAAGAAGGATTTGATGCATGCTAAGAATGAATGTGCATACACTACTCATGACCACCCCTCCATCTTAATTCAATATATCTAGTTACTATCCCCATTGACCAAAAACAAAACTACATGGAATTTCTTATTTTCTATCATCTTTTTGCCCAAAGATGTCCCATGATTAATTACGAAAGCTTGAAACCCTTGTTTTAATTATTGAAAGTGAAAAGTTTTTCCAAAAACCACTAGTTTGATTCATCAAGTTGGGGAATGGCAAGGTCATGCATTCTATGTTGTTGGAGGCTACATAAGCCATATTTATAGTTGATACCTTAGTTGTTGCAAACAATTTGCATTGTGCACATGATAACACATGATTTTATGCAACATTGTTGTGCATATTGAAGTCAATGTGTGTTCCATTGCCATATATAACCCTTTTAAGTTTTTATTACTTAGCCTATGTTGCATTATCATAAACCTAAAGGGAGGCTTTAATGTTGGAAAAACTTAATTGTTTTCCTACATAATCATTTTTTTTCATTTTATGAATATGTGTTGTTGATTTCCCTTATAGTTGTTTAGATGATCAATCCATACACTTGAAAAAAAATTAGGAATAAGATCTAGAGATAAATGCTTTAAAAAGTGAAAGGAAAAAAAAACAAATGTCACCAAAATGAAGGGTAATAAACTAATTGCAACACTCCTTCCATATCCATTACAAAATGACCAGCATTATGATGACATCATGTTTATATTTTCAACTTCATAGACCAACATATATTTTAGCCAAGTTGAATGCAAGTTATAATAAAAACCCAATTTCTATTTTAATTTATGGACTTAGTGTGGATCAAATCCCTCTAAATTCTCTCATGAACTATTCATGTGGTCTTTTGTGGGCATCATAAACACATAATTAAACATGCTCAACCTAAAAATATTCCCATACTATCCCATTAGTTGTTTTAATGGATATCCCAACACTTTTGTCTTTAGAAACTAAAGGCCTTCACAAGTGGTTAAACTCCAAATAATTACAACAAATAACCCATGAAGTCCATATAACAATTTTCAGCTGGAGCTCCTATAAATACAAATATTCACCCCCAACCCTAGTAGAATGCCCAACAACCCATACAATCTTCAAAAGATGAACTTATTCCCAAGTGGGCACAATCACTCTTGAGATTATGATGCCTCTACAGACCAACTTTGTAATCCCTTATGATTTTTAACGTTTCCACACCTCATCCCTTTTCTATGTCTACATGAATTTCCTTGATCTTCTACCATCAAATTCAATGCAACAAAAATCTTGAAAAAGTTGTCAGAAAACTAAGAACATAATATGGAACATTCATCTCCAAAAATTCTTTAAAAACACACAACTTCTATCTTCTAAACACACACACACAAACCTACACCCAAAACATCCCCCCTTAATCAAAGTTAACTTCGATATTTATTTTGCAACTGCCTCTTCATTGCTAAACCTTCCACCACAAATTCCCCTTAGCAATCAAGTCTCTCCTCACCAACACTTCATTGATTAACACAAAAACAACCTACAGTCACCACCTTCAGCCGTCACTAATGTCTAGCGAATACCTCAAAATCTTGTCGTCTAGATTTTATCATGAAAGTTCTTCACATAATTCACAACCATTTGAAAAAATTCATACTTTTGCAAGTATTAAATCGTTAGAAACTCATTTGCAAGCAAAAATAAATAAAATCACATAAATAATTAAAATATGTTGATATTTCCAATTCCTTTCAGACTAATGCGTAAACTACTAGTTGTTTTTGCACTTTCTCCTTTTTTCATTAGTAGCAACAAATCCATCCAATTAAGTCTTTATCCAAAAAGTTGCCCCATTCACACATGGCCTAATTTCATGTCACACAAGAACTAGATTGAATAATATCATTATCTAAATTCCAAATATGTGTTTATGAAAATCACATGTAGCATTAGCTCGTGATAGAAGGTTTAAAAGACCTACTTCATGCATGTCTAATGGAGAGGAAGAAAAAATAATGTTCAATCTTGTAGGGAACTTTTTCAATTTCATGGAATCTCATGTTCAAAAAAATATGAACACAAAGGCACAAAAGTTGCAATACATCTTGGGGTTATTGTGCAAGGAATAGGGTTTTCTTATTGATTTGAATGTCCATTGCTAAGGAATATCATAGCATTTGAAAGGTAAGAGGGGACCATTAAGTGTTATTATTGTGTTCATAGCACTATTGAACATTGAACATTGTGAGAGGGCCTTTGAAAGTGTTGTGTTCAATAGATATGGCACATTTGATAATATTGGATCTTCTATTAGGTTTTGGAAAAACTTCTTTGTATTTTGAATGTGTTTATTTCCCATGAGCTAGTGCTTTTATTTCCTAGTTTTATGATGTAATCAAGGTGCAAATCATATATAAGAGAATTATTTTTGGCACTTATGAGATAATTGTTTTGGGTTCCTCGATTAAATGCAAATATATATATATATATATATATAATTGTTAACTCATTTGTTTTCATTTTGTAGGAGGGTATGGTTTCAAAGGGCTAAATTGATTATTTGGGGTACTCTTCCTATTAATAGAGAATAGAGAGGGTTCTGGCACATGTGTTGTGCCCTTTGTTTACACTTGTAATATAACTGTTGGTTATATACAAACATGGTTAACAAACAACAAGATTGTATCATAATACATACCAACTTGTTTGGTTTTAAGTATATCTCACACAATCCTATTAACCTTTCCTATTCATTAGATGAGATGCCTCCCAAGTTTTTTTTTTTTGCAATGAGCCAATTTGCCCATCACTCAAAAACAAAATGAAACTATGGAGGCTCCCCAAAATAAAAGGTTCTATTTTGAAGTATAAAGTTCTTCCCCTTTGGCCCACCTATATAAGGTTCTATTTTGAAATATAAAGTTCTTCCCCTTTGGCCCACCTATATAGATGAAAGCCGGACAACATTTGCCAAACCACATGAAATAAAATGAGGTGTTATTGGGAACTTTTTGCTTTGACCCCTTCCCCCCCTTGGAGGAAAAAAAAAAAAAAAAAAACTTGCATGGAAACTCCATTATCTATTGTCCGACTAGAAAGTGAAGAGTGGATAGTCCACTCTCCACACCAAACACAACTTGAAAAAATTATATTTGTCACCCCATTGACCATAAATCATTTCCATGCAAATGAGGATATTTATGGGAATCACTCTGGACCCATCACATGATGACATCTTGACACACCTTAATATTAAGGTGGTCCATATGCAAGTTTTTTCCAACCACTCAATTGTGTTGGCACCTATCTTTTTTTACAAAATTTGTTATTAGAGAATTAATCAACTTACATTCCCAATTCAATATGCTCTTGAGGTCCAAGGTCCTTGAAAGTTTACACGGTAATGGTAAAAGGGTTTTTTATCGATAATCACATCTTTTGTGGTGGGAGTAGTGTGTTTTTTTGTTTTTTTCAATTTTGTGAGGTAGGTGGACTAGCCTATGGTCTAAATAGGGAAATTTCCAAACCTTTTTTTCCCCAAGTTGTAACTTTGGGGGTTGTTTTCCAAAAACATTCCTTTGTACAAAGTACCAACCCCGCCAATCCAACCCACCTTGTGTCACTATTTCTACTTGGGCAAATAGATGTATCTCGTTCAAAGACTTGTTACAACCTTGCCAAGGGATAATTGTTCCATAAATGCACGGTCCTAATGTGGAGTCCTAACATGGATGCCTTACATTACATGTTTTTACACCATATTTTAAGTGTGGTAAAAAAAAGGTTGAACTTGGGAAGCAACCAACTTGTGATTACTATGAATCACATTATGTGCCCAAAATTCTAGCCTTGTCGTTAGCCTAGGTCAAAAATGGTGATTAATAGTTTTGAAAACAGAAATTGCATGGAGCAAATGGGAAGGTGCAACACACATTCAAAGGCCCCCAACAACTTTTTTGGTGATTGGGGGTGGGGGGGAGAGATTTTTTTTTTTGGGGTCCCTACGTGTTCCGATCACATTCCTAAAAAAGTTCCAATGTCTTCCAATCTTGTTCTCCAAATTTTCAACGTGTTGCCAAAGGATATCACTAATAACCCCTGATTTGAAACCCATGTGTTTTGGCCAAAGTCCTCCCCTTCTCACTTATATAGGTGGGCCAAAAGGGGAGGTTCTCCATTTAAAAGGGGAACTTTGGGTTTGGTCATACATAGGGCAAGATTCAATAAAAAAACTTGCCAAAAAAAAATTAGTATTCAAAGTGGGGTGAAACTTAGAAAACCATCAACTTTGGTGATAAATTGAATTTCATCCTGCTTCCACGACTACTACATATATTTTCACTACTCCTACCTATATGACTACTATAATTACATTCCAACATTGTGCATTAAATGTTGAAACTCAACATTTCATACTAAGATTTAATAAAATTTCCTTACTTTGTGTGTACCACTAAAAGAGGGTATAGGGGGTGAAAGGAGGCCCAAAGAGAGGATGAAAACATGGTGATTTCAAATAACTCTATTGTGTACCAAAATTGGGGATAAAACATAAACATTAGGTTGAAAATAATACATAGGAAAAAAAAGAGAACAAATTGGTTTTGTCACCTAAATTGGTCCTCACAAGAATTTAACCCCCAATTTTGGATTTTCCTTTTTTTTCACAATTGCTATTCATATTTTCATTGAATCAATGAATAAACTCAATCTTGTGAACCAATATACAAGATATACCATTAACTTTAATTATGCCTCATTTAAAGGATGATTTCAAGGATAACATTATTAGTTTAACAATTACAGTCTATGCCTAACAAAATAATTTTCCTAGCATTGAGTATCAACCATCGATGTGTTCAACATTTGTGGGTTTAGGGTCTAAGACATTATCACAAAGTGATACTTGAAAACAATACAAATGATACTTTCTCTCAATGTAACATAACTTCAATAACTTTATGGTGTGATACAACAAATGGACAATATTTTTTAAAAAGTGACAAATTGTTGCTAATGCAAACAATAACTTTCCTTCAAGTTCCCACATGTACAAAAACATCTAGTTAAATTCTATGCAATTGATAGATTATACCATCATGACAACTAAAATATTTTACAAAGGTTTTAATGATGTGGCTAAATCTCTCCCAAGTGCCAATTACATCAAATAATGGCAATTGGTCAAACATAGTTCACAAATTTAATACACAAATATGATATAAATAGATTGATCAATTTCAAAGTCCTACAATGCATCCATGATCAATAATTCTAATTACTACCCAATAAGTAACACATCATTACCCAAGTTTCCCAATTGCGATCAAATCATTTTTCATTTCTAAGTAAGTCCAACATGAATTATAACCTTGGTCAAAGGAAACCCCTTTGCTATCTTCCCTACTAAACTATTATGCAATCAATAAAAGTGGGGTAACTGCAACAAATGTTTGTAAAACCATCAACTTAAATTAACATATGAAAAATATATGTTATCTCCATGAATTGATTGTGCCTATTAGGTGTTTGCACCAAAATTGAAGTATATAAAACTCCATATATGATTTGTGGTGACCTATAAGTCATATTTTATTTTTAAAAAGTGAAATTTACATGTCATGGGGTGATAGACATCTAGAATGGCAACAATTTGTTTGTTTATAAATAAATAAATAATAACATTATTCGGTATTGTTTATAATTTTACCATGTGATTTGCATGTAACAACTATTTCTAAAGGTGTATGATGAAGTATGTGATCAAATTCTTTGAAATATTTTGGATCTATGGTGTGATATAGGTTCATTGAATGTCCAAAATATGCACATTTGTACAAACGTTCATTTTAAGTATTAACAATGAAGTCACTTATTGCTCCTAAGTAAATGTGCATCAATACAATGGACATTTTTTCATCATAATCTTAATTACTTGGAACCAACAAGTTGTGTATATTTGTGCAACCAAATAACAAGCCTTCGAATCATATTCCCATGCTTCTTCAAATCCAAAATCCAAACTTGCAAGAATTTTCATTTGAATTTCCCATAGCATGACCATCAAGGTTGTAATATCACTTGCCATTTGCAATCCCAACCATTACAACTGTTTGTTTAGGATTTTTTCTAGCAAATGAACCCCCTTCCTTGGGGGTGGGGGGGAGAGGAACAACTTTTGCATCTCTCCACCTAATTGCTTGATTTTTGTGGTCATGGATGTGCCCAAAGTTGAGGCACAAGTTTTATTTGGATTCCATGTCACAAAAAAAGAATCCTAGTGTGTGAATTCTTATGGAGTCCTTGTGTGAGGTGATTTACCTAACTATTTCAATAATAAAGTAAAATTTTTGAATGTTTTATCATGATGGCTATTATCTATGCATGAAATGATGTTCAAACAATGTAAAATTAATTACTTATAAAATAATTTTTCTTTGGTAAATGGGCCTCCTAATCTGCACCAAAATATAGACAAATTCAACTATTGTTCATTCATGCAAATGCCTAGACTTGGCACAATTATATGGGGATGGCCAACCAAAGCAAAAAAAAACATAATAAGGTCTTTGTCACTAAGGCAACTAATGTTAAATATGACCTGAACATTAATAGAAAGGAACCATGCATTTGTTATCAACTTCCCATGATAAAGAAATCTCAATGCCATTAGATCCATGTAATGAAATTAAATAATTTGCATTGCAAGGATGATATTTTTCACAATGCCAATGTGATTGATAGAAAGGGGGCTTGCATAGATCCAAGGTTGTCAAGGTTTGTAATAATATTTGTACATGACACTATAATGCAAAAAATGTTTTCTTTCATACATTTCTAATCTTTCATTTCGTAGCATTTAAAAGCTCTTAATCATTGATTGAATTCATGGAGATGTTGTTGCATAATTCATTTAATTAACTTTCTACATCTCAAACCACCTATTTAGTTTCCAATCAAGGAACATGATACCCATTTTTTGAAATATTGGTAAGAAGACCGTTGAACACAAACTTTTTGAACCATCAGCTTCAAATCATCTTCATTAAACATGTGGTCACTTCTTGCAACACATCACCCTTGCATTTGTGATCATGAATAATGAAAATACACAATTTTTTTTCTTTCACATTAAACTATTTTTTTTTTGTAACCCCTTGCTTCTCATTGTCCTTTCTTGAACCCAAGTCTCCCAATCATGAAAGGCCCTTTATATGGAACCTTCTCCCATGCATAAACCACACCAATTTCACAAATCCAATTATTAAGTTTTATCCATGTTCACATTGGAATCTATAACTCAGACACAAAAGTGCATGTCAAGATATTTATAATTGTTGTGTTATAAAAATTCACATGTAATGGATTAGATCTAAAAAATAGATTTCAAACAAATAAGCAATTTCAACACTTTTCTTGGAATTTTTTCTAGGCACAATTTTGCTTTATTTAAAGAATTTAAACATTTGAAAACCTATAATAGACTTTGCAATAGCACGCTTAGTCATTGGGGGTTAGTTTGGAGGTGTTTTGGGTTTTGGTGTACCTATCACATTAAAAAGTGTTAATAAAAGTAAAATTTAAAACATAAGGATTCTTATGGCTTAGAATAAAGATTGGTTAATAGGTGGGCAATGAAAAATTCTAGAGTTATGGTATGGGCTTTCCATATTCAAATCCTTGGACTAAAAACCTATTTCAAACTCATAGATGGATTAAAGGATAATATATTTTACTTAATTATTGTGAGTTAAACAAATGTAAAAATGAATTAACTTCATCTCATATGTGACAAAAATAATACATTCTATGAAAGAAAAGGTCAAGTAATATAGAAATTTGTTTATGAATATTGTTTGCCTATGTAATATTGTTTATAGTGTAACAATCAAATCACATTCAATTCCAAATTGCAAACAATTTACCCTTGAACCAAATAAAAAACGACATGGAAAACTATTTTTTAACTTGACTTTAAAGTTGCAACAAAAGTGCCTACCACCAAAATGAATGTAATTCCTATTCAAATAGTCCTTGAAAAATTTGTCCAAATGTCACAAAAAACTTAAGACCCAATTTCAATTTATCAGAATCAACAAAACCCCAAGCTTTTATATAATTATATAAACCAAAGTCAATAGCTGCACAATATTTGCTTATACCAACACAAAACACCTATTCATTTGTGATTAATAGATCCAACAATTCATGACACTCTTAAACCCATATTTCTTTTGGAAAAGATCACTTAGCCTATGCAACAAAAAGTGGCTTGAAATAGGCAAAATTTATTGTATATTCTAAACTTGCAACAAGGACAGGAAAAAACTCTTACATTATGGATCAATAACCATAGCCAACACTAAATCATGTTTGTTAATGTAATCAACTCCATCCATCTCATACCACCTCAAATTTTACATACAAAGAACATGATACCCACTTTTAGAATATTGGCAAAAAGAGCCTTGAACACAAATTGCTTGGACCATTAGTTTCATATCATCTTTATTAAACTTGTGGTCAATTCTTGTAGCACATTACCTCTGCATTTGTGAGCAAATTGTAAATGTTTTTATTTAATACACATCTATTGGCAAACAATAGAAAAAAGGAGAATCCTAGTGTAGAGGTTGTTAAGGAAAATAGGTTTAGGTTTCGAGCAAAAGTTGAAAAAAAGTTTCTTGCCATTTTCATTTCTTGGTAGAGAGAAAAGGAGAATAGACAATAGGTGATGTTTATGATAGGGGTTGTTATTGGGATGTGAAGGAAATGATGCAAATATGATGCAAGCTTATGAGGAGCTTGGAGGCAATTCTTGTGCTATTGAAGGGTGGGACTTAAAGTGAAGTTCATGTTGACAACAATTATGAAACAAGTAGCAATTTCGGCGAAAAAAAATAGCAACAACAACACATGATGTGTGGACTATGAAAGTGGTAACAAAACTATATTTCTTGTTGAAGCTTGTGATGACTATGATGTCGAGTCACAAGGTGTGAAGGGGATTACTAGAAGGATGTGTTTTTGGAGAAGTTTTGATGATCATCAAATTTGTTGCTTCTTCTTCTTCTTCTTGTCACAGAAGAGCTTGTGTGATGATGATGAAACTTGTAAAAAAATCCAACTATAACAAAAGAACCCCAACCCCACAACCAACTAACATCACCACCAACAACAACACATTTCTTTTATGTTAGATCCATCTTTTTTTCCTCTTATTCCATATTCCAAAATTCCACACTTGTTACACAATAATTGACATACCAAAGAATATAAAAAATCCACATCAACAAATCAACTAGAAACAAAGAAATTCCTCCTACATATACCTATAATAAATAATGTGCATGTTGTATGTTTTTTTAGTTGTAAGTTGGTGTCTCCCCAACTTCATCACTTCTTTTCACATCTTTTGCAACTCTTATAGAAGACAAAATAATCCTTTCTTGCACTACTCCATCAAAGAACTATTATTTCGATGCCATCATTTCTCAAATCCATAATTCTCGACATGAAATCAAACACCCCCTACCTTTTCCTTTTCTTTTTTCTCCAACTGAAAGCTCAAAAAAATCATAACTTCACAGAAAAAGGTCTTAACCAAGGGAGGAATCAACAAGGCCAAATAGTGAACACGTATTGTGTGTAATTAATTGCAAAGTTGGAGCCATGTTTGTCATCGAATTCGCTACAATTGTGGTAAGTAACAAGAAACATTGTTTGTCATGTCTATAAATAGTTCTGCAAGGTTTGTGCTATAGAACAACCTCTAAAAGACACAAATAAAAATAATGCAACTCCAACCTCTTTGTCTTTCTCTTCCTTGTTATTCTTTGTTTTTGCACCTTGCATTTCTCCAACAACAAGCTTCCAAGTTTTCGAAATAAGTTACTCCAAAAACAAAAACTTGCTAAGATTAAGATTTCTACACAACCTACTTATCTTTACAACCTACCAACTCTCACTTTTTTGACCCAAATAACACATGCCAAACTAGAGTACTTAAAACCCCCCCACCCACCCAAAAAAAAAAAAGGCCCCTTCACTCCACAATGCAACTTCTCATTGGTTGCATGGAAATTCTATTTTAAAATTAACTGCCATTATTTTTGGCATGGATTAACAACCCTTCCTAAGAACACCTTACCTATTAGTTCCCAGATTCAATCCCATTGCAACACTCAAATGCCCATTTCACTCATTTGCAATAACACAACATATACCCTTGGCCATTCATCCCATTTATTTGTCTAAATAAAATTTGACCAAATTCTAGGGTCTAGATCTAATTGCAACTAAGTTCCAACCCATTTTCATTAGTTTGACTACATAAGTTTAAATGCTTATTGGGTCCAAATCTAATTGTAAAATGTAGCACAAAATCCACTTCATTTGTTTCGCCAAAAAACAAATCCCATGATTCTTTAAGTCCATTGCAAAAAAATTCACAACCTTTTTTATTAGTTTGGTCAAAGAAATATATGGGACTTTTAAGGTTTGAATTTAGTGGCAAAAATTTCCACATCCCCATTTCCTTTACCAAGGTATTTGGCTAAAAATAAATCCAAATGATTCTTTGGGTCCAAATCTGATTGCAAAATAAACAATTTTACAACCCAAATTTTCATTTTTCATTTTGTGATTTTTGGAACTTGGCCATAAGAAAAGAACTTGGATGTTTGCTTTTCATATTTCACTTTTGATGTTTATTGGCTTTGCCTTTCAAGGTAAAAACATTGAGATGCACAAAAAAGGGACCAAAGTTTGGTATCCTTACATTTTAGGGTCATGTGGGATCCATAATAGAAACATTTCTTGTCTAATTGAAGGATTCACTAGGGCTTCAGAAATCACCGTGTTGAATATTTATCATCTTTGTGAATGTCATTTAAAGGAAGCCATGTATACATATATAAACAAAGATGGAAATCCATCGACAAAAAGTACAAGGCATGTTGATGCAAATGTAAACACACGAAAGGGAAACCAAGACCATCAAAATGGTAGTAATGAAATGGAAGATGTAATGCTAAAAGGGCATCCTATGCCACAAATCAACTAGTGATGGAGGTGCATTAGTTGGTATGTGTGGAAGAGATGAAAAACTGTGACTAAACGTGGTAGCCTGTTGAAGAATCATGATGGCTTGTGCACGTTGTAGGGCTATTGACACTTGTTGCCTATAATGAAATATAACCATCAAAGGTACCAAGGAGGTTTGTTGATAGTGAATTATACAAACATGTACACAAGAAATCAAAATGGAATCAAAACGAGGATGGAAACAACTATAGGTTTCGATAGCAAGGAGAATGAAATCATCTCCTAGCATTCGCTTTGTGTAAGATCGTGTTTTGACTTGAGCAGTAATTGCCACTGCATGCATTGTCGTCATTGAAACACGTTACACCAAATCTGGATGAGTCAAATCGATAATGACAATGTTTGTTGAGGTTCGAAAATTGTTTTTGATGATGACAATAATCCACTTGTCTTTGTGTGTGGTGAGTGAAAAGGTGAGAAACCTCTCTCTTTACGTGAACTCCATTCTCCAATGTGATAGCTGCAATGGTATCTTGAAACATATCATGAACTATAGTGCACTCATTCTTGCACGAGCAACATAACAAATGAATACCCAAATCATTGATGGTATGACCACATTGGCATCATGAAAAATGCAAAACTTTAGGATGTGATATATCAAGATGAATACAAAATATTATTAAAAAATAGACAAAAAATAAACAAAATGAAAAAGTGCTAGGACAAGTTAATAACCAGACCTTTGTTACTAAACCTACACAAAAGCGAAGACATGCTCGCACAACATCTGAATCTGAAGGTGCACAACATCCAAAAAAACATCTACTAAAAGCAAAATAAATTCCTACTCAAGTAGTTGGTCCATGGGAGAAGACTGTATTTGAATGTCAGAGCCATTATACTACGAGCCTTGTTTTCTTTCTCTTTTTCCTTCTTTTTCTGCCTGGATTTGTTTTATTTCTGTCGATTTCTGTGAGCCTATTAGAAAAGCTGGAAGATGAAACAAAACTGCAGGAAACTAGAAAATCAGAGATGAGCGAGAACACGAAGCAAGGAATTATTTAGGAATGGAAAACATCATCACTAGAGAGGTTCGTAGTGAGTGTTTTTGGCACTTGTAGTGTTTGTGTTTAGGGCCTTAGTTTCTCTGGTCTTCTGGTTTACATGTATGTATGTCGGAAGAGATGTATATCGGAAGAATGGACAATGATATTTTGTTAGTACTCAAAGGTGGGATTTTTTTTTCTTTTTTTTGGGGTCTTTTGTGTGTCCTTTAAGTTTCTGCCATAATTCCTCAAATCCTTTTCGAATTTTTTATGACACGATGTAGTTGGTAGATTTTCTTAGGAAACAATTGTTGCAACAAGAGCAACAAAAGCCCTACAAACGTTTCCCCTTGTTTCCTTGTTGTGCAAGCAAGGGTAACAAGAACCAGAACAAGCAAATTTCGACCGAGATTGAGACACATACAGTGGAACTTCAATCAGTTGTTCTTGTTTACTTCGCAATTTTGTTGAGCCGCAAGAGCGAAGGCGCGATGACGGGAGAGGTGGTGTTACACGTTTACGATGTCACCAACAGCGAGAGTGGACGTACAAACTCCGCAATTCGGAGACTGAATAAGATACTGCGCGATGGCATGGGCATTGGTGGCATTTTCCATGGTGCTATTCAGGTTGCTCACCACTCATATGCAAATAGCTTCTTCTTCTTCTTCTTCTTGGTGGCAAAAAAACAGCAAATTTGGCAAAAGATACACAGTTAGTTCCTTTGAAAAGCTCTTCACAAAGGTCAAGGGTTTGAAAAGTGTGTGCACATGTTGTCTTTCTTCACATGACAATACAATTTGAAGAAAGCTTAAGGTTTGCTTGCCGAATTGTTTGGCATGGAGGTGTGTAATGAGAAATGGTCATTTGGATACTGTGAGAATGGCAAAAGTGTGTGCACATTTTTGTTAGTCTCCACATGATCATACAACTTGAATCAAGCTTAAGGTTTGCATGCCAAATTGTTTGCCATAAAGATGTGTAATAAGAAATGGTCATTTGGATACTGTGAGAATGGCAAAAGTATGTACTCATTTTGCTTGTCTCCACATGATGATACAATTTGAGGCAAACTTACAGTTTGTGTGCTGCATTGTTTGCCATAAAGGTGTGTGATAAGGAATGGTCATTTGGATATTGTGAGAACGGCACAGGTGTGTTCTGTTGTCCACCAGCAATGAACCCTATGTACACACATCGAGAAAGCATTGTACTTGGACACATCTTCTTGTCACGCAGACACATTGGCCAAATTCTGTTAGAGCTCAGCCAGGAGTGGAATGGCTCCTCTTATGATCCACTCTCCCGCAATTGCAACCACTTCTGTGATGCCTTGTGTGAACAGCTTGGTGTCCAAAAGCTTCCATGTAAGGCCCTTTCTCATATTTGCTTTGAGCATTCTTTTCCTCTCATCTTGGATCCAACGGATTGTGGTATGAGGGCAAGTAAGAGTTATTGCAAAGACTGCATTCTGCTTTGGATTATGTCAATGTCTCTTCTTTACAATCTTTCAACTTTTGAAAAATTGGTCTGCAATGTAGAGGCAGTGTAATCACTAGCTATCTACATGCACTACTGTAGTACATCAGATCTGTTTATGAATGTCTAAGTCTGTGTGAGAGTTTTAGGGTGTGATTTCCATTTTAAGTATATGCCATAATGATTTCTTGGTTGAAAATGCTCATCATGTTCAAAGAGTGCTGAATGTAGTGTATTTCAGTGGGGGAATATGGGCAGTGTGGGTAAACAGGTTTGCGAATGCAGGTGAAGCAGCTGTTGAAGCTGCAGGGAACACCATGGAAAAGGTACAGTTATTCTCTCATCTTCTGCCTACTTTTTTGTTTGGAGTTTTGTGCTCCAATTAGTGAAGAGAGAGCTGTTCCAGTTTCTGTCCAAAAGGGTTCTTCTAGAATTGGAGTTGGGTTTGCTAGGTGAAGAAGTTGTCATTTCAGGAGCTGCAAGTTTAAGCAGCAAGATGCCCTTTTACTTTTTCTGTGCCCTTGCCTGTTTGGCATGTTGGAGGATGCAGCTCCTATGAGACCATCAATGGTCGTGAGGTATCTTTGAGAATGAGATCAAACATGCTGGTAACCAGATTTGTTGTAGTAGCTGATGTTAGGGAAAGTGGACAATGTAAAATTTTGTGTGGCAGTTAAGGCAAGCAAGGGCAGAGGTGGTAACAGCAAGTCGACTAGCAAGACGCTTTTTATTCAGCAGCTGTACAACTTCTACAACTGGAGTGACACCTAACCTGTGGCTGCGGAACATGGCCACATCCAGTAGAAACTTCCGACGCGTTGGCTTTTCCAGAAACTCTTCACAACAACTCTTGAGAAATCAATCTTTATCATCAGGAATGGACAGGCAAACAGAAGATAACAGGCTTGTAAAACAGTGCAGAGATCCAAGCAGGTATGTCCCACTTTCCTAGATTGCCAGTTTCCTTTGTCCCTCCCTCTGTTTATAGTGTGTTTCTGGTGGAGACTTCATGACTTGTGCACTTAATGCTCTTGCAGTTGCTTCATCAGCATCTGTGCTGGTTCCTCTGTTCGACCTCCTTCACCTTAATTGACATTGAAGCCAATTCTTTCAAGATTTGACAAATCCACCATGTTGATTTTGGTGGATATAGAGAACAAGCATGCAATTGCTGTGACTGGTTTGAAGTTCTGTCACATGGCCTGATGCAAGGTGTACACTAATGTAGACCCATTTGCAGTAAAAGCTTTTGTGCTGTCAGCATGCAAGAGCAAACAAGACTTGTGCAATAAGATCTGTGGATACAAAACATATTTACATGTAGGTTTCTTGTGCTAATGTGCCTCCCCAAGCTGTCAAATCTAGCTAACTGTGTGCCTGGTAGTTTCCCAACAGTTTGATGGCTCTTTTATGTTGGTCCCAAACCAAACTCAGCCAGTTCCTTCAGTCTCAGTTCTTCAAATGGTTGATGTACGATTTATTGGTTTGTTGGTCTCAGGGACCATCTCTTCCTTCTACTAGTTTCTTCTAATGATTGCACAGGACCAATTGCATCATGAGCTAAAGAGATAGACATTCTGAGTTTAGTATGTGCACCAATTGAGAGCATAAATTCTACATCATTGAGCATCTTCAATAGAGTGAAACCTAGTATATTGCACACCACCCATTTCCAAAGGTTTCCTTTGAGTTGACGCATCTTCAATACAGTAAAACCCTGCAGCATAACAACAGTAGGCAAACAACAGACAACAAAAGGTGCCCACTCACACTTTATGCTACTCATCATCAAGCATCTGAACCTGGAACCAAGCAGATATGATGCTACATCTTGTCCTTTTCTAAAGTTGATATAGAATCCCTTCTCAACTGACAGGTAGACTCATCATCCAACTGCCATTGTGGGACCACAACACATGGAACACCTGCCACAATCAGAGCTCAAGGTAGGTTCAAAACACTCTGGTGTAATTTCTACTCTTGAAGTGTCACATGCTCTTAGGACCACCATGTTGTGCCCTCTGTTCAAACCCACAGCCACTTATGTTTTCAGACTTTAGATGTTTCTCATACCTTCCAATTGGCTGATGCCAAGTTTTGCATATCCCTGTTTCCTCTCCATGGCTCATCTCTGTTGCTTTGCGAGGATGCTCAATATATTGCATAGAATCTTGATCCCTTGAGTGACATCATCTTCATCATTTTGAAAACCTGTGAGCAATTTTGTAGAGCCTGAAGTGTCATCTACTTGTAAAAGAATCCTCAACACTCTATAAAATCTGTAACTTCCATCAGAGGAGAACCATCACCATCTGGATCACCTGCAAGCAACGCTTGGTTTGTTTAATATTCAAACCAAATATATAAAACACACAAACTGTTGAACATTCATGAGCTTTCATGATCACCAGCTGGTGGGTAACTTACAATTGTTTCGTGGGGTTTCAGAGTCAGGTGGATGGGCTCTAGCACCAGGTCTTGCCAAGGTAAGCGGCCTATTCAGGAGTAGCTGTAAGATCCGACCCACTCTTAAGGAGTAGGTGTAAGAACCCTACTATGCCTTGTGATCTTCATATGTCAAGGTTTATGATAGCCTTTGTCTTGTGCTGTACAATGGGTCAAGCCCACAGGTGGGGATATTCCCAAAATGTGAGGCTGGACTCAGCTATCACCTCATCCCAGGTCCCTCATTTTGAGAATGGCCCCATGCTGGGACTTTACCCGACACAGATGCCATTCAAATCTGAGTCTGATCCAAATCACTACATTGAGATTAGTGCTAGGGCCTCAGCAAAAGAATACAGAGAGAGCACCTCATGTGGAATGAGTATCAGTTTGTCCTCAGGCCTCATGGGTTGCAGAAACAGGGCTCATAAACAGCTCATGCAAGTACTTCGAGTCTTCATTCATGCTTATCATCATCACAGCTTCCATTGACCCCATCACCATCATCAATTTGGGACAAGTAGCTCCACAACCTTTTTAATCTCTCATCCAGATCAACCACCTCCTTTGTCTCAAAGGCTTCACCACTCTTGAAAATGGAATGATATCCAAAAAGTTTAGAAGAAAGATTGTGTTATCTATGGTCTGTAAGAAGAAGTATAATTAATTTCTTGGAAGCTTGTGTATCCACTCCATACAATAGCAAGTTTGAGACACTGCACTCAAGAAATGGCCCTCATTAGGTGATCCAACTATGAAGGTGCTGTGAATATACATCTTACAAGATTATTCATAAAGCATGATTCTGACAACTTTCAATTGCAGTAAAACTGTCAATCAGTGGTAGCTTGTAGCTTTGTCTGAGGCACTCCTGTGCACGAGACAATTTTTCTTTTTCAAATCTGCAAAGATCAAGCAAAGCAAAATCATTAGTGTTGGAAGCTTCAATAAATTAAAATCAACCCTAAGTTGGATTAACATCACCACGGCAGTATTCTGCTTCCAAAGGCATTGACTCCTTAGCTGCACTTGCATTCTTAAGGATTTCCAACTGCCTCTACCGGGTTGTTAAATTCATACAACAACATTGCCTCAGTGAATAGGATATCATAATTTTGCCCTACCTGGAAAATTTTCTGTCCAAAGTGTCTTGGTTTTGAGTACCCACTGCAGTGCATCTTCTTTATTCTGAGCACTTTCATGCTTCACAGAGAGTAAACTGGCAAAGCTTGGTCTCACACCCATCTTTCAGTAACCCAGTCAAGATGGCAAATGCCTCATTCACTTTCTTCTTCTCCTTTGCATTAGATGGCAATTATGCATAGGCCCAAAATTCATGCTGTGCATGACAAAGTGACTTTTTCCACCATATTGCCAAGATCCAGCACTTCCTGGTCATTGTTTGATCCAACCAAAAGCTTCCACAATTTTAGCCATCACTTCTCAGAGTTCAGCAAATCTTTACTTGCGAAATTTTCCACAAACAAAATTAATAGACATGGGCAAGTGAAGGATTGACCCAAACCAATAGCCAATAAACACCATTTGAATCAAGCAGCTTATGATGTCCTGCATAGTTGACCAACTCTTTGACAACTCTCCAATTCCTTTGCTGCAGTCACATAATCTCCCACATCCATGGTGGCTTGTGCCAGTCAACATGGTTATGGAGAATTGTGAGAACATTGGCAGGTAACATTTGCAAATGGTGCTCATAATCATTACTTGATTGGACACTCAAATTACTAGTCTCAAAATCAGCACAAGAAGTATGTTCATGATTATTGAGGACTTGATCTCCATCCTAAGATTTAATTCAAGGTGAATACAGCTGCGAGATTATCCACTGGTAAAGGTTACATAGATTTCAAATCTGTCATCATGTCTGCAAACAAAAGGAAGGAGAAAAACAGGATTCAAGGGAGAGAGAGAGAGAGAGAGAGAGAGAGAGAGGGAGAGAAATTTTTAAAAAAAGACTGAGGAACGGTTTGAACAGTATGAGTACAAGAAGAAGAACTCCAACATCAGTACTAGTGCAAAGTGCAAAACTCTTCCACCATGGATTTAGGTTGAGCACCCAAGGTTCAAAATGTGACACAATTACCTGCCAAGGTATGATAAAATATCTTGAAATCAAATGCATGAGAAGTTTTAAACACAGCCTGTGTGAGTTGGGTTCACAATATGACCCAAGCCTTCTTTGGATCACAATCCAGATACCTCCTGTTGTTGCTTGAACACTAGAAACTGGTTTAGTGTTTATTTGTGAGAAATGCTCCAAAGCAACAACTCTTGAGCTGGACCCAAATTTGGCAAGTAGTGAAACCATAATGTGACTGTAATATGGAAAGTGATGGTGGTGCAAAATAGGCTGTCAGAACTTGCAACCAATACCAATGGTGACAAGTTTCTTCAGTAGCAATTGCAAGTGCAATGATCACATACATTGTACCTTTCTTTTTCTGACCTTCTATTCCACCACTTCCAAGCATCCTGCCAACTTTCCTCCACAATGACGTTTTGCTTTGCAAGAATAAAAGCAAAGGTTGAAAAACATCATGCATCGACACACAACAAATTGCAGTATAAATATATATTTATATAGTAAACCAAAATTTGTTCAGTGAAAGCACAATCGAGTAGAATAAGTTTTTGATGGATGTCACTTGTTGATCACATAAGTATAAAAATGTAAGTCAAAACCTTTTCAAATTTCATTGTCAAACCATTATGCCCTCCATTATGTTTATAGTAAATTGAGTACAAAAATTGAAATAAACTTTAAGATGACAAAAGAAGCTTTCAATTGCATTTGGAAGTACCTAAACTAGGAAAGAAGTCTATCATATGAATCTTGATAGGGATACATGACCATGCAAATCACTATCATACATTATAAGAAAATTAAATGTCGTTTCAAAGGATGTAATTGTAGAAAAGATCCCAAAGTCAACAAAATCAAGGAGATGGATCTTTTGGACCCTTTTCCATAATCACCCTCAAGTTCATTGACATCCCATGTCAATGATTGGAAAAACATATTGTAGAGTAGCATACTTGCACTAGCAAGAGAACAAAAACAAACCGGAAAATGACCATTAAAAATAATAGGCAACATACTAGGTCAAAACACAAACATTATACTTAAAGATACCACCAAGGATGATAATCATCATCATGTTTTAGCAATCAATTGAGCAAAAATTAATGACAAGATAAAATTGAATTTACATTAAATCCATCAAATTTCATGATTATGTGAATACAATAGATCAATTGAATCTTTAAAAGCTTTCACCAACTTGTCAAAATAGTTGCCTTGAACCTTTTTTGGATATAGATCATGAACCAAAAAATAAAAATCCATTTAGGAAAATAATATCTAAACTCTACTCTAGTTACCTTCTAGACAAAAAAATCATAATTAACAAAATGGATCTATACAATGAAGTCTTGTTTCAACAATGAATTCTTAATTAGATTTAGATTTTTGTGAAACATTTTCACTTGTAGCAAATTGTGCAACCATTAAAACAATAATCATATTAATAAGCAATCAAAGGTCAATAATCCATAACAAGTCCATGTTAAAACAACATTTTTCAATGGGAGAATAAAAATGAATGTTTAGCTTAAAACAACCATTTGAATTTATCACATCAAGCCAAAAAGGTTTAATGTTGAAAATAGGTTGTCCCTTTTATGGACACAAACAAGCTCCTTAAGCTTGGTATGATCACATAAACATATGTTTTGTCATTCACAACCTCTTAAAATGAAAACATGTATTCTTCATTGACAATCTATTCACCATAGGGAATTGTACTACCAAGATCAAATGGAACTAACATTATCATTAAACTTTCTTAGACTTAGATTATCAAACCACTTCATACTAAAATGAGTATATAGACCCATACTACCTTCTAAGCATAATCTTATCTACTTAACACTTTTGTCACTTTGTCATAAAAATTACAAAGAATGGGGATGCACCTTTCATGGCCAACCAATCTCCATGTAAGTCGGCAATTTAGTTTGCAACATCATTGCACAATATCACAATTTATCTTAGGAATGTAAAAGCTTCTACATGCATCAGAACATCACAAACATGAAATGTTAACAATTGACATGCATAAGCTTTGTTCACACCCAAACAAATCACTATGAGCCTTGGAATGCCATAACAAAACAAGCATTTCAACTATCACATGTATCATCCCACAACCCCAACATAAATTGTTAAATATATAGATTAAGAACTTCAAATTAATTGTAAAAAAATTAAAACATCTGTATGATAGTTCATGTAGCACATCTCATCATTCAAAGATCATCCATGAATATCTAACATTCGTTTTTAATGGATGGAATCAACCATCATTATTAATTATTCATCCAATGAATGAATGAGCTGAAAAGCTTGGTTGTTGAGATCAAAGATAAAGTAAAGGAGTATCCAACAAAGAAATGGAAACAATTCAAATTTGTTCACTTTTCACCTACAATAGATATTTTTAAAAATGTTTGAAGGAGTTCTTTGAGTGGGCCTTATGAAAGCTTGGATGGAAACTTTTTTGAGTTAGTTTCTCAAATATCGTAAGCTAAGTTTAGGTTCAACTTTAAATAATCCTTCAAAACCTTTAATGATATTTTTTGAAAAAAGATGTTGACGTGTTGAATTCCTTGATACATCCACATCCAAAGTGATAAGATATTTGGACATGGAATTGACATGAAGAAATTTGAAGATACATGTTTTCATGCATCTCCCTTTCATGTACAAAATTATCAAGCTTTTACTCATTAAAAGCACAGAGACTTTTACCCATCAAAAGGTTCATTATTCCTTAAGGAGGAAGTAAGACTTCTCTTTTTGCTGTAATTGTGAATCATCCATTGATTACCATAGTTAGTTTTGACTTTCATTCTAATGATCTTAGTCTTGATCTTGATTTTACCAAAATGTATGTAGTTCAAGGTTTATACATCAATATGATTGAACTACATACTTCATACTTAAAATGTTGAACTTCATTGAAATTTTAAGTTTCCATCAACAAAAATTTCAATAATTATTTTTTGAAAATAATTAATTATTGATTTTTAATGTGCCAAACTTGACCCTAGCTTATGGTAAGTATAAATAAAAAGAAATGCTCTAATTTCTTTCAATTTGTTTATGAAGTATGACCTTACACCATTCTTATGTTCACCTTGTTTCATATTTCATGTTTTTTCATGCATATCATGAATAAAATTTCATTTGGAAAACATCTTTGTAGATTGCTCATTTTCATGCATGTTTATGCTTTCGTATGTACTAATAGAGATTATGTTTGAGGCATGTAAAGTTGTAATTTGTCATAGCCTTCATTCATTACAAATCTTTTGGTTGTGGTAATTATGTGCTTGGGACATCAATTCACATATGTTTCAAGAACATGACATTAGTGATAATGTTCAAAGTCAACTTCCACAACAATCTAGCATAGATCACATGATAACATGGCCACCTTGCATACACAAGCAAACAACAAAACTGATTCACAATCCCAACTACCACTTTAGCAACTCATGACAAGAACCCTCTACATCTTGCAAACCTTTCAAATCAAATGTTCCATAACAATTTCACCATGACACATTTCAATATATAAATGGAGAAGATTAACTACAACATTATTGAACATACAACAAAATGATACTTGACTCTCACAATTCCCTAGAAGTGTGCATATACTCATAAGTGAAAGTTGGAAAAGAAAAACACATTTTTGTTTGTACTATGTCCTCCACAATCAAGGTATATAAGCTTTGCCATGCATGTACAAAAACTTTAACCAACAACAGCAAATGAAAGGTAACCCTAACATCTAATCTTGACATCAATTTCAACAATCCCAGGTCTTCTTTTCATGATACACATTGAACACATCAAGAGTAGAGCAGACACCAACTAATGTCCACAAAAGTATAGATTAGGAGTTGGAGGGTTATTCATTGCAAGCTCACAATTCATTGACCTGATGAAAACTCTAAACTAAAACATAGTACTCTGGGTGACAGCATTTTGTTGGTTGTCAACAGGTTGCTTCGATTCTCAACAAGTTTGTAACATTGTTCACGTTCTCAATTCAGCATGCTTTCAGGAAGGAGTCTCCTCTTTGATTGCAACAATGTTGATTCCTTGCAACAGGCAGACAGGGGTTTATGCTGGTTGAGGAAAGAGTGGACATTTTTTTCTCCTACTTGATTAATTGTTGCCTGACCTTGTGCTCTATCAAACTGTAATTCATCCTTCACAGATGCTTATAGAACAGAGAGACAAGCATAAGATGTTCTTAACAATCTTCTCAAAAGTTAGAGCTCCAACATAATCTTCTTGTACAATGTACTCTTCCTTTCCTCAATCCATTTGTCCACTTCTAGGGAGTTGGAACTTGCATTCACGGGACCTTACCAGTTTGCAATCTACCAACTGCATTCAGTTGATTGCACCAACATAATCTTCTTGAACAATATCCCCCCTTCCCTCAATCCATTTGTCCACTTCTAGGGAGTTGGGACTTGCATTCACAGACCTTACCAGGTTGCAATTTATCAACTGCATTCAGTTGATTGCCAAAAATTCTATTACACAATTTGGGCATATTTATTCTCAGCAAATGAATTCATAAGGGGCACACAAGATAGCACAGAAGCTTGCAGTCTATTTTTTGCTTTCCAGATATTTTGCTGATCTTCTGCTAATCCAGAAAGAGAACAGGCAGGTTGCAAGAATAGCTTGGGAAAATGCCACAGATCCATCACATAAGTAATGTAGCGGACCACTCATAAACTGAGTCAATTTCAATTCCCTGAAATATATAGTACAAGGAACAGACCAATGTGTCAAGACACATGAAGTTCTCTAAGGAAGGCAAAGTCTAAATTTCCTTCCTACATTTTTTGACAACAAATGTGGAGTCCAAAGTTAACATGCTTGATAATTACAATGCCAGAAAATTGCTTTCAAAACTCTTGCTTCAAGTGACTTGAACCCTAGAGAGAAAAACAAAGAGGAAATCAAATCATTATGAGCATGATTGTAGAGACAAATCAAGTTTTGTTGTTGTTGCAGTGGTGGTGGTCATGATAATATTGTTTTCAGAAGACTTGCAGCTTTTGAGGAGGGTCAAGACAGCAGCCTCTTGCAGAGCCTCAGCCATCTCTTCCTCAGTCAAATCCTCTTCATCATCATCCTCACTGTCACTATATTCAGTCCAGCTCCCACCTGAATCCATTACAGGACACGTGAATCTTTCCACTCCCAGCTGGTGCAACAAGAGCATACTACCACAAAAAAGCAATCTCTATATCACAAGAAAAGTCCAACAGAAATAGCATACATGAGGAAGCATAGATCATGATCAGAAGGAAAAGTGATTGGTTCACAAAGCAAGGAAGGAAGCATCATTAAGGCACAGAAAGGAAAAGCACCTGGTTCACAAAGGAACATTTTGAACATACCTGTGGAACAAACAACATCTGCACTGAGCTCCACCTCTCCATTGAAGGGAAACTCCACTTTGGTTCCTAAACAGTTTCCAGGTTCCTTGTGGTTGATGATGAAATCACCATCCAAACTTCTTCTCAGCACTCCATGAACACCCTCTACAGTCACTTGATGCAGCAGCTCCAGAGGTGGTGGTAACTGCTGCAAGCCCCCCAGGCCACCATTCTTCTCTGCATGCATAGCTAGCTGGAGCACCAACTGCTTAGGAACCACTGCAAGCACACCTGAGCTTGTCACATTGGCACCCACTTGCTCTCCACCTCTGAAAACTTCAAAGGCACTGTCATCTCCATCTATTCCACAGTTGGTCCTCAGCACTGCACTCTCCATTCCCTTGTATTTCAGCACAAGATCTTGGTACTTGTGCTCCACTTTGACTATCTGCTCCAGCTCTTCTTTCTGTGCAACAAAGAGCTCAAACCTGCAAGGCCAGAGCCAGGAAGAACAAAAAAAAGAAGCTACGGGTGATCAGCTATGTCCATGGATCAACTGCACAATCAGACTGACAAGAGTTCTAATCTCAGCAGCATTTGATATTGGAAGAAGTTTCTAATACTCACGGATCCAGTATGGTGACATCTCCAGAGAAATGGAGTTGAGTGGAGGCTGTGAAGGGGATGGCATGCAGCTTTTCTGCTCCTGTTGTTGTTGTTGTTGAGGTCATGGAGGTGGAGGGGTTTGTGGATGGTTTGATCAGATTACTGTTCAAAGATTTTCTGTTCAGAAGCAGTAGCTGATCCTTGATCTCTTCCCGCGATCTTGAGTTCCAGACTTCTTCCCTCCCGCACAGATCTCTGTAGTGCTTGCTAACCTGGCCACAACCAATGCACACAAGCTGATCAGCTGGATTGAGAAGGCTTGCTACACGTGAAGTGCAAATAGGCTGTTCAAAGCGGTATACGAACCTGGGAGAGTCTGCAGAGGTCAGTAACGGATAGCGATCGAGTGATGCGTTCTAAGAGACAAAGTTCCAGAGATTCCCATCCCGAGTTCTTCTCGCAGCTTTCTTCACCACCACCATCATCAGCTGAGGTCTTGGAGGCTGTAGCTGAGGTATTGTTTTCCGCAGAAACAGAATGGGACTCCAGCCTGCCACCTGCTGCTGAACATACCCGCTTGCTGCAGGGAGGTGCTGCATCCGACCCGAAGAATGGGTCGTTTCGGTCCCTGTTCCGAAGACAAGCTCTAAAAGCTTGCCCACATGTGGATGCTGCCAACATCAATGTAAGCTCGAGGAGCAAGAAATCAAGAGATGAAGAAAAACCCCCCAAAAAGAAACCAAGGAACAAAATGATGTTGGCAGGAAAGAAGCACCCAAATGCCACACAGAGCTTCTGAAACTCCCGAAGCTGCAATCAACAACTACTTCAGAGCTTGCTTCTAGAAGCGCCAATCAAAGCAATCAACAACAACTTCCAAGCTTCTGGAAACCGCTGAAGCAATCAACAAACTTCTTCAAAAGAAGAAAGTGGTACACGAGAGGCAACACATGAGAGACCAAAACTAAAGACAAAAAATCACGACAAGAATTACAGCATTGAAATGAGAATCAAACAAGGCAAGGAACAAAGTGCAGCTCCAGAAATCGAGAATGCTCACATCCTGCTGCTGCTGCTGAGGAGGAGGAGGAAAACAAAACAAGAGAAATTTCAGACAGAAGGAGCTGAAAAGCAGCTGCTGCTGCCTGGGAAACCTTAACTACAAAGAATGACAAACTGATGAAGAAGATGTCAGTCACAAAACAACCAAAATCTGCTGCAAACTTCTCACATGTTGTTTAGATACAACATGAGACAGACAGACAGACAGACAGACACATGAGGAGAAGGAACAGATTTCAAAGGAGATCAAAGGAAAGCTGAAAAACCCAACATCAAAATGCAACGACAGTTTTTTTGCAACGACAAATGGAGCAGCAGCAGCAGCAGGCAGGGGTGGGGTGGTGCATCAAACGAGGCACGGCACTGGCTGCTGGTCCTGGAATTATGGACCCAGAGAGCAGCAGCCTAGTTATAGGGAAGCACCAACCAGGGACAGAACAACCCAGGGTCTGTGCAATTAACCATAGGTTCACCAAGCCTAAACCTGCCGGTCTTCGTTTCCCGTGCATTCATCATCCGGACAGGAGCTCGGGGGGATATGAGTTATCATCCATTGGGAATAGGGTTGTTACATGGCTTTTCATCCATCGACAGGAGGTTTTTGCTGTTGCTTCTCAACCTAGGTTATGTCTGGTAACCAGACCCCTCTCACCGGTTACCTAGTCCATCATAGGGGGACCCCAGTTTTAACCACTCTTTTGAAATATAAATCTTTTAGTCATCCTTTCTATATTTTTGGCTATACATTGAAAATGAAATACATAAAAATATGTCACAATTTTTACTTTTTTTTTTCTCTCACCTTTTGGTGATTGAAGACCTCTAAAATCACTTCAATTTTCAGAATTTTAACATTTTTGGGCAAAATTTTGCCAGTACAAAAAAAGTGCTGGAGCTATGGTTCATGACACACTTTGGTGGTAAACTTTGTTACATCTATTCGTGCATGAAATGATATATGATGTTAATTGTAATTTAGCATTAGTGTAAAATGTGTCATTAGTCATTTCCACATTCAAATGTCCAGGCATCCGCTGTACATCCCTGGGTTTCATCCAGTGTTGGCTGGTTATCGAGTTTTGACCCGGTTATCAATCCAGTTGTTAATAACCCACCAACCGGTTCTTGATTTTCATTTGATAGTATATCAATCCAGTTGTTAATAACCTACCAACCGGTTCTTGATTTTCATTTGATAATATCGAATTTCCAAAATCTAATAACCTACTTGGATGACCTGATCATCATCCAGGTAGGTTATCATCAATCTTCAAACACTAATACAACTTTTTTAAACAGAGAAAAATAACATTTCTTATTTTCATTTTTTAAAACCCTATAACTGGTGGTTATCTTTAAAAAATAAATAACCGGCCAACAACAGATATGGAACTTAGCATTGGGAATTTTTTGAATTTTTTCACAAATTCAATGATTTTATGAAGAGAATTGGAAAATAATTTGAAAAAAAATCAAATTAATCTTTAAAATTGCTATATTTCTATCCATGGTTCAAGTACATAGCCAATAACATATAAGGATTTTTTAAAATCTTGTATATATATTGTTAGTAGCCAAAATTGGCTTATGGATTATCACCACATCAGCTATGTAAAAAAATTGGAAAAAAACAAAAACAAAACAACAACAACAACAACTAATAGAGAACTGTGGTATAACCATTTATCAGTTACAATATTTCTCATACTCTAATTTCCTTGGAAAATCTAACTAATATCATTCCCTTCAAAAACATTTGCTTCCACATCTTTTCATTGCATGAGGTAGATAGTTATGCCTTATAATAGACATGTCAGTATCTAGGTAACCAAAAAGCCTGAGTGGTTGGGACCCGTGGTTGGGGTGTTGAATTCACCAAGGACCCATAACTATAGTTAGAAATGGTTATAATAAGCAAACATCTTGCAAGTAGTCACTGAACACCCATGTTATTAACAAACCATCAAACCTATTTTTAGGGTGGGGCTCTGAGCTATGTCCCCTCAACCTTATGGTGGTTACAAAATAATCACTTTCACAAATAGAAAGTCATCCATATGAGGTCAAGAGCCACCCATTCAAGGAGGTTGGCAAAGTAATGTTTCCCCCCTTTTCATACACACATTTCATAGCTTGTTGATACAATTTTTTATGCATGTTAGGAATGCTTAAAAAAATTCTCCAATCTTGAAGGTTTCCAAGTTCATTAAGTGGCACTATATCTCAATGTGGGCTTCCTAAAGTGATCAACCCAATCCAATCAATCACCTATGGGTGAAAATCAATCCAATTAGGGTTTGTTGAGGGGATAATTATATGAGGGTCCAATCATTTTTAGCTTATCATCATCTTAATTCTATGGGTTATTTATGTTTTGTACTTTCATTTCATTGCTTCCCCACATGCACATCTCCTCTATCTTTGAAAACTGGTGTTTGAGGTCCTGTATTGACATATTAACATGTCTTGAGGATTGTTGTAAGTTCTATTTTGGCTCCCCCACTAAACATCTATGAGTAATGGCATGTGTGACATCATTTAGTAGGAATATCATTTTATTTTATTTTCATTTGAATGGCAAATTTTAATTAGTGTGAGGAAAAATCTTATGTTTTTGGTCACCACATATGAAATTAAATTAAAAATCTCGCAAGCCCTTTTTAACAAGACTTTGTTTAGCGTTTTAAGAGGTGGCTAAAACTGGGGGAACTAGGAAATAGACCCTCAAGAGTGGCATTATGGAAGCCCACACTGGCTAAAACGTGCTAGGTCAATGGTAGCCCTTCATTTGAGCATTGATAGAGAGAGTGCTTTCTGTTTTTCAATTTTGTGATGCTGTTCAAGTGGCAATCATCCATAATTACATTTAACCAAATTTGGCAATATTAGAATATAAAAGTAGAAAATCCTAAGCACCCTTTCATATTGTCAACAAAAGATGATAATTTTTGGGATTTTTTTTTTGGGGGTGACTTTTTCCCTTAAAAAAGGGAATTTATGAGATAATATTCCTTTTTAGAAAAATCTTTCTCAAAATGGCAAAAAATCACCTGATAGACATTACAAATCCTAAAACAGACTTACATTCTTGGATTAGAAACCTCATCTGGCTTCAAAATGACAATACCCATCTTTTGCTGTCCATCTAACCATTGGAGCATTAGGGATGTTAGGGCTGGGGCAATTTTTGTTAAAGTACTGCAAGGATTTCAAAAAGCGAAATGCACATGTCAAGTGTGAACAAGCAGTTCACATTTCAAAATGCCCACTGGCTGCTGATACCCAATTACAACACATAAGGTGCCCCCAGGGTTTTACACATAGGTCTCTTTCATGATACAATACGCATATGATTAATGCTCCCTTTTGGATGTGATACTTTGTCACAGGCTTGATTACAGCAATCCAATTAGGCTAATCTCACTCTCCCCTCTCAAATTCAACCCATAGGTGTCAAGTACCAACATGCTTTAGGTGAGCAGCTTCTGTACCGACCTTTGGTATAGTTGGGTGTTTTGTTCAGTTAGCAAGGTTTCATTTTAGTAACCACCTTTGGTATAGGGTGTTTTATGAGTTAGCAAGTTTTTGTCTTTGTAACCACCTTTGGTATAGTTGGGTGTTTTATGAGTTAGCAAGGTTTTGTTTTCGTAACCACCTTTGGTATAGTTGGGTGTTTTATGAGTTAGCAAGGTTTTGTTTTCGTAACCACCTTTGGTATAGTTGGGTGTTTTATGAGTTAGCAAGGTTTTGATCACCAAATGATCATATTGGTTGCTGAAAATAGCAAGTAGATGCAGCCCTGGACGTCATCATGCAACGGCCCTATGTGGCTCAAGTGTAGTGTATGATTAATTGTTCAACAACCATGTATGGGGCTTTAATCCTACATCACTGAGTTCTACCTTTTTCTTAAGCAATCATACAGGTTATTGAAATGGGTCTGTCAAGGAACTCAAGGGAACTACACCAATACAATGTTTTTTTTTTCCTTTCATAATCTTTTTTAGGTTGGCCCACCAAAGAGAATGTTGAAAAACGGTTCAATTACTAAAACACCCAAGTTGATACTTGATACCTACTAGTGTTGGGCGGGTACCAGGCTGAAACCCTTTTCTAAAGCTTTTGTGCATAGTTGGTACTTGAGGCGATATCAATTTAATCCTAAGCCTAAGCTCTCAGGAGATAATTTTCAGCATCACAAAAGATTCAAACATATTTCTTCATGGGTCTATACATATATTAAGAAATAAAGGAAATGCAATGTTAGATCTGAGGAAAATACTCTGGAAAAGAAGCAGTAAATGTTTTCTCAGAATGTTTGGTAAGCATATGAACAAGATTGAGCATTTGAAACACACCAATTTAAAGGAGGGTAGATCTTGCTTGAAGCAATGGAAAAACTTGGAGTGCATCCAAAACGAAGTGAGACACTACCCTTGCAACAAAGCCTAACAACCAAGGATTACATCTTAACTATCTGATGACTAAATTTCAATCCAGCTGAAGCTAAAATGAATCAAATTCAACACTTCCAATGAATGAAAGCATAAAAATTAAATGAATCTCAATCTTCGACACAAAAAGTACACATGCCTGTGTAGATGCTCAACTGGAAACTAATCTTCCAAAAGAAATTTCTTGTCACCAATTGTGATGATTGTGTTAAATATCATTCAGATTTTATATTTTAAGATGTGTGTGTAAATGGTTGACAGTTTCAACTTTTGAGTGGGAGGTCTTGGGTTCACATATTTTTGCAATGGAAATCTTCATCATGGATGGCTTTCATGCATTAAGGAAGGATAGTCGTTCTTCAAGAACAATTGTGTATTTCTCCAAGAGAGACATGGTTTCCTTGAACAAATGGGCCCAAGTTCCTTGAGAATAAGTGGGCCCAAGTTCCTTATGGAAACACAGTTTCCCAAGGCAAATGGGCCCAAGTCCCCCCAAGGAAACATGTTTTCCTGGAGCAAATGGGCTCAAGTTCTTTGGGACAAACATTGTTCCACTATTGTTTAGGGCAAACCATGTTGGTTGATGAACTTTGGGCTCATTTGCCTCACGAAATTTGCAAGTTCCCCAAGGAAAACATTGGGCTCCAATTTTCCTTCTCCTCAAAGAATTTGCTTCAACCCCCCTTTCTTTTCTTGAGGCAACTTGGCCAAGGAAGTGGGGCCAAATTGCACAAAGATTTGGGAACTTTCCCTTAGGAAGTGTGCCAAAGTTCACCAATGGAAGCATAAGCTTGATTCTTGTTCTCTTGAAAAATTATTTTTCTTTGAGCAATTGGGCTTCAGAATTGGAACCAAGTTGGATGACACCATTCTTCATATGATATCTTTGAAGCTTTCATCTCAAGAAATCATCCATATAAAATAATGGCTATCAAGAAAAAGATTTGAGCCCATGACCCTTAATTCCATGAAACCTAATTCTTAACCATTGCATCATGCACCTTTACTTTTTAAAATGGGATACTAATTATAATCATATTTGAAACAATTGCCATAATTTAGGTTTAATAAACAAAATTTTACAAAATACTTTCCAATTGGGCAATTGACTTGCAAAAGTGTCAAATGTGATGTTGCATTTAATTTGTTGCTCTTCTTTAGTCCTTCTCACCCTTAAGTAACCTTCTTCACTCGTGAGAATACAGTTGTGTGAGATATTTTTTATGAGACCCCATTAAATCTACATGGATGTGCTTAGTTAACACAACATTGAAAATATTTTCTTCTTGTGCATCTAACCTTGAAATGTTTCCAAAAACACTTAGATATAGAAATACAAAGGCACTTCAGCACACATGTCTATCAAAGGAGTAATTACTCATATAGATTTCATTTTGAAAATGAAATATTCTCGAAATATTCAAAGATTCTTCATTTTCCTTCACAAAGATTTTTTTTTTTGAAATTATTTTTTATATCATAATTTTTGAAATAATATAAATTTGTGCCAAGCTTTGTGCCACCCAAACTCATATAAATTTCTATTATATATATATATATATATATAGGCCAGATCTGACCTTATAAGCATGTAAGGGTTATTACCAAGGCTAATTCAATCTCAATATCAAGTATATACCTACCACATACAAGTCAAAAGTCAGCCTTGGACCCTAATACCAGGCTCATAAAAGTTTCTAAAGGATGTGATACCCATACCAGCTAGTAGGTTCAAAAGTTGATACCCACCCAACACTGGTTGATGCCAATGTTGTCCAGTTGCTAGTTCCATGAGCTTTTTTTTCTTTTTTTTTTTCTTTGGAGCTTCCATGAGCTTCCTTTGGAGGTGGAGAGAAAGCATTAAGCATCAAGAATATTATTATTATTATAATAACCTACACATGCTTTTTGGGCTGGACAATGAACCTTATTGATTATAATTATGATCTACACATCTATTTTTGGCTGGACAAATGAAGCATGTCTCACAAGCCTAGTTTCTCAAAGAGAGAAGGAATGGCAAACCCATAACTCCCACAAATAGCATATGTATATAATATAAGGGAGTACAAAGAGAGTTGGGTACTTTATTATTACATATATTTTGGAACCTTCTCTGCTTCTTTTTTCTTTTTTTTTCAAAACCAACCCTGACCACAATTAACTAACTACTTGCTAAAATAGAACTTAGTCATAACTAGGTACATAATTTCATTACTAATTTAATCACAATATTTACTAGGAATTTTTTTCAGGAAATCATTATAGTGGTGAATATTGGAGACGTGGCCATACCCACATCTTTCATAAATTTGGCAAAATTAAGGCCAGCTATCACAAAGGAAGAAAGGGTGCAAGGGATAGGTATACCTATTGTTGCTTGGGTGAACCCAAAATAATAATAATAATAATAATAA
>Ga0116229_10000325_pt1 | contig 59104 bp, 47 predicted proteins | sample S1TSphgellanicum_3_FD_87313 | JGI IMG/M metagenome (GOLD analysis project Ga0116229, IMG submission 87313) | Host-associated microbial communities from peat moss isolated from Minnesota, USA - S1T2_Fc - Sphagnum magellanicum MG | ecosystem: Host-associated > Plants > Peat moss > Unclassified...
AGCGAAGAAGGGTCTTCTTTTTTGAAAAAAAGAAGCAAAAAACTTTCACCCCTGGCTGACACGACCCAATTCGACATGGGCCGCGTCCGCCAACGGGCGAAAGTTTTTTGGTTCTTTTTTTCAAAAAAGAACATATTTCCTTGAGCGGCGCCGCCGCCCCGCCGCAAACCGACTGGCGGCCAAAATCAAACCCGTGGTTGATCGCCGTCGTAGTCACCGTGGCCGCGTTCATGGAGGTGCTGGACACCACCATCGTCAACGTCTCGCTGCCGCACATCGCCGGCAGCCTGTCGTCCAGTTACGATGACGCAACGTGGGCGCTGACCAGCTACCTGGTGGCGAACGGCATCGTGCTGACGATCAGCGGCTGGCTGTCGGACGTGTTCGGCCGCAAGCGCTATTTCATGATCTGCATCGGCATGTTCACGGTGTGCAGTCTGCTGTGCGGCCTGTCGCAAAGCCTGCCGGAACTGATCATATTCCGGCTCGCGCAGGGATTCTTCGGCGGCGGCCTGCAGCCGAACCAGCAAAGTATCATTCTGGACACGTTCGAAGCCAGCAAGCGCGGCCAGGCGATGGCCGTGGTCGCGGTCGCCACCATCGTGGCGCCGATCATCGGCCCCACGCTCGGCGGCTATATCACCGACAATTATTCCTGGCGCTGGGTGTTCTTCATCAACATCCCCATAGGTATGCTCGGCCTGTTCGGCGTCGGCACGCTGGTGGAAGATCCGCCCTGGGTGAAGGAACGCCGCAGCAAGGGGGTGGATTATATCGGTATCGGGCTGATCACGCTCGGGCTCGGCTGCCTGCAAGTGGCGCTCGACCGTGGCGAGGACGCGGATTGGCTCGGCTCCGCCTTCATTCGCGTCATGCTGCTGTTCGGGTTCCTGGGCATTTTTGGCGCTATCGGCTGGTTGCTGACCGTGGAACGGCCGGTGCTGAACGTGCGCGTCATGGTCAATCGCAATTTCGCGCTAGGCGCCATGATGGTCGGCGCCATGGCGTTCGTGCTGTATTCAAGCGCAGTGGTGATTCCGCAATTCGCGCAGCAGGTGATCGGCTACACCGCGACCGACGCGGGCCTGATCCTGTCGCCGGGCGGTTTCGTGGTGATCATGCTGATCCCGATCGTCACCCGCATCCTGCCACGCATTCCCACGCGCTATCTGATCGCCACCGGCTTCACGCTCATGGGGTGCTCGCTGATCTATTCGAGCATTCTGGTGCCGAATATATCGTTCGGCCGCCTCGCCACCCTGCGCGCATCGCAGACCGCGGGGCTGGCCTTTCTGTTCGTGCCGATTTCCACCATCGCCTACTCGACCGTGCCGCGCGACATGAACGGCGACGCCGCGGCGCTTTACACCATGTTTCGAAATGTTTTTGGCTCGGTAGGCATTTCGGTCTCCACCGCGCTGATCCAGACCCGGATCCAGATACGCGAGGCACACCTCGCCACCTGGATGACACCGCTGAACCAGCCGTTCAACACGCTGCTGCAAACCACCGAGGCAACATTGCGCTCGCAGCATAACGGCGCCGCCACCGGCACCGCCGCCGCGATGGGCCAAATTTATCAAACGTTCGTCAAACAATCCGAAGTACTGGCCTACACCGACGTGTTCCGCCTGTGCGCCATCGCGACATTCTGCATCGTGCCGCTGACGTTCCTGTTCACCAACTACAAGCCCGCCCGCGGCGCGCGCGCACCAGCGGCGCATTAGGGCGAAGGAAGGAAGGCGGGGGCTCCGCCCCTCGACCAAGCTGGGGACAAGTCCCCAGACCCCATGACTTGGTTTGGGGATAAGGCCGGGGGCGCGCGTACCGTCATCAAATTACGCGCGCCCCCCGCCTTTTTCCTTGCTCTATGCCGCCAACGCTTTCGCTCGTGCACCCTCGCGCCGTTGGTCGCTGATCAGCGCCGCGAGCAAACCCATGTCCGGCTTCGCGCGGCCGGTTTCCGCCAGCGCGAGGAGCTGCTCGTAATACCAGCTTTGCGCGCCGAAACCGTTGACCACCTTCATCAATGTGAACGGCGATCGCGGGCCGAGCCAGCCTGGCCCGACGCGCAGCCGGTCTTCCCAGCGGTCCAGCGCCGGGATTTCGCCACGCAGCAATTTGCCCGGCGCCGCGGGGTCCACGCAAAGCGGGCGCCCGAGACCGATCACATCCACGCCATCGTCGGCGATTGCGGCCACCATGCCGGCTGCGGTGCGAAAGCCGCCGGTGACCATCAGCTTCGCGCGTTTCACGTGTCGCCTGATTTCGGGTGCGAATTTCTGGAAATACGCCTCGCGCGCCCGCGTCGAGGCCACGACCGCCTGGTCGACCACCGGCTCCAGCCCCGCCATCTTCATCATCGCCGGCTGCTCGTAGGACCCGCCGGAGACCTCGATCAGATCGACGCCGGCGTCATCGAGCCACCCGGCCACCACCATGCTGTCGGCGAATTCGAAGCCGCCGCGCTGGAAATCCGCCGAATTCAACTTTACAGACACGGGAAAATCCTCGCCCACCGCGGCGCGCGTTTGCCTTACCGCCTCAAGCAGAAAGCGCGCTCGCCCGGCCAGGTCGCCGCCCCATTCGTCCGTCCTCATATTCACTTTCGGCGACAGGAACGACGACATCAGGTAGCCGTGCGCCGCGTGCAATTGAACACCGTTAAAACCGGTGTCCCGTGCGACGCGGGCCGCATGCGCGAAGCGGCCGATCAGCGCCACGATCTCGTCGCCGGTCAGCGCCACCGGCTCGCCGAAGCGGCCGCCGGGCAGCGCGACCGTGACGGCGGATGGCGCTTTCGGGTGCGGATTGATGTTTTTCTGCGTCTGCCGGCCGGCATGCGAAATCTGCATCCAGACATGGCTGCCGCCGCTCCGCGCCGCCACGGCAAAGCGTTTCAGCGCCGCGATCGCGTCCGCATCCTCGCTGCCATCGATTGCAACATTGCCCGCTGCCTCGAGATGCTTGCGATCGATCTGCACATTGCCGGTCAGCAGCAGGCCGGCGCCGCCGGCGCTCCATAGCCCGTAGAGCCGCTCATGCAGCGCGGTCGCGCGATTGGCCGGATCGGCGAAACGCTCCGTCATCGCCGCCTTCGCGAGCCGGTTGGGCAACACCGCCCCACAGGGTAAGGTCAGCGCTTCATGCAACATCTCGACAGCCATAGCGTCCTCCAGGAGCAAAAGTTTTTTGGTTCTTTTTTTCAAAAAAGAACACTGCCTTTTTGCTCAGACAAAACTGATAACTTCATCCAAAGGGGCGCGCGCCGAATGCAGCCGGTTCACCGGCGCGTCCGGATCGGCGTAACCGATCGCCAACCCACAAAACAGCATCAGCTCCGCCGGCGCGGCGACGAAATCGGCGACGGTCTTCGGCCAGCGGCTCCAGAATTCCTGTGCGCAGGTGCCGATGCCCTGCTCGGCGAACAGCAGCATCACGGTTTGCAGGAGCATGCCGAGGTCGGACCATTGCGGCGGTCCCATGATCCGGTCGGTGAAGCAGAACACCGCCGCCGGCGCGCCGAAAAACCGCTCATTATTCTGTAACCAGAGCAGGCGCGCCAGCTTGTCCGCCCGCGGAATGCCCAGCAACTCATACATCGCCTCGCCGACGCCGAACCGCCGGCTGCGATATGGCTCCTTCAGGTCCGGCGGGTAGACCGCGTATTCCGGCGTCTCGCCCATGGGCAGGTCCGCCATGCGCGTTTCCATCAGCGCGCGGAAGCGCACCATGCTGCCGCCGTTCAGCACATACAGCCGCCATGGCTGCACATTGCCGCCGGACGGCGCCCGCGTGGCCCGCGCCAGCACATCCGCGATCACCGTATTTTCAACGGGCGTCGGCAGAAACGCCCGCACGGATTTCCGCCATTGCACCGCATCGCTGACGTTCATCATCCGCCCCTACCCAAACTTAACATTGTTCAAATTTAAACGTTGACAAAACTTGGTCAAGCATAAATTTTGTTGATCATGACTGCTTTGCCGGAAACGCGCGTGCGCAACATGGATGCCCGCCGTCGCCGCATCCTGCTGGAGGCGCAGAATCTGCTCGCCAGCGGCGGCACGGATGCCCTCACGCTCCGCGCGTTGGCCGACCGCGCCTGCGTTACCGTGCCCACCATCTATAATCTGGTCGGCGCCAAGGAGCAGGTGGTCGCCGCCCTGATCGCCGAGGGGCTGGATTGCATGGACGCGGCCGTGGCCGCGCTGCCGCCCGCCCGCGGCATCGCCCGCGCCGAAGCCGCGGTCCGCGCAAATCTCGACATCTGCTTCGCCGAACCCGAACGCTACGCGGCGCTCTACCGCGCGGCGCAGGACGTGCAAGGCAGCACCGCCCCCCTTGGCCCCCTGTTCCGCCGCGCCGGCGACATATTCTGCACGTCGGTGCGCGAGGCGCAAAAGGACGGCGACCTGCACGGCCGCCTGCTGCCGCTGCCGCTCGGCCATCACATCCTGCACGCCCAGATCGAGACATTCCGCCTGTGGGGCACGGGCGCACTGGGCGTTGCCGCCACCGAGGCCCGCGCGCTATACGCGTTCTATGTGACCCTGATGGCCGACGCGACGAAACAGGGGCGCCGATTGCTGCTGGAACGCCTGAAAACCTGCGAGGGCCGCCTCGACAGCTGACAAAGAAGAAGGGATGTTCTTTTTTGAAAAAAAGAACCAAAAAACTATTTCCGGTTTGGTTGCGCGCACGGAAAGCTACGTACGTGCCGATGCTGGCAGCGTGTCTGTTTGCCACGCAGGCTTTCGCGGGCGTTACCACGGATGGAAGTTTCCGTATCGAATATGCGGGCAACGATATCGGCTCCCACCATGATCTCGACCAGGCGGTGGAAGGTTGGATGAAGGATAACGACATCCATGACGCCCAACTCGCCGTCCGCCAAAGCGGCAAGCTGATTTTCTCGCACGCCTACACCTACGGCGGCAGCTACATGCTGGTCACGACCACCAACACATTCCGCCTCGCCAGCGTCAGCAAAATGCTGCTGACCGCCGCCTTCAGCAAATTGCTGACCGACGGCAAACTCACCGGCGGCGAACGCGTCTACTCCTATCTCGGCATCACCAAACCGCTGCTGAAGTCGCAAACGCCCGACAGACGATCGAAGGATATCATTTCGCTGGAGCTGGCCGAGCATACCGCCGGCCTGCCCGGCGAGGGCGAGGGCGACCCGCTGTTCGAAATGCGCGACATCGAAGTGCAACTCGGCGCCGAGCCGCTGACCGAAACCCAGTTCGCCCAATATCTCTATGGCATCCCGCTGCTGACGACGCCCGGCTTCTCCGCGCTCTATTCCAATGTTGGCTATTTCCTGCTTGGCATGGTGGTCGAAAAAGCGGTCGGCGTTTCCTACAACGATTTCGTGCAGGACAAGCTGCTGAAGCCGCTCGGCATGACGAACTGGACGCTCTCCCCCACATCGCAAGCCAACGCCGACCCGAACGAAGTCTTCGCCGACGACCCCTATACCGGCCCCGACGTGTTCAACATTACCACCAGCGCGCCGCAAAAACCGTTCAACTACGAAGGCGGCGATATCGTCTGGGAAGTCGCCGCCGCCCCGGCCGACTACGTCACGAACGCCGAAAGCGTCAGCAAATTCATCGGCACCTGGAACGTCTACGGCCTTGGCGGCCGCGCCATCGATTACGCGCGCGACGGCTGCCTGCCGGGCGCCGCCACCTGGGCCGAATCGGAAACGTCCGACATCGATTTCGCACTGCTGTTCAACAAGCAGCCCTGCCTGAGCTTCACGTCCGATGTAATCACCAAGATCCGCGCTATTCTGTCGACGATGTAATAATATTCCGTATTGATGCCGCATACGTCATTGCGCAGCAAGCCAGGGCCACAGACCAAATCTCGTTTGCTCTCTATTCAATATTATTGCCATAACATTTTGTCTAAGACAGTTGATAGCGGGCGAGTCTGGGGTCAAACGCGGGCGGCTGCGGGCTGAGGCGCGGGCACGCGGCCCCGGATGTCATCCAGCTACGGGTTCCGTAACAATCGTGTGTAGGCGGCGACGGCGGGCGGCGGGGTGATGACGTGGCTGGCGGCGAGGAAGGCGGCGAACGCCGCGTAGCGCACGGGGTCCAGCGCAAACGGGTCGGTGGCGAAATAGGGGACGGTGGCGGTCCAGGCAGCGTGGTTCAGCTTCGTGTCAATGTCCGGCTGCGTGGCGACGCAGGTTTTCCAGGCGCCCTCAGGGTCGGCGCGCAACCGCGCAGTACCCTCCGCCACAGCGGCGAGGAACCGGGGCAGCCGCGGATCGCCGGCGAGCGAGGTGCGGCAGACGAAAATCATTTCGTCGAACCAAGGCACGCCATGCGTCTCATAATCGAACTCGACGGGGTCCGCGCCATGCTCGCGCAGCTCCAACGTTTCGAAATTACGATACACCGTCACCGCGTCGACCTGCCCGGCCAGCAGCGACACGGCGAGCTGTTCGCCGACATCCACCATCTGCACATCGCCGAGCGTGAGGCCGGCCTGGGCCAGCATCGCCGCCACCATGGCGCGTTCCGCATCGCCGGCGCCGTGGCCGATGCGCTTGCCGCGCAGCGCCGCGATCGTCAAAATGCCCCGGCCCCGGAGCGTCACCAGCGTGGAGAGCGGCCGGTTGATCAGCGCGCCGATGCGCAGCAACGGTAAGCCGCCGGCAATCTGCTCATGAAAATGCGGCTCATCCGTCAACGCAATGTCACCATGGCCGCTGGCGGCAAGCCGGGGCACGGAACTGCCATCCGCCGGGGCAATCAGCTCGACCGCCAGATTGCGGCGGGCGAACGCGCCGCTCTCCTGCGCCACCAAAATCGCCGCGTGATCAGGATTGATGAACCAGTCCAGCAGCACCGTCAGCCGCTCCGCCGCCGGCGCAGCCGCCGCAGCCGCGGCGAGCACACCGAGGCGCCGGCGTGTTACGCCAATGCGCTTTGGGGCCTCAGGTCCCGTCATGCAAATGTCGGCTGCGCACGACGGGGGTCGAGGGGGCAAAGCCCCCTGCCTTCCTTGACCCACCAACCCCAACGCGGATCAGCGTGTCAGGCCAGCCCCTCGCTGAGGTCGTCCACGAACGCGCGGCCGTGCGGGGTCGCGAACCACGCGGCGTGGCCGAGCAGAAATTCGGTGTAGGCCAGTTCCGCGTTGGCTTCCGACCTGGTGATGCCGTGAAAATATTCGAGCTCCGAGAGGGCAAAATCGACATGCACCAGCGGCAGCAGGTGGGGCAGCGCCGCCGCCTGTTCCGCCGTCAGGTCATGCACCTCGCGGTAGCCGCCGATGATTGTTGCCGCAAGGGCGCCATGCCCGATATCGATCGCGCCATCGGTCAGGAACAACCAGTCCATGGCGTTGCGCTCGATGGCCGTCGCGAGATCGAACACCGCGCTGGTGCGGTTGGACATGCCGAAATCCATCACCGTCGCGACGGCGCCGGCGGGCGTCCAGAGCAGGTTGGATGCGTGCAGATCGTTATGGCTCCAGAGTGGTGCCAGCGCCTTCAAATGCGGTGCGAGTGCTGCATGCCATGGCAGCAGCACGCGTTCCATGTCTGCCTGCCAGGGGCGGCCGGCCAAGGCGGCGGCCAGGCAGGGACGGCGCGCCGCCCGTTCCGCGACGGCGGCGAGCGGGTCCGGCTGATTGAACAGCGCGAAATCGGCCACCAGCAGGCCGGTCCGGCGCGGTGGCGCGTTGTAGCCGGCAGCGGCCCGGTGCAGTGTGCCGACCGCGCGCCCAGCTGCCCGGCCGTGACCGCGGCCGTGAATCGGCGACCAGCTCTTGTGGTCCCGATAGAGATCCAGGCCGGACGAGACCGCGTGGATTTCGTAGGAGCGGTTGCCGCTTTCGATTGCCGTCCGGCCGTCTTCATCCGCCAGAACCATCGGCACATGCGCGTCGGCGGCGCGCAGATGCGCCATGAAGCGATGTTCCTCCTCGAGGTCGGCGGCGCTGCGCACGGCGCGGTGATGGCGTTTGACGAAAACATCGCCGGCCGCGCAGGTGACGATGCCGCTGGCCGCGAACGGGCGTGGGCTATGCCACGCTACGGCACGGACAGGTCCCAACTTCGGATACAGCGCCAGGATCGGTGCCAGTTCCGCCACAGTCAGCGGCGGCCAATCCGACGTGACACGGCCCGTGCCCATACCGTGATGGGTCACCGCGCTCACGCCGGCGCCCCGGCTAAAATTGACGCCGCTTCGTCGTCCCAGACGGCCGCCGGCCAGGACGCGGCATCGCGCAGCAGATGGTGCTCCGCCATCCAGGCGGCGTACGGGCGCAGCAGGTCCGGCCGGTGGCGGCCCCAGGCACCGCCGTCGGTCCAGGTCGGCGCGACCAGGCGCAGCGATTCGGCCAGGATCGGGCGGGGAAAATACGGCGTCATTTGCTCCAGGACATGCAAGGCATGGTCCGGGTCGGCGGCGGCGTCCGCGAAGCCTGCCGCGGTCGCGTCCAGAAACGCCCGAATGGCGGGACCATGCGCCCGAAGCCGGTCCTCGTGGCCACCCAGCAAATAGCTTGGATAGGCCGGCGCGCCGATATCCTGCACCCGCCAGGTGATGCGCTGGTCCGGCGGCAGCGTGGCGAACAGCGCGTCCCACGCCCAGTAGCCGCCATAGGTTGCGTCCGCGGCGCCCGCAGCCAGGTCGTTTACCGACCATTCGCGCACGCCGCTATCGACGATGATGACCTGGTCGGGGTCACCGCCATCGGCTGCAACCAGATGACGGACCATGGCGCGCCCGCGCGGCGTCGGGTTGAAAGCCACGCGGCGGCCGGCCAGATCGCGCGGGCGGGTGATGCCGGACCCTGCAAAGGTCTGAATTGTTTCCATCGCGACGTGATTGATCGTGGCCACGGCTGCAAGCTTCTCGCCAGCCTGACGGCGCACCAGCAACCGGTTGGTCGGGAACACGCCGAGGTCGGCTTCCTGCCGCAGAAGATGCGCGAGCGTATCGCCGCGCGCCGGATCGTGCACGCCGATCGCTACGTCCAGCCCCGCGGCGTCATAGAGGCCGCGGGCGCGCGCGACGAAAAAACCTGCAGCATTCGGCCAGGGATGGAAATATTCCAGCAACAGGCGCAGTTTCATGGTTGCCGCGCGCAGGCGCCGGCTGGCCGGGCAGATATGTCAAATACAGACAGGGTCATAACGTCGATCAGGTAAGTTGTTGAGCGGAGGTGTACAATTAAGAACTATGCGCCTTGCGGCGGTTTATCTTTATATTGTCTGCATGAATGACTGTGACCACTGCAAGCACCGCGTTTGCAACTCTGGTAGACGCCGGCTTTGTCCATGCACATCTGACACACTCCGCGCTGCGCCTGCTGGATGTCGGCATGCGGCGAAATACTGACGGTGTACTGACAGCGTCGCGCGGCGATTACGAATTGGCCCGCATTCCGGGCGCGCATTTCCTGGACATCGGGACCGATCTCTCGGCGCCGGGTCCGTTGCACTTCATGCTGCCGGACGCAGCGCAGTTTGCTACCGCGATGGGCGCCGCCGGCGTCACCGAGACGAGCAACGTCGTGATTTATTCACGCGACAACGTCTGGTGGGCGACGCGGGCATGGTTCGTGCTTCGGGCGTTCGGCCTGCGGCAGGTGTCAATACTCGATGGCGGCTTCGCCGCATGGCGGGATGCCGGCTATGAAGTGGAAAACGGGCCGCCGCCGCCGGCGGTGGCCGGGCATTTCCCACCGCGGGAGCCCGACCTCAGCCTGGTCGCCGGGCGCCAAGACGTGCTGCGGGCGCTGGCGGCCGGCGGCGTGGTGGCGAACGCGCTCAGCCCGGCCCAGCACGCTGGCACCGAAACGAACCATTACGCGCGGCCGGGCCGGATCGCCGGCAGCATCAACCTGCCGGGCGCCGCGCTGCTGGATGAGAGCGGGCGATTTCTGCCGGCGGCGGCACTGGCCGACATGCTGGCGCCGGTCGCCGGGCGGGACGTGATCACCTATTGCGGCGGCGGGGTGACCGCGACGGCGGTGACGTTCGCGCTGGCACTGCTGGGGCATCCGAGCCGGGTGTATGATGGGTCATTGGAAGACTGGTCGGCGGATCCGTCGCTGCCGATGGAGACGGGGTAAGAAAGAAAGTGTTATTTTTTGAGAATAAGAACCAAAAAACTGTTGTCTGGTGGCGCCGCGCCAGCTGAAGAACCATGCGGCAGGTGTCGAGCGCGCAAGAGCAAAAGCTTTTGGCTCTTATTTCAAAAAATAACACTTCCTTTTTGGTGCCTTGCGCTTCCCCACGGAACGCGGCTTGCTGGTGCGCAGCAGGACTCACACGGGACAGATAGCATGGCAGGTGATCGTGATCACAAGTTGGGCATGGGCTGCCCGATCGAGCGGCGCGATTTCCTGGGCGGCACCCTGATCGGCGGTACGGCGCTCGCCGCCGGCCTGAGCCCGGCAGAGGCCGCCACCAACGCGGCGCCCCAAGACAAGCCGGGCTACTACCCGCCGCGCCTATACGGCTTGCGCGGCAGCCATCCAGGGTCCTTCGAAGCGGCGCACAGCCTGCGCGACGGGGATTTCTGGGCGACCGCCGGCAAGCCGCCGGCAAGCCGCGAGGAATACGACCTGGTGGTCGTCGGCGGCGGCATCAGCGGACTTGCGGCAGCTTATTTCTTCCGCGAACAGAAACCCGACGCCCGCATCCTGATCCTGGAAAACCACGACGATTTTGGCGGTCACGCAAAGCGTAACGAATACACGTTGGGCCGGCGGCTGAACCTGATGAATGGCGGCACACTGGAGATCGACAGCCCCTACCCTTACAGCAAGGTGGCGGACGGGCTGATCCGTGCGCTCGGCATCGATCCGCCGAGCTTCCAGAAGAAATTCACCGACGAAGATTTTTATCAGTCGCGCGGCATGGGCCAGGGGATCTTCTTCGACCGCGAGACTTTCGGCACCGATAAGCTCGTCGTCGGCGTCGGCAAGAAGCCGGCGGCGGACCTGCTGCGCGATGCGCCGCTCAGCGCGCGGGCGAAGCTCGATACCGGCCGTGTTTATGCAGGGGCCGGCGCTGCGATGCCGGGCCTGACCGACGCGCAGAAAAAGGACAAGCTCTCGCGCATCAGCTACGCGACGTATCTGACCGACATTTTGAAGGTCGATCCCGCGACGCTGAAGGTTTTCCAGCAGAGCACGCATGACGAATGGGGCGTGGGCATCGATGCGGTGCCCGCGCTGGATGCGTGGGGTTTCGGCTTCCCGGGGTTCGATGATCTGAAGTTGAAGGACGGTGCAGCGCCGCGCATGAGCTACACCGCCGCGGGCTATGCCGATGGCGGTTCCTACAAATTCCATTTCCCCGATGGCAACGCAACGATCGCGCGGCTGCTCGTGCGGTCGCTGATCCCGGCTGCAATCCCTGGTCATTCCGCGATCGACGTGGTGACGGCGCATGCCGATTACACGCAATTGGACCGGCCCGGCAACCAGGTGCGGATCCGGCTTTCCAGCATCGTGGTCGGCGCGCGCAATATCGGGCCGGCCGCGCAGGCGCAGGGCGCCGAACTGGTCTATACGCGGTTCGGCCAATTGCACCAGGTGAAGGCGCGCGAATGCGTGCTGGCTTGCTATAATATGGTGATTCCCTATCTGGTGCCGGATTTGCCGGCCAAGCAGAAGGAGGCGCTGCATTATCTGGTCAAGACGCCGCTGGTCTATACCAGCGTGGCGATCCGCAACTGGCGCGCGTTCAAGAAGCTTGGCGTATCCTACATCTATTCGCCGGGCGGCTATTGGGTGTCGATGCGGCTGAACCAGTCGACCAATATTGGCGGTTATCACAGCGTCGCCAGCGAGGACGACCCGGTGCTGGTGTTCCTGGTGCGCACGCCGTGCCAGCCGGGCCTGGGCATGAAGGATCAGAATCGCGCCGGGCGCGCCGAATTGCTGGCGACGCCGTTTTCGACCTTCGAGCATCATGTGCGCGACCAGATGGGCCGGGTGCTTGGCCCCGGCGGCTTCGACCCGGCACGCGATATTACGGCGATTACGGCCAACCGCTGGCCGCACGGATACGCTTATGAATATAGCTCGCTGGACGATCCGGATTTCGCGCCGGGCCAGGCGCCGCACGAAATCGGGCGGCGGCGGTTCGGGCGGATTTCCATTGCGAATTCTGATTCTGGGGCGGGCGCGTATACGAGTGTGGCGATCGATCAGGCGTATCGCGCGGTGAATGATTTGCTGACCGCTTAGGAACGCGGCCGACGTCCGGCGGCCGGCGCGGTTCGATTACGAATTTACCATGAGAACACAATGGACACGAAGAAATAGACAGGAAGAAGAAATGAATGAGTGCGGCTGGTCTTCACATCGACTCACCGTCATTGCGAGCACTTGCGAAGCAATCCAGAGTCACCGGCGATATCCAGCGCGTGCCCCTGGATTGCTTCGCACGTGCTCGCAATGACATCCTACTTCTTCGTGCCTATCTCTTGGTGTTCTCCGTGTTCTTTGCGGTAAAATCTTTTCCGGGCCGATCAGCGTTCCCTGCGGGCTTGGTCTGAAGCTGCGTCACCTACTTCCGCAGCACATAGGTAAAATCATACGCGCTGCCGTTTGCGTCGCGTGCGTGCAGATGCATTTCGCCGCTAGCGCCGGCATAGGCGCCGGTGCCGCCGGTGATGGCAAGGACAGAGTCCGCGGTGTCGTAGAACGGACCCTCGACGGTGATCTGGCCGTCCGACAAGAGCAAGGTCCAGAAGCATTCGAACGATTTGCCGACCATGACGCGCACGCAATAGCCCTGGTCGGTGCCGACATGCTGCTTGTTCGCCGCGTCGAAGATGTCGTTCGCAAAGGTGAGGATGTCAGCCAGATTGTCGGGTTTCGGGCCGATATGAGTGGTTTTGTCGGTGGTTGCGCGCTCCACCAGTTGGATCGTGCGCGCGGGCGCGGCGGCGGCAAGGCCGGGCAGCAGCAGGCCGCCGGCAAATATGATGGCGCCAGTGAATGAGCGGATCATGCGGAATTCCTTAAGGATGCAGTTGATATCGATCGCGGCTGGATTTTCCAGGCGTCCCCGGCCGGCGCGGTGCCGCGATCATACGGGCGGCCCAGCAGCATGTAGAGCAACCCGCCGCCGACCATGATGGCGACCGATACGCTCAAACTGTAATTGACATACCAGGGCGCATCGGGCGTGCGCGGCCACAACAGGTCGAGGATGGCGCACACGCCATAAATAATCCCGGCGATATTGATCGCGCGCCCCCAGCGCCCGAGCGTAAACGCGCCGGATGGGCGCCAGCCGCGCAGGCGTGCGGTCAACGCGCCGATCACGATCATCTGGAACGCTCCGTAGATCGCAACGATGGCCGAACTGACGATGGCGGTCAGCGCATCGGCGAACACCAGGCCCAGGCAGACGATCAGCCCGGCGACGACGCCGGACAGGATCAGCGCGCGCACCGGGACATGCGTCGCCGGCGAGATTTTGGCGAAGAAGGGGCTGGCCATCATCATGTCGTCACGGGAATAGGCAAACACCAGGCGGCTCGCGGCGGCTTGCAGGCTGAGGATGCAGGAAATGAACGAGACCATCACCACGCCGACCACAAGCTTGGCGCCGAGCGATCCGAATTCATGCACCAGCAGCCGTTCGACCGGATCGGGGATCTGACCTGCGACGATGCGGCCGATATCCGGCTGTGCCAGGATCAGTGCCAGGCACACGAACGCAGCGGCCGCCATGCCGACATAGATCGTGCCGCGCATCGCTTTCGGAATGGCAACGCCAGGGTTCGGGGTTTCCTCCGCCACGTCGCCGCAGGCCTCGAAACCATAGCAGGTGAACAGGCCGACCACCGCGGCGGCGAGAAAGGCCGGCCAGTAGGACCCGCCATGCCCGAGACCATAAGTGTTGAACAGCACGCCGATCGGCTGGTGGCGCGCGAACACCAGAAGATAACAGCCGACCACTATGGCGCCGACGATTTCACAGACGAAACCGAACAGCGCTACCCGCGCGAGCAGCTTGGTGCCGGCGAGATTCAACATTGTCGAAAGCAGAACGAGCGCGAGCGCGATGGCGGTGGTCACGCGCGGCGTGCCGTCGAACCCGAGCAGCGTGGCCAGGAACGGTCCGGCCCCGACCGCCACCGCGGCGATGGTGACGAACAACGCCCAGCCATAAATCCAGCCCGCCATCCAGGCCCAGCGCTTGCCGACCAGGCGGCGCGCCCATGGATACAAACCACCGGAGATCGGGAATTGCGAGACGACTTCGCAAAAGGTCAGACACACGATGAACTGGCCGATCGCGGCGAGGAAATAGGACCACAGCATCGGCGGGCCGCCGGCGGTCATGCCAACATCAAACACGGAATACACACCGACGACCGGGGACAAATAGGTAAAGCCGAGCGCGAAATTCTCCCAGATGCTCATCGAGCGGTCGAATTTCGCGGTGTAGCCGAGCGCCCTTAGCTGCGCGTCGTCGTCGGTTTCTTGCATTCATTTGCCCCGAAACAAAAAAAGGAAGTCTTCTTTTTTGAAAAAAGAAGCAAAAAACTTTTGCTCTTGCGCCCTCACCACCTGACGTGACCGTGGGTCAGCTTGCGCGGAACCAAACGAGCAAACGTTTTTTGGTTCTTTTTTGCAAAAAAGAACATTCTTTCTTCTACAGATAAAACGCCAATTCCCGTATCGAAGGCTCCTCCAGCACATCCCGTGCCTCCGCTGCCTTCAGCGCACAGAACAACGCCGCAAAGCGCGGCGGGAAATATTCGGCCAGCCGCGTGCCTGCGGCGAGGGCATCGAGTGCCGCGAAAATGTTCGTGGGCCCGGCCACCGCCGGCCCCGGCCCCAGCGCGTGGGTGACGCCGTAATGCAGCGCCGCCAGGATCGCGGCCATGACGAGGTGCGGGCTGGCATCGGCACACGCCACACGGTGTTCGATACGGCGTGAGGCCGCCCCGCCGGGCGGGATGCGGAACGCGACGGCGCGGCTGTTTTCGCCCCAACTGGCGCTGGCGGCCACGAAGCTGCCGCCGCGCAGACGGCGATAGGCGGAGAAGCTGGGCGCGAACAATGCCATGCTCTCGGCGTGCAGCGCCTGCATGCCGCCGATGGCGTGTTCGAGCAGCGCCTGGCCGCCCGCGGCGCCGAACCGGTTGCCGCCGCATGCATCCACCAGGCTGACATGGACATGCAGGCCGTTGCCGGGATGCTGCGCGTAGGGCTTGGCCATGAAGCTGGCACGCAGCCCGTGGCGCGCGGCGACACCCTGGGCCGCGCGGCGCAGTAGCACCGCCTCGTCGGCGGCGGCCAGCGGATCGGGGCCGTGCGAAAGATTCACCTCGAACTGGCCGGGACCGTATTCGGACACGAGCGTGCCGGCCGCCACCCCTTGTGCACCCAACGCCGCATGCAGCTCGTGCAAAAGCGCGCCGTGCGCCTCCACCTCTTGCGGCGAGAGGTGGCCGGCGCCCGGCGTGGCGGCGGCAGGCGGCACCGGCCTGCCGTCGGCGCCGACGCGCAAGAGGTAAAATTCCAACTCGCAGGCGACGACCGGAAAGAGTCCGTCCGCGTGGCAGCGGGCGATGACATCGGCGAGAATTTGCCGGGTATCGAACCACAACTTTTCACCCGCCACCCGCATCGACAGCAGGCTTTGCGCAACCGACGAAGCGGCCCATGGCACGGGCGCGACACGGCCCGTTACCGGCACGCCGAAGCCATCGGGATCGCCATCCTCGGTGCCGATACCCAACGGACCTTGCGCGTTCCCTTGCGCATCCAGCACCAGCGCGCTGGCCGAAAACCCGACGCGCGAGCCCGCACCCCGCCATTCCGCGGCAGCCAAGCGCTTGCCGCGCGGAATACCGTTGATGTCGATCACGAACGCGTCAACGAACTGCGTGCCTGGCGGCAAGTCCGCATCGGCGGCGGCGGCGTGGTGGGTTTCGATGTCCATGACGTCGCGAAACTGCCGGTTGTGCGCCGGTTTGGAAACCCCGGTCATGTCACAGCGGTGAGGTTTGCGGGCAACACCGGAGCAATGGATGGCACGGTTGGGGGAAAAACCCGGCCCAGCGCTTGCATGGAAACGCAACTGTAGATTTATGATCACAAATCCACTCAACCGCTAATGAAAGAACCGGCAACCGCAATCATGGGCAATAAACATCATCGTTCCCTCGCCGGCCTGCTCGCCGGGTGCGCGTCATTCCTGGCCTATACCGCCGCCATGGCCCAGACCGCGCCACCGTCAGCACCGAAAGTCGAGGAGATCACGGTGACCTCGCAAAAACGAAGCGAGAACGTCCGCAAGGTGCCGTTGAGCGTGAGCGTGCTGAGCGGTCAGTTGATCAAGGCGGACCACATTACCAATTTCGCCGACCTGACGCGCGCGGTGCCGAACCTGTCATTTTCCAGCCAGGCCGGCGAAGGCCTTTCCACGCTGGAAATTCGCGGCATTTCGAGCCAGGCCGGGCAAGCGACGGTGGCGATCTATCTCGATGACACATCGCTGACGACCCGCAATATTTATACTGAAGGCACGTCGGAACCGCGCTTTCTGGATATTGCGCGCATTGAGGTGCTGCGCGGCCCGCAGGCGACGTTGTATGGCGCCAGCGCCCTCGGCGGCACCATTCGCTATATCAGCAATCAGCCGAAAATGGACACGTGGGAGGGCAATGTTTCGTCCGAACTGGGCGGCACGTATCATGGCGGGTTGAACTGGGACGAGCAGGGGGTGGTGAACATCCCGATCGCGCAGGACAAGGCGGCGCTGCGGCTGGCGGGTGAGACCGGCGGCGACAGCGGCTATATCAACGATGTCGATCCGAACACCGGTGCCACGCGCAAGGCCAACATCAATTCGAACGGGTTCGACGATGCGCGCGCCACGCTGCTGCTGACGCCGAACGATTGGCTGACGATCACGCCCACGGTTTATTGGCAAAAAGCAATTTCGCGCGACGTCGATGCGCAATATCTGGCGTTTCCGAATTTCCAGACACCGAAGCCGGTGGCCGAGCCGGGGCATGATTCCGTGCTGGTGCCGAGCATCACGTTCAACGCGGATGTCGGTTTCGCCAATCTGTATGCGATCACCAGCAATTATGAGCGGCATTTCCAGCGCACGCTGGACAGCACGATCTATGACAGCATTGGGCTCTATACGTGCGACTACCTGGGGTGCCCGGTGGACAACGATCCGCCCGGACTGGAAGGCGCGTTGAGCAAGCTGCCGAGCCACACGTTCTATGACAATACGGTTCGGCAATGGTCAGAGGAAATCCGGCTGGTGTCCAAGCCTTACGATCCGGCAGGCGGCTCACCTTTCACCTGGATCGCAGGCCTGTATTACGTCGATGAACACAGCACCTTCACCGACAACGAGAACGTAGATAACCTGAACCAGACATTTGCGAGTTACGGCGTCAGCGGCACCGATCCGACCATCATCTCCGGCACGTTCCCGGGCGCCTTCAACGGTAACTATGTCTATCACGGCTTGCAGGAATACGACACGGCGCAGTACGCGGTGTTCGGCGAAGCGACTTACCATTTCTCGCCCACGCTGCGTCTGACCGCCGGCGCGCGCTATTCATTTGCGCGTGACGGGACCAATTCGGATCAGAGCGCATTTTATGATTACGGCGATCCCGGCCTGAAGACCGCGGTGGGGCGATTCTACGCCTTCACGCCGAAATTCGCGCTGGACTGGGACATCACGCCGACGAATACCGGCTATATCAATATCTCGAAGGGTTTCCGGCTTGGCAGCGAAAACCGCGCCATTACCTACATTCCCAGCGAGGCGGGCTCGTTCGGCACGCCGTCCTACGACCTGAAGAATCTCGGCATCACCAGTTCGCCGACATCATACGGGCCTGATAAATTGTGGAACTTCGAAATCGGCGACAAGGCGCGCCTTCTCGACGGGCGGTTGTCCGTCAGCGGAGATTTCTTCTACATTTTATGGAATTCAATTGCGCAGAATATTCCGCTGGTCAGCAGCGGACTAGATTTCGAAACTAATGCCGGCAATGCAACCAGCTATGGCGTCGAATTCGAATCGCGTGGCGCCATTACCGATACGCTGACGGTCGGTCTGTCGGGCAGCTATATCCACGCGACGCTCGATAAAGGCGTCGTCGTCGGAAATACGGTCATCGACGGCACCTATGCCGGCGAAAAAGTGCCCGGCACACCGGACTACAATGTCGATCTCGATGCGAAGCAGAGCTTCATTCTCAGCGACAACATCAGCGGATACGCGCGCGTCGATATTCCGTGGGTGGGCGAGAGCAACGGCAACGTCGAGGGGCCCGATCCGGCGACCGGGCTGGCGGCCAACCCGGATTACCGCCGGCCGTCCTACATCACGCTCGACGCGTCGCTCGGCATCGACTACGGCAAATGGTCGTTCGAATTGTTCGGCAAGAACCTCACCAACAATAACAAGATCATCCAGCGGCCGGACATTCAGGGGTCCGCGGTACCGGGCTACGGGCTCGAATATCTTGGCCAGTTCGTACCGAACACGCAGGGCTTCACGCTGCGTCCGCTGACGGTCGGACTTAATGCGTCGATGAAGTTCTGATGGGCGTACGGTGCGGTGCCGCTCTCGGCACTGCACCGCCGTGCGCGGTGCGATCTCGCATGGAAAAAGATACGGTGACTGCGCGGATTAGGACCACGCTAGAGCATCGGCGTTCATTGTGAACATCTCGCTTGCGGGTGTAGAGAGATTCAACCACGAAGACACGAAGAACGCGAAGTATTTCACGAAACGTGGCGACCGAGTTCTGCTCCTTCGTGAGATACTTTGTGTGTTTGGTGCCTTCGTGGTTAATTGTCCTGCAGGACTGCGACCGGCACGCTTCTTTGACGCGCGATCGGATATGTCTTTAGGCCGTTTCTGATGCGCAGACCTTGTCGGGTGGCGCAATTACTGAACCCCGATCAACACAAGATCTCGCGTGTTCACCGGGGTTGCTTCGCCGCGGCTCGCAATCGACGGGGACGGTCGGCGTCAACACGGGCTTGTGTTAGGCGATTATTGCGATCGGCGCAGACGTTAGGGTGCAGCGCCCAAGACGGCCTGCACGTTACGGCTTCGGCAGCCGCCTATGTTATTGCCGGGCTTAAATGCGGGTCAGCTTGCACGCTGCAAACAGACAAAAGTTTTTTGGTTCTTTTTTTCAAAAAAGAACCTGCTTTCTTACGGATGGTACAGTCCCAGCGCCGCATAGAGCCGTGTGCTCGGCGGCCAGGCCTTCATGACCGGCGCGCGCATCGCGACGCCCACGCTCGCGAGGCCGACCACGATGAGAATACTCGCGGCCCACGCGAGCACCGGCTGCGCCGGCGTCAGCGGCACCGTGCGCGTCACGGCTGGGGCGACAAACGGCGGCGGTACTGGTCTTGGGGGCGCTGCCGGCTTGGGCGGGGGCACCGGAAAATCGACCGGCGGGGGCGCCGACGCCGCGGGCTCCGGGGCCGGCGGCGGCGCGACGGGCGGCGCGGGCTCGGCCACGACGGGTGCTGCAGCCACCGGTTCGGGGGCGACGGGCTCGGGTTCCTCGGCCGGTTCGGGTTCCGGCGCGGGTGGTGGTGGCGGCACCGCTGCAACCACAGGTTCCGGCGCGGGGGGCACCGGCGGCGGAGGCGCGGACGCGGGTGCCGCGTCCCGCGATGCGCCTGGCACCCATTCTTTGGTGCAGCGGGCGCAGCGCAGCGGGCGCATGGCCGCCAGCACCGATTCCGGCACTTCGTAGGTGGCGTCGCAATTCGGGCAACTGATTTTCATACGGGATCCTTCGGCGGCCGCACTTTGCAAAATCCGCCGCCCGCTTGGCAACCACCATCACCGCGCCGCACAGTGTGCTGGAGAGCGACTGCTTGAATTATTCTCCCGCCCTCGGCATGATATTTGGCAGAGAGGCGAGACGCTTCCCGATTTCCTGAGATGAGGACGGTTTCCCGGCCCCACCCTGTGGGATTTTACTTCTGATGCTTAGTGAGGCCGGCTGTCACCTCGATCCTCAATGTGAGCCAGAAGCGGCGAAGCAACTTCAGGACATACATTTGGCGTCTCGCCAACTTTCGTTTGTGGCCGGGATTGCCCGACCACAAAGAGACATTGCCATAGCTGCCACGTGTGCCGGCGACATTCCTTGCCGCATCAAACCCGACACGGTCTGGTAGGTAGGGCTCATGGTCAGGCTGGACGGCGTCGGGCTGCGATATGGCGGGGCAGATGGGCCCGCGGTGTTGCACGACCTGAACTTTGCGATCGCCCCCGGCGGCTTCCGCTGGCTGCTCGGCGCGTCGGGCGCCGGCAAGACCAGTCTGCTGCGACTGCTGACGCTGGCGGTGCGGCCCACCAGCGGCAGGCTCGAGGTGCTGGGCGCTGCGATCGATCGCGCAAAGCGTGCCGACCTGCCGCCGCTGCGCCGCCGCATCGGCATGATTTTTCAGGATTTCCGCCTGCTGCCGCATCTCTGCGCGTTCGACAACGTCGCACTGCCGCTGCGCCTGGCGGGCCGGCCGGAGGGCCAGGTCCGCGCCGATGTGGAAGAAATGCTCCGCTTCGTCAGCCTAACGCGGCGCAGCGAGGCGCGCCCGGCCGAGCTTTCCGGCGGTGAGCAGCAGCGCGTCGCCATCGCGCGCGCCGTCATCGCGCGCCCGAAGCTGCTGCTGGCGGACGAGCCGACCGGCAACCTGGACGACGCGCAGGCCGGCCGGCTGATGCAGTTGCTGATCGAGCTGAACCGGCTCGGCACCACCGTGGTGGTGGCAACGCATAGCCAGGCGCTGGTCGATGCGCATCCCGGCCGCGCGCTGGTGCTGGAGGATGGCGTTCTGATCGGGGACGGCCCGTCCGAGCGGCGCCGGCGCAACCTGCATGGCGCCGATTGGGCCGAAACTGCTGGAGACGTGCGCTGATGGCGCGGTCGCTGCGGCCGGCGCGGGCCGACGATCTGGGGTTGCGCCGCGCGCTGTCTGACCGGCTGCTGCCGCTGCTGGTCGCGGCGATGACGTTCCTGGCCGCGCTGACCATGGCGGGCGCGATGGCGGCCGCGGGCCTCGCGCAGCATTGGCGTGGCGGCGCGGCGACGCTGATGACCGTGCAAGTGCCGACGCCGTCGGGCGACGTGCCAGGCAATCCGCCAGGCGGGGGCACGCGTTTCGACGCGGTGGCGCGCACGCTGGCGGCAACGAAGGGAGTCGCCGACGCGCGGCCGCTCTCGGCCGACGAGGTCAACGCGTTGCTCAAACCCTGGCTCGGCGTGGACGCGGCGGCTTTATCGCTGCGGTTGCCGGCGGTGTTCGAGGTGCGCGTCGATCCGGCGGCGCCGCCGGACGCGGCGGCGCTCGATGCCAGCCTCGCGCAAGCAGCGCCGGGCACGTTGGTCGAGCGCAGCTTCGATTGGCTGTCGCGGTTGACCAGCCTGGCGGCCAGCCTGCAGGCCTGTGCTGCGCTGGCGCTGCTGGTGGTGGCGTTCGTTGCCGGCGCGGTGGTCGCGGTGGCGACCCGCGCGGGGCTGGCGGCGCGGCGCGATGCGATCGAAATCGTGCATGGGCTCGGCGCCACCGACCGGATGATTGCTGGGCAGTTTTCGGCCCGCATCACGCGGCTGACGCTGACCGGCGGCGTGCTCGGGCTGGTGCTGGTGCTGCCCGTGGTGCTGGGCTTGGCGCAGCTTTCGGCGCCATTTCAAAACGGCGAGACGCCGGCACTGACGCCCGCCGCGCTGCTGGCGGCACTGCCGCCGCTGCTGTGGGCGGCACTGGCTGCGTTGCCGGTCGCCGCGTCCGCGATTGGCTGGGGCACCGCGCAGGCCACCGTGCGCGGCTGGCTGGGCCGGTTGCCGTGACCCGCACGGCGCGACATGGCGGCGTGGCCGGCAATGTCGCCATCGCCGCTGCCGTGCTCGCGGCGGCGTGGCTGGCCGGGTTCGTGTGGTTCGCCGACCAGGCGTTGCTGACGCCCACGCCGCCGCCGGCTGCCGATGGCATCGTGGCGCTGACCGGCGGCGCCGACCGGATCGCGACCGCCATCCTGCTGCTGCGGGACAAACGCGCACGCTTGTTGCTGATTTCCGGCGTCGGCCCTGGCGCGGCGCTGCCGCCGCTGTTGCGCGGCACCGGCGTTGATCCGGCATCGGTGCAGGACCGCGTGACGCTCGGGCGCGACGCCACCGACACGCTGGGCAATGCCGCCGAAACCGCGGCCTGGGTGCGGCAGAACGGGCTGCACTCGCTGATCGTGGTGACCGCCGGTTATCATATGAAGCGGGCGCTGACCGAACTTGCACGGGCGCTGCCGGATGTTGCGCTCTACGCGGTGCCGGTGGTGCCGCCGGCAATGCGCGGCGCGAAAGGGTTTTCGGCGCTTCGCTTGCTGGCAGGGGAATATACGAAGTGGCTTGCTTCGGCGGTTGGGTTGACGCGGTTGCTTGGGTAAGGAACGAAGGTCTTCTCTTTTAAAAAAAGAGAAGCAAAAAACTTTTGCCCCTTGGCGTGCGCGACCAATTTCGACATGGACCACGTATGCCAAGTAGCAAACGTTTTTTGGTTCTTTTTTTCAAAAAATAACACTTTCGTCCTTGTCCTGCTGGCTGATGACCGTCCTCCGCGCCCTGCTGTTCAACATCTGGTTCTTCGGCCTCACCGTCGTCATCGGCATCGCGGCTCTCCCGGTGCCGTGGCTCGCACCGCGGCGCGCCTACGCCGTGGCCCGCAGTTGGACCCGCCTCGTGCTATGGGGCGCGCGCGTCTTCTGCGGCATTCGCGTCACGCTGTCCGGCGCCGCGAACCTGCCGGCAACGGGGCCAGCGCTGATCGCCAGCCAGCACCAATCCGCGTTCGACACCATGATCTGGCTCTCGCTAGTACCGTGCGCCCGTTACGTGGTGAAGCGTGAACTGACCCGCGTGCCGCTGTTCGGCCCGCTGCTGGTGCCGGCGGGGATGATCCCGGTCGATCGCGACGCGGGCGCCACGGCCATGCGGCGTTTGCTACGGGACGCGAGACACGCCGCCGACGCCGGCGCGCATATCATCATCTTCCCCGAAGGCACGCGGGTCGCGCCGGGCGACCATGTGGCATTGCAGCCCGGTGTCGCCGCCATCGCCAAGCATCTGAACCTGCCGGTGATACCGGTTGCGACCAATTCCGGGGCGTGCTGGGGGCGGCGCGCCTTCCTCAAGCGTGCGGGCACGATCCATATCGACATCGGCCCCGCGATCGCGGCCGGGACGCCACGCGACGCGTTGCTCGGTGCCGTCGAGGCACATTGGCACGACACCGCGGACCGTGGCTTCGGGCCTGTGCATAAGTCTGTGGGCAAGTGATCGTGACGCGCTGTTTTGGACACCCGCCCCCTTGCGGCAAGTCATTCGAATCCCACGGCGCCGGCGTCGCGCAGCGCGCGCGCCGCGATCACCGCACCTGATGCACATGCCGGGAAAACGCCGGCTAAACCTTTGATGCCGTCAGACCGCCGAACCGGTAACGCGCATATTGCTGCGCCGCACAATACCCTTTCGACAGCTTAACTTGCATCCAGACACGGCCGGCGCATGTTTGTGGATGACGGGCGGTCGGGCAGGAATTGTCGGGCGCCGGGCGCGAACACGGGTATCCTGATGCGTAAGCGTATATTCCTGCTCGCCGTGCTGGCGGCGGTCGGCGTCGACTGGCTCGGCTGCCGGCTGCTGACGCAGCGGGCACATGCCGAATTCGATCGCTGGACGCGCATCATGACCGACCAGGGCTGGACGGTGCATGCCGGCACGGTGGTGGAGGACGGTGCGCCGTTCGGCGCCCGGCTGACCGTGCATGGGCTCACGCTCGCCGGCGGCCGCGCCATCGTGCCGGGCGGTTTCGACCTGCACGCCGAGCGTGTTGTGCTGTCGATCAGGCTGAGCGACCCCTTCCTGCTGCATATCGAGCCGCAGGGCGACCAGGTGGTGCGCCTCTCCAGCCTGCCAGCGACGGTGTTCGACGCGGATCAACTCACCGCGTCGGTAAAATTGTGGCGCGGCAACGGTGACAGCTTCGATATCGTCGGCGCCGGCATGGCGGGCGGTTTGCAGCATTCGGATCATCATCAGGATGTGCGGGTGGAGACCCTGCGCCTGCATTTGACGCTCGCGCGCGGCGTGTCGGCGCGCACCACGGCGCAAATGACAGTGGAGGCGCGCGGCGTCGGGCTGCCGGACGTCGGCAGGTGGCCGCTTGGCGCCACCATCAACCGGCTCGGATTCGATGTGGGCCTGGCGTCGCCGGCTTTGTCGGGGCTCGCGGCGTCGGACCAGGCGCGCGCCTGGCGCGACTGGGGCGGCGCGCTGACCCTGCAACGGCTGGACCTGCGCTGGGGTCCGCTGACCATGGATACCGCGGCGACGCTGGGCCTTGACGATAATCTGCAGCCGGCCGGCAGCGGCACCGCACGGCTGGTTGGCTGGGCGGCGACGTTGGACGCGCTGGCGCGCGCCGGCACGATATCGAAGGGGGTCGCGCAGACCGCGAAGGCGGTGCTGGGGCTGATGGCGCCGGCGGGGCAAAGCGAGGATGCCGGGTTGTCGCTGCCGTTCACGCTGCGGGACAGCACGCTGTCGGTCGGCAAGGTGCCGCTGATGCGCATAAATACGTTGGCGTGGGGGCCTGCTTAGGAAGGAAGAAACTGCTTTTTTTTGAAAAAAAAGAACCAAAAAACTTTTGCTACTTTGATCGCAGCGCAATTCGAAATGGGCCGCATACGCTAATGAGTAAAAGTTTTTGATTCTTTTTTTCAAAAAAGAACACTTTCTTCTAGTATGACGTGGCACTATCCCCCCCGTCGCCCCACCGGAGTTTTACATGTTCGGCTTGAACGCGATCGAACTCGCGCGCGCGCAGTTCGGTTTTACGATCGCGTTTCACATCATATTTCCGGCCTTCTCGATCGGGCTGGCCAGTTTTCTGGCCGTGCTGGAGGCGCTTTGGCTGATCACCAAGCGGCGGGTGTTCCTTGATCTGTTCCGATACTGGCTGAAGATCTTTTCGCTCGGGTTCGGCATGGGGGTCGTCTCCGGCCTCGTGCTGTCCTACCAGATCGGCACGAACTGGTCCGGGTTCGCGCAGCGCGCCGGCCCGGTGGTCGGCCCGCTGATGGGCTATGAGGTTTTGACCGCGTTCTTCCTGGAGGCGGGTTTTCTGGGCGTCATGCTGTTTGGCATGAAGCGCGTGGGGCCGGCGCTGCATTTTCTCGCCACCTGCGTGGTCGCGTTCGGCACGCTGCTGTCGGCGTTCTGGATCCTGTCGGTGAATTCCTGGATGCAGACGCCGGCCGGCTACACGATCGCGCCGGACGGGCGGTTCCTGCCGGCGGACTGGTGGGCGATCATCTTCAATCCCAGCTTCTTCGTGCGCCTGCCGCATATGGTGCTGGCGTCGTATCTCAGTGTCGCGTTCGTCGTCGGCGCCGTCGGCGCGTGGCACCTGCTGGCGACGCGCGGGCGCAACGAGGCGGCGCGGACCATGTTCAGCATGGCGATGTGGATGGCGACCCTGGTGGCGCCGGCACAAATCATGGTCGGCGACCTGCATGGGCTGAACACGCTGCAATACCAGCCCGCAAAGGTGGCCGCTCTCGAGGGCGACTGGGATACCGAGCGGCGGGCACCGGAAATTCTGATCGGCTTTCCGGACATGAAGGCCGAGACGACGCGCGGCGCAATCGCCATTCCATGGCTCGGCTCGCTGATCCTGACCCATTCCCTCGACGGCGAGGTGCCAGGCTTGAAGCAGATCAAACCGGCGGACCGGCCGGACTCGACGCTGATCTTCTGGACCTTCCGGGCGATGGTCGGCATCGGTTTTCTGATGTTCGGCCTTGGCGCCTGGAGCCTGTATGCGCGCCGGAAGGGCAGGCTGGCGGAGGATCGCTGGCTGCACCGCGCCGCCGTGGTGATGGGACCGTCCGGGTTTGTGGCCGTACTCTGCGGTTGGATCACCACCGAAGTCGGCCGCCAGCCTTATACGATTTATGGCGTGCTGCGCACGTCGGATAGTGTGAGCCCGATCGGGCTGCCGGGGGTCGCGACCAGCCTGGTGGCGTTCGTCGTGGTCTATATGCTGATGTTTGGCGCCGGGATCTTTTTCATCCTGCGCGAGATGGCGCACGCGCCGGTGGCGGGCGAACCCGGGCCGTCCGAAACCATGCCGCAACGCGCCAGCGGCATCATGCCCGGCGCGCAGCAACTGCACCCGGCGGGTGACCCGGCATGATCGCGGACGCGCTGTTGCCGACGGTGTGGGCCGGCCTGCTGGCCTTCGCGGTGCTGGCTTATGTCGTGCTGGACGGGTTCGACCTCGGCGTGGGGATCCTGTTTGCGGTCGAGCGGCATTACGACCAGCGCAGCGTGCTGGTGAATTCGGTGGCGCCGGTGTGGGACGGCAACGAGACGTGGCTCGTGCTGGGCGGCGGCGGCCTGCTGGCGGTGTTCCCGATGGCGTACGGGCTGATCCTCCCGGCGCTGTATCCGACCATTATCGCCATGCTGCTGGCGTTGATCTGTCGCGGCGTGGCGTTCGAGTTCCGCTTCCGCGCGCGATCGGTGTTCGGCCGGTTCTGCTGGGATGCGGCGTTCTTCGTCGGGTCCAGCGTGGCGGCGCTGGCCCAGGGGCTGACGCTGGGCGGGTTGCTACAAGGGGTTCGTCATAACGGGCCGGTCTATGCCGGCGGATGGTGGGATTGGCTGAGCCCGTTCACCGTACTTTGCGGCGTCGCCGTGGTGGCAGGATACGCGCTGCTCGGCGCCTGCTGGCTGATCTGGCGCACGGACGGCGATATGCAGACGCGGGCGCGCGGCTACGCGTGGTATCTGGGCCTGGCGGTGTTGGGGCTGACCGCGCTGGTCAGCCTGTGGTCGCCCTTTCTGCATCCGCAATTCTGGGTGCGCTGGTTCGGCTGGCCCAATATTCTTCTCACCAGTCCGGTGCCGCTGCTGCTGGCGGCGCTGGCGGTTGGCTTCCGGCGTGGGCTGGAGCGGGCACATCACCTGACGCCGTTCCTGTGCGCGATCGCCTGGTTCACGCTGTGCCTGGGCGGGCTCGGCATCAGCTTCTGGCCACTGATGGTGCCACCTGACGTGACGATCTGGGACGCCGCGGCGCCGGCCGCGAGCCAACGGTTTCTACTGGCCGGTGCGGTGTTCCTGGTGCCGGCGATCCTGGCCTACACAATCTACAGCTATTGGGTGTTTCGCGGCAAAATCGGCGCCGACACGCACTACCATTGAAGCGGCTGGCATGGTTCGTCGCGATTTACGCGGCCAGCGTGGCGGCGCTGGGCGGTGCGGCGATGCTCATGCGGGCGCTGATCGGCAAAAGCTAAGGAAGAAATGCCCTTTCCAAAAATAACGCATTCCTCCTTTTTTCGCGGTCCACAACCGCTGATTGCTGACAATTTTGCAACATATCGTCTTTAAGAATTTTCCCATCACATTTTCGTGTGGACCGACTTCACGGATAGTTGATTAACTCCAGCCGCGGCGCAGCGCAATTAAGGCTCGCGCCCAGGGATGGGGCACGGATGAAACAGTTTCTTCTCGCCGCGACGTTGCTTGCGAGCGCCTTTATCGGCTCTCACCCGGCGGAGGGACAATCGGTCGCCAGCTTGGGCCACACACTGACACCGACGGGTGCGATCCGTGCCGGCAATGCCACGGGCAGCATCCCGGCCTGGACCGGCGGGCTTACAACAGTGCCGGCCGGCTGGCACCAGGGCATGGCGCGTCCTGACCCGTTCGCGTCGGAGCGGCCGCTGTTTTCGATCACCGCGCAGAATGTGCAGAAATATGAGAGCCATCTGGCGGCCGGCGCTGCCGCGATCGTCAAGACCGTCCCCGGCTTCCGGCTGGACGTCTATCCAACGCACCGGACTTTTGCGGCACCGCAATATGTCTACGACAACACGATCGCGAACGCCACCCGCGCGCATCTGAGCGCCGACGGGCAGGATGTGGAAGGCGCGCAACTCGGCGTGCCGTTCCCGCTGGCCAATAACGGCAATCAGGCGATCTGGAACCATATTCTGCGCTGGCGCGGCACCGAAGTGGTGCGCGATGTCGATACCGCCGTCATCACCAGCACCGGCGATTATGCACTGCAGCGCTGGCTGGAGAAGATCTATCTGCCCTACGATATTCCGGGCCAGAGCAACCCGCGCCGCTGGGACAGCATGTATTGGCAGGAGATTCTAAGCCCGCCACGCATCGCCGGCCTGATCACCATGGCGGTGAGTTACCAGGATGCCGGTGAACAACCGCGCGCCGCCTGGCAGTATTATCCCGGCGAACGGCGTGTGCGCCGCGCCCCCGAAATCAGCTACGATACGCCGTACAATAACACCGACGGGCTGGCGACAGTCGATGATTACGATCTGTTCAATGGCTCGCTCGACCGTTACGACTGGAAACTGGTTGGCCGCAAGGAAATCTATGTTCCTTATAACACCAACAAATTCCAGGACCCGAAACTGCATTACAGCGATATCCTGCGCAAGGAATCGGTGAACCCCGATGTGGTGCGCTGGGAGCTGCATCGCGTGTGGGTGGTGGATGCGACGCTGAAGCCTGATTTCCTGCATATCTATTCGCGCCGCACGCTCTACCTCGATGAGGATAGCTGGATGGCACTGATTTCGGACCGCTATGACGGCCGTGGCCAATTGTGGCGCACCGGCTGGTGCATGGGCGTGCAGGTGCCCGACGTGCCGGGCTATCTGCCGGACGGTTACGTGTTCAACGATTTGTACCAGCATCGTTACATGGTTCAGGGCATGCGCAACCAGGAGCGGCCGCCGCTTTATTCCGGCGCCAATCTCTCGCCGCGCGACTATACGGCGGAGGCACTGCGCCGGTTCGGCCGGCGCTGATCCGGCCCGCTCTGCCTCTGCGCCCCGCTGGGCTGGTGTCCCGGCCCCCCGCGCCCCCACGAGTATGGGGCCAGGGAGTTGCCCCCAGCGGGGTCCAGAGGCAGAGCTCGAAGAAAAAAGTATGTTTCCTTGAAAAAAAGAACCAAAAAACTTTTGTCGGTTTAGCTCCGCGCAAGCTGGATCAACAGCGCGTCAGGCACGACAGCGCAGGAGCAAAAGTTTTTTGCTTCTTTTTTTCAAAAAAGAAGTCTTGCTTTTACTACCGGCTAAAGAACGACTTCAACACCGCCCCGGCCACGCCAAGCTCCGCCGCGGTCTCCACATTCCCGCCGCCGCCGCCTTCGCCACGCAAATATGGCGACAGCGCATGCGCCAGGTTGGGCAGCGTCAGCGTCTGCAGCCAGACTTTGCCCGGGCCGCGCAACTCGGCCAGAAACAGCCCGTCACCACCGAAAATCACGTTCCGGATGCCGGGGATGGTGGTGATGTTGAACGCGACATTCTCCTCGAACATGCCGACATGGCCGGGATGGACGCGCAACACCTCGCCCGGCCCGAGGTCGTAGGTGACGACCTCGCCGCCAAGTTCGACCCAGGCGCGGCAGACGCCGGCGAGGCGCTGCATCAGAAAGCCGTTGCCGCCGAAAATGCCGGCGCCGAGCGATTGCTGAAAGCCGGTGGTGAGCTGCACGCCCTCCGTGGCGCAGACAAAGCCGTGCTTGTGGATCAGATAGCCGCGCCCAGGCTCAACTGCGACCTCGACCATCTGGCCGGGAATTTTGGCCGCGAACGCCACCAGGCCGGGCTGATAGGGCGCGGTATATTCGGTCATGAACAGGCCGCCGCCGGATAGCGCACGGCCGATCGCCCCCAGGAAGCCGGTGGTGCCGGCCGTCGCATGCGTCGTGTTGAGCTCGATGCCCGCCGTCATCCAGGACAACTGGCCGGTTTCGGCGACGATCCTGTCGCCTGGGCCCAGCGCCAGTTCCAGCACCGGCAAATTGGACCCCGTGATTTTCGCTTCCATGAACGCTCCCCCGCCGTGCGACTCTTTGTTTCGTCCTGCGCGCTACCCTGCTGCAATGGCGGACTACGTCAAGGATAGATTGCGCTGGATGCCACGACGCTGGCGGTGACAAATTCCACATAATTATCGCGTATAATCGTGGAAATATTTTTCCACTAGACAACGTCGGTATATACGGTAAATAGGGAACTGAGTTCCACAGGAACTCGCGTTTGAGTGTTCCCCCGAGACAAACTGGGGCGCGCCGCTTGTGGTGCGCCCCGCTTTTTTGGGCGCAAGGAAGAAGGACTTCTTTTTTGAAAAAAGAAGCAAAAAACGTTGCGCCTGCGCCGTCACCAACTGGCGCTTAGGTGCTCAACTGACGCGGAACCCAACACACAAAAGTTTTTTGGTTCTTTTTTTCAAAAAAGAACATCTTTCTTTCTGTGATTTCGATCGAGCAAGATAGCCCACCGGAGGTCATTGGCTTCCTGCTGGTGCCGCGGTTTTCCATGATGGCGTTCGTGTCCGCGCTGGAACCGCTGCGGGTTGCCAATCGGCTGGCGCAGCGCACGCTGTATCAGTGGGAGATCCTGTCGCAGGACGGCGGGCCGGTGGCGGCCAGCAGCGACCTGACGCTGCTAGCCGATCGTGCCATGGCGGACGCCACGCAGCACGACAGGCTGGTGGTGGCCGCGTCGTTCGCGCCGGAAGCGGCGTTCGACCGCGCGACCGCGCTATGGCTGAAGCGGCAGGACCGCGCGGGCGTGGCCCTCGGCGCGATCGACACCGGCAGTTTCCTGCTCGCCTGGTCCGGCCTGCTGGACGGCTACCGCGCCACGACGCACTGGGAAAGCCTGGATAGTTTCGCCGAGCAGTTTCCCCGCGTCGATGTCGGCACCGGCCTGTTCATCATCGACCGCGCGCGCTTCACCTGCGCCGGCGGCACCGCGGCGCTCGACATGATGTTGCATTTGATCCGGCTGCGGCACGGCCAGCAATTGGCCGCCGCCGTGTCCGACCAGTTCATTCACGCCAAAATCCGCGACCCGCAGGAACGCCAGCGCATGGAGCCCGACGCGCGGGAGGGCATTTCGCGGCCCGGCTTCGCGCGCGCGATCGAGCTGATGGAGACGCATCTGGAGGACGTGCTGAGCATCGATGCGCTGTGCGCCGCGAGCGGCATGTCCCGGCGCCAATTGGAGCGGCTGTTCCAGCGCCATTTCCGGCTTTCGCCGCAGCGTTATTACCTCGATTTGCGGCTACAGCGGGCGCGCGCGCTGCTGCAATATACCGATCTCTCGGTCGTTGAGATTACGGTCGCCTGCGGTTTTGGTGCCGCGGCGCATTTCTCCCGCGCCTACCGTGCCTGGGCCGGCCGGCCGCCGACCGCGGAACGCGCGGCCCGTGGGCGTCAGATCGTGCCGTCGTTGCGATAGAACGAACGCGACGCTTACCAGCGCCATGTCGTATTTCATCATGGCAGGGCCGTGGATGGTCATGTTGCGCCGGCCGCCGCCGGTCATCCTGGAGTAACGATGATCGAACACGACAGACCCTGACGCGGCGGGATTCATGAACAGCGAAGTCATCATTACCTGCGCCGTCACCGGCGCGGGCGACACGGTGGGCAAGCACCCGGCCATACCGGTGACGCCGGCGCAGATTGCCGATGCGGCGATCGAGGCCGCGCGGGCCGGCGCCGCCGTCGCCCATATCCATGTGCGCAACCCGGACACCGGCAAGTTCAGCCGCGACCCGGCGCTGTACGCCGAGGTGGTGGAGCGGATCCGCGCCAGCGACACCGATGTGATCATCAATCTGACCGCGGGCATGGGCGGTGACTTCGAATTGGGCAACGGCGACCCGAAAATTGCCGGGCCGAACACAGATCTGATCGGGCCGCTGGAGCGGCTGGTGCATGTAGAGCAGTTGCGGCCGGAGATCTGCACTTTGGATTGCGGCACGCTGAATTTCGGCGACGGCAACATGATCTACATCAGCACGCCGGATTATTTGCGCGCCGGCGCGAAGCGAATTCAGGAACTCGGCGTGAAGCCGGAGCTGGAGATTTTCGATACCGGGCATTTATGGTTCGCCAAGCAGATGCTGGCAGAAGGGTTGCTGGACAAGCCGCCGTTGTTTCAATTCTGCCTGGGCATTCCGTGGGGCGCGCCGGCCGGCACCGTTTCGATGAAGGCGATGGTGGACAATGCGCCGCCAGGTGCGGTTTGGGCCGGGTTCGGCATTGGCCGTTCGCAAATGCCGATGGTGGCGCAGGCCGTTTTGCTCGGCGGCCATGTGCGGGTGGGGCTGGAGGATAATCTTTATCTCGATCGCGGTGTGTTCGCCAGCAACGGGTCGCTGGTGGAACGCGCGCGCAAGATTATCGAACTGATGGGCGCGCGGGCGGTGACGCCTGCGGAAGCACGGATAAAGCTGGGCCTCAGGACGAAGAATTGAGGCGTAAGTAGAGAAAGGCCTTCTTTCTTGAAAAAAAGAAGCAAAAACTCTTTCTCCTGCGCTGATTGTCCTTGCGCGAAACTAAACGAGCAAAAGTTTTTTGGTTCTTTTTTTCAAAAAAGAACATTCTTCCTTTTTTTACCGGAGTTTTTCATGCCGATCCAGCAAGTCGCCATCATCGGCACCGGCGTCATCGGCGCCGGATGGGCCGCCCGCTGCCTGGCGCATGGGCTTGATGTGACCGCGTGGGACCCGGCAGCGAACGCCGAACAAGCGCTGCGCGGCAAAATCGAAAACGCGTGGCCGGCATTGACGCGCGTCGGCCTGGCGCCGGGCGCCGATCCGTCCCGGTTGCGTTTTTTCGCGGCCGTCGAAGACGCGGTGCGTGACGCCGATTTCATTCAGGAAAGCGCGCCGGAAGTAGAATCGCTGAAACGCGCGCTGCTGGCGCGGGTGGACGCGGCGGCCCGGCCCGACGTGGTGATCGCGTCCAGCTCGTCCGGTCTGCTGCCGACGCGTTTTCAGGCGGACTGCAAATATCCGGGCCGCGTTCTGGTCGGGCATCCGTTCAATCCGGTGTATTTGCTGCCCCTGGTGGAAATCGTCGCCGGTGCGAAGACGGAGGCGGCGCCGCAGGATATCGCGACCAATTTCTATCGCAACATAGGTATGCATCCGCTGCGCGTACGTACCGAAGTGCCCGGCTATATCGCCGACCGGCTGCAAGAGGCGCTGTGGCGCGAAATTCTGCATATGGTGGCGGAAGGCGTTGCCACCACGGCCGAGCTCGATGATTCGATCCGTTTCGGCCCCGGGCTGCGCTGGAGTTTCATGGGCACGTGCCAGATTTATCATCTCGCTGGCGGTGACGCCGGCATGCGGCACATGCTGGAGCAGTTCGGTCCGGCGCTGAAACTCCCCTGGACCAAGCTGGAAGCGCCGGAACTGACCGACGCGCTGATCGACCGCATGGTGGAAGGGACCCTGGCGCAGGCGGCCGGCCGCAGCATCGCAGAATTGGAGCGATATCGTGATGATGCGCTGATTAGCGTGCAGGAGACGATTGCCGCCGTGAAGGCTCGCCATGGCATGGCGCACGATGCCTGATAGCGTGGCACTCTGGCTGCACGAGGCCGCTGTCCGTCCGGAATGGGTGGATTATAACGGGCACATGAACGAAGCCTTTTACGTGTTGATCTTCGGCGACGCGACCGATGCGTTCTACGATCACATCGGATTCGATGACGCATATCGGCGGCGCGAGGAAGTGTCGCTCTATACGGTGGAGTCGCATATTCGTTATCTGGTGGAAGCGCATGAGGGCGAGGCGGTGCGCATCGGCACGCGGTTGCGGGCGTTTGATGCCAAGCGGCTGCGGCTACATCACACCATGGTGCGGCAGCGCGATGGTGACACGCTGGCGGTGATCGAGCTGCTGGCGCTGCATGTCGACAAGCGCGTGGTGCGCGGCAGCGCATTTCATCCGGAGATTGCGGCGCGGATCGGCGCCATTGCGACGAGCGCGCCGGAAATTACGGCGGTCAGCAAGCATTGGGTTCTGTCATGAATTTCGGCCTGACGCACGAACAGCAAATGGTCGTCGATACTGTCCGCAGCTTCGTCGAAACCGAGCTCTATCCGCTGGAACCTGAAGTTGAGCGCACCGGCATCGTCCCGCCCGAACTCGGCGCCACCATACGCCGCAAAGTGCTCGAACTCGGCTTCTACGCGCCCAATATTCCGGCGGAATATGGCGGCGGTGGCCTCGACCACCTGACCTTCACGCTGCTCGAACGCGAACTCGGCCGCGCCAGCATGGCGCTTGGCGTGTTCTGGGGCCGTCCCTCGAACATCCTCTGCGCAGCCAACGACGATCAAAAAGCACGCTACCTGCTGCCCGCCGCCCGCGGCGAGAAAATGGACGCACTCGCTATGACCGAGCCTGATGCGGGCTCCGACGTCCGGGGCATGAAATGCGCCGCCCGCCGGGCCGGCGGTGACTGGGTTATAAATGGTACAAAACATTTTATCAGCCACGCGGACGTCGCCGATTTCCTGATCGTGTTTGTCAGCACTGGCGCAAACCGCATCACCGCCTTCCTTGTCGATCGGGGCACGCCCGGCTTCGACATCCGCCCCGGCTACCGATCGGTCTCGCATCGCGGCTACCACAACTCCATCCTGTCGTTCGAGGAGTGCCGGCTGCCGGATGCGCAAATCCTCGGCGAGGAAGGCCAGGGCTTTGCCATTGCCAACACCTGGCTGCACGCAACCCGCCTGTCGGTCGCAGCGCTCTGCGTCGGCCGCGCCCGCCGCGCCTTTGCCCACGCGCTGGACTATGCAGCACAGCGCCGCCAATTCGGTCAACAAATCGGCAAATTCCAAGGCGTATCCTTCCAGCTCGCCGACATGATCACCGACATCGATGCCGCCGATATGCTGACGCTCGCAGCGGCCTGGCGGCTGGACCAGGGCCTGCCGGCGAACCGCGAGATCTCGCAAGCTAAGCTATTTGCTTCTGAAATGCTCTCTCGCGTCGCTGACCAGGCGTTGCAGATCCATGGCGGCATGGGACTGATGGAGGATTTGCCACTGGAGCGACTCTGGCGCGATGCCCGCGTAGAACGTATCTGGGACGGCACCAGCGAAATCCAGCGGCATATTATCTCGCGTGAATTGCTGCGGCCTTTGGGCGCATGAAAACAAGGAAGAAAGACTTCTTTTCTGAAAAGAAGAAGCAAAAAACTTTTGCTTGTTCGCCCTCATCGCGTGGCGTGAGCGTGATTGACCTTGCGCGGAACCAAACAGACAAAAGTTTTTTGGTTCTTTTTTTCGAAAAAGAACTCCTTCCTGCTTTAGTGCCGGCAGCATGACCACCCCACTGGCACGTCTGCTGAACCCGCGCAGCCTCGCCGTCTTCGGCGGGCACGCGGCAGCGGAAGTGGTACGCCAAAGTCGCAAGATTGGTTACGCGGGCAACATCTGGCCGGTTCACCCCCGCCAGACCGAAATCGCCGGCCTGCCGGCTTTCCGCACCGTCGCCGACCTGCCCGCCGTGCCGGACGCCGCCTTTATCGGCGTGAACCGTCACGCGAGCATCGAGATCATGGGGGAACTCGCCACTGCCGGCTGCGGCGGCGCTGCCGCCTTCGCCTCCGGCTTCGCGGAATCCGGCGATGAAGGACCAGAATTGCAGGCGCGGCTGCTGGAAGCCGCCGGCGCCATGCCGTTCCTCGGCCCCAACTGCTACGGCTATCTGAATTTCCTCGATCGCGCGTTGACCTGGCCGGACCAGTTCGGCGGCGCCCCGGTTGATCGCGGCGTGGCGATCATTACACAATCTGGCAATATCGGCCTGAACCTGACGATGCAGCGGCGCGCGCTGCCGATCGGTTACCTGATCACGCTCGGCAATGCCGTCTCGGTGGGTCACGCCGAAGCGATACACGCAGTGCTGGACGACCCGCGCGTCACCGCTATCGGCCTGCATCTTGAAGGCATCGCCGATCCGGCCGCACTCGCCGCCGCCACCGCGCGCGCGCGCGCGCAAAACATCCCCGTAGTGGCGCTGAAAACCGGCCGCTCCGCCGAAGGCGCGCGCATTGCGCAAAGCCACACCGCGTCGCTGGGCAGCCAGGATGCGGTGGTGGATGCATTCTTCCGCCGCATCGGCATTGCCCGTGTCAACAGCGTCCCCGCACTGCTCGAAACCCTGAAGCTGCTGCATTTGCAAGGACCGTTGCCGGGCCGCGCGATCGCGAGCCTGAGCTGCTCCGGCGGCGAGGCCGCGTTGATCGCCGACGCAGCCGCCGGCGCGGGCCTGCACTTTGTCTCGCTCACCGAAACCTCTGCAGCTTCCATCAGTGCAACGCTGCCCGAACTGGTCAGTATTTCAAATCCGCTCGACTACCATACGTTCGGCTGGCGCAATCATGCCGCATTGGCCGCGACCTTCGCCGCCATGATGCGGGCGGGCGCCGACCTTACGCTGCTGATCCTGGATTTTCCACGACCCGACATTTGCGACACGGCGGATTGGGATATCGCCGCGTCCGCGCTTGCCGACGCTGCGGACGCTACCCGGCGCCGCGCCGCCGTGCTCGCGACTTTGCCCGAGGCGATGCCCGAACCGCACGCAATCGCCCTGGCGGCGCGCGGCATTGTACCATTTTTCGGCATGGAGGAAGCGTTGCAGGCGATCGCCGCCGCGGCCGATGCTGGTGAACCGCGCGAGCCGCTCCCATTCAGCGATGGCGTGGCTCTCTCCGGTATCAGCACGACCTTGTCCGAATGGGATGGGAAAAAAGCCCTCGCCGGTTACGGCGTCGTGATTCCGGAAGGTGCGCTTGCGACCACCGCCCAGGACGCATCCGCGGTCGCCATCGGTTTCCCGGTGGTTGTCAAGGCCGTCGGCAGCGCGCTTGCGCATAAAACCGAGCACGGCGCCGTGCGGCTCGGTTTGCGCACCCCGGAAGAGGTTCGCGCCGCCGCCGCGGATTTGTTGCCGATCACGGGCCAATTATTGGTCGAACGCATGGTCACCGCCACGGTGGCGGAATTGATCGTCGGCGTGGCACGCGACGCCGTGCTCGGCCTGTATCTGGTGTTGGGCTCGGGCGGCGTGCTGGCCGAACTGGTCGCTGACACTGCAACGCTGCCACTGCCGGCGTCCCGGCGTGAAATAACCGACGCGTTGCGCGGATTGCGCGTGCATAAGCTGCTGACCGGCTTTCGCGGCGCGGCGGAAGGGGATATTGAAGCGGCAATCGACGCCATTTTGCGTATACAGGATTTTGCCGTTGCCCACCGCCACACGCTGCATGAGTTGGATGTGAACCCATTGATGGTGCGCGCGCGGGGCCAGGGGGCGGTTGCGGCCGACGTGCTGATGCGGGTGGTGCCGAATGCCTGACGTGCTGCACATCACGCGCGACGGGCCGGTGCTGGAAGTGGTGCTGGACGTGCCGAAGGCCAACGCGATTTCGGCCGCCACCAGCCGTGTGATGGGTGAAGCGTTCGCCGCATTCCGGGACGATGCCGCGCTGCGCGTCGCCATCGTCACCGGCGCCGGCGAGCGGTTTTTTTCCGCCGGCTGGGACCTGAAAGGTGCGGCAGCCGGCGAGCCGCCGGACGCCGATTACGGAATTGGCGGGTTCGCCGGTTTGCAGGAATTGCCGGGATTGAACAAACCGGTGATTGCCGCGGTGAACGGCATGGCCGTCGGCGGTGGCTTCGAACTTGCATTATCAGCGGACATGATCCTGGCCGCCGAACATGCACGGTTTTCGCTGCCGGAAATCAACGCCGGCACGTTGGCGGACGCGGCAACGCTGAAATTGCCGCGCCGGATACCGTTCCACGTTGCCATGGATTTGCTGCTGACTGGCCGATGGATGAACGCGGCCGAGGCAGCGCGCTGGGGCCTGGTGAACGAAATTCTGCCGGCCGCGGACTTGCTGCCGCGGGCGCGGACGCTGGCGCATATGTTGGCGGACGGGCCGCCTTTGGTGTTCGCCGCCATTAAGGAGGTGATCCGCGAGTCCGAAACGCTGTCGTTTCACGATGCCATCGGCCGTATCATGCGCCGCGGTTTCGCCACCGTCGCCACGCTCTATGCCAGCGAGGACCAATTGGAAGGCGCCCGCGCGTTCGCCGAAAAGCGCGCCCCGGTCTGGCAGGGCCGGTAGCACCCATGCAACGTTTTTCTGCCTGGGCGCTGGCCCGCAATGCGCTTTCGGGCCAGACCGGCTGGCAACGCCAATGGCGAACGCCGGAGCCGGCACCGAAATACGACGCGGTGATCATTGGCGGCGGTGGGCATGGCCTGGCCACCGCATTTCACCTGGCGCGCGACCACGGCATGCGGAATATTGCCGTTCTGGAAAAAGGCTGGATCGGCGGCGGCAATACCGGGCGGAACACAACCATCATCCGTTCCAATTATCTTTTCAATGCGAGTTCGTCGCTATACGACCACGCGGTGAAATTATGGGAGAACCTGTCTCAAACGCTGAACTATAACGTCATGTTCTCACAGCGTGGTGTGATGATGCTGGCGCATAATGTGCATGACGAGCAGGTATTCAAGCGCCACGTGCATGCCAACCGGCTGAACGGTGTCGACAATGAATGGCTAACCGCGGAACAGGCGCAGGCATTTTGCCCGCCGCTGCGCATCGATGCCGGCATGCGCTACCCTGTGCTGGGGGCCGCCTTGCAACGGCGTGCCGGTACCGCGCGGCATGATGCGGTGGCCTGGGGCTATGCGCGTGCGGCGGACGCGCTCGGCGTCGATATCGTGCAGAATTGCGCCGTTACCGGAATTATGCGCAATGCCGCCGGCGCGGTGGAAGCGGTGCAAACCACGCGGGGCCGCATTGAAACGCCGAAGATCGGTGTGGTGGCGGCCGGGAATACCAGCGTGGTGATGGGCATGGCCGGCGTGCGCATGCCGCTGGAGAGCTATCCGCTGCAGGCGCTTGTTTCGGAGCCGGTCAAGCCTTGCTTCCCGTGCGTCGTGATGTCCAACACCATCCATGCCTATATCAGCCAGTCTGACAAAGGCGAGTTGGTGATAGGAGCCGGCACCGATGCCTATATATCGTACAGCCAGCGCGGCGCGCTGCATGTCAGCACGCACACGCTGGAGGCGATTTGCGAGCTGTTTCCGCAATTCCGCCGCATGCGGATGTTGCGCAATTGGGGCGGCATTGTTGATGTCACGCCGGATCGGTCGCCGATCATTGCGAAAACCCCGGTACCTGGGCTGTATGTTAATTGCGGCTGGGGCACCGGCGGGTTCAAGGCGACACCAGGAGCCGGCCATCTGTTCGCCTGGACGATGGCGAAGGATGAGCCGCATCCGATCAATGCGCCGTTCACGATAGAACGGTTCCGTGACGGCTTCCTGATTGACGAAGCGGCCGCCGCCGCCGTCTCGCACTGAGTCGCACCGGATGTTGCTGATCCCCTGCCCCTATTGCGGTCCGCGCCCGGAAATTGAATTCGCCTACGCCGGCGAGGCCAATATCGCGCGGCCGGCCGATCCAGCAGCACTGACCGACGACGAATGGGCGGCGTTTCTGTATCAGCGCAGCAACCCGCGCGGGCTGCATGCGGAGCGCTGGCGCCACGCGCATGGGTGCGGGCGGTTTTTCAATGCGCGGCGTGACACGGTATCCGACCTGTTTCAGGATAGCTGGAAACCCGGCGAGCCAGCGCCATGAACCGCGCTTTTCGTACCGTCTCGGGCGGCCGGATCGACCGTACAGCGCCGGTGAAATTCCGTTTCGATGGCGCCGAATATACCGGGCTGGCGGGCGACACGCTCGCCTCCGCGTTATTGGCGCATGGCGTGCATCTGGTTGGCCGCTCGTTCAAATATCACCGTCCGCGCGGCTTCCTGGCGGCGGGCTCGGAGGAGCCGAATGCACTGGTTCGCGTCGGCAGCGGCGAGTCGCGCAGCACGCCCAATTTGCGCGCCACGCAGGTGGAAATCTTCGACGGGCTGGTGGCGGTAAGCCAGAATCGGTTTCCGTCGCTTGTGTTCGACATCGGCGAAATCAATGACCTGCTGTCGCCGGCGCTGGCAGCTGGATTCTACTACAAAACTTTCATGTGGCCCGCGTGGGGATGGCAGAAACTCTACGAGCCGCTGATCCGCCGTGCGGCAGGCCTTGGCCGTGCGCCCACGGCGGCGGATGCCGACTGCTACGCGCAGCGATATATTCATTGCGACGTGCTGGTGATTGGCGCCGGCCCCGCCGGCCTGGCAGCAGCACTTGCCGCAGCGCGTGTGGGTGCGCGTGTTGTGCTGTGCGACGAACAGGCCGAACTCGGCGGTGCGCTGTTGAGCGCGGCCGACGCAACGGCGGACGCCTGGCGCACGGAAACCTTGGCGGGCCTCACGCAGCACGCCAATCTCACGCTTCTGCCGCGTACGACCGCGTTCGGCATTTTCGCGCAGAATTTCGTAGCCCTCGCCGAGCGGGTCACCGATCATATCGCAATGCCTGACGCCGGGCTGCCGCGCGAGCGGCTGTGGCAGGTGCGTGCGCGACAAATTGTTTTGGCCACCGGCGCAATCGAACGTCCGGTGCTGTTCGCCAATAACGATCGGCCGGGCATCATGCTCGCGGGCGCCGCCCTCACCTACTTGCACCGTTATGGCGTGCGTATCGGCAAGCGCGTTGCCATCGCTGCCGAAACGGATGCGGCGTATGGCGTGGCGCTCGACCTTGCGCGCGCAGGTATTACCATCGCCGCTATCGCCGATCCGCGGCCGGCGGCGAATGGGCCGTGCGCGACCGCGGCACGCGCGGCCGGCTTGCCGATTCGCACCGATACGAGAGTAGAAGCCGCCCATGGGCGTCTTCGTGTGCGTGCGGTCACGCTCGCTGGCGGTAGCACCGAGCGTATCGAATGTGATAGCGTTCTGATGTCGGGCGGCTTTACGCCGAGCGTGCATCTCTTCTCGCAGGCGCGCGGGACGCTGCGTTACGAAGCAGCCCTTGGCGCCTATGTGCCCGATAGCGATACCGAAACGGTGCAATCTGCCGGCGCGTGCCGTGGCATATTGGCGCACGATGCCTGCATCACGGATGGCCAGCAAGCGGGTGCGCGCGCGGGTGCGCGTGCCGGTTTCGGCGACGACATCGCGCGCTCGGTGACATTGCCGGCAGAAATTTGTTCGATCGCGTCGCCTGCGAAGCCGCGCGGCCGCGCGTTTATCGATTTCCAGAATGATGTTACGACGAAAGATCTGCGCCTGGCGGTGCGCGAGGGTTTCGTTGCGATTGAGCACGTCAAGCGCTACACCACCACCGGCATGGCAACGGACCAGGGCAAGACATCCAACATCAATGCGCTGGGCCTCGTGGCCGGCGAACGCGGCACGGATATGGCGTCGGTCGGACTGACAACGTTCCGCATGCCCTATACGCCAGTGACGTTCGGCACGCTGGCTGGTGCTGCCCGCGGCAATCTGTTCGATCCGGCGCGAAAAACACCCATCCACGCCTGGGCCGAACAGCGCGCGGTGTTCGAGGATGTCGGCTTGTGGAAGCGCGCGCGCTATTTTCCGGTGCCGGGCGAAACGATGGCGCAGGCGGTCGCGCGTGAATGCCGCGCCGTGCGCGCCACCGCCGGCATATTCGACGCCTCCACGCTAGGCAAGATCGAGGTGGCGGGACCCGACGCCGCGATTTTCCTCGAACGCATGTATGTCAACGGGTTTCGCAAACTCGCCGCCGGCCGCGCACGCTATGGGCTGCTGCTGCGCGAGGATGGCTTCGTGCTCGATGACGGCGTGATCGGACGGTTTGCGCCGGACCGGTTTCACGTCACCACCACCACCGGCGGCGCACCCCGCGTGCTTGCCATGATGGAAGATTATTTGCAGACCGAATGGCCTGATTTGCGCGTGTGGCTTACCTCCACCACCGAGGAATGGGGTGTGATTGCCGTGCAGGGGCCGCGCGCGCGCGACATCATCGCACCGTTGGTACAAGGCATCGATCTGTCCGCGCACGCATTGCCGCATATGGCGGTGGCCGAAGGGAGCATACTCGGCGTCAAATTGCGCCTGTTCCGCGTCAGTTTCACCGGTGAACTCGGGTTCGAATTGAACGTGCCGGCCGATTATGCTGCCGCGGTGTGGGACGCGATCTGGCAGGCCGGCAGCACGCAGGGGCTGGTGCCATATGGTACCGAAACCATGCATGTGCTGCGGGCCGAAAAAGGCTATATCATCGTTGGCCAGGAAACCGATGGGACCGCCACGCCTAACGATGTCGGGCTCGGCTGGGCCATTAACGCCACGAAAGGCGATTTCGTCGGCAAGCGTTCGCTGGCGCGCGACGCTATGGCTGATCCGCACCGCAAGCAATTGGTTGGCCTGTTGACCGATGATCCGGCTATGGTGCTGGAGGAGGGGGCGCAGATCGTGGCCGCAATATCCGGTCCGCTGTCGCGCCAAAGCCTGGGCCACGTCACGTCGGCCTATTTCAGCGCCACGCTCGGGCGGTCCATCGCGCTCGCCATGGTCTCCGGCGGCAGGGCGCGGACGGGGACGTCGCTGTTCGTTCCGGTAGCCGATCGCGCGTTCAAAGTGCAGGTTACATCGCCGGTGTTTTTCGATCCGGACGGGGCGCGGCTGAATGGCTGACGCAGTGCAGCGCGCGCCCGTGCTCGATGCGCAACGGCCTGGCCATGGGCCGCACCCGGCCGCGGTCGTGCGGCTGCTGCCACCCTGCGCGCGCTTCGTGTTTCGCGGCGGCGCGGACGCGGCGGCGCTCGCCGGCGCGGCCTTCGGGCCCGCTCTGCCGACGCAAGCGTGCCGTGCCGCGGAGTCCGGCGGGCGCGCGGCACTGTGGCTGGGGCCGGACGAATGGCAGTTGCTCGCGCCCGAAAATGACGCGGACGCGATTGCGGCATCGATTGGCGCCGCGCTGGGTGCGCTGCCCCACGTGCTGGTCGGTATCGGACATCGCAATGCCGCGCTGGAGATTTCCGGCCCGCGCGCCGCAGATGTGCTGAGCGCAGGCTGCCCGCTGGATCTGCATGCCACCGTATTCCCGGTCGGGATGTGCACGCGCACCGTGCTCGGCAAGGCCGAAATCATTCTTTGGCGCACCGGCGACGCGACGTTCCACGTCGGCGTGTGGCGATCGTTCGCGCCCTATGTTTGGGATTTCTTGATCGAGGCGCGCGCGCGGCTATGATGACTCCATCCGTTCGGCGGGAGTATGCACCATGACCCAAGCGACACCGGACCTGCGTGCGCTGCTCGCGCGCCGTCGGCCAGGCTATACCCTGGAAGCACCGTTCCATACGGACGCCGGGATTTTCCAGCGCGATCTGGATATAATTTTCGGTCGACACTGGATCCATGTCGGCGTGGAGCCGGACATCGCCGAGCCAGGCGATTGCATGACAGTGGATATCGGCCCGCATGCCATCATTGTCGCGCGCGATGATGACATGAACGTGCAGGCATTCCACAATGTGTGCCGCCATCGCGGCGCACGGTTGCTGTATGAGCCGAAAACCAATGTCGGCAATCTGGTCTGCCCGTATCACCAATGGACCTACGGGCTGGACGGATCGTTGCTGTTTGCAGCGCACATGCCAGATGATTTCGACCCAGGTTGCCACGGGCTGCGCCGCGTGCATGTCCGCTCGCTGGCGGGCTTGCTGTTCGTGTGCCTGGCCGCGACGCCGCCGGATGATTTCGATACGATGGCAGCGGCGCTGACGCCTTACATCGCGCCGCACGATATCAGGCGCTGCAAGGTGGCGCATAGCGAAGACATCATCGAGCCTGGCAATTGGAAGCTGACGATGGAGAATAACCGTGAATGCTACCATTGTAATGGTGCACATCCGGAATTGACTCGATCGATTTTCGCCGAGGGGTTTGGCTTCGCGCCAGTTGGGGCGGAGGCCGAGGCGCAGGCGGAGCGGTTCCACACTCTGGTAGGCACGTTGCATCACGATTGGGAGCAGGGCGGCCTGCCATCGCGCGAAATCGACGAACTGGTGGGACGGCCAACCGGCTTCCGCACCGAGCGGTTGCCGTTGGAGGATGCCGGTGAATCCGAGACGCTCGACACGCGCGTGGCGTGCCGTAAATTACTAGGCGGCCTGGCGGAAAAGCGGTTGGGCGCGCTGTCGGTGTGGACGCAGCCGAATTCCTGGCACCATTTCATGAGCGATCACATCGTCAGCTTTGCGGTGTTTCCCTTGACGCCGGAAACCGCTTTGCTGCGGACAAAATGGCTGGTGCATCAGGACGCGGTGGAAGGGCGGGATTATGATCTCGCCAATTTGACCGCGGTGTGGCACGCGACCAACCGGCAGGATTCGGCACTGGTCGGCAAGGCCGGCGCCGGCGTGCGCAGCACGGGGTATCAACAAGGGCCCTATTCGCCGGATACGGAAGGCTTGGTCGAGAAGTTCTGTGCCTGGTATGTGGAGCGCATGGTGGCCGGGTTGGACTCTTGACTGACGAGGTCACGCAATTCACGGTCGAGTTCACCGTCAGCGGGCGCACGATTGCGTGCGACGCGGACCAGTTCGTGCTGACCGCGGCGTTGGCGGCGGGGCTGAAATTGCCGTTCGTGTGCCGTCGGGGGATTTGCGGTACGTGCAAGAGCAAGCTGGTTTCTGGCAAGTACGACATGAAGCAGAACGGGGGTATCCGGCCTCGGGAGATCGAGGGTGGGATGTTCTTGCCGTGCTGTTCGAAGCCTCTGAGTGATCTGGTCATCGAAAAATGATAGAACAAGGCAAAACTGGGTGGGGCTCGCGTCGGCATATATGCCGATCCCCCAGCCACCCCGGCGCTACTATGTCGGGATCAGCATACAGGCTAGTTATCCGGATCGGATGCTGCCATCAGCAAAGTAGCGCCGGGGGGTCTGGGGGATCGGCATATATGCCGATGCGAGCCCCACCCAGTCTTCCTTCCCTGGTCTTTTTCACATGAGAACCCACGCCCGCGCCGTCGTGATCGGCGGTGGTGTCGTTGGTGTCGGCACGCTCTACCACCTCGCCCACAAAGGCTGGACTGACTCCGTTCTGCTCGAACGCAAGGAACTTACCAGCGGGTCGACCTGGCACGCGGCCGGGCTGCTGCCGCTGTTCAACCTCAGCTATTCGGTCGGCCAACTGCACAAATATTCCGTGCAGCTCTACAAAAAATTACAGCAAGAAACCGAGTTGCATGTCGGGTTCAGCCAGGTCAGCAATATCCGTCTTGCCTGCACGCAGGATCGGATGGACGAGTATCGTTATTATGCCGGCATTGCCAGCACGATCGGCGTCAATGTCCGTTTTCTAACGCCCGCGCAGGTGAAGGAAATCTGGCCGCTGTGCGAAACCGATGGCATCATCGGCGCCATTCAGCATCCAGATGACGGCTACATCCAGCCCGCCGATGTCACGCAAGCGCTGGCCCGCGGCGCGCGGCAAATTGGCGCCGAAATTCATCGCAATACCGAGGTCACGTCCATTACGCAGCTGCCGAGTGGCGAGTGGCGCGTGCGCACCGCGAACGGCGACATCACGTGCGAACATCTCGTGTGTGCCACCGGCAATTTCGCGCGGCGCACCGGCGCCATGGTCGGCCTGGACATTCCGGTCATACCCGTTGAGCATCAATATCTTGTCACCGAACCGCATCCCGCCATTCTGGAACGCCGCGCGCTTGGCCTGCCCGAGATGGGCGTGCTGCGTGAATCCGACGCGTCCTATTACATGCGGGAAGAAAATGGCGGCCTGCTGCTGGGGCCGTACGAAACCGGCGCGCCGTGCTGCTATCTCGACGGCCCCGATCCAGCCAGCGAATATGAATTGTTCCAGCCTGACCTCGATCGGCTGCTGCCCTATATCGAAGCCGCCATCGCCCGCGTGCCGGCATTTGCCGAGGTCGGCATCAAGCGTGTCTATAACGGCGCTATTGCCTACACGCCGGATGGCAGCCCGATCGTCGGCCCCGCCTGGGACAGACGCAATCTGTGGCTGAATGAGGGCCATAGTTTCGGCGTCACCGCCAGCGGCGGCGCCGGCTGGCAACTGGCGGAATGGATTGTCGAAGGCGAGCCCAGCATCGACATGTCCGGCGTCGACCCGCGCCGGTTTGGCCCGTACGCGACCCAAGGCTATCTGCGTCAAAAAACCGAGGAGGCGTACCGCAAGGTCTTCACCGTTCATTACCCGGACGAGGAACGTGGCGCGGCACGCCCGCTTCGCCGCACGCCGTGCTATGACCGGCTGAAGGCGGCCGGGGCGGTGTTCGGTACCGTGTTCGGCTGGGAACGGCCTGGCTGGTTTGCGCCACCTGGCTACGAAATGACTGCGGCGGAGCAAAGCAAGCCGGACGTGCTGCTGAACGTGAACCATCACGAACCGCAGGGCGGCAGCAAACCGCTAGAACGCTGGAGCTTTCGCCGCAGCAATTATTTTCCGCATGTCGGCAACGAATGCCGCACTGTGCACGATGCGGCCGGTCTGCTCGATATGTCGCCGTTCGCCAAATACACGGTGTCGGGTCCGGGCGCCGAGGCCTGGCTCAATCGCATTTTCGCCAATCGCATGCCGGTCAAAATCGGCCGCATTGCGCTATGCCATCTGCTGACCAAATCCGGTGGCGTGCGCGCGGAGGCAACGATCTATCGCGAGGGCGAGCAGGATTTCTACCTCGTCATGGCCGGCGGGATGGAGCGGCATGATTGGGATTATTTGCAGAAGCTGGCGCCAAGTGATGGCTCCGTGCGGCTGCAGAAAGTGACGACGCAATATGGCGTTCTGGTGCTGGCGGGTCCGCGGGCGCGGGATATCTTGCAGCCTTTGACCGACACGGATTTGTCCAGCGCCAAATTCCCGTGGCTGACCGGCAAGCCGATCAGCGTCGGCTTTGCGCAGGCGACCGCGTTACGCGTCAATTTCGTCGGCGAACTCGGCTGGGAACTGCACCACCCGATCGAAATGCAGACCACGATCTATGATCTGCTGATGGAAGCAGGCAAGGATGTCGGGCTGAAACCGTTCGGCATCAAGGCGATGGACAGTTTGCGCCTGGAGAAATCCTACCGCGTCGTTGGGCGCGAGCTGTCGATCGAGTATTCGGCATACGAGTCGGCATTGGATCGTTTTGTCAGGCTGGAAAAGCCCGATTTCACCGGTCGTGATGCGTTGTTGGCATTGAAAGACAAGCCGGCTGCGAACCGGTTCGTCACGCTGGAGGTGCATGGCGTGACCGACGCGGACGCGCGTGGGTCGGAGCCGATTTTGCTCGGTGACGAAATGGTTGGCCGCACGACGTCGGGTGGCTATGGGTGGCGTCTGGAAAAGTCGTTGGCTCTAGCCATGGTGCGGCCGGATTTGGGGGAGCCAAGCACGGAGTTCGAGATCGTTGTCTTGGGGGAACGCCGGCGCGCGACGGTTATTGGGGAGTCGCCGTATGATCCGGATAATGTGAGGCTCAGAAAGTAAATTTTTTCCGGCGGCGCGTAGTGGGCTATAAGGTGCCCACCCCACATTTGGGTTCCACCAGCGCAAGAGTAAAAGTTTTTTGCTTCTTTTTTTCAAGAAAGAAGACCTTCCTTTTTTACCTTGGCGCCGCCGCGCGTTCCAGCCGGTCGTTAATCGCGTCACCCAGCCCACCCGCCGGCACCGTCATCGCGGCAATGCGCACCAAGCCGAGGCGGGGCCCCTCCGCGTCCAGCCAGCGCAAGCCGGAAAATAGGCGCGCGGCGGCTTCCGCCAGGTCGGCGGCTTCGCTCAGGTTCCAGACCAGCCCCGCCCCGGCCGGTGCCGGGCCAAACGCCAGCAGCGCCTCGTCGGCGCTTGCGCCGGTGGCGCCGAGCCGCACCGGCAGGTTCGGCGCGTAGTGCGACACCAGCAGGCCTGGGGAGCGCAAGCTGCGCGCGGCCTCGGCGCGCGCCGGCGTAATGCCCCGCCCGACCGCCCCAATCAGCGCCTCGATCACCTCCGCCGGTATGCCACCAGGACGCAGCAGAAACGGGTGCGGACCGGACAAGTCCAGCACGGTGCTTTCCAGCCCCACCACGGCAGGCCCACTGTCCAAAATGGCATCAATGCGCCCGTTAAGGTCGGCGCGCACATGCGCCGCAGTGGTGGGGCTGACCCCGCCGGAGCGGTTGGCCGACGGCGCGGCAACCGGCACGCCCGCGGCACGCAGCAGCGCGTGCGCGGTATCATGCGCCGGCACGCGTACCGCCAACGTGTCCAGTCCGGCACCCGCCAGCAGGTCCACCTTGCTGGTAATACGCTTTGGCAACACGAGCGTCAGCGGTCCCGGCCAAAGGGCCGCAGCCAGCACTTCCGCGCGCTGATCCGCCACCACATGCCGAAACGCAGCATCGGCGTCTGCGAAATGAATGATCAGCGGATTGAAATGGGGGCGGCCCTTTGCCGCAAAGATGGCGGCCACAGCGCGGCCGTTGCACGCGTCCCCGCCCAACCCATAGACCGTTTCTGTACCGAAAGCGACCAGGCAGCCACCACGTAGCAACGACGCGGCGGCTGAGACCCCCAGAGCATCAGCGCCCAGCACGCTCGTCATGGCCACCAAGGCCAGGGGCGTCGTGCGAAGCACGCAGTCGCGTGACGCCCCTGGACCAAGCTGGGGACAAGTCCCCAGACCCCATTCCTTTTAGCTCCCCTGGACGACAAAGCCGCTATTCGCCCATCCCGGCTTGCCGTAGCGCAGCGCCGTGCCGTCCAGCAGCGTCAGCGTGCCGCCGGCCGCTTCCAGCACCGCCTGCGGCGCCGCCGTATCCCACTCCATCGTGCGCGAAAACCGCGGATACAGATCGGCCACGCCCTCCGCCACCCGGCACATCTTCATCGCCGACCCTAACTGCGTCACCGACGCCACGCTCCTGCCGTGCAAATATGCGCGCAGCCGCGGGTCGTCGCTATACCGGTGCCCGACCAGCACATGCAGCCCGCCGGCCGGCGGCGGCCGTACCCGGATCGGCCGCCGCCCCGCCGCGTCCTGCTTCCAGGCGCCCACGCCGACCAGGCCGCCGAACAACTCGGCTGTCGCCGGCACAGCCACCACGCCCAGGACCGGCACCGCGTCGCGCACAAGGCCGATATTCACACAGAACGTATCGCGGCCGGCGGCAAAATCGCGCGTGCCGTCCAGCGGGTCGACATACCAGGTGGCGCGCCCTGGCCGCGGTACGTGGCCGGCACTGATCTCCTCTTCCGCCACCACCGGGATCAGCGGCGCGCCGGCGCGTAAGCCCGCGGTGATCAGCGCCTCGGCCGCCTGGTCCGCCTCGGTCACCGGCGACCGGTTCGCCTTCTGCTGGGTGGAAAACCCGCGCGCCCGGATCGACAAAATCAGTTCGGCCGCGTCCCACGCAAGGCGCGCGGCAAGGTCCAGCAAAGCTTCGTCATCCAATGGCCGGGGCATGCGCGGGGGGATAGACCGCCGCGCCGCCCCTGGCAAAGCCCGGCAGCACTGTTAGATTGCAGCGCCTCACCCCTTATAACCCACCCCTGACGACTGGACGAAAAATTATGCTGGATGTGCGTTTTGCTGCCTCCTCCCTGCCCGCGAGCGGCGCACTGGCGCTGCTGGTGGCGGAGGGCGCCGCGCCATCCGGCCTTTGGCAGGCGGCGGATTCCGCAACCGGTGGCGCAGTCAGCCGCGCCTTCGCCACCGCCGACTTCACCGGCAAGGAAGGCACCACCTGCAGCCTACTGGCGCCCGGCGGCGGCCTGACCCGCATCGTCGCCGCCGGCCTTGGCAAGCCAGCCGACCTATCCGAACGACGGCTGGAGGATGCCGGCGGTTCGCTCGCCGCTGCGCTGAGCCGCGAGACCAGCGTCGCCCTCGCCACCGACGGTATCTCCGGCCCGCATGCCGCCCTGGTTGCGCTCGGCGCCGTGCTGCGCGCCTACCGGTTCGACCTGTATCGCACCAAGGAAAAGCCGGAGGACAAGCCGAAGCTCGCCACGCTGAACGTGCTGACCACCGACGCCGCCGCCGCCACCGCCGCCTGGGCCAAAGCCGCCGCCGTCGCGCGCGGTGTGTTCATCGCGCGCGATCTGGCCAGCGAGCCGCCGAACATCCTCACCCCGGTGGAAATGTCCAACCGCATCGAAAAGCTCCGCGACCTCGGGCTGGGCGTCGAGGTGCTGACGCCGGAGGATATGGAAAAGCTCGGCTTCGGCGCGCTGCTCGGCGTGGCGCAAGGCAGCGTCAATCCGGCCCGCACCGTGATCATGAGCTGGAACGGCGGCGCCAAGGGCGAGGCACCGCTGGCCTTCATCGGCAAGGGGGTCACGTTCGACACCGGCGGCATCAGCATCAAACCCGCCGCCGGCATGGAAGACATGAAGTGGGACATGGCCGGCGCCGCGGCCGTCACCGGCCTGATGGCGGCACTCGCCGGCCGAAAGGCGCCGGTCAATGCGGTGGGCCTGGTGGGCCTGGTTGAAAACATGCCGAGCGGCACCGCGCAACGGCCCGGCGATGTGGTGAAGTCCTACTCCGGCCAGACGATCGAGGTGCTGAACACCGATGCCGAGGGCCGCCTCGTGCTCGCCGACGTGCTATGGTACTGCCAGGAGAAATTCGCGCCGCGTTTCATGGTGGACCTGGCGACGCTGACCGGCGCGATCATCATTTCGCTCGGCCATGAGCATGCCGGCTTGTTCAGCAACGATGACGAACTGGCAGCGAAACTCACCGCCGCGGGCCTGGCCTCCGGCGAGCGGTTGTGGCGCATGCCGATGGGCCGCGAATATGACAAGCAGATCAAGTCCGACATCGCCGACATGAAGAATATCGGCGGGCGGCCGGGCGGGTCGATCACCGCGGCGCAATTCATTGCGCGCTTCGTCAATGATACGAAATGGGCGCACCTGGATATTGCCGGCACCGCCTGGTCGACCAAGGATCTGCCGATCGTGCCGAAGGGCGCCACCGGTTACGGGGTGCGGCTGCTGGATCGGCTGGTGACGGATCATTTTGAAGCCTGACCGATGCTGCGGGTTCATCTCGGCACGCATCTGGAAGGGGACTGGCCGCTCGGCATCCCGGTGCGCGCCGGCGCGCCCCCGCCCGAATTCGTCACCGCCGCGGCGGCCGAGGATTTCCAGGGCGCGCCGGAGACGGTGTGCGACATATTGGGAGGCGCGCGGCGCGTAATCCTGCTCGGCGTCGGCGATGCGCCGTACGAGACAGCGATGGAAAGCGCCGGCGCGATCGCCGCCGCGCATACGATGCGGGTGTCCCGGCTTTCGCTGGATTTGCGCGGATTTCACCGGCGGGAGGCGATTGCATGCATGACCGGCGCGGTGCTGCGCGCCTGGCGGTACGACAAATTGCGCACCAAGCTGCCGGAGAACCCGGCGCGGCTCGCCGACCTGTACGCGGTCACCGACGATGCGACGCTGGAGGCGCGCTGGGCCCGCCAATTGGCGGTGCTGGAGGGCGTTGATTTCGTCCGTGACCTGGTCACCGAGCCATCCAACACGCTGACGCCGGATGGTTTCACCGCGCGGTTGGAGGACATTGCCGGCGACGGGCTGACGCTGGATGTGCTGCGCGGGGACGCATTGCGCACGGCCGGGCTGACAGGCCTGCTTGCGGTGGGAGGCGCCTCGATGCACCCGCCGGCGCTGGCGGTGCTACGCTGGAGGGGCGGGTTCGACGCGCCGCCGGTGGCGTTCGTCGGCAAGGGCATTACGTTCGACACCGGCGGCATCAGCATCAAGCCGGCGGACGGCATGTGGGAAATGCGCGCCGACATGGCCGGCGCCGCGGCATGCGCAGGTGCGATGCTTGCGCTGGCGCGGCGCGGCTCGCCGGCGCCGGCGATCGCGGTATTGGCGCTGGCCGAAAATGCGGTCGGCGACGCCGCCTATCGCCCCAGCGACGTGCTGCGCCACGCCAACGGCACCACGATCGAGGTGGTGGACACCGACGCGGAAGGCCGCCTGGTGCTGATGGACGCGCTGGGCTTTGCGGCCCGCGAACACCCGGCCGCCATTATCGACCTAGCGACGTTAACCGGCAGCGTGGTGACGGCGCTGGGCCATCACATGGCCGGCGTGTTCAGCAACGATGATGCGCTGGCAGCCTGCGTCGCGTCCGCCGGCGCCGCGGTGGGCGAGCCGGTATGGCACTTGCCGATCGACGAAAGCCATCGGCGCGCGCTCGATAGCGACATCGCCGATCTGCGCCATTGCTCGCCCGAGCGCGGCCAGCCGGATGCGAGCCAGGCCGCCGCGTTTCTGCGCGAGTTTGTGGGTGACGTGCCGTGGGCGCACCTGGATATTGCCGGGGTAGAGAATGTGGCCGAGGCTGATGACCGGCGCGCGGCGGGGGCGACGGGATTTGGGGTGCGGTTGCTGGATCGGCTGGTCAGGGATCGATTTGAAGATCCGGATAGAAATTAAGGTAGGCCTTCTTTTTTGAAAAAAAGAAGCAAAAAACTTTTGCTCTGGCGCTGTCGGCACCTTGCGCGCTCCTGCGTAGCCTTGCGCGTACGCCAACGAGCAAAAGTTTTTTGGTTCTTTTTTTCAAAAAAGAACATTCTTTCTTATGTCTGACATCGGCTTCTACCACCTGACCCGCACAGGCCCCGAGCAAGCCCTGCCCGCGCTGCTCGGCCGCACGCTCGCCGCCGGCAAGCGCGCCGTGATCCGCTGCGTGTCCGACCGCATCGCGTCCGTGGATACTGCCTTATGGATCTGTCCCGAGCCCGACTGGCTGCCGCACGGCACCGAGGCGATAGGCGCCGCGGATTTGCAGCCGATCTGGATCACCGACGCAGACGACGCGCCGAACGGCGCCACGTTTCTGTTTCTGCTGGACGGCCAGGACAGTGCGCGGCTTACCGCGTACGAGCGCGTGTTCGACCTGTTCGACGGCGGCGACGAAAGCGCCGTTGCCGCCGCGCGGGCGCGCTGGAAGGCCGCGAAGGCAGCCGGGCATGCGCTGACCTACTGGCAGCAAGGGCCGCGGGGTTGGGAGAAAAAGTAGCGTGGCCTGCATGCAGCCCAACCCCGTCGGCGCTAAACGGCCGCAACTCTCGTCTTAGGGGCCTCAGCCTGTTATAACGGCAATTATAACATTGAGGCATGCGGTCCGTCGTCATGGTGAAGCTCAAGGTAACGACCGTTGGGAGTTCAGCCGGCGTGATCCTGCCCAAGGCAGTGCTGGCGCGGCTGCATGTCGACAAGGGCGATACGCTGTTCCTGACCGAGGCGCCCGACGGCTATCGACTTACGCCGTACAACCCGGATTTCGAACGGCAAATGGACCTTGCGCGGAAGGTCATGCGCCAACGCCGTGAGGTGCTGAAGCAACTGGCGAAGTGAACGAGGCTACTTGGCGCTGGGTGGCACAGGACGTGGTTCTGGCGATCCACGACGCCCAGATCGCCGAGCACGGCGGCGCCGCGGGCATACGTGACCTCGCGATGGTTCAATCGGCACTTGGACGGCCGGAAAATCTGGCGGCCTACGGAAGCCCGGATATCGCGGACCTCGCGGCCGCTTACGCGTTCGGCCTTGCTCGCAACCGTGGCTTTGTCGACGGCAACAAGCGCACCGCGTTTGTGGTAGCAACGGTATTCCTGCTCGACCATGACCACGACCTGACGGCCGAGGACGCAGATGCCGTGACAATGATGGTATCGGTCGCCGCCGGCACCTTGCCGGAGCCAGACTTGGCGGCGTGGTTTCGCGCCAACACGCGCCCGCCCGTGACGTCATGAAGACCGCCTTTCGTAAGAAAGAACATTCTTTCTTTGGACTGAAAGAAGCGTGCCTACGGCAAAACGTAACGTCACCATGATCCAACGGCAATCGCGCAAAGGCCGGTCACGTCGATGGCAGCAGATGCCGCTTTGGAAACGCAACAAGCGCGCCTCTGTGGGCTCGTCAGGAGGGCCAATAGGAGCGCATGTTCGGCGCCCCGCGATACGCAATACAGGCCGACATACGGTCCTGCGACCGGAAGATTTCGCAGACGCTGCAGGCTGGCCGCCGTCTGGTCGATCGGCACACGCACAATATCGCCCGCGTGCCAGCTATTTCCGCCTACAGAATATGATTTCGGGTAGCCAGGAAACCTTGCACTGCAAGTGAAATGGCGAGGCAGTGGCTCCAGCCGGCCGATCCACCCTCACTGCCATGCAGCAGCATGACGACCGGAAACGGCCCGTCGCCGGGCGGGCGATACGCTCTACCGAGACCCGGGAGATCGCGATAAGTCGGTTCCCATACGGCTGCATGCATGCCAGACATCTACCTTATTTGCGTCCGCGAATGTTCGCGCCCGCTATTGCTGTCTCCAACAGTGCATCGCCGACGCGCTGCGCGACCTCGCCCCAATCCAGCGCGATCTGCTGGCGGAACAGCCGCGCGGTCGGGTACCACGGGCTGTCTTCGCGCGCCATCAGCCAGCGCCACTCCGCGGCGTAATAGAGCAGCACCCATACCGGCCGCGCCAAGGCGCCGGCGAGATGAGCTGGCGCGCTGTCGACGCTGATGACGACATCCATCAGCGAAATCAGCGCCGCACTGTCGGCGAAGTCCTCGGTCGCCGCCCCGAACATGCGCACGCCGAGCTGCGCGGCCGCGTCCATGTCGTGAGGACGGATATCTTTCTGCACCGCGATATATTCAATGCCGTCGCGGAACAGGGGTGCCAGTTCCGCCAGCCGCGCGCTGCGCACATGGTCGGACTGCAGCGCGGCATTGCCTGACCACGCAAGGCCCACACGCAAGCCACGCGCGGGGCCCAAAATGGCACGCCACTTTTCAACGCGTGAAGGGTCGGCCGCCAGATAGGGTGTTTCGGCCGGAATGGTTTCCAGGCGCGTGCCAAACGCCAGCGGCAAACTCATCAACGGTGTCTGCATGTCGAACGCCGGCAGCTTCTCCCCGAACGCCACAAGCGTATCGACACCGGCCAGCGTGCGCAGCAGCGGCAGCAGCGGCGGCGGCGCTTCCAGCACCACGCGCGCACCGAGCGCTTTCACCATCGGCACATAGCGGCAGAACTGGATCGTGTCGCCGAAACCCTGCTCGGCGTAAAGCAGGATCGTGCGTCCCTGCAAACTCCCCTGGCCCAGCCACAGCGGTTGCGGGAAATTGCGAGCGTGCTGCCTGAACGTGGGGTCGCGCCAGCGCCATTCGAACTCGCGCCAGCCGCGGGCGTAATCGCCCATGGCGAGACAGATCGGGGCCGCATTGAAATGCGCCAGCGCATGCGCCGGGTCGCCAGCAATCGCATCGTCGCAGGCAGCCAGCGCCTCGTCGCGGCGGTTCAGCCGGTCCAGCGCCCAGGCACGGTTTGCCCGCGCCTCCGCCAGCACGTCATCCGCCGGCGCGCGGCGATATAACGCAAGCAACTGGTCGTAGGTCTCCAGCGCCTCCAGCGGCCGGCCCAGCCGCGTCAGCACGATGCCTTTGTTCTGCAGCGCCTGGCGTAACGAAGGCTCCAGCCGCAACGCCGTGTCATACGCCGCCAACGCCGCGTTATCGCGCAACAATTTCCGCAGCGTGTTGCCGCGATTATAGTGCAACCCCGCATCATCCGGCCGCAGCGCAATCGCCCGATCCAGACTCTCCAGCGCCGCCTCATGCCGCCCCAGGGCACCCAACGCCGTAGCCCGATTATTCTCGGCCTGCGAATTGCCCGGCGCCACCCGCAAACTACGCTCAAAAAACCCCAGCGCCTGCCCATGCTGACCCTGCCCCAGCAAAGCAATCCCAAGGCAATGCAGCCCCTCCGCATGATCCGGCCACCGCCGCACCAAACGCCGCAACACCCGCTCCGCCTCCGCGAACCGCCCCCCATGCAACGCCGCCACCGCCGCCTGCACCCTCGGGTCATGCTGCTGCATCGATGCTCCAGAAGTAAGGAAGGAAGGCGGGGGGCTCTGCCCCCTCGACCCCCGTTGGGGCCTGAGGCCCCAAACCCCCGCTAGTTTCGTTGGGAGATAAGGAGGGGGGCGCACGTCCGTTGCTACAGTCGAGTCGCCCCCCTCCCTATCTCCCAACCAAGTAATGGGGTCTGGGGACTTGTCCCCAGTGGGGTCGAGGGGCGGAGCCCCCGCCTTCCTTCCTTAATCCTGCAGCACCCGATCCGGCCGCATAGGCCGAGGCCGCGGCACCGGGATGGCGGGGCCGTGCAGGGCGGAGCCGCGGCCGGAGAGGGACGGATTGGTCATGAAATAATCGTGGGCGGAGACGGGTTTGGGGCCGGGCGGTAGGCGGCGCCAGGTGCCGTCGGGGTCGAGTTGCCAGCTTTGCAGCGTGTCTTTCAGGTTGACCACCATGATCTGATCGAGGATTTGGGCGTGGACGGTGGCGTTGCGGATCGGCACCAGCGTTTCGACGCGCCAGTCCATGTTGCGTTCCATCCAGTCAGCGCTGCTGATGAAGACGTCGGCCTGGCGGCTGGGCAGGCGGTGGCCGTTGCCGAAGACGATGATGCGGCCGTGCTCCAGGAAGCGGCCGACGATGGATTTGACGCGGATATTTTCGGACAGGCCGGGCACGCCCGGGCGCAGGCAGCAGATGCCGCGGATCACCAGCATGATCTGCACGCCTTCGTTGCTGGCCTGGTAGAGCTTATCGATCAGTTTGCTGTCGGTGAGGCTGTTCAGCTTGATCCAGATGGTGCCGTGCTTGCCGGCGCGGACGGCGTCCATTTCGCGCTGGATCAGGTGCAGCAGCGTGCTGCGCGTGGTGAGCGGGCTGAATGCCAGCGCGTCCATTTTCTCCGGGCGTGCATAGCCGGTCATGTAGTTGAACAGCCGGGCGGCGTCGCGCGTGAGGTCCGGGTCGGCGGTGAAGAAGCTCAGGTCCGTGTAAATGCGCGCCGTGATCGGGTGATAATTGCCGGTGCCGTAATGGGCGTAGCTGCGCAGCGCGTTGCCTTCGCGGCGGACGACCAGGCTGATTTTCGCGTGGGTTTTCAGCTCGGCGAAACCGAACACCACTTGCACCCCGGCGGCTTCCAGTGCGCGGGCGAGGCGGATGTTGGCTTCCTCATCGAACCGTGCGCGCAGTTCGACCATGGCGGTGACGGATTTGCCGGCCTCGGCCGCCTCGATCAGGGCTTTGACAATCGGGCTGTCGCGGCTGGTGCGATACAGGGTTTGTTTGATGGCGACGACGGCGGGGTCGCCGGCGGCCTGGCGCAGGAACTGGACCACCACGTCGAAACTCTCGAACGGGTGGTGCACCACGATATCCTTGGCGCGGATGGCGGCGAAACAATCGCCGCCGAAATCGCGAATTCGCTCCGGGAAGCGCGGCGTGTAAGGGGGGAAGAGGAGATCGGGGCGGTCGTCGACGATCAGTTGCTTGAGGTCCACCACACCGATCAAGCCGTGCTGGGCGAAAATCTCGGCGCGGTCGGCGCCGAGATTGTCCGCGACCATCGACACCAGCTCTTCCGGCATCAGGCGGTCCACGGCCAGATGGATCATGCTGCCGATGCGGCGGCGCTTCAGGGCGGTCTCGTAGGAGCGGACCAGGTCTTCCGCCTCCTCCTCGAACTCCACGTCGGTATCGCGGATCAGGCGGAACAGGCCCTGGCCCGTCACCAGGAAGCCGGGGAAGACGCGGTTCAGGAAGAGCGCGACCAGCGTTTCGAGCGCTGCAAAGCGGATCATGTCGGGTGAGCTGGCGGGCAGGCGGACGAAGCGTTCGACCTGGGCGGGCAGCGGCAGCAGGCCGCGCATATGCTGCCCGTCCTCGGCGCGCTGCAATTGCAGCGCCAGCACCAGCCCCATGTTCGGAATGAACGGGAACGGATGCGCCGGGTCGATCGCCAGCGGCGTCAGCACCGGGAACACGCGCTCCATGAACCAGTGGTCGAGCCACGCGCGCTCAGCGTCGGTAAGTGACGCGGCGTCAACCACTTCGAGGCCGGCGTCGCGCAGCGCGGCGCGCAGCGTGAGCCACACGGTCTGCTGGCGCTCCAGCAGCGCGGCCGCCGCCTCGCGCACGGCGGCGAGTTGTTGCGCCGGCGTCAGCCCGTCGGGCGACATGGCGCCGATGCCGGAGCGGACCTGGCCGACGAGGCCGGCGACGCGGACGGAGATGAATTCATCGAGGTTGCTGGCGCTGATCGACACGAAGCGCAGCCGTTCCAGCAGCGGATGGCGCGGGTTTTCGGCCTCGTCGATGACGCGATGGTTGAAGTCCAGCCAGCTCAGCTCGCGGTTGATGAAGCGGTCCGGGCTGTCGAGCGCGATGCGCGGCACCGCGGGCGCCGTGGCCACGACGGCGATGGCGGGCGTTTCGGCATGGCGCTGGCTTTCACGGCGGGAGGCGGACATTGGGCCGTGTGCTCCTAGCGGATGCGGTGGGCCCCCGTTCATGGCCTTGTTCGCGGCTTTGAAGCAAGGCAGAGCATGTGAAGATTTGGATGGACGCACCATGGCCGGACCGCTGCAAGGGTTACGCATCATCGAAATAGCCGGCATCGGGCCGGGACCCTTCGCGGGCATGATGCTGGCGGACCACGGGGCGGAGGTGATCCGCGTCGAGCGGCCGAATGCGCCGCCCGGTGTTGCCGGCGTCAAGACCGACATTCTGGCGCGCAGCCGCCGCGTGGTGGCGATCGACTTGAAGCAGGCGGCGGGGGTGGCCGTGCTGCGCGACCTGGCCCGCAGCGCCGACGGGTTGATCGAGGGGTTCCGGCCAGGCGTGATGGAACGGCTGGGCGTGGGGCCGGATGTTTTGCTGGCGGACAATCCGAAATTGGTGTTCGGGCGGATGACCGGGTGGGGGCAAACCGGGCCGCTGGCGAAGACCGCGGGGCATGACATTGATTACATTGCGGTGGCGGGCGCGCTGCATGCGTATGGGCGGGCGGGGCAGGCGCCGACGCCGCCGATCAATATGGTAGGGGATTTTGGCGGCGGGGGGATGATGCTGGCGTTCGGCATGGTGAGCGCCATTCTGCATGCGCAGCGGACCGGGCAGGGCCAGGTGGTGGATTGCGCCATGGTGGATGGGGCCGCGGTGCTGATGAGCATGATCTGGTCGATGCGCGCCGCCGGCTTCTGGCGGGATGAGCGCGGGGTGAACATGCTGGATACCGGCGCGCATTTTTATGACACGTACGAGACGTCGGACGGGAAATGGCTGGCGGTGGGGGCGATCGAGCCGCAATTCTATGCCGAGATGCGGCG
>Ga0116229_10000328_pt1 | contig 59077 bp, 60 predicted proteins | sample S1TSphgellanicum_3_FD_87313 | JGI IMG/M metagenome (GOLD analysis project Ga0116229, IMG submission 87313) | Host-associated microbial communities from peat moss isolated from Minnesota, USA - S1T2_Fc - Sphagnum magellanicum MG | ecosystem: Host-associated > Plants > Peat moss > Unclassified...
AAATAGAAAGATTGTTTTTTTTAAAAAATAATTTTTATATTTACTTTTAACCAAAACCAATAACTTTTGGATTAAAAAAAAAATTTTAAAAAAAAAAAAAAAAAAAAAAAAACACAGGTCACAAGTTCGAGGGTTTGTTTTTTTCTTTTTTTTTTGGCAAAACTTCCTGACTTCACTAAGAAAAAAAAAAAGCACAAATAATGTGCTAGAACCCCATCTGTAAATAGCAATTCTAGGGGTATTTATTTATGCTTCTATTAATTATTCCAAAATAAATGTAGAACCATGGCCAAACAACATGGGATAAAATATGAGGTGCTATTGGGAGCATCTTAAGGAACACATTGGGAACCTGATGGGAACAAATCGGTAAAAGAAAAAAACCAAAAAGAATTCCCACCAAATTCAACAATTCCATTGGCCATAACAAAAAACTTCACACCTACACACAACCCTAGTCTACTAAACATTGGAAATAATGATCCCTTTCTATCAATTCCATTAGTCCTCTAAAATCCTCACAAACTCACCAAACCCTTTTACACATTTAGTTATTACTTCACTCAAGATAATTCCAAAAAAAAAAATCAGATCACCAAATCCAACAATTTCATTGGGCATAACATTTCATTAGCCAAATGTAGCAATTTCTTTGGGCATTGCTTTTAGGGATTTGAATGGTTGGGGATCCATCATTTTATGTGGGGATGAAGGTAGGTAATCAAATGAAGATGTTGTGTATATTTTTAGCCTCTCTTTCCTCATGTGTTTTTTTTTCTTCACATGTTTCCATGACATAAGTTCCATTGATTTCTTTCAACAAGATTTTGTTATTCTTAACCCAAAAGTTGGGAAATTTTTGGAGAAATGTGGTTTTTTTAGTGTATATTTGGCTTATTTTTCTTTTGCCAAATTTTTCATATCATAAAATTGAAAAAGAAAACATGAACACAATTGAAAGTAATGAGAATTGTACAAGCTTGGGTGATTTTTTTTTAAGTGAAATTCCAGGTCATTTTACAAGGTGTAAGCAAATGGGTGTTTTGAAAAATCATTTTTCAAAATACAAGTAGAGTAACTGAAGGGTATATTGACTAGAAGACACCCTAAAATAATCAATAAATCTACTCTTTACTAATCATGGATTCATCTGAGTAGCACTAAACCGAAAGCAACATAATCAATTTCTAAACCTTACTTTTTTATGACTCATACAACATAAAGACTATGGATCTCAAGGGATCGAATCACTTTTAATTTCCTCTCAAGAGCCAACCGGTCAATGTTGTGATAACTCGTCATTTAACACTAAACTCAAATTCCCAACAAATGCTCTTATCTCATCAACCCTTCCCATTGAAAGTGAACAAAGAATGACAAATTACCAGACAATGCAACATTAGAATTCCATGAAGCCCACACTCATCCACATGGTAAATTTCCCTAGAGCTCCTATAGAGGTACTTTTTCTTTCAAGCACAGACAAACTAATAACTTCCCATGATAGCCCAAAGAGTTTTCAACAAGATGATCTTGCCACAATCACTGTTCATGAAATCTTAGACAATGTCATCCCTTCCCTTGTTATGGTCCATGACTTCTATAGCTAGACCTTTCTATTTCTTTCCTTAAGGCCTAGGACACAATGGAAAGTCTATTCCATAAAAGAAAGTTGAAAATCAACAACGGGGCATTCTTCCCTATCTGTCTCTACTAACAACATTCTGAAAGCCAAATCACACTTGCATATTCAAAAGAAAAACTTAGTTCTATTGTACTCCGATTGAAGATCAACATGCCCTTGATATAGTTCTTGTTCAGTCCTCTCCCACCTTCACCAAGTTTGCTGCACCAACCAATGTTCAACTTCGTGATCAGCATTTTCATTCAAGAACCCCACCAACAACAGCCACAAACCCGCTCCATCACCAACACCAATTCAGCATTTCTTAGCTCGATTGAAGAACAAAAATCAAACACCATAAATCTGTAAACAAACAAAAATACACCCAAAACACAAAAAAGAACACAACACATCAACTTTTGGCATCCAAATTTTTTGATGATGAATAACCACTCCATTTTTTGGCACCTCTGCTTCTCATCCATCGGCTTTTAGGGTTTTCACTATTCATCCATTCACATCCACAGATGAAATTTCAACATCATTTCATTGTCACATGCCCACCATTGTTTTCTCCCCTAATACCCGACCAATATTTGGTGGGTATTCGTTGGGTATCATGGGAATTTGCATGGCAATCACACAATGATGCACAAAAAAGGACATTGCAATAAGTCAAATCAAAACAAAAACCCAAGACCATGATAATGCACAATAGAGGAACATGATGCGGACATTCTTACTTGTGCAATAGAAAAACACAAAGACAACAGTGGCATGGTGGCATGAGGTGTTAGAGTTCCAAGCAACATGAGAAGACAAAAGTGATGCACAATAGTAAATCACAAAAGAAAACACCATGATGCATTTGCAAAAACAATGCAACCCTAGGGGAATACCAAACCACCACAACACTACACAACAAAAGGACATCACAATAAGCTACATCAAGACAAAGACCCAAGACCATGGTGATGTAGAGTAGAAAAGCATAATGGGAAGATGTCTTACATGTACAATACAAGCGCATGATGAGTTGGAGTTCTACGTAGCAAGAGAAGACAAGGGTGATGCGTAGCAACAAATCACAAGAAAAACACCATAGCACACTTACACAACCAAAAAAAAAACTAGGGGGTGAAGAAATGGTTCAACAGTGATGTGCAACAAAAGGTCACAAGAAAGGCACCATGGTGCACTTGTGCAACAAAACAACATTAGGGGAAAAGGAAATGGTGATACACAATAAGGAGTGCAATGAGAATACCTCTTACATATTTGGTTGGGGAGCATGATGCACAAGCAATTGTTAAGGTGAGAAGATGATGAAATGCACCTCCACAATCTACACCACACATTTGGGCAACAAAGCAACACAAGAGGAAAAAGAGAGACAAGAGACCACCATGGCAATGCAAAACAAAAGAACAATAAAATGTTAGGCATTTCATGATGGAGTAACAAATGAGCACCGAGACAATGATGTTGAGTGCAATCATTGTGCTCCTCCATCATCTTGAGTCCTTAAACCCTAACAAACAAGAGTCTATGGAATAGTTTCCTAAACCCTAGCTACAATATCCAAATAGTCAATAATCGCTTCTAACGGATATGTCTAAACCCACTATCCATATTTGGAAAACATAATACCACCAAGGAATGAAAATGAATAGAGATATGTTAGGGATATCTATTGAATATCTATAGAGATCAGTTAGCACTTGTCGAAAGTTCGGTCAGATCTGGAGAATGGTGGATACTGAAAAAAACCACATATTCAGGATATGGATACATTGATATCTGAGTACTATCCAGATTCATATCTGGATTTAAATGTATAACTGGACAATACTTGAAGGGACCAAGAAGAAGAAGAAGAAGAAGAAGAAGAGATTCAATGGAACTTTGAGAATTACAATGCTGCCACATATGTTAGCATTCCTAGTAATTTTGGGGCAGCAGTAGTTGATGAAGTAGAAGAAAGAAGAACTGACACAATGTTATCTCAAATGTTTGTAAAGTAGAACGATAATTGACACAATGGTGGAAAAACAAGTTAGTGTTCTTTTTCAAGCAAGGGGTCTCAACAAATTTGGGAGCAGGATCACCTGGAGCCAGCAGCTCCTCTGCATGCCAAATATGCAATTCAAAAGACCATTTTGCTACAATATGTCCACAAATTGGAGACCTTAAACCTAAATGTGGTAAGTGTGGCCTCCCTCATAAAATGGAAAACTGTGGCATCAGGTGTGGGTACTGCTCGGGTATGGATCATACAGAGGATAGGTGCTGGAAGAATGGAAAAGACAGGAAAGCTCTGTCAGCAACCAATAATTACCTTGAAGTTCTTGTTGATGATGAGGAGGCTGCCCTGGAACAGTTGATTAGGTTATGTGGAACCAAACATCATATTTTCTCTAGAGCTAGAATTCCGCAAAGAAGGTTGCCTGTGGAGATGAACACACTGGATGCAGAAATTGGGGGGGATTTGAAGCAGCTGGGGAAAGGAATGCAGAAGCAGACATTGGCAGAGATGCTACATCAAGATCGAAGATCCTTACAAAATTTCATCAAAGGCAAGATGGCCTTGTCACCCATGGAAACCATCCTGTCTATTCCAGGAGAGCTAGAATACCGAGAGAGTTTGGTGAAATTGGCATGGAAGAAGCAGGATGAAGGATTGAAGTTGGCAAATGTACTTAAGGCAGAAGGAGCACCTGCAATTCACAAGATTTGCATCAATAAAAACAATAGCAGTTAGACTTTACACCTGCTTGTAGAGGTCAACAACCATTTAACGGAAGGGCTTGTAGACACAGGAGCATCCATGTCCATCATGTTGGCCGGTGTAGTCCCTGAGCTGGGATTCATGCATTTAGTCACAAGTTCCAAGTCTTATGAGACTGTGTCCAGAGTGGTGACCCAGCCACTAAGGAGAATCAATGAAATGTCTGTGATGGTTGGAGAAATTCAACATCTTATGACATTTATGATCATTGCTGTTGAACGTGATCAACATGTTACAAATTGTCAAGGAGAAAACAAGATCTAGTATTGATGAGAACTAGGAAGATGCAATATAACTGATGGGAATGGGATTGCAGCAGATGGAAATCAAGAATGATTTCAAAGGACCAGATATGCATCCCTTGATTGACTTTTCAAAAACTATTCAGACCAGTGATGAGTCCAGTACTGAGTCATCTAACCACGATAATGAAGGTCTGGAAGCTATAGCAGATGATGATCCACCATGGCTGATCCTGCAGGAAGAAAAGGAGATGGCTAAAGAACTGATGGACAATGGTCTGGAAACCTTTGTGCAAAAAGAAGGGCCAAAAACCAGATCTTGAACCTACTTCTGGAAGAACAAATTGACAGTGTCATATTTGGAGAATTTTTTGACTTCGATGACTTTGGAGACTGGATAAGCTGTGCGGCTGAAGATGAAGACAGAAGGAAACAAATATTTGCAGACAACAATAAGGAAAAGATGTCAGTGGTGTTTCAACTGGAAGCGGACATGGACAGTAAGAGACAGGAGGAGGCTTCAAGTAGCAAACTGCAAAGCATGCAAAGCAGAGAGAAAGACAGGTGGGACGAGATTAAATCCAAAATCAAGATGGATTTGGAATAAGAAAAGGTTGCTCAGCTATGGCAGCTGTTGGATCAGTTTCCAAATGTTTTCAACTGGCATCAGGGCAAATTGAGACATTGCAAATATGTGGAGCATTCAGTGGATATCCAAGGATTTCCATTGCATCGGACTATTCCTAACCAACTGTCTTTTTGGGAGGAAGCAGAAGTTAAAAGGCAAATCAATGCCTTGGTAGCACTAGGTAAGATGAAACCTAGTACATCTGAATATGTTTGCAGAGTGACACTGCCGGTGAAGAAGGATGGGAGTCACCAATCACCAATTTTGCGGAGATTATATGACTCTGAATCTACAAAACCAGATGAGACGCCTCCCCAATGCTATTGGTTTAGGACATCCTGAAACAACTGAGGAAAGTCTCAATGGTTTTCTGCTTTGGATTTACAGTCAGGGTTTTGGCAGTAAAAATGGCACCAGTGGATGTTCAGAAGATGACTTTGATCATCGAATCCAGATTGTTTGATTGGACAGTAATGCCATTTAGCATAAAGAATGCAACCAATACTTTTTCTAGGACTCTGAGCAAAGTGTTTGGAGCACATATGAATAAGTTCTTGAAGGTTTCACAGATGATCTTAACATCCATAGTATGTCATGGGAGGAGCATTTGGAGCATCTTCAACTCGTGCTTATGAGACTAAGGGAAGTTAACCTTAAATTCAACCCAGGAAAATGTGAACTTTCCAAATCTAGCATTAGTTTTCTGGGACATGTTGTGGGTAGGAAAGGAACTCAGCCAGATCCCAAAAAGATCAAGGCTGTAACTGATTTTTGAATAACTACACCTGTCACCAATGTTCATGCATTTTTAGGTCTCACTGGTTACCGCAGAAACTATGTGAAGGGGTATTCATTCCCACATAGTTGTGCCTCTCTTTGAACTGACAAAGGACACAATGTTTGCTTGGAACCCTGACTGCCAGAATGACTTCGACATGTTAAAACGGGCATTGGTAAAAACACCCATCTTGATTAGACCAGATTTCACTAAACTTTTTATCTTGGATGCAGATTGGCCAACACGGGATGTGGGAGCCATTTTCTCACAAAAGGAGGGAAGAAATGAGCCATTTATAGCATATGCAAGCAAAGGGCTCTGATCTGTGAACAGAAGTTCTATCCAATGGAAGTCGAGTGCTACGCCCTTATATGGGGTATTAAGCACTGCTGGTAGTACCTGTACCAAAACTGTTTTACTCTCCACAAAGGTCACAAATCACTGGCGTGGTTTGCCACTGTTTCCAATGCATATGGGAGAGGATGAAGATGGATCAATATGTTACAAGATGTCAGTTTTCAAATCATAAATCAGGTGGGATCCAATCATTCAAATGTAGAGATTGCACTGAGTAAAAAATCCAGTGGAATGGGCAGGAGGAAGATGAAGATTTCAGCAAAGAAATCCAGGACTGCGAGTGGATGCAGCAAATTAGTAAGTTAGAGGGGAAGGATGAAGGTTGTCTAAGGCTGAAGGTTCCAACAGCTGCTGGTGAAATCATGGTGGATGCAGATGTTGTGATGGTGCCGCTTGAGAAGGCAGGAACTTTGAAATGTTTTTCAAAAACTCAAGGCTGGTACCAGATTCCATCAGAAGTTAAGCACTTTGGTAGCTTTACAAATAGTTCAGGTCGCTACCATATTGAGGCAAGCGACTGTGCTAGGTTGGTGCTCTTTCAAGTTTCTCACCCACATTCTCTTCAGTGTTTTTCTTTCCAATTTTTTTGCACTGGAAGAAAACAAAATCCAATGTAACTCAAACAAACAAAAAGATTTGTGCCAAAATTACCAATATATATATTTATAGGAGGGATACTTATTCTACTTTCCTCTCCAACCTGTAGCCAAATTTGGCTAATTTCTCTTGTGGATGATTGCCGGTCTGCCTACCTCAAAAAATTGGGAAAAAAAACCTGTTTCCCTTCCACATCAAATGGTTTCAGCAAGCTGAGCCAATTAGTAATAATAGCACATATGAGATGTGAATATCCATTTTAAGAGGTGAAAAACAACGATAGAAGAGATTGATTTTTATTTTTAAAAAACTCGTGTCTTTTAAATGTGGGCTGATAGAAGACCTCATTCCCTTCAAATTATCGAATGAAAGTGACAAAAAGTTCTGATTATCAATTCGCAGGTATAGTCTACAATTAAAGGCAGAAAACAATATGCAAATTCTACAAAACAAGCTTTTCTTTGCAAAATAAATCCTCATTTAAATCCTCATTTTCCTGGGTGAGGAGGAGGTAGTCAAGCCAATGAGTTACCCCCCATGTGGCACAAAGGTTTAGAGTGTCATTCAGTTGTCACAGTAGAAGAGTTCACCTTTACTATAGCACTGCTGCCAGTGTTTGAAGTATGAACTCTGCTTCCTGTGTTGGTTTGGTGTTCATGAGAGGCTTTGTTGGACTGGCGGACAATTACCATCTCTACAGTCTAATTTCCTAGGTAAAATTTTCAATTGCTCAGAGGCCAAAGTAAGAAAATCTGTAAAACACTACCCTAAGCCTGCAACTACAATTTGAGGTAGCTGAAGCCCATGCATGAACAAAATACCCAGGTGGCATTGAAGATGTGGTGTATATAATAACCAACATCAGCAGACTATCTGGTGAAGACATTATGGAATGATTCTAAATTACACAAAGGAGTTGTAGTAACAATTTCACCTCCTTTCCAGGTTTGTCTGTATGCAGCCACCTTTGATTTTGAGCAGCCATCTGAAGAAGGAACCAAACAACCAACAATGTTGTTGAGCGCTGTATACTAGTATGTATATCCATCCATCCTCTGGAATTGGATAATAATTGTCGTCAGAGAATCTGAGATTACGAAGCAGAATGGAGATTGAGACAAAATTACACAGGTTGTGAGGTACATGAACTCTGCTTGCCTCCAAGAATGTTGTTGCAGGGCTCAAGGAGTGGTGTCCAAAAGACCAATGTCATTTTTCCTTGAAGGGACCCCAAGTTTCAACCCAAGAAGAGAATTCTTCAATCTTCGAGTGGAATGTAATGGTTTATCTCCTGGTCCAGCCTTGAAAGTTAGGGATGATGGAAAAGGTCCATCATAAAAGAAGGAATTCATCCTGCCCCTATCTGGAGTTTCGGAGCAGCTGCTATCTGCAACTGACTGGATTTCTGATGAATCACACAGTGGAGACTCCATACATGTGGGGAATGAACTATGGCAATTTGCAACAAACCTGGCATTCTGAAGCTCTGGCCACTGCTTCAAAATGTTGGCTTCCACTCTTGACCCAGTTGACAGAGCACCCCCTGCATTATGAACACACAACTACAAATGGTAAGAGGTTGACAACATTATGCAAATTAACAATCCAGCCTGCATAGGATAGTCTAGGTCTGTAGTCCTTGCAGTGACCACTCATAGCTCTGGCCCATGAGGAAATCCAGATGGAGATCAAGCACAACATGAAACACAAAATTTTCATTCCTTGCTTTGAATTCAAAGGTGCCTGGTTGCCAGTTTCAAGGATCACATCTTCACTTGTAAATATTACCTCTCATGCTGGACTTGCTGTCTGTGTTCAGATTTGCCCAGGGCTTCACATTCTCCTCTCTACAACCCATCCATGCTGGAGGTTTTCCTACAGGGTTGAAGAGCCCAGGGTTGAAGCTGAGCTTGCTCCATGATTGGATAAGCCGTAGGCCCACATCACTGTAATCGTCCCCACTCTCTCCACCAGATGCCTCATATCCATCACTGTTGGCAGAGAGCCGCAGCATGTCACTTGTGGTTGATGTTTGTGATGCTAGATCTCCTCGGTTCCAGGAACCACATGGTACAAAAACCGGGTTGCTGACTCGAATGTCAGAAGAGGCCAGAAACACATCTGGTGATGCCGTCTGACTTCCACTGCATGAGCTCCCTGGGTAGGAGCTTCCTGGGTAGGAGCTTTCAGGATATGAGCCTCTCAGGTCACCACAAGTACCAGTTCCAGTCTTCAGATTGCCAGAAAATGTACTAGGGGTGCCACGATAGGTACTGCATGCCTCCAGTGGAAGAGGGAGGATTGCTTCCTTTGAGCTGCCAATGACTGAGGTTTGTTCTTGGTGTGCAACACCCTTCGCCAATGAGTCTATATCCGCAAGTGGGATGCTTCTATCTTGCGAATCTGTTTTTGTTGAACAATCATCCTTCCCTGCAAAATAAGGTTTTCTTTGACTCTGCTGACTCCCAGTGACTCCAACTTCTCCATCTAAACTCTGACAGCTAACATTTTCTGTATCTGTGACTGCAGTAGGCCCTCTCTTGTGTCCAGCAGAATGAATGATTGAAGAGTTTTCTCGAGCTCGAGCTGCTGCTCTTGCAGCATCTTCAGTGCTCATTCGTGCAAGCTTCCAGGGATTCACCCCTATCGGTATGTGCTTTTGCTGTGCTTTTACATCTCCTTTGCTTACTCCTCTTCCCCCACCAATTTCCATGTCACTCAATGCCAAAATGTTCTGCAACCATACAAGGTTGAAATCAATATTAAAGTCATCAACTCTAACATCTGAAAGCAGAATAAAGTTTGTGAGTGATTCCAGTGAAGTGGAAATCATTGCTGCAGTAGCTGCGGGAACCTACTTAAGTTGATAACAGATAGATAAAACAACAAGCACACTTAACCAAAATTGGAAGTCTAACATTTAACTATTAAATGTAAAATCTCCATATTTGCACCAGAGGGGCACAAAACAATTGATGCAGTTAATCTGTGAAGCCACACAACACAAGTGAAGAAAGAACCTGATCTTGCTCCACAAAAACACGTGGTGGTGTGCAGAACACTCCATGATGCAAAGCCTGGGCCCCAGCTGTGCTACTATAGCCGCTGAATCCTGTATCAGTGGATGTAGCAGGTGATGTGGTCAGGCTGTCCAACCCACTATCTTCCCACACATGCTCTTCTTGCTCTCTTACTGCCAATATATAATCATATGTTGTGATGCCCTGCAAACATAAAGTCCATATACATGTGCACCAACTTCAATTCATGTGTTCTTTCAAAAGCGAAACAGCAGACTGGCAAAAAGAGTGTCTTCCTAGATTGCAGACCTCAAACTTGTAATTAACATTGACTTCCAAAACAACAGGCTTCACCTTATGCATAAGAATCACGTGAAAGCAAAACAGTTGTGTGATGGGTGCTGTTGCCAACATTGCAAGGAATGTTAATAGTACCTGCAAGCTCTCCACCAAACTTCTTAGTACTGCAAACATTTCACATTTATTTCTTTACACATGATTTGCACTGATCCCATCCAGGGATAAGATAGATTCAAAACTGTCAAGAGGGAGAACTTAGTATTATTATGGTCATCTTAAGAAAAAGACTCATGTATTGAGAATCAGTGGAAAGTATTTCAGCATACCACAATGACAATGAAGGCGGCACGGGAGAAGCTGCTACCAAGTTTGGACATAATCTCTTCCTGAAAGCTGCGCCTGTCAGTGAAGCAGCGTACCAGCACTACAATACCAGTTGCCCACTGCAGAACAAGCTGAAAATGCACATGCACAGTTTACATTTCAGATCTTTCTTCTACCATGACTTCCTTGAACATCTGTGGTACATAAAATACGTACATGACAGTCTTTCCATCATATGGCTTCTGAAATCATTTTCAAGCTTCTGTAACAATGTAACCTCATCTTTCGCACAGTGAACGAATAGTCCCCAAAGTGCTCAATACTCAACAGAATAGCATCAATCAGACTTAGGAAGGCCGAGCTCTTACCATAAGAAGACATGCCACCATGAGGGCCACAAAGGACTTGTAGTTCCTTTTGCCAACACAATTGTTGAGCCACTGCAGTCAAAAGCTACAACACTTCCATTAGATACCTTCACAAGCTTGGAACGTTCTCAGATCAGATCACACCCCCTATTCAGAACCCTCCTGTTACAGTTTCATTCTGTAGAATCACCTGAAGCCCTTGTAAGACTGGAAGACAATATTAACTGACACTGTGTGCATAGATTCAAGGGTATACCCGGCAATGGTGGTCAAATCCATGTACACACTTGTCACAGGCTCTGCAATGCTTGCTGTGCATTGAAATCTGCTCAACCATCAATGGGAGTCTGTTCAGTTAGAACCTGTCTTCCTCCCATTAAGAACTTCAAGCACATCGATCTCCTCTACAACTCAACATTTCAGTAGCTTCTTATGAATTTACTATAACAATATTCCCCATGAAACCACCCCATCACTTTCAGTGGATATGATGATGCCCACCTCTGCTTGACAAATGCTGCAATACAGCAATGGTTCAGGAAGCAAATCATCTGGTCCTAGCTTTCTTGAACAACATGATTTCTGAAGAGGTGCCTGGCCACCATCATCCAATGGCTTGCAGCAGCAGCTGTTCCAAGCTGTTTGTTGTGAGTTTCTCTCTCTGGAGTCTAGAATGGCTCTAATACTTGTATCAGGTTCATTCAATTCCTGTTGTGGAGGGTGATGACCACCCTGCTTGCTCTTTGCTAACACTTCGGAGTAACTTAAGCTGGATGATGCTTCAGCTTTCTTTACCTTTGCAAGATCCCTTGACCGCTTCACACCTGGATCCACAGGGTCACAAGCTGTACATATCACATACAGCACACAGACTGCAATCACCTGCAAAATCAAATTCCACATCTTTTGTCATGAAAACTCACTATTGAAAGTAGAAAAGAAGATGGATATGCACCCAGTTACATGCAGAATCAGAGGTGGCAACTATTAAGCAAGTGCTGGAACCGCAGAAAGAAATTCCCTGAGCAAAGCAAAGCAAAGCCCTGGCAACTGCACTGGGGCAAAGGACTGGCAACAACTGAGGGGTTATGGACTATGGACACCTTATAAACGACAAGAGGAAGTAAGTAGTCATGGTGAGCAATCACAGAGGGAATGAGGAAAAGAAGAAAACGCACCACAGGAGAAAACACAACAATCACGTGGTACTTCACAATAGTGCTGCCCACAAATGGAACGAAGAAGACATAAAAGGAGAAGGCCAACGCTGCGAATACCGCCATGGCCACCATCTAGCAGCACACGCGGTACAACAAATGAGCCACAATTCTATGCTCCTGAAGAGAAGAGCGGCGGGATTCTGATGCTGTTTGCCAGAAAGAAGACAGGAGGAGAATTCTTCACAGATCCATCGTCCTGGAAGTGAAAGAGAATCATTCTCTAGATCATCGATGTAGACTGGAAAACAATGAGAAGCTGGCTGCAAAGGCTTATTTCCTGTTTACCTGAAGAGGATGATACGGAAGCTGCCAGCCATGATTTCGCATTGTGCGAAACAACCGATTCGGAAACAGATTCCGTCCCCGCTGGTATCAAGATTGAGCTGTTGTTGCAACTCTATAAGAAAATGCTAGCGTTGCTGCAAACTTCATCACCTTAGTTTAACAAAAAGCAGATTCTCCCCCAATGCCAGACCATAAAAACACGTTGCATTCTTCACAGCCAAGACTAATATTACTAATGTTGCTCCTCCTCCTCCTCCTCCTCCTCCTGCCGCCGCCAGTAATTTTTGCTGATTGCTTCTCCGCCAAAACCTCCTCCTCGATCTCGTCCCCGAGCTATATCTAACGTCCAGATGATATTACCGCTAAAATCCCCTTGAATACAAGACAGCTTACCAGGAAAGAAAGCCCTCCTTTGTTTTGCAATATGTTCCGACGCCGACATGAATTTGCGAGCCGCTCGTCCTTCATCGTCGCAGCAGCATGGCAATGCAACAACTACTCTTCTCTTCTCTTCTCTGGCCAGCCAGCGCCATTACCGAGCCAGCTTTGCTTTGCTTTGCGGAGGAGGAGGTGGGCACAACGGTCAAGAACGGCACTCAACGGACACTGAAACCCCGTTCCGGAAGTTACCGTTGGATATGTTTTCGGCGGTTTGTTGGACCAGTGGTTCCGGCGTCGATTCACGGGTCCTCCGCTATCCAAACCAAAGGGCCGACACCAACGGATCGATCTTGTCTTCGTGACAAGACCAGCACAACAACAAAACATCAATGGATGACTTTTTCACATCAATCGATGATACTTTTACATCAGTGGATGATTTTTGTGGGACATTAATGGATTGACTTGGTATTATTAATGGATTTAATAGACTTTTTTTATTTTGAATGGCTGATTTGCTGCATCAATGGATTGAATTATTTATTTATTTATTTATTTATTTATTATGTGTTTTATTTTTTTGGGCCCACTTTTTTTGCAATACAGTTGTGGCTATGAAAAAAAAAACACAAACATGATGGATGATATTTTAACTACCCTTTTCTTTTCTTCAAATTGTGGGATGAAAAGTTCTTTCATGATGCATAGTTTTTTGGGACTACATTTAGGGTTTAGGGTTTAAGGTTGGGTGGGAACATGGAATACCCCCTCAAAATGAAAAGTTGTTTATTGAGTGATCCATCTCATAGGATGACTTGACCTAAAGGTTGGTAGGTACGCATACTAGAGAATGTTGGATTAGGTTTAAAGTTTAGGGTTAGTGGTTGAGACCATGGCACCATGGAATGAATACACTCCAATGAAAGTTGTTTCTAATAGAATGAATGTTGCTTCTCATCAAATGAATGTTTGGCGAGTGACTTGACCTAAGGGTGAGAGATACACATATTATGAGAACATTGGACCTTGACTAGGGTTTAAGGTTGGTTAGGAGCAACAATAATGGGGGCGACTCTTAAAATTCATATTCAAAATTTTCAAAAAAAAAAAAAAAAAATTGAACAAAAAGCTAATTGTTCTTTCATGAAAACCACTAGTTCTTTAATTTTTGTGGTTTTTAAAGGTGTTTGTATCTCATTTGGTTCACTCCCCTTGTTAATTATTAATTGATTTCAGTTACAACTATTTATAATGCCTTTCCAGGTTTGGCACTTGGGGTGCCAAATAGTTATTTATTTTTCGAAATCCTATATTTTGCAACTACCTTAATTATTTAAGGGATTTTAGCAATAAATATAGGCAACTTATTTGGTGGGTTTTTTGGACTCTAGACCTCTAACATAATAAAACTCTTACAACATTTTCTATTGCTTCTTTTTGCCAAAATGGGGAAACATAATATTTCACCAAATTATAGGATAAAAAAATGTTGTCAATTATTGATTACTTGATGTGCAATGGTGGAACGGCTTGAAGGAAAAAGCTCATGGGTTTTCACCAATTTTTTGTATTTTACTCTAGCTTTTAATTTCCTTTAATCTTGACCTTTTTAACAAATAGTTTTTAGAAAATTCAAACATTTTTAGAAATAATTTAATTATTGCCAAACTTGACAAGGTATTATGGTGTTTTGTTGGGCAAAGTATGCATTGAATGAGGTATTGCAATATGGATATTTAAAGGGAAAAATGGATTATTTAATCAAACAATATTTCCCTTTTTAAAGTTCAATGATTGAATTTTTTTTGATAGATTTTTATAAATTTTATATTATAATCAATTTTATGAAGTTTCAAGCAATCATGGCTTGTTGCCCTATTACTATAGGAGGAATTGGAAGTTCTAATGTTGAATACTTAGAATCAAGTTCAATTTTTAAAACCAAGAAGTGGAGACTCAATTTTTGAACTTTTACCTGACCCCCAAATCTAGATGGGATGAAATTGGAACTAGACCCAAGTCCATTTAGAGATTGCAAAACTAATTAAAATTAAACAATTTTTTTAAAATAAACATTAAACCCAATTCCAATTTAAGGCTTTGTGTTTTATGTTTTTTTGACAATTTGCTCTTGTTTTTTGGTTCCTTTTCACCATTGAGGTTTTTTTTCTTTTGTGTTTTTTCCCCAAAAAAATAGCGTTTTGGTGTTTGTGGTCATGCCCGTGGCCTTCTTGCAAGTCTTTTTCATCTTAATCATGGGTAAATTATTTTCTAGCTTTTCTTCATTGTACTTTACTACTTGTCCTCTTGTGATGCTCCTCATGTTTTTTGAACTAACTTTTGGTCGTGGTGGTCTTCATATATGGTGTTGGTTTTCCTAGCTGTGAAAAGTGGTTGGCATGGCAATAGTGGTCATGATGATGTTTTGGTAAATTCTCTTCTTTCATCTTCTTGCAATTGTCCATGTGTTCATGATGTTCCTATTGATTATCCTCTTGCGATGGTCTTGGTGTGATGCATAACCTTGGTCTTCTTATTTGTGATTTTTTATAGGTTTAAGTTTATTGAAGGTTTATAGTAAAGGTGATGTTTTCCATTAACCCTCCATTGGAAACATAATGTTTTATGTGTACTTTTATTTTTAGAGTTCATGCATTTACAACGCAAGTTGCTAAATATCTAGCAACCACAAACCTTTTAATTAATGGGCTTTGTTAACAAAACAAAAGGACTTTTGAAAAACTAAAAATTGTGCTACCACAACTTGGGCATTCTATTCACCTATGGACCCCTTTTTACCTTAGGTGAATTCAAATTCAAACTCACCTTCATAAAAACAATTAAAATGTGTTTTCTGTTCTCACTTGTTCCATTTGCAGGTTGAAAGAAGGGAATAATAACATGTAGGTCTACTAATAGGATTTTTGCCTTTCATAAATATTTGGAAACTATTCACCAATAACTATAAGTTGATTAAATTGAACAAAAAATAACTAGGAATAAAAAAGAAAAGTGGGTTGTAAAAAAATGGTTTTAGTCCCTTATGTTATTTTTGTTTTCTTTGGTGGTTGTGTTCATTATAATAAGGATGATCATCATCAAAAACAATTTGAAAAGGATTTTATTTTGTTTATTGTTAAGGAACTTGTGCTTCCATCATTTGTTGAAGCACCATTTTTTTAAAGATTGGTTCAAAAGCAAAATCTTTGGTTCAACAAAAATTTAAACCTAATTTTTTGCTAAAAATTGTCAAAATGATCAAGGAAAGGTTTGTATCTTCAACCTTTGATTCATGTAATGCTTGCATTGTATCTATTAATCTTTTGATGTTAAGGGGAGGCATGGACACATTTGTTTTTATTATGCATTTCTTGAATGATAAGTGGGAACTTTGTTGTTTGTTATCATGGATGCCAATATTATCAAGTTCATTCATATGAATTTTCAATCGTGACTTGTAGTGAACTTGCACCTAAATCCTAGTTTAATTTCAGTTCATTTTAATTAATTTATAATTTAATTTTAATTTTTTTGAGTTGATTTATGGTTAACTTTTAATTCACTCTTAATTAAGTCCTAGTTCACTTTTAGTTTATTTTTAGTTCCTTTTCAATTCATTTTTAATTCACTTTTAATTGAATCTTAATTCACTTTTAATTGAATTAATTTTAATTCACTTTTAGTTGAATCTTGGTTCATTCATAATTCACACATGGGTGGACATGTGTCACACATGGGTGCACATAGACGCACATGGGTGAACATGGGCTACATGTGTAGGTTGGAAGGTTTTTGAAAAACTTCTTTGAATTAGATGCCTAATGGGTATAAATAAAAGTAAAATTACACATTACTTTCAATTAGTTCAACACTAGTCTTGGGTACATTTTTTTGTCATAACCTTGTTTTGTTCTTATTTTGTTCTTGTAATAAAATCTTGTAGGATTTTTATTTTGCACATGTCATGTTCTTGTTTTTCTTGTTTCACAATTTGGATTTGGATTTAAGCCCACTTTTATTTTCGTTTTAGTGTAGGGAATCTTGTTGACCTTGTTTTCGTGCCCATGACATGTACCTGTTAGATTTTTTAAGACTACATACACATCTAGAAGTGCCATGGCCTTACAAATGAATGATGCACTTGCAAAACATGGGCTTAATATTCATGTTCATGCATATGTCAAAGATGAAAGGAATAATATTTCCACCGTGGCCTTTAATTAACCTTTGTTGTGTTTTGTGAAGTTTTGGGGTTGTCACATTTTTTGTAAATAATTACTAGGGACATGCAATGTCTAAATGTTTCCAATATGCCATGAATGACTCCAAAATATGTGTCAACCTTATCTCAATTTCAATCCAAAAAAAAAATCAATTTTGCATGAAACCGTCGTTTGGACCAAGAAAAGTGGTAATGGATGGCAAGAATGGCAAAGGCCGTGTGAAGATGCAAGAATGCCTCCATGCAAATTCAATACTCCTCCAAATATTTTCTTTGCATCAAAAGTCATTTTATTCCAAGATATTCATAAGTTCAAGCATGTAATTGTTTTTTACTATGGAAGGCAACAATCATTGGCATTGCAAGGTTACGTGCCAAGTCCCCAAGTTTGGGTGGTAGCCAAGGTTATTGTTAATGCCTTAAGGCATGTGGTTCAACAATGTGTTGAACCAAAGTCAAGGTTATTGGTTGTTTTTAGTTACATTTGTTGTCATTATATCACTTGTATGTCAAATGCAACTACATTGTTTAGCACCTAACTCTAGTGAAATGAATAATTTTGATGGAAAGCTTAAATCTTTCAATAACACATGCAAAAACAAATGATAAATCCTAAACCTTTTTTTTTCATTTATGGTTTTTTTTTCAAAAGGCAAAAGTTCATAACATGTTAGTCATGGTGTTAAATTGCTGTTATAAGGGCTTGGGGCTAGTCATTCAATTTGTTGGCAAGGAGAAATTAAGATTGCAAATTTCTAGTGAATATGATTATTAAGTAGTGCTTCCATTCCTTGTTTTTGACAAGTTTTTAAATCCAAGTGATGCAAATGTTGAAACTTTTAACTTTGCATCCCAAAATACTAAAACCTCTTGAATATGTATGATTCCATGAAAATTGATGAACAAATGGCATCATTAGTGGTGAAAAAATAGTTGAATCATTTCAAGGTTAAGAAAATCATGGAAAAGGAGGGGAAAATCCATTAGCATGCTAAAATATACACAAGCTACAAGTTTCATATGTTGGTTTTGTAGTCCAACAAATTATGTGGATTATTGGTTGTTAAATTGAGGACAAAAGAATTTTCAATATTGCAAATATTTGCATGGACCTTTGGTGTTTTCACTTGTGCATAAAGTTTTTTGAGATCTTTATAAACATTTGCAAAAATAGGCCAAATGATGCCCATGTTGGTGGCTTGGGGTCCATGAATTAATTCATGGAAATGAAAAAAGTTGTAATGGAAGAAAACAAGGATATGATCAATAAAATGGGGTTTTTCAAGTTGGAAAAAAAAAGACAATAGGAACTAGGAAAAAAATTTGTGCATTGTGTTAAAAAAAAATTTGTTGGATTATATTTAGTTTAAATTACAATGTCAAATTTTTTGTTGTTTTTTGTTGTAAATCTTGGAACAATGGAGCAACCATTGAAGAAGATTGCAATTTCAAAACCCTAATTCTAGGATATGATAAACCTTACAAAATGTAAAAATTCATGCTTTTTATTTTTATTTTGTTATGCCACCTTGATTTAGGTAATTTGGGGGTTTGAAATGGGGTTTTTGTGTTTGCAAATAGGGTTTTGGGGTGGTTGAAATAAGGTAGAATTGGCGATTTTTAAGTGCTAAATTCAAAGGCAACAAGAGGCCATTCAAGGTGATAACTAGAATTGGAAAAACCCTAACCATGAAACCACATAGTAATGAAAAAAATGGTTTTAATTATCTAGAAACATTTAATATAATTTAATTTTTTTACATAGGTTCATTTGTATTAGTTTTACATATTAAAACCTTTGTAATAATCTTATTTTTCTTGGAATAAAAGTTCAAGTTTCACATGTAGGGGAGGGTGTGTTTTGTATTGTCCATTTTGATGTTTTGGATATTGGAACTAGAACTTGTGTAACTTGAAAATAATAAAATAATCAAAATTGCCTTCCTAAAAAAACAAAAAACAAAAAAAAACCAAACTAGAATTGAGTTAGGTTCTTCCTAGAACCATTGAACTAGCCAACATTGGTTTCAAGTGGTTTATTATCATTTGCCTTAACATTGGTTCCCATCATATATGAATATCTTCACCTACGATTTTCTTCTTGACATCATATTTAACTTGTTATGAATGTAATTATTACATGTAATTTTTTTATGTGTGAACCAAGAAAAATGTTAATATTTTTTTCCCCCATGAATTTGTCATGTTAAAAGGTGAATATAAAATATATGTGTTTAATATTTTTAGAATTCAAATAAACGGAATTGATCAAGGCATCATTTTTACATTAATTAGTTAATTTTCTTCTTATGCAATGTTAATGTTTATGTTGTTAATATAAAGTTATGATGTACATTGACTTTGAATCCTTTTTATGTATTGATATCAAAATCATCACAATATAAATAAAATGCATATAAGGGATAGTTTGAATACCTTAATATCAAAAGTAAATGTAAATATTGTGGATGAAATTTAATGTTAACAAAAGTTATGTTATACAACACAACTTTTCTTTTGCAACATGGGGCCATTGTTTTTTTTCTAATCAAGTTCTTATGTTTTATGTTATATTCCTTTGTTTTTCACATCTTTTCATTTGAAAAGATTTCTTGTTTATGTCAAGTAGCATTTTCAAATAATGACCTTATGTAAGCCCTTATTTTGGTGATGTCCTTGTCCTTGGGTGTTACCTTACATGAATATTTTGTAAATAAATCATCTAAAAATCTCTAATGATAGGAATATGTAATCTCTAAACTTAGTTTCATTACTTGCCAAAGTAATTCATGTTGTACTGAACTTACATGTTAATAGTTGATAGACCTTTTGATTAAATGGAAAGATACCAAGTCAACAAAAACTTGATCAAAATGCCAAATATCAAGCTTAAAGATATTAAATGATCAAGGTTATAAATAATATCTTCACATGCACAACAATGTTTCAAACTGATGTCATGTAACTTGGATAGGTAATTCCAATTTTTGTATTTCAAAAGTCGTGTGATAGCCAAAAACATTTCATGCCATGAACAATACACCAATATGTGTTCAAGTTCATTTGTGTTTCACTAAATTTTACCATGGTGAAAGTGAGCAACCCTGTAGTGAACAAGGATGAATTGTTACGAACAAGTGAATTCACTATAGTTTCATTAATAGTTAAATCATCAATAATAAATTCATTAATAGTTCATTACGTACCTAGGTTAAGCACTTAGGAACCTTCACTAAACTACCTAGCCTATGTTAAGAACCTAGCCCACCAACCCAGGGTGCAAGTGTGAAGGTTTGAAACTTTCACCTCCTTTCGCTTCCATGTTTGAAGGACAAGTTTTTAATCATTGAACCACTATTTAAATGAATGATATTTTTTGTCTTGACATATTATTATGCACATTTGTTTTTACTTGACACTATTCTTGGCAATTATTGGTTATTTTTGGCAATTCAAGGCAATTTAATCATAAGTCATTATTGGCTATTCTATATTATGTCACCATAGGCTATTGTTGGCTATTCTACATTATATTACCATAGATTATTATTGGCTATTCTAAGTTATATTGCCATAAGTTATTGATTTTTACTATTGGTTGTTAATGGATATTATATTGCAAGCTATTAGTGGATATTCTATTCTAGGCTATTGATGCATATTCTATTGGTGGATATTGGTGGATATTCTATTGGTGGCTGTTAATGGTTATTTTATTGGTGGCTATTGGTGCATATTTTATTGGTGGGTATTAATGGTTATTTTATTGGCAGACATTTTATTGGCGGTTATTTTATTATAGGTTATTAGTGGCTATATTTATTGGTGCTTATTAATGGTTATTTTATTGTAGGTTGTTGGTGGTTATTTTATTGTAAACTATTGTTAAATATTTTAAGTTATATTACCATAGGCTATTAGTGATTATTCTATGTTATATTACCATAAATTATTAATGATTATATTCTATTGTAGGCTACTACTAACTATTATAAGCTAAATTATTATAAATTATTATTGGTTTTTATTGGTTATTTTATCATAAATTATTCTTGGCTATTGTTGATTATTCTATTGTTGGCCATTATTGATTATTCCAATGTAAGTTATCATTGATTATTATATTGTAGGTTATTAATGATTATTCTAGGTTTTTTTTAGTTATTTAAAATTATTTTGTTGAATATTATTCTTGGTTGTTTTAAGTTATTTTATTACAAGTTATTTAAAATTATTAAATTGGTTATTTTACCATATGTCATTTTTGGTTATTTTAAGTTATTATTGGCTATTTTATATTAGTCTACCTTAGGTTATTCCACCTTAAATTATTATATGTTATTTTATTTTATTTCATTATTTTAAATTATTATATTTTAAGATAAATTAATTTATAATAACATAAATATAATGACCTTGAATAACCTAAAACACAACTTGAAATAACATATATTAATTTAAAATAAAATAACTTAAGATATAATATAAGGTTAATTGAATAATTTTATTTTAAATAATTTCAAATAGAAAGCCTATAATAAGTTAGGACACCTTAAGGTAGAATAACCTATAATAGTTTAGGGCGTAACCAAAGGTATAATAACTTATAATAACTTATAATAATCTATAATAATTTAAAGTATAAGTTATAATAACTAAGGTAGGCCAATGTAACATATGGTATATCATAAAGTAGTTTAGGATATTTAAAACAACATAAAAATAAACTTATTTATCATAGTAAATTATAATAGTGAATTATGTCAATTAATAGTGAAACATGATGTTTACATAATCACCCTATAATGAAATAACTTTAACCAAGGTGAAATCATCAAGGTATAGTGAACTTTTTAAGGTCCTTATACGCTAAGTGATTGCACTAGATTTTGAGTGAATTCATTGATTTTAGTAAATGGGGATCAGTTCAAAAGTAATGAATTCATTGGTTTAGTGAACAAGGACTAATGAATTGCACCCACATTTTGTAGTAGTAATACACCAAAAATGTTGAAAAGTTATGTGATGGTAATTATAAAGTGAATACACATATTTAGTGACATAATTTGAAAAATGATTTATAATGGTCATATGTAGGGTTTGGGCCCCATGGCTAAGTGCATCATGGAAGCAAATTATGTGTTAATTGGCATGTTTGTAATGGGGAACACCAAAATTAAAATTAATTAAATATAAAGGAAGGCCTTTGCTTTCTAGGCTTTTTCATGCTCCCCATGTCTACCATAATTTGAAGGTTTCAGGCCCATTTTACACAAGGTTAAGGTTGAACCCAAATGGAGTTCTTATTGGTATAATCATTGAAATCAACCCCAAAGGTTTTGCACTAAGAGTGAAGGCCAAGTTAAAATATGTTATTTTAATCTATGATTGTTCAACCTTGTGATGGGTTTTTAGGTAAAAAAAGATTCCTATCAACTTGGGAAGCCAATTCATAACCATTACGATTGATGTTGCAACAATACATTATTATTATTCCATGAAATTTGCACCATATGATGAAGTGAAACTTTAAGAGCATGGACACCTTTCTTTTGCAACGACAAGGGATGAATATTCCAAAATTAATTGCAAAATCTCGTTCGCACCCACATTCCACCATATATGGGGAAGAATTAACCCCACCACTCATAATTATTTCATTTCGCCATCTAAAAGCTCATTGTTAGGATCAATCCACTTCACAAAAGGACAACCACAACCTTTGACCATGTTTGACCTTACTAACATGGATATGATGATTTGATTGAAAAAAGGAATAACTTTGTTGCAAAAAAGGAACTTAAATTGTGTCATGCATTTTTCATAATGAATCAAGACCCTCTGATTAGAAATGGCTAGTGTTCCACAACATTTTGGGAGCAAATGGTGACAACATTCAATGGCTTGCAATTACAAGGTTTGCACCAAGGCATGCTTGGAGCTTGGAGATGAAATGGGTTGTTGTGAAACATGGTGTTGCAAAAATTTTATTTTATTTTTCAATTGTGGATAGGCTGAAAGAATTGGACACAATGTTTGAAAACCTAGTGGAGAAGGCATTGGTTTTATACCAAGACAAAATTAATTCAAATTTCACATATTTGCATTGTTGGCAAATTCTTTGGGAGGTGCCACCATGGGCGGGGTTAAGGGAGGAAAGGAGGATTCCCCCCATGAAGAAGATGTGTCCTATTTTGAATAGATGGGAGGGTGAAAACTATGCTGGTGGGGGTGAAACATTGTTGCCACCATCGTTGAATGAATAAAATATTGAAGACATAGATGTTGAAGGAGAAGAGGCTTTAAGAATAGGTGGGGACTAGGCACCCCCTTCACAACCATTTAAGCGCCTTGTTGGGTTCAAGTATGTGAAAGAAAAATAATGTACAATTAGGGCTTGGGAATGCCACTTGCGTGTTCAAGTAAAATCCAATATTGATGGTGGAGGATGCAAAGTTGAAGGCACAAGTGCTTGAACATTGAATAATCCAAGTTTTTTTTTTTTTAGTTTCATTCATTAATGACTTAGATGATGACACTAAGGAATATTTGAAAATTTGCCATATTGAAATAATTGCTCTCAAGTGAACCTTGGTGGGATCTACGTCCACACAACTTCCACTTTTTCTTTTCCTTCATTCATTATCATTACGTGGATCATTTTTGTTTATAGTTTTTAGCGATGGTGGGGTTGAGCATTACCTTAAGCATTTTAGTTGGGTAAATGCAAGATTGAATGTCTCACTATTGTGACAACATGGAATCTTTTCCCAAAGCACCCTTGGTTTAAATGCATATGGTGATTAATCTATTTTTAATTATGATGATTAACAATGGGTTTTAAACAAAAAAATTCATTATGAAGATAAATGTGTGGTCATTTATTGATAAAAAAATGCAATTGTTAGTAATAATGGACTTTTGAAATTGAAAAATATGGATTGGTCATCTAACCGGACCATCACAAAATGAAAAAATTATATTGATTCACATTCCAAATTTGTTATTGGGACTCAATATATGATGTAATACAAGATGATAAATTCATATGAAAAATGTTTTATTTGAAAACCTTAACCGTTTGATAATTAGGAACTTTTGAATGGTTAAAATTTGATCGTATTTTCATAAGTCCATATGAATTGCAATTTTTGTTTGTTTTTCAATTTCTTTGTCCCAAAAAATATGTTTTTAAAAGCTTTACATGGGTCATTATGCATTTGGACTTTGTGAGGTTTCTTTTTAGGACTTCCAAATTAAAAAATGACATCAATTATAATAAATACAAATTTGCACATATATTTGGGAAGGTTTATAGATGATTGAACATGTATTATTCAAAGATTAGAATAATAACATTTTTAAAAGTAACAACCATGTCCATTTGAATCAGTTAAAAAAATCTTGTATAGATTTATAGGGAGTGTAATTTTTGCCGATATTAAGATGCTTAATTGTGCATTCACCCAATTCAAATTACACACCCTTGTTTAACACTCTCACAAGCTCAAACCATTCATATTAAGTCAATTCCCCCCTCGTGCCCCCCCCCTTAATTGTAATTTTTTTCAAATTTTTTCAAATTTGTAAATGTAACTACACCATCAATTTGAACTTTGATGATTTATTTAAAAGTTAAAATTTGCATTAGATGGATTTAAATCATTCAATGTGCAATTTTTTTGTATAAATCATCTAATGTTACATTTAAATAATCACATTTTCAAGTGTTTCCTTTTTTTGTTTGTGTGGAAATGTTCAACTTCTATGTATGGGTTTGCATGTTGTGATCGATTCGTGTAATGAACATGGCCACTATAGGTGCTATTACTATACATGACGCACCTCCAAACTCCTTGATAGATTCAACTACGAATCCAAAGGTGAAAACATCGGAAAAATAAAGAGTTGGATATGTTCCCTAACTCGCAACATTTCGGGGATAAAGGGGCATGTTGGAGTTCCAGGATGAGGACTAGGATGAGTGACAAGCAGGTCAATTATTCACACAAACCTGCACCAACCAAACAATAAGTCATTTAATGCGTAATTGGAACACTTTTGGTGCATGGACGAGCCATGAACAAACATGGACTCACAAGACTCACTACAGCCCGAACTGGGTTAAGCCACCACCTTCCCCCTTATAGTATTCTCTATCCCTGGCCATGGGGCCTGCACCCAAATGTCATTTTGTCCTAGGACTCCCAAGTTGAGAATCTTGAAATTCCCAAAATCGAGACTCTTGCAATTTTGAAGGCCCATAACTTCTTGTGAAGACCTCCAATTGAGATGAGGTTTAAAGCAAAGTTGTAACCCTTGTCGAGAGCTTTCCAACGGTATGTGGCATGTCACTTGCATGCAAGTAAATAAGGGCAATTCCTGACTTTTAGTGCTCGGGAGTCAAATTGACAATTGGACTCTCAACTTTTCTTTCAACCATAACTTACATTTAAAATACCCAAATGGGTCATTTCAAAAATTTACGTCTCAAGAGCTTTTCAATGGTATAAAGAACTTTTAAATCCAATGAGTTTTGACCCTTGCAATCGCCCTTTAAAAATTAAGGAGTCCATTGGGATTCCAACTCCCAAGTAGGAGCCCACTTGAGAGTGTGTGGGTTCATTCCTTTACACTCTCCTACACTTTCGGGAGTATGAAATGTGACTCTCATTATTCACTCTCGGCCCACATTTTTGTAAGCCTTTACCTTGGTCGTGAGCCCAAGGCCAGGGTTACGACAATACATATTAAATTAAAATAATTTTTATTCATTTATTTTTATTTACTTTATTCATTTTGATGTGTGATTTTAATGCAATGGAACAATGCCATGTCAATGAGAGGGCAAATGGTTTGGGTTATTACACATTTGGAAGTAAAATCTCGAATACAAAAGGTACAAATAATCAAAAATAAAAAATAAAAAAAACAACATGGTTAACTTGAAAATAAATTTTTGAAAAAGTAACTATGTACAACTCATTTCATGATTACAAATGAAAAAATTGAAAGTTAACATTTTCATTGAATATAAATTGTTTCCTAAACTAAACACAATTAGCATAGGCTTTCTTTGCACTTTATTACCGAAGATGGAAAATAATAATCTTTTGAAAGCATGCTAAATAATTGAAAAGAACACAAGTATGGTAGAGAAAAAATATAATAGTACATAAAAACCAAGACATTAAAATTTAGATTTCTTTTCATAGCCCACGAATGTTTAACTAAATCTACATGAAAAAATAAGAGGTATAAAAATAATTCAACTTCTATTGAACCAATGCAATAGTTTTAAAATGATAGGCCCCTTCACACGATCGACATTGGTCTAAGCTCAAATAAAAACTTTAAAGAACTCCCACTTCCAGCTTCAACGATCATTTGTGTAACACACAACATGCCATCATAATGTTAGTGATTGTGGCTAAGTCCCATTGGTGGAAAGGTTTTAAATGATGGCAAAATGTGCTTGCAAAATTCCAAAGGTGCATTCAACATTTTTTTTTGCAGGCTCTTGTCGCTTTGCAAATTGGGCCTTCTTTTCCTCCATAGGTGCATGGATGGTTTGGATGAAACAAACTCACTTTGGATAAATGGTATTGGTAAGAATGTAATACCTAAAGTATTGATACACATTTATAACAAAATTCACGCCACCTCCTTCACCACATGACATGTTAGCAACTAAGGGGATATATGTCTAGGACATTCACATCATTATTCCCCCTTGGGACCCTGAAGATGACATGCCAAATCTAATGACTTTGGTTTGCCATGGCCTTTAATATGATGGAACGATATCCATCTCTGTCTTGGAATTGGCCTTGTCAAACCATGAGACAACTTTTCCACATCCAATTGATACAATCAATAGAAACAAACATTTCTGACCATCCATGTTCTTCATTGATGGCCAGTTGTTTGTCTAAATCTACACGAGTTGGTTTCCTTAAATATTGGCTCTCAAAACAAACATGAATGGCACTCACAAACCTCTTCATGCTTTGCATAACTGTACTTTCACCTACATGGCAATATTCATCAAGTGGCATCAGTAGAAATGCCATATGCGAGCATTCGCAAAGCTATAACACACTTCGAAATGCTCAACCCTAGAACTGCACAAGTGTCTATCCGTTGTGCAAAATAGTCATCATATTGCACAACAACATGCATAATCTTAAAAAACAAATCTCTTGTCATTTAAAAACTTTTCCTAAAAACCATACCATCATACACATGGTTCTCAGCAAAATAATCGACATAGATTCTATTGTGCCCAACCTTCCTTTGGCAGTTCACATTTGGCACCCCTTGGTCGTGACCCTTGATGACCATTCTTGCGAAGCTTCTCACACTATTCCTCTAACATGTTCACCTCCAACATTGTTTGAACAAACATGAAATCATCAATGTCGTCATCAATAAGGCCTGCCTTTATTTGTCCACATAGCTGGGTCTGAAATTGCTATCCATGCTACCAAAAAACCCACAAAACTTTAAACACAAAAACTTACACTGCAAACAACAAGAACAACAACATTAAAAACTGCAGCAGTTCAAGGTTTAAGCTCGTAAATATATGCGCAAGGGACCCAACAGTTCAAGCATGCAAGTATGTGCATGAGGGACCATACAGCTCAAGCGCACAAGTATTTGCGCGAGAGACCCAATATGTGTTGTCCATCATTGCACTACTCGCACACGCCCAAGAGGAAGATGAGCCACTGTGGCCTAGTCTCCATTGTCATCCTTTCTTTTATTTTGTCTCTCTTTTATTATGAAATATTCTCGTATTGAAAGCTTGGTTCTAACCTCTTGGCCTCAATGATTTTACAGGAACTGTTCGACCCTCAGAAATATTATTTTATCAGCAACTTAAGGCCAAAAGTGTTCAATACTGGGAGTTGAATAGTAAGTTTGTTGGTAATTACTTTAATTTGGAAGATTCCATTTTGACAAATGGAATATTAAAAAATAATCCAAAAGATGCTTCATTTCCCTTCATGAAAAAAATTTCTTCAAGAAAAATATTTTTGAAAAATTTCGGCATGTCTAAAAATAATATAATTTTTCATTGAACTTGCTATTCACCTAGGGTATTTTTCATGATTGAACTCGAGATTAATTGGCTCTTAAGTTTTAGTCTAAAGTGGGCCTTAGAGCAAGTCCACCCATACCCATTATTTGAACTTCAAGTAACATTTATCACACATGATGTGTTAATTGTTTTCCAATCCTCACCCATGAACATGAAAAATGGAACAATAAAAGGTGAGAGACTATTTGAATGCAACCGCCTTGGCTGATATTTGACAAATCAAGAGGAGTCATTTTGGAATGCAGTTTACAACCACTTAATGACTTTCTACAGACTCGGTCTCTCCACTATAAAATGGTTATACTTCATTCTAAATATACTCTACATGCTGATCTATGTATGAAGGAAGGTAGTTTGTTTTGTTTTGTACTTATGAGATCCACCAAACCAGGATGCTTCAGATTGTGTTCTTGGTGTCTTTGGAAAGCTCTTGATGAGGAGGGGTGCATGGGCTTGAGTCCATGATGTTTGGACTTGTAGTGCACAAGTTTTTGAATATTGAATGATTTCGTCATTGAAAATTAAATTAAATCGTAGCTGAAAATTCGGAGGAATTGGGATGTGACTTTGGTGTTGTTGGAAAGATCTTGATGAGCAGGATGTAATGGAATCTATTTGGTAAGATTTGGATTCAGAATGTGCAAGATATTTGATTGTTAAGTGATTTCTGCCACTGAAAGTTCAAATAAATTCCAAAAAACCAGGTTTTGAAGGGAAAAATCAGTTGAGGACGTGGTAACACTTGAGCCAAGGGCACAGGCCACACTAGTTTATTGCTCCTCGATGAGTTGCTCTTATAGCCTCTAAAATTAGGAGAGGCCTTTGAGAGCAGACCATCCCGACCATAAAGTACAAAAGGATACCCTTGCTTGAATGGTAGGTCCCTGTGCAAAAGGTCTCTTGATGAATAACATTTTGCATGAAAAATAATTTGTATTTGAAAGAACCTACCTGCAGTGAAAGTTGGGTTGAATTTTCCTAGTGAATAAAATCCTTTGGTTTTTCTTGTCTATTGTCATTTAGGCCAGGGTTTTTTGTTTTTGTTTCCCAATTTTGTGATCTAGCTGAAGTGACAATAATGGATAAGATGATTTAACCAGATTTGGTTACACACTAAATATGAAAGTTGGGGGGTGGGGGGAGATAAAAGACATCCTTCTACAATCTTGGCTACCTATTGAAACTTATCATAAAAATCTGGCAAATTGGAATTTTTTTTTTTTTGAAATTTGGCAAATTTTGGGTCCATTTTTTTTTCCAAATGAAAGATCCTTTGAAGAGGTCGAAATCACATTTTTCAGGTCAAAATTTGGCCAGATTTCACCCCCAAAAAAACACCCATTCAGACCTATCTAGATTAGATGAGGAATAAGGGCAAATCATCAACCAACTTTCCTGTTTTCCAAATTTGGCCTACAATTGCCATTTGCATGACAAGAATGTCAAAGATTACGCAATATTTCCCCTCATTTGTCATTTCATTTCTTTGAATTTGTTTTCCTGGGCATGGCCATCCAGCCATCCTCATATAATTCTAATAGTCGGAATGTGTAAGAAATTGCATGCACTTCTTATTGTCTTTTAGTCAACAAACCAAATAAAAAAATTCGGCTCAATGGTCATCAACCCACACAGATTTCAAGCCCCAAATGCGACCCTTGGTTTGATCATAAATCATAACCTGTGTTAAAGTGATGTGACATGGAATTAGGGCTGAAGTGTGTGCAAACCATCCACATTGGCTCTGCCGTTTGAGTTTGTCAACTTTTTGGATTTCTTCATTCATGTTTGAAGGACTATGCGACTGTGTCGCGACAACTTTCAATGATGATTGGCATTATTCTTCTTACTTCTTTTTTTGATTTGTTGCAGACTATGCGTGACAGGTTGGTTTCTGTGTTTTTGACGACGTTCGATGCTAGAGCTTGGTGGGACATTCTTCATTGCAATGCTGAAATTGGTGCCATTTGTGATAGTAGGGGGAGGCAATGCTATTTGAAGAAGTGCTTGGCATTGGGAAGGCAATTAAGTTCTCATGTAACTTTTTCATGTAAAAAGTTTTGTGATTTGTTGAATGTAGCTAGCAAAGTAGTTAGAGCTTTTGTTTTTGGTGTAATGTGGGATGGAGATCTGCAGTTTGGATGTGGCACAATTTTTTTGATGTGCTTGTGTTTCATCCTAGACAAAGTAGGTTTAGGAATGCATTTTAGGGGTCAACTCTAAAGAAGTGATGAAAGGCTCTAGGGATTTCGAGAGCGGTTTGATGGCTTTGTGTTTCTGATGCTGTTTGGGTGTCCTTGTAATCTTATTTGTTAGTTGTGGGGAAGGGAGAGAGTACCTACATACCTGGGAGCTTGAAAAGAAGATTTGCATTAAGAAAGTTCATGCATTGTTGGTCAAATCCTTTTGTTAAGCCTGCTGCACAATTCTAGCTTTTTGTCAACTCCCACCTTGTCAGCTCACATTGTAATGTATAGTCTGTTGTGTGTGTGTAGTAATAAACAGTGTTGTGATCATGGGTCTGTACCAGTATCATATGTTTGGAAACTTGAGATGATGTTGCCTAAGTTTTTTTAGCATTTGGGTTCTTAATTACTATGCTAGGGGATCATTAGGGTTATGTTGGCAAATAATTTTTGTTGCATTGGGAATTGCCATCATAAGATTAGTTGGCTTATGAGACTGAAGTCAAAATGAATTGATCCCTAGAGACCTGTAAATCTATGCATTTAAAATAAAGATGAAAATGTAGGACCTCATTAGGTAGAGCATGCATGCTTATGTTGTAATTGTTGATTTGATTAATGACTATTTCTAGGACCTTTTTGTTTTTTCTCCTTGTTCTTTTGTTACAAGAGCATGACTTTATGGATAACTTTATTGTGTGCAAAATTTTGCATCAAGCTTTTGCTGTATGTATATATATGCAAATTCACACTCAACAATGTCTTGAAGTTTTGAAACTTACTTTAGAATTGAAAGACCACCAAAACAAATAAGGAAAGAATATTTTTAAAATTTGACATCCAATGCTGAGATTGAGAGGCTCATCATGACTCTTACAAATTAACAATTAAAAATAGATTTCTACTTCCTTGTCAAACTAAGGAGGAAGAGTTAAGAGACCTATTTTCCCACTACTGAAAATGTTCACACAAACCAAATATTATTCACAATACTTACAAGATGTTAATGGTGAAGGCTAGCGTTTAGGGAAAAACCATGTTTGAAAGTTTTCAAAAAAATCTTGTGGGGTTAGTTGGGAATGGTTTGACTAAAAGCTTATATTGTAACATTGTAAGGATTTGCATCTTTGAAGAAAAGAGCTAAAGCAAAGTCTGTATATACCTAGTAGTGTGAGGCTTGAATGCTTGATCACCCAGTCAAGTACTTTTTATAGGTTGAAGTGATTAACCTTGAAGTTCCTAATGGATGCACTCCATCTGATGGAGCACATTTACATTTGAAAATCATTTTTCCCACTTTAAATCAAACTCAAATACATTACTTATTGTTGGAACTTGGGTTAGACTATATGACATTTTTAGCTTTGTAAAAATATTTTGTAGTCCCAAGTACCCCACTCCCCTTTGTTGGCCTTGAGTGTACTTGCACTTTTGTTGAAGCCCATCCAAAAGCATTAAAATGTGGAGGGAAAAAAATACACACATGTCATGGATACTAAGGTCAAAAAGTCAAAGGCAATTTGATGAGTCCCCATTGCCTTACCAACAATTCCCATGTTTCAAACATTATGTTTTGGTGGTGTTGCGACTTGCAAAATGATGCACTAGTCTCTTATTCTTTTAAGCCAAGCCTGGAGAGGCTGGATGTCTAGCCCTCCTTCCACAATTCATTAAACCCAGCCTTCACAACCTTAAATATGATTTTTGGCACATAGAAACCATCGATACTCTACTGGATTTATATCGATACATTGTTTATTTCTCAACACGTTTTGGGTTTTTGCAATCAACTAATTTTTTGCTTTCCCTTGATTGTTTGCACACTACACTACTACCTACCAAAAGTTTCTCTCTCTCTCTCTCTCTCCTATATTTTTGTTCTTGGGTGCTGTATCAAGTGCAGCAGCACCAGGGTTCAAACTTCACATAAAAGATAAACTTTAGAATGAGACCAAAATGTGAACATGATTGGAATCCTATGCCTTGTATGAGTGCCAGCTTAGTTGGCACAATAGACTACTCTCAAAACACGGCATCTCTAGGTCTCATTAAACAAGGTGTTAAGTATTCAATTACAATCTATTTAGTACAAATGGCGGTTGTACATTTACATTCCACATAACCATGCAAGAATTTATCAATTTATGTTTCCACACAACAACAGTCAACTATGGAAAGAATTTTTTAACTAACTTTCAACATAGCGGTGACACAAGAATTTATGTTTCCCACACAAAGATTTGTAAGATGCTGATTTATAAGTTATAGTCTCTGTTTCTACCCATTGCAAGCTACAGATAGCACGCGATCTTCTTGGGATAAATGAACATCATTGACAACCAATATGAATGTGTGTGGGTCTCTGTGAGTGAGTGAGAGAGAGAGAGAGAGCAATTAGATTTCGAAGTGCAGTTGTGTAAACAACACTATGACACCATAATATTTTAATTTGGAGGAGTAAATTTGTGACCGCTAGCAGTTATGCAAGTCACATTAAAACAAGTTCAACTGTAAACTGGAGCATTACGAGTGTGCCATTATGGTGAGGACAATCATGAAATGAGCTCAATTGCTAGTCGACAGAAGATATTGATGTCAGTTTGAAAGCTCTAGCTCCAATAACTGAACACAAAAGAAAACTAAAATACACATAACAAATAGAATGGCAACTCAAATTTGCAACAACAATAAAATAAACTCCACAATCTGCTGCTGTTCTTATGAAATTTGCAACAACAATAAAATAAACTCCACAATCTGCTGCTGTTCTTATGAAATTTGCAACACAATTGGCAGTTTTGGGCAGAGTGAAATAACAACTACCAGAGCACCAAGAGGGATGGATGATGGGTGGACAGGAAACTTTTTTCTGTTGGGTTCCGGTTAACCCTAGCTGACCACAGTGGTTAGGGCAGTTGCTAATTTTCACTACCCTACTAACAACCCACTAGCCCTACTTATGGTTAACTCATATGCTAATTTACACTACATCACCAACAATCCGCCAGCCCTTATCATGTACTAACCATTTGCATGCATCTACTTACCTTGTAATTACTTCTTGTCCTACCTACCTACCTATTTACCAACCTACAAGCTGACCTATTCTTTACAAAAAAAATTGCAAAGGTGGCCTTGGGGTGAACCGGCACCCCCCTTGGTACCCATGGTGAAAATCCCAAATTCCGTTCAAATTATGTCCAAATATTACAAACATCCCATCCTTAAGATGGCCACTAAGAGGCTGCACTCAAAAAGGTGAAGGTACCAACTACCAACTTGGGTGCTGGTTCACCCTGGCAGCCAAGGTGAACCCCAAGCATCAACTCTGGTTGGGTTTCAGAGTTGTGGGATGAACCCTGGATGGATGGTGCATGCGCGCACACACACAGAGTTGTTTAAAATCTGGCAGAATTCAAATCAATTTGTTTAATATAATAATAATAATAATAATAAATTAATAATCATTTTTGCTGGGTCTTAGAAATGACGGAAATTCAAAGACCAAGATCATAAGCAGCTTGCATATAAATAAATAAATAAATTTATATATCACAATGGATGGATGGCTGTCACTACTTGCATTTTTTCTTTTGGTGAAAAAAGGGGCAGAATCTTAGAAACTCTTTTTTTTTTTTGCATAAATGGTCCAAAGTTGTCATATTTTGATGAAATAAAAGTTAAAATCGCCAGATTTTGAATATAGATTCTAGCATGAGTTGCTGCCAGAATATAGTGGGGTTCCAAAAAAAATTCTAAGTTCCCTTTTTGACCTATAGCCAAATTTGGCTATTCTAGTGCTCTTGTGGATGATTTGCTAGTCCACCTACCTCACCCAAAAAATAAAAATAATTAATAATTATATTAAAAAAAACCCAAGTCAACTCTGAGTTGTTTCCAGAGTTTTTTTTTTTTCTGGCAAATTTTCACATTGTGGCAACAAAAAAGAATTTGAAAAAATTGGAACTTTTTGTTGTTTTAAGTGTAAATTCGTAAAAAATGGCTTAAAAATTTTAGAAAAAATCTCAAAGCTTTGGAAACCACAAAATTGAAGGGGAGGGAGGGGGAAAAGAAACTGAATCCAACTCACAAACCCACAAAAAACAAATCTTCACGGATTTTTCCATCTTTGTCTGGACTGGTACTTGTCATTGATCAGGTACTCATGAATATTGTGTTTAGTATAGTAGTAGCTTAAGGGATTTTGGCCCCTAGGTAATAATAATAATAGGTCTATTATTACATGAGGATTTTTGAAAGATGATATTTTGGCTTGTGGTGAAACTTGAGATTAGTTATTATAGAGTTATAATATCTTGAAGGATTTTGGTTTCTTTTAGAGTATTTTTTGGACATTATATTTTTGCATGGTGAAATCTTTGAGTTTTCATAATTCTTCTTTTGCCTTAAATTCTTTTTTAATGTAAATGGCAAGACCACAGTGTGACACACCCCTTTAATATATATGTCATGTTGTTTTGCAGTTGAGAGAGATTCTTCTTCTTCTTCTTCTTCTATATTATCTGCTGTTGCTGCTTCTCTTCTCTGATTTGGTACTTGCAAAGGAACACCTGACTGATGATGACAAATAAGAACTTGTGTAGACTTTCATGATCTGGATTGGCAGTTGTTTTGGGTAGTTGGACGGTCCTTTCCTTGACCTCGGAGATTGCGTTTGCAGCACTAGTCTGAAGAGCTGAGCAGTTTCCAAGGGAGAGAGAGAGAGAGAGAGAGAGAGAGAGATTTCAGTAGAGCTTGTAGCTAAGCTGAAAATCATAAACTGGGGAAGCAGCAGCTAGCTAGCCAGTTGCTTAATAAGCATTTTTGTTTTATGTGTATTATAGGTACACTTATTGGCATCTGCACCATCAGAAGTAGTTTGTGTTGCTTTTGGAGATTTGGAACACAAGTGTGATTTGCCTAATACCCATTTGTACAGTTTTCTATTGTGCGTGTGGTTTTTTTTTTTTTTGGGTTTTTGTTTGGGGGGTCTCAGAGCTCCTTGTGTACTTCTCAAATCTCAATGTTTGATTACGTGACAGAAACTTCAAAACTGTACCTAAAGTAATGGCAGAGCTCCTGAGTTTTCCTTTGGCTGCATTTGGCTGGAGTCTGGTACTACTTGATGAGAGAGAAAGAGGGAGAGGGAGAGATGAAACTGTAATATTCTCCAGGTCCTCGGAAGCTACTTCTTGGGTGTAGTTGGAATTTTGTAGGTCGTGAGAAGAACTTCCGGAACAGAGGCAGCGAAAGAATTATAGCTACTGCAGCTAGCTGGCTAGAGCTGTGTCTTTTTTTTTTTCTTCAAGACCGGAGTTTGCTGTGCACAGTTGGTCTACTCTTAATGGGTTGTTGTAGATCTTCTTGTGAAGGAACTGGAATGACGAATGTGTTTGCAATGGGTCATGTGGGAGCTTGTTGGATCCTGTTCATGTGGTCAGCTGCTGTACAGCTAGTAGTATTGTGTGGAGTTCAACGGACACAGGCAGGAGTCATACCAGTTCACATCTACGGGACCGGGAGCAGCAGCAATGGCAGTAAAGAAGAAGCTGGTAGAGAAGGATTGAGCTTGTACACTCCACCTCCTCTAGTTCTGGACTACCATGATGGTCCTCTGATGACGTCGAGTACTGGAATTCCAGTCTATCTTCTCTGGTATGGAGTTTTTTCAAAATCCGAGAAGCAGACTGTTGCTGATTTCGTGCGCTCCATTTCGCCCATGAATGAGCAGCAGCTGGGATTAACCCCATCTGTAAGCATGTGGTGGAAGACTCTAACCAGCTATAAGGATAACCGAGGAATGCAAGTGACCTCTGTGGTGAGCATTGCAGGCCAACACACAGACCGATCTGGGTCATTGGGAAGAAACCTGAATCTCTTGGACGTTGAAACTCTGGTGGAAAACTCAGTGGCCAATGCTTACTTTCCTGCTGATGCTGCAGCAGTGTATGTCGTCGTCACTGCTTACAATGTCAATGTCCAGGGCTTTTGTTTATCAAGCTGTGGATTGCATTCTTTCCTACAACCCAATGCCAAGACGAAGGGAAAGCAGCTGGTGTATGTGTGGGTGGGTAACCCTGGAACTCAGTGTCCAGGCTATTGTGCTTGGCCCTTTGCTGTCGATCCTTCTATTGGTCCTCAGGATTTCAAGCCTCTGATTGCACCCAATGGGGTGGGTGCGGATGGAATGGTCATCAATCTTGCTACTCTTCTTGCAGGAACTGCTACCAATCCATTCAACACTGGATACTATCAAGGTGTTGCCACCTTGCCCAATGAAGCAGCCACTGCTTGTCTTGGAAGCTTTGGAACTGGATCTTACCCAGGCCAACCTGGGCAGCTTCTCACCAACACACTTACCAAAGCCAGCTTTAATGCCTATGGAATTCGCCATCGCCAGTTTCTGTTGCCAGCTTTGTGGGATCCAACTACTCAGACTTGTAAAACTCTTACTTGACCCCCATCTTTCTTCCAGCTTGTCTTTCTTCTCTGTACTTGAGCAAGCAAGTGTACAGAATCATGTAATCAAGAACTACTGGCACCCTCCTAGAACATTTTTGTCTTCCAATGCCTGGATCCCTCAGAGCTTCATGCGATCTCTACATCTCATGCAACAGCAGCTTCCAACATTGTTTGTCTTGCAATGCCTGAATCTTTCAGCACTTGATGAGATCTCTACATATCTTGTGCAACAGTAGCCTCCAACATTGTTTGTCTTGCAATGCCTGAATGTTTCAGAGCTTCATGAGCTCTGTACATCTCTCATGCAACAGCAGCTTCCAACATTGTTTTGTCTTGCAATGCCTGAATCTTTCAGTGCTTCATGAGATCTCTACAGCTCTCATGCAACAGCAGCTTCTAACATTGTTTGTCTTGCAATGCCTGAATCTTTCAGAGCTTCATGCAATCTCTACATTCTTATGCAACAGCATCAAATATTGTTGTCTTCCAAGGCTGGAATCCTTAAGAGCTTTATGTTATCTCTACATTTCTCATGCCTGAATGCTTCAGAATTTCATGCCATCTCTAAATTTCCTGTCAAAAGAGTTTGAGCTGCAAGCAGCCAGTTTCTGTAGTTTCTGTTGCTGTTATGTTTGCTTATCCCTTCATAAACACTTTTGAAGATTTGAACAAAAATCTGTCATCATCTAAGGAGCACTGTGAGACTGTTTGTGATTGATTGCAATAAATTTTCAGGTACATCCATCACTCACAGCTTGTAACTTGAGCAGATTCTCTCACTTGTGGATAACAAGCTTTTGGAAACTTGTACATAGTTTTGATTTAAATTTAGTAACAACTGAAACTTGTCTAACATGTACTGAATTGATTGTCTATGCAATTGACATTGGCACTTCACACCATGTGACTGATTCCTCCACATATGCAAAGTGTGGGCAACAAATTGATTGTTGTTTTTCAGTGCAACTACCTGTGATTCTAATTGTTTGAAAGTGCATGCATCAGCACATACCTTGAATTTCATCTTGAGATTGTACAAACCTATCAACCTCTGAGAATGACGTCACTTCCAGTATATACTACAATACTCCAAACAAAAGCTCTGCTCCACAAATGCCCTGGTTGTACTGTAACAATTTATTAGTTGTTTTAGTTGACAACAACAAAATATCCTCCTCACTTTAGGCAGATTTTGCAAAGCTGAGTTGTGTATTTCCATAATCAAACACTGTAGTAAACACTCATGATCACATCTCCCAAAATCCTGTTACTCAGCCCCTTTCAATATCTGAACAGATTTGAAAAAGAAAAGGTAGCAAACATTACCCTTTGCCAACAAAAAAAAAGCTGTAATGAATATCTAAATTTAACAACGAGCTCCAAAACAGACGAATGTCCACAAAATTTAGAGAGAATTACCAGAGGGGCTCTGCTGAAGGTGGTACACCCCTTCCAAGGAATCCACTGAAGCACTAAGCTTCTGAACCCTCTTTGCAATATGTACTGGACAAGATGCACAACCAAGACACTTTGTAAATTACAGGTAGCCAAACCATGGTCAATGCAATTGTTCAAACTGTCAACAAACCCTGCATTTTCTGAACTGGTATACATTCAAGCTCAATAAACTTCACAAATGCCTTGTATCCAGCAGGAAAACTACTGCAGTATGCAAGCCTATCTCTGTCAGTATACATACCAACTACACTTACCTCATCTACTCAAATCAAGTCCACTGCCAACGGGACTGCTCTGAAATTTTATGATACAAGGAACTTCATGTAGGAGATGGAGTGGCAGAATGTGGCCATGAAGGAAGGAACAAATAACTAACCTCCTCAGGAGTGAGCTCAAATCTCTTGCCAGCTATTGTGAATGACACAGTAGGCATACTATGCACAGTGCTGCAGTCCACAAATGATGCTCCATTAGGACTTGGTAGATGATCACAGAGATGCACACACTGGTACATCAGAAAACACAAAAGCATATCAATGGCACAACAACCCACAGACCTTTCAACTATCATGTAACATCCACCAAAAGTAAGAGAAAGATGCAAGGTTTGAACTACAACATAATCATAAACCAAGAAGCCATGCATTGTACATCAGCTCTGAAAGGAACCAAAACCAAGTACACCCATATATTTAGCATGAAGGGTGCTTTGATTGGCTTCAGGTTCACCTGATTTAGATAGATGTTAATCTGAGCTTTCATTCTGTTCTCCTCAATTGAGGTTGCACCCATACAACTACCATCTCACAGACTGCAAGCTGGATTATTTCGTTCCCTGCTGCTGGAGACATATTCATCTTTGTCAGCACACTTGCAATACCAGCCTCCCTGTTCATGAACCCACACTTTTGACAGTCAGTAGCCAGATACTACAACATACTGCAATTTGTAGTGCCTGATGCCATTTGAGTACAAAATGGTCTATTATCCTTGCCCGGAGCGGAACACTGTAGGCGCATCTTTGAAAATATGGTGATATTCAGAGATGCTGAGACTAACCATGGACATGAACTGTAGGCAATGGTGCACAACTGCTAATAATTCTAGACAATGTGCAAAATATAAGCTTAACCACATTCAATAAATATGCAAGAGTTCAGACACCTTATTCAGAAGCAGTGCAATAATCTGCTCGTCATATTGCTGAACCACCAGCATACATTATTTGCTCACAACACCTTTAACCCCTATGGCCTTGTTGATTTGAGCCACAATCACCTGGTACAACAAAGCACTCACCGGTTAATATCAGGTAAGAATCTCTTCATTCTTGTAATCAACTAGTAGTATGTTGCATCCTGTGAGGACATGTGAAAAATGTTCCTCAAAGAGTTACCCACTGATGGCCCAGCAAGCAAAGATGTACCAGAATCTGCAATTGTGGAACAGACTCCTGCACAGAAACCTAAAACAAACAAACCAGCATCACTGCTTATCGTGCTCTGGGTGAACAACAACAGGTTGTCAACAATAGCTCTTCAAGCAGACAGAATGGAACAAGGCCATAGTAAACAACTCGACAAGTTCTGGGCTGAGCTTGATCCATATAGTTTTGCAGAAAAAAAATTGATTTTTCCATGATGGGGTGCACCTTGTTACCTGTGCTTTGTCCACCAATGAGCACATCACCCATAGTAAACTGCAACAGGCAACCATGCAATTAGATGCTCAGTAGCTGGGAGTAAGTTTCCAATTTGCTCAATGAAAACTTACTTGCACACTGCACAAATAAAATCAAAGACTGCACCAACTGCCATCAAGTCAGGATAATGCTGAGAAAGGCTATGAGAGTGCAATCAACCATGCAGTTGTCAGAAACAGAATCACCTGCCAGTAGCCCTTTCGTGTAACAGGAGTGTAGGTATGTTTGGCCTTGAAGTGCTTGGGGTCCACTCCACCCAGCACCAACTCTCCTCCACTCTCCTCTTCTGATGCATTACAATTGAGCCAAAAAGAAAACACAGGTTCCTTCAGAAGCCCTTGGTCTAACATGTTGTACCTGAACATACCCATAAAAGCAATGAATGCTTGAGATCAGTTTGTATTTACTCCATGCAGAAACCAGCAGGGCTCATTTTGGTAATGCATTCAGAAAGTCATACAGATACACAGAGCTAGAGCCTATAACCGATCTGATACAGACTTGAAAACCAGATTAACCAGCTTAAAAATTTGACATACCAAACAGCAGTAATGTGGGTTGACAGAAATCTCATGGAACCCAAGCCCAAGGATGCCATCAAACTTAGCTCCAAGAAATGTAGACCCAGGCTCCTTTGTTGCTTCTGCAAAAACCTGCAGCCAGTAACCAAGGAAACCTCTTCAGAAAAATTGCTCAATACCTGCCCTGCAACACTTCACTTTTCAACCCCTTTCAACAAAACCAGTGAAAAATGGTGGTGATTCTGAAGTAGCCACTAAAAGAAAATGCTTGAACCATGACAATCCTGCCAGGTGATAGTTGAGCATGCACCCACCTGGCCTTTTACAGTGAGATCACCTAATGTGATTTCATCTTGACTGAGAAAACCCTCCATTGACCCTGTTGCATACATCATGACAAATGAAGTCCCTGGAATCCATCAACCCAGTAATCCAACTAGCTCAGGAAATTTGCAATTCCTATCACTTAGGGTCGAATACAGTATCATGGCTTTTAAAAATTGCACCTGAACTGGATAACAGACCCTGGCTGCATCATCCTCCACTTCGAAGTAGAGATCCAATATCACCTATATCTTCATAAGCACTAAACTCCTCGACACTTAAACTTTGAGCAACCTGAATAAAATTAAGAGATCACCTGATAATAGCATTATAGAATTTTCAGATCTGACAAAATACCAGAGAACAGGAACAAAAAACAAACATCCAAACAGAAGGAAAACAAAAAAAAAAAACAAACAAAAAAAAGAAGGAAACTGATGAGAACGATTTGAACAGCATGACAGCTACACATGTTCAGTGGACCTTCAACAGCACCCTGGACGGTAGTGACCAGCTACCATAACATCCTGAAATGATGTCCCTTCCTACAGATACAAAAACCACAACCATAGCTATGCCTACAAAATCTGTGATAGATCTCAAATTTAGAAATGCCTACTGTTAAACGTGCATAAAGGCGAAGAACTGCACACCATCTGCCTTGTATGAACTTGACTTGCTTGAATTGTACCGCTGGTGAACGTAGCATGCATCCTGCAACATAAAATAATCCAGAGTACCAGATTCTTAACGATTCTGTCATTTTTAAGGGAATTTTGTCATTGTGATGTTTCAATTTCAACGCTGAAGAATCTCTTTGACTTCTTTCTTTCTTCAAAAGAACCTTGGCACTCCTCATTTTCTACTGCCTGGAAACCATATATACCAAGATAACAGACACGGGCATCTCCCTCCATATTTCGCTGGTAAGACACCTCCAGTGGAGCCAAATCCTCTGCTTGATATGAGTGCTATCAAGGCCTGAGAGTTTTGTGGACGGCTATATGATTCATTTTCGCAACAATTGGCAAACTACATTGCCATTGTGGAGCAAAACATTGTGACTACCGCATCAAGACCCGCATTATTGACCCCGCATTTCTGCTCGCTGCATCAATCACTGGACAATTACGAGTGCAAAGGATTGCGCAAACAAACACGCGACGGACTTCTGAGCGTCAGTCAGGAAAGAAGAACAAGAACAAGAACAAGACGCACCGAAAAGTAGCATTTGGCAGACGGAACCCAGAGGTTGGAACTTCTGGTGTCAAAGACAACCGCGAAAGTCTGTGAAGGAGTACCGACCCCGATCTCACCGTAATACTGCGAGTTCAAGTGGTTATTCAACGCCAAAACTTCACCTCCGCCGCCTTCTTCTTCTTCTTCTTCTGCTACTCCCCGCTTCCCCAAACGCGCAAGAAGCTTCTCTCTTTCTACCGTCCGAGAGGTGGCAGCCCAGATGCGTTGCAAATCCACCACCATCCTCTTCAACGCAACGCGGTGCAGAAGACTCCCACCAATAATGCCCTCCCCCTCGCCTAACGCGCCACAAAACAGTATCATCATGAATAATAAAACCAAAACCAGAACAAAATCCCGATTGAACTCCATCTCTGTAACCACAAAGCTCTTGTTCTCCAAAACTTCTTGAGAAATCCACCGAGAGAGACACACACAGCGCGAGAGCTCGCAAGAGCTCGAAAACCGAACACAAAACAAAATCGTTTTGTGCAGTGCGGACTGTTGTTTCAGGCAGCTCCGGTTCTTTTCCGGTTTTCATACCGGATATGTGGATATGAATGTCACCGGCGGCTCCAAATTCGTGAAACCCCCGAAACCGACCCGGAAAACAAAATTTTCGGGGTACCCGACGAAAATTTCAGGAACACGTTTGAAAGGTCAAATAACCGGAAAAGAACCGGTTTTTTTTTTTCTTAATGCAAAAGAAGAATTACGAAAATTCAAATATTTTACCATGCAAAAATATAAGCTTCAAGAAAATCCTCTAAAAGAAGCCAAAATCCTTGAAGATATCATAACTCTATAACTAATCTCAAGTTTCAACACTACTAGCCAAAATATCATCTTTCAAAACTCCTCATATAAAAAACATCATCTAATCGCGTAATGTCTTTGCCCTATTATGTATGGATATTATTTTAACTCATGTGATCGTATTGTGGAACATAATATGGAAATTTGAATGCAAAATACATCGGTTTGTGGTCAATCCAATATGCTTCAACAACTCTAGAGATACATCATTGGATGGGCCATTTTTAGGGTTATTAAACAAAATCCAAATGACTTGTGAATTAGGCAAGTTACTTGAAGCTTGGAAAATCCCATCTACACCACTTACTAAAACATCATGTGTTGAATAATTACCAACACAAAGTTCAACCAACAGGTTTTTCTTTACTTGAAATTTTAAATGTAATTTGGCAGTGAAATTCGGATTATTTTGCAACTAAAATGATTTGAGACATGTATCATGATGTTTATCTTCTACATGAAATATGTACACATCTCCATCACTTTGTAAACAGGTCAATTCATTATGTTTAAGCCTTGCTTCATTTGTATAAAATAAATATGGAAATTTTGGATCTTTAGGTGGTGTACGAAACATTGATTATTTATTATATTTATGTTAGATTGTGATTGTGTGGTAGTTCAAAATCGGTTTTAATATGTTGATGAATTGTTCATCACTTTGATGCATGATTTGTTTCAATTCATAACATTTGATCTTTTCCATCCAAAAGTTTGGCGTTAAATTATCAATATTGTTCATATTGATTTTGAAAACTCCAACATCACAAACAAGTTGAACTTGATCAAAGTCACCTATAATAATGACATCAAGATTTCTAAAAAAATTTGTGTGCACATCTTTAATTGATCTTAATCGAAGATTGGTGAATTTTAATATTCTTTTGCCTATCAAAAAGATTTCATCCAACACCATCAATTGTAATTGATCACATTTTTTTTTATCAAACTATCTAAATGTTCTAAACTTAAAGATGGCAAATCTTTATTATTAAGAGGAATAAAAAGACTTGAATGAATTGTGGTTCCATCAATGTTAAATGTTCCCTTTTTAGTGTATGTTATGAATAATGTTTCTTTTTAGATGGATTTGATTAAGGATGTTTATTGTAAAATCATAATAGACCTTGAATCAAAAGCATTAACATGAAAGTTTTACCTATATCAGCACTTTCAATAATGAAGAAGTGAAGTGGTTCATTTGGATTTTTTTTATTTTTTAAAACATAACCTCATCAAATATAAAATGTCGTTCAATATTCATTTTTTGAAACAATGAATGAAATTCATGGGTAGGCAAAATTTGATCTTGTGCATCAACATTATTTGAATCGAGAATGGTGGAGATACCTATATGTGGTGTAATAACATATTCAATGTTGATGTTGTATGTTTCAATGCCAATACAATTAATGATTTCTTGGGGTGGAGAATGAACATTTGCATCAAAAAAATTAGTCATCCATATGTTTGTATCATTTGTTGTTGCCAATTCTTCAACTTGTGATTCTATGTTTGCCAATTCATTATGTGTGTATTTTCATTGTGGAAGCAATATACAAATTTTTTTCACACTAAATTAATTTCTTTTTCATGTATGTTGTATGCACCATGCCATGTGCAATGGTGGCCCTTGAGAGTATCTTCATTATCAAAAAAAGGAATAAGTAGTAATAATAGTTCTCTATAAAAAATTTATGGGTCATGATGTTCATTGTAATGGACATAACAGATTATATGATATTTGTGTTTCTTTTTGTTGACATTTATCATATCATGATCTGCAACAAATTCAATAAAAGAAACATTAAACAAATAATTAAGTTTTTTTATGTACTTATCAATGATTGACAAACACATAATATCTATAGAGTTGGAAGGTAATTTTTTCAATGATTTCACATCTTTTAATACAAATGCACATTCTTGCAATGGAGATGTGTTGATAAATTTAAATGTTCTACATGCATGGTATAGTGGAATAGACAATATTATGTATGTAACTAGTAGTGCTAACATTTGTTGAGCATTGAAAGTTGTATTCCCCATTTTTCGAATGCGAGTATTTGCTTCAATTTTATTTTCATTGCAATTAATACTTATGGCTTTTAATTCTTTTGTGATGGTTTTATCAATATTTGTTAAATAAGATGTACAATAACTTGTTGTTACATAAGGGTCAAGTATGAATTGAACATCCATATTTACTTGCCAAAGATTTCCAACATGAATACCAAATGAGTTTGTTCATATGTCTTTACAAAATCTTTGTGAAAAGATTGTTGGTTTTTTAAACTTCACTTTTAATGCATTTATGTATGTATCCTTATCAATGGAGATTGATTATAATAATGTAGTGAATGACATAGTTAGTGTTGTTTGTAGGTCCACTTTATTAAGCTCATCAAAAAAATTTCTTATTGATTTCATTTAAATGGGTTTTTTCCAAAAGGGATAAATTTTCAAGCAGTATTGGTTCAATAATTTATGTTTCTTCTAGAAGGGATCATGGAAAATTAAAATGACAAATAACTTATTTTTCTTTCTACAAGTTTTTTTATGATGATGTCATTGCACCTTTCAGAAATTTGGAGTTCATTTTTCACTATCACATGTAATATATTTATCCACAAAATTTTCAACTATTTTAAACCATATGTTGGGGCATTTGCAACCCATAAAAGTCCATGATTGTATTCACTTCCACAATTTTGAAATTATGTAACAAAGAAAAAATCCAATAAAGGTCCAAAAATCATATCATCTTTCATGCACAATTTTTGAAAACATTTCATGTGATGGTCATAGTAATGAGCACATGTAATAAGATTAGATTGTATAAGATTTGCAATGTGTTTTGTTTCCAATTTATCAAATGGCATGTCGAATCCAAGTTTTTTACTATTAAAGTCATACAAACATTGTAACAAAGGAAGCCATTTACTTTCAACACTAGTGAATGTAACAAAAATGTCAAGGGGCTTAATTGACATATCATTGCAATACATCTATTTTTAATCGACTTAAATAATCAAATGAAGTATGTATTCATGAAAGATCCATGTATCTTAAATCTTAATGTAATATAAGATCTAGGTTTGGTTTGTTAATGACTCCATGCGCTTAAAGTTGATGTCCAAGAAGTTTTGTTTTACACAATCAAATCCAAGATGATGATATTACACAACGGATCTGTATTTTTATAACTTAAAAAACAAGTTTGGTATGTGTGTGGCAAAATCATGGTTTTTATACAAAAGTTTCCATTGAATAATTGTTTGATATGACATTTTGATTCCTTGGTTGCTACGACGTTGACCAAAAAATAACGTTGAAAAATTTAATTCTTCACAATGAATGTCTCAAAAAAGACCCAACAATTTGAAATCTTCACCTAGTGCCACAATTATAACATTTTCAAAATAATTGTAAATTTGTTCAAAAGACAATATGTTTCGCACCATAGTATCTATTGATATATCTTCTTGTTCCTCTTCAAATCCATCTTCATTGTTGATGTCACATGGCACATCATTTGTCTCACAAGAAATGTTAATAAAATGGGTTTGACAAAATAATGTGAACATATCAAGCCATCTTGAATGGATTGAAATATTATAATCTTTATATTATGGTGTGTTAAGGAGATCATGGAAAGCTATCATAATAAGGTTTGGACGTACATTACTTGTCAAAACCAATAGTTGCTTCATTGTGTGGAAGATGAGGTAAAATTGATTGGGTGAAATTTACATTTGCTAGAACATTTATAATATTTCCTTTAATACTATATTGGCCATAACCTTGGAGTTGCCAAATTTGAACAAAGGCCAAATGAGGTGATATCAATCGCTTTTCTAACTCATTAAGTTTTTTTACAAAGTTTATGGGGTCATTCAATTTAATGTTTGTTGAGACTAAAAGCTTTGGAGTTTTTTTTTTTGGAAAAAATGAATAACAACTTTTACACAATAATGGTTTAATTTCATCAGTTGGAATATCAAAACAATATTTTTCAATGGTTGTTTTATATATTTTTATTACTTGTTTTTTAAAGCATATCGATGACAACATACAAATGGGTGAATTGATGTATCCTTAAGTTGTTCAAAATATTTAACGTGATGATCCAATGAATTTTTCATTGATTCCAAAAATATATCTTCTTGTGTTATGTCAACATAGTTTAGTGGCATGTTACAACGAGTCAAATTTGTGTTCAATTGATGAGAAGGAAGTTGTTGGGTTTGTATTTGAAAATTATTTTTATTTTTATTTGTCATAAGCTACATGTTGTCCAAAGAAGAGTTGGTAGTTTTTGCAACATTTTTTAAAATTTCATATAATGTGACGTAAATGATGATAAACTTGGTTGAATTGTAATTACAACATGGAATTGTTGCCAAAAATTTATTTGTTATATCTTTTAAAGTGGATAATGGACATGTAATCATCAAATGCTCTAACTCATTGTCATGGATGGGTTGCCAACAGAAATGTTTAGGTTTGTGAACATGTTCATGTGATGTTTGAGTTTTATGTTTTTGTGAGTGTATAACATCATTAATGTCATGCAAAGGCAAAGACCATTTTTTCCCATGTTGGAGCATTGTGTTATTGGTTTGGTGTCATGTTCCACGGATGCTAATTCTAACATCTTTTGATCATCCAATTGTGAAATATTATGAAAAATGACTAGCTCATAATGGCCTTTGGTATGATTAAGCCTTCATCATGGTAAGGTAATTGTAATGAATTATTTGTTATAAAATCGTCACCAATGCATAAACATATCACACAATTTTTTTTTTATTGCACATAAATAGGCCTTTATAAATAATTTTCCAAACAAAATATTGCACGATTGTCACCCCACAAACCCCCATATTTTGCACTTATGGCCATCTTGTCCACATAGGTTTGCAAGGAATGGATGCCATGATCTTCATATATTAAAGAAGCATCAAAATGGATATTGATGATTTCTTGGAATGTATGAGTAGGTTGTTGAAGAGATTGTGCAAAGTGGGCCATACATTGGGAACAAAGTTGGGGTGAGGTTTATGAATAATGAAATAAAAATGACACTAAATCAAACAAACAATCACCGACTACAAAAGGATAATTTTGAACCCATTGAAGATTGTCAATAGTCATGTTGAGACAAATGATAAAAAAGTTTGTTGACACTAATAGAAACACAAATGTGGACTAATTGTGACCAAAAATTTGGTCAACACTTTCCATGTTGATTTTTTTTTCTCATTTCGGTTGTTGGACTATGACCAAGGTGTGGATTGGTTGCCACCAAAAATTCAATCAACACTTTCCACAATGAACTCTTTTTTTCGGTCATTGGTTGTTGGACTACGACTACATGTAGATTAGTTGCAACTAAAAATCCGGTCAACACTTTCACGATGAATTTTTTTTTTCAATTTTTGAAATTTTTTAAAAAATAAATTCAGTCTAGTTTTTCTTCAATCGTTAGTCATTGGACTAAGATTGGGGCATGGACCAATTGTGACTGAAAATTCAATTGATGTTGTCTAGGTTGATTTATTTTTTTAGTTTTTCTTTTTGGATTGCTCGAGTTATATAAAATTAACAAAATGAAAAAAAATAAAAAATCATGATGCTATTAAAACATATTGTGGATATGTAATATATGAAGATATGGAGGTATGTTTAAGGAAAATGTAGATGTTGATGTTTTTGGAAACCAATGTAACAAAATAACAATATGTATATGTAAAAAGGTTTGGTCGTCTTACAATATCGATTTAGAAAATTAATGAAATATAAACATCACAAAGTATATACAAGACTAAAAATCATTTCATGCTACTAAAAATATGAAACAGTTCAAGTAAGGTTACAAAACCTTGAAAATCAAAACATTCAAGTAGTATTACAAAACCTTGAAAATCGAAACTCTGAAATAAGATTACAAAAAAGTTGAAAATCTAAACCTTCAAGTTGAAATAAAGGCTAGGATAATGGCATCTTGAACTTTGAAACTTTCATTGTAGTCAACAAGCTCCCCAACTAGATTCAACTGAAAACCTTTGGTAACTTTCAAATTACCAAGAAGTTCAATCATAACAACTTGTACACCGAAATATTTTGCAATGAAATCTTCTTTCAATTTGAACAATGGAAGAAACTAGGGGCCTTTCACATGGGCATAACATGGTTGAATATCATCAATTTGAATTGTTGTGTTGATATGAACATCCAAAGTGCATGGATTAGCAATATTACATAAATTGCAAAAATATAAACCATTTGTGGGTTGCTGGTAAATATCACCAAGCTTGCACTTTGAGCAAACCCATTTCTAGGACAAAGCAAAAGGATTCATGATAATCATACAACCTTTGTCCTAATTATAAAATAGAAGCACAAACTATAAATTAGGTTCATTTTGAAAAAATCTTAATACATGAGATTTTTCAAAAACCCTAAAATAGGTTTTAAGGTGGATATATCAGACATGAAAAATGTAATTTGACATGAAACACAAGCTAGATTAAATGAAAATTTGTTAACCTTATGTGAAATAATAGGTTCATCACACTTAACATGTAGATTGAAAATTTCTTTCAACTTCTTTTAAATTGAAAGAGACAAGACTAGAACAATGATCGATGAAGCAATAGTTAACAACTTCACATCACCCTTGTTATTGCTCGCAATTTTTTTCATGATGCCAAATGTGGGGCCTCCTTTGCGGAATTGTTCAACCAAGTTATGAAACTCGGAATATAATATGGTAGCAAAATTCACCTACATTAATCACAAATATGAAAAATTATTTGTTGAAAACGAAATAATATAAAGTAATAAAATTTGACAAAGCAATATATATACTCACAATCTGAATGTCTTCTAGGGAGGTCCCATTAGTAACCAAGAATTCAAATTTGCCATCAATCTCACCATGCACACCAATGATAACAAATGTAATGGTCATTGTTACAAAAGGTTACAACATGCATTGACCAAAATTGTTGATTGTGTCCTTGGGATGAAAAAATAGTTTGACAAGAGGGTCGAAAGGAGGGACGATTGTCACTTTAATGGTTGTAAAAAGCTCAATGGTCCAGTTCAAATATCTTTTATCATAGTTAGATTTGGCTTTGATAGAAAAAGTTTCCAACTTAAAAAAGTTGCCTTTTTTTATCAATTTAGAATGTGTCTTTATCAAAGCGCCTTTGATGCTAACAATGATTGTGGTGGTACCCACAAAATCAATGACATTTGCATGGAGGTAGGAATAAAAAATAGATTTGGCCAGGGATCTAGAGAAGGAAGAATTGACATATACACTTAAAACAAGACAATCAAAGGCAACATTATGAATTGTGTGATCAATATTTTCAACTAGCACAGTTGTTCACTGATTTCATTTTTCCATCAAAACTAGTTGGAGTAAAATTTGATAATCTAAACACAACATAGTGAAATTTATACATAAGAAAAAAAACAATGAAAAGACTAAACTTACTTGGTCAAATTTAATGAATGTAAAACAAGTTAGTAAATGCAAAAAAACATTTGAAACATTTAAAACAATGATGAAAAAGATGACAAACAGTGAAAATTTAGCTAAAAAACAAATCATCATAAGAAGAAAAACAAGGCAGAGAGACATGCATTGATAGTGCATTTAATAATTTAAAAAGCACCAAATTTTTTTTTAATGCCATCAATGTTGAAGGAACATTTTTTTGGCCTTTCCATCAAGATTTTCGATCACAATCAACCCAAAACCTTGGTGTTAATGTAGTAGGCAAAAAAAAATGGACAAGTTGACCGAATTTCGGTTGTCACTTTTGTAATTAAGATTTTTGATCACAATTAGCCCCAAAACCCTAGTTGCAAGGCAACATCCAAGGGGGAAAAAAAAGGTGCATAGGTTGATCGAATTTTGATCGCCACTAATCCAAAACCTTAGTCATAGTGCAACAATTGACAAAAAAGAAAAAAAACGGGTGGACAAGTCAATTGAATTTTACTCACCATTCGAATGAACAAGAATTTCAATTGCTACTGGTCAAAAACCCTAGTTGCAATGCAACAACTAAATAAATAAACTTGGGTGGGCAAATTGATTGAATTTGGGTCACCATTTGTCAAAAACCCTGGTCACAATGCAACAATTGAAAAAGAATGAAGGAGAAAAAAAGGCGAATAGGTCAATTGAATTTTAGTTGCCATAGATTGAAGAAAAATAAAAGGTTGGACAAGTCAATTGAATTTCGATCACCACCAGTCCAAAACCTGGTCACAATGCAACAACTTAAAAAACAAACCAAAAAAACAAATGGATAGGTCAACTAAATTTCAATCACCACCAGTCCACTGAATTTTGGTCACCGATAATCCAAAACATTGGTCCCAATGTAATGATTAAATTTTTTTTTAAAAGGTGGACAAGTTCACTAAATTTCAGTTGCCATCAATTCAAAACCCTAGTCACAATGTAGCAACTAGGAAAAAAAGGTGGACAAGTTGACCGAATTTTGGTCACCACCAGTTTAAAACCCTAGTTACAATGCAATGACTTAAAAAAAATGGGTGGACAAGATTGAATTTTGGTTGCCAATAGTCCAAAACCTTGTTCATAAACAATGAGTGAAAAAAAAGAGGTGGACACATCCACTAAATCTAAATCATCGATGGTCCAAAACCTTGGTCGCAATGTAACTACTATAAAAAAAAAGGGTGAATAGGTCAACAAATTTCAATCGCCATCGATCCAAAACTTTGGTCAAAATGTAACAATTAAAGAAAAAAAAGGGTGGACAAGTTGATTGAATTTTACTCGAACCCTGGTCATAATGTAGCAACTAAAAATTAAGAAAACAGGTGGATAGGTCAATTAAATTTTGGTCACCATGAATCCAAAACCTTGGTCACAATCTAACAACTAAAAAAAATAGGTGGATAAGTTGATTGAATTTCAATCATCGTAGGTCCAAAACCTTGGTCATATCGTAACAACTGAATTTTTTTCAAAAATATATTAATTAAAAAAACGAGTGGACAAGTTAATTGAATTTTGGTCACCAACAATCCAAAACCCTAGTCACAATACAACAATTGAAAATAAATATAATAATAATAATAATGATAATAATAAATATTTTAAATATATTTTATTTATAATTCACATAATTTTGTTAATTGAAATGCTTTCAAAAGATTAAAAAATAAAACAAACTACATGCCATTGAGTAGTCTCTCCCCTTAAGGGCAAAACCAATAAACCTACTACCTAGAGGCCAAAATCCTTTAAGCTATTATATTCTATAATGAATCTAAACACAACTATGACAAAAATATGTATACTTAAAATCTCAAAAACTCCATACATGTAATTGAGAATTGGTTACAACAATTCATTGGTTTATTAAGTATAAGTTCTAATTATGAGAGTTTGCCAATTACTTTTTCAACCTAAGTCTTTGCTACACTTTACTTCTTAAAAAGTACATCAGTATTCTTTAGATTACAAGCTTGAACCACACACCAAAACTAACTCCTAAACATGGATGATTTGTAGAAATGTTTGGATCAAATCATTCCAAACCCTCTTAGTAGGCCATTGTGGTCTTACATAGAATCAATTTAACACTTCAACCTCACATAACCTTTCCCACCAATTCATTCAGACTTTAGACATAGATGAAACAAAATCCCACAATAATAATAGATTTCACAATTCCTCCCCTTAAAACATTGAAGGACCTATATCCTCAAAGTTCCCAAGCACGCGGGTTTCAAATTCTTGAATGCTTCTTCCCACAAATTCCCACAAAACACAAACTAATTTCCCTCAAATCGGCCAACATTGTCCCTTATTGAGCTTCATCACCTCCAAATCTCTACTTGTTTATTATGCACCTAAATCCATATGCTTCCTAATCCTAACTTTAGTAAGAAATGGAAGAATATTTAATGTCAAAGTCCACTTGACTAGTAACTCAACACAACTAAAAAAACCTTTTTAATGTGCTACCTCATTCAGCAACAAGCAGACACCAACTCAAAAACAACAAAAAAAGGGCACCTAACTTCCAAAAAAGTTATCCTTTTAAGCATTAACATCCTCCGATTTCCCACAAAGGCTAGCCTCTAGCAATTCTATTTAGCCTGCCATTTCCAAAAAAGTGAAGAACATCAAAACAAAACCTATCAACTATGCCATTTTGGACCTTCACAAAGCAAGTTTTCACCACACAACTTTTGAACCAATTAACTTCCAACAAACAACACAACACCCACATCCACAAAACAAGAAACAAACACATCAACTAACACGTCTTCTATCATTTTCTGCATTTGGCAACTTGATCCACTTCTCATTAAGTCTTCATCCTAATGATGCTTGTTGTACCTCCTTTCATCCCACACAATAGCCTTGCCTTGATAAGTAAGGCCAATAAAAGCCATGTGAAGTGGAATTGAGCATGGGCCCGATTTTCAAAAAAGCTCACCCCTAAGGCTTTCCATGGGCATGAAAACCTAGAACCAATTTGCTAGTGGATTAGGAGGGCACCTTACCAAGCTTAATAATTCCTCTGCTCATAGGAAGCACTTTCCGTTTTGGGGGCATGCATTACTTTTAATTTTTTTAAATTTAATGTGCTACCAAGATGGGTATTAAAAGGATATTCTCTAGGTATAAAATTTAATTTTTTTTCTAGGTATCATAATATTTTTTAATTTATTATTTATTTATTTTATTTATTTTATGGTTTTTACACCAAATAAAACCTTTGGGCAAGGGCGGGAATGCCCTTGCTCGTATTTTCAAGTTTCAGATGTTGTGTCCTTGGTAGTGTTTTTCTAATGGCAAAAAACAAACAAATTTTGATGTTTTTTTAGCAATTTCTCTAACCTATAAGAGATTATTAAAAATTTATATGTTTCATTTTTTGCCAAATTTTCTTCACTTGGTTGAACAAAAGAACCATTTTAGCTGCATCAATGGCTCTTGTAGCCAAAAAACTTGATAAAATATCATTTTATCTCCACCATGTCATAGATAGTTGGCCCCCATTAATGTAGAATCACAAAATATCAACACTAGAAAATTCACAACGTGAGCCCCCTTGTCACCAAATAATTAGTAGTAGCCTCTAAATAACATATTGGCCTTACATTTATTTATCTTGAATATAAAGTATTTAGTATTCATGTAACAAGATTGAACTTTGGTTGTTGCCGACTTGGCACACCATGCAAGCTTAATCAAAAGTGTTCAATATACTCATTTATTAACCACTAACATTTTTTATAAAATTTTCCTAATTGTCTATAGTTATTATTGAATCATTTTTGGATCTATAATCTTTAGTATGACAATATCCAAAGTTCAACATATTGTCATGTCAAGACTTAGGAATCAAAGTCATCATTATGGATACATTGAACACCAAACAACCCCATAATCCATTAAAATTTACAGTTGACAAACTTTCAACTTCCAAGGTCAAAGAAAAGTAAGGAGTATGGATTCGCCTTTATTATTGATCATTGGAAACTCAAATGTCAAGATTAAGTTTGCAATGGCTACATTAAAATGCTTAAGGTTGATTGAATGTGCAACAATTACACATGAGTTACAACTTGCATTGTAGTTTACAATTCATGTTTTCTTGTGTGTCAAATTTTAATTTTTTTTTTCCAAATTTTTATGCACCTTCACTTCTAACTTCTAAGCTACCAACTATTAGTGCTTGCAAGCATCAAATCCAATATTTTGAAATTTCTACAAGTTCACACTGGATGTTCAAAGGGTCTACTCTTGTTCACTATTTTTCTATTATTCCTAGGTCAAGTCCTTATGGAATGAACAATGGTATCAATTGATAAATCTTTAAGAATGGAGCGAGCACAAGTTCATGCATTAACACCCCTATAGAGGGATAAGTCATTTTGTCCAATATTGTTAGCACATCAAAAATGTTTCCTCCTAAATTTAGTTGTGAAACTTTGCATAATGTTTGTAACCAGCTACGAAAATGCAAAGGTGGATTCAACCCAGTTTTGAAGTTGCTTCCACCTTGCATGAATTCCAATCCCCTTATTGATGGAACAACAATCATAGATTTAGATTGACCAAGTTCAGTCAATGCAATTTCTTTGAACTATGATTAGACTATTGTTTTCAATGATTCTAGTTTAAAACCAAGTCTTGATAATGATGAACCTATCAAAGGAGAAGCAAAGGAAAAAAGGTTTCTTATGAAACAACTTGAAAATTCTAATTTAATTGGGCTACGTGCTTGCCATGGGCTAAATGTGTGAAAGGGAGGGATGGTTTAATTGATTTTGTTAAATGTCAAGTCTCCAACATCATTGACAAGTGAAAGAAAATCTTAATGCCAAAATGCAATGCATTTAAAAAACATGGTGGACAACGTTGTGTAGAGATAAACATGCGGAACGAGAGGAAAAAAGGGGAGTGGTATGTTGATAAAAAATGTCGACACTTGATAAACACAAATATGCCTTTTAGTTCAATCTTGTCTCAATTTTAAACCAAGTCGCATGTCTCAAGCAGGAATGAGCTCATAAGAGATAGCAACAAGGGACTATTTTCCATTTCCTACAATAAAGGAGGCCCATGTTGGAATATGAAACACTTAAGAATCTTTCAATTTCTTGAGTGTCCCAAAGATTCCCAAGCGTCATTGGAGTGACTCTGTGAGATGGATCATGGCGGAACATATGTACAAACAAGTTTTGTTGAAAACAATCACAACAATTCAAACTTCAAGGTTTTTATTAGTAACATGTGATGAAGTCATGACAACATTTGGACAATACATCATGGATATCAATACATGCATATGTTGTTGAAAATTACAATCATGTACCAATCTTGATCTCTTTGGACCATGTATTAGAAGGAGCAAATTCCAAAAACTTCAAAAAAGTCATCATGGCTTAAGTGTGCAATGGTGGTGAATTGGGCAAATAAATTATTGCCAACAACCTTTTGTCATTTGGAGCTAGTAAATTTGCTTGCAACCATGTCTACAATGTGTGTCAACTAGCAATGTTTACATTTGTCATGATTTGTTATGCATGTTTTTAGGCAATTATTAATTTTTGTCACCATGTGTAAATGGATCAATGTTTTCCATCAAACAAATACTAGAGTTGTTAAATAATTATAAAGCTCTTGGAGTCCGCAACTTGAAGGAATCCACTATATGGTAAGTACTAGTTTTTAATTTTATAATGTTAATAATGAGTTGCAACCATCCATACAAAAATTATTTTTCTAAATCTAGCACCAAACTTGTAGAAAAATAAAAAAATCATCATGTGTTATTGATTACACGTGACAATGTGTTGTAAAACTACCCAAAAAAATCATTTTTTTTCCTTTTCAAAATTTGTTGAATGTGCATGAGGGTGCAATCACAATCAAATGAGCCAAAAAACATGTCGAACAACGACCAAAACTTAATAAAAACTGCAATTTTGTTAGATATATCTTTGTGGTGCCACTTTAATGCCATGTTAATCATGGAATGTTATGTTAAATGACTAATATGAGTGTTGAAGAATTCAAAATAAAAATTCAAAAAAAAATATTTTGGGTTTTGGTTTCAGTAAAGGACATTTGAACTTGAACAACAATTACATCAAAAACAATCAATTTTGTAAATTACTAAATTAAAGACTCTCTTTATAAAGGAATTTTGATGAGAAAAAAATTGAGAGGATGTTAATTGATTATCCACACTCAAAAAAACACCCACAATTTGAAAGTTATGAAATTTAAAAAAATTTTAAATAAAAAAAATATTGAACAAAATTTTAAAATGTCAAGAGTCCTTTACCACATGTAAATGGGTGTAATGTACATGACATCTAAAAAAAAGTTGTAGTTTATGAAACAAAAAAATTAAGCATTATATAATTAACATATTTTCATACAATTTGAAATTAAGAGAATTTTTCAAAATGAAATGCAAAATTTTTGGTAGAATCTGTACACTTCTAAAAATTCTTAGTTATTCGTGAAAAGTTAAAACAAAAAATGTGATGTATCGAAAAAATTATATGTATGTTTTATAACATATTGCAAAAGATTTCATCCCAAAAGTCCTTTCTATGAGAAAGTGAAAATGGCCACAAAAAGGATTGCATTCCTTGAATCTTTTGTCACTGTTGGCTCATTTGATTATGATCACACCCATGATTTGTATTTCAAAACATCATGTGTATAGGTCGAAACCATATTATTTCAAAGTTTTTTAAATGAAAATTTGCAAAATGAAAAACAAGTATGCTGCTTCATACCAATTTTTCACTACGTTGTAAAAAGTGGTCAAGTTTTTTTTCTTTGCATTGAGACACAATCTTGTTATTGAGATGTTGAATATGGCAAGTGCACATGACAAATTTAACAATACAAACACTAAGCCATCTTCCACTCATGTTTTCCATAGAAAACATGTTGTAGTCAATGTACAATTATTTCTCACATTCACCCAAACACCACCTAGAGTTCATGAAGTTAGTTGAATTGATGTAAACAAAAGGCTTGAAGATCCTGAAAAATATAAAGATGTGATGGCTTTCCATGTTGTCTTCTACCATGAAAGTCATGAATGAATACCAAACATTATTTGTCAAGATGCAACAAGACTCTTCAACATCGGCCATTGTAAAAACCAACTTTGACCACCTCGCTACTGTCCACATTTTACTAGGATTGGCATGTTTCTTGCCCATGCTTTGATTAGTGCCTAGTTTCGTGCAATTTGCACAAAATTTTGATGTTTTTGTATGTGACTATCTTGCTTCAATTAAGATTTGTCAAGCTCATGTGTATGCAAAAATTGTATAGGGATCCAACAACAACACACCCATGATTAGTTTTGGGATTCAGAACACTTATTCATGTGTAGCATGATGTCATTCCCATGAAATGGGTGACTAATCCTTTAGATTTCAATTCAGATGGAAGAAAATATTTGTGTTTTGAACTGGCTCCTAATCACAACATCCAAGCTATTCATCGCCACCCAATAACAAAGATGTCAAGTCCCATAACAAAAAAAGTCTACACTACAATTATCAACGGGATCAAAATTGTAGCAACTATTGAGCTTCTTACTATAGTTGTTGCAAAGACTAAAATGTGAAAGCAAGTAAGTTTCATCATTCTTTTGATCTTGCAATTTATATTCTTTTGATGCTTGGTTTTGATTTCAATGTTATTTGCAATATGTGTAGATATAGCTTCATTATTGGTGGTAGAACTTTCTTCATCCAAGACTTGGGGATCATGAAGAACTGCTAATTGTGAATATATTGGACATTGACCCCATCAAAATTATTGATTTTGCCTCATTGAATGCTCAAAGATCAACAATGAAGCTGAGCTGTTCCCAATTCTATATGCACATATTGTACTTGATTGATCATCTAGCTCTGTCCCTCAAGCCCTGCTGGATCCCATCTTTTGGGTCACACATGATGCATGTTAAGTTCATAAATTGCATTCCCAACAATAGACTCTTCATGTAATGACTCTGCTACTTACATGGAAAGTTCAAACCAGCAACAGATTAAAATAGGAAATTATGTATACTATGAAATGGTCAAGCCCTTGCCCTTTATGTCAGGTAATCTGCCAGGCAAGCCTGCTAGGGTGAGCTAGGTGATGCAACCAAAATAATGGGGCAAGGGTGAGGCCATTCCATAACATTAATGTCTGGGGGGGGGCAGATTCAACGATTATAAAAATCTCATGCTCAACAGAAATTTTGGTCACTTAATTACCAAATGACGAGTGTATACTCATCAGGTTGGAAGATTATGTCATATAATGTGGGCAAGAAGATGACATAATAATCTGCCACAGTCCCAGTCCTTCACATGATCTATGCATTTCCCAAAAAATGAACTCACAGTGAACATTCAGACCAGCTGACTAACTTGGTGTCCAGACTTACTTACAGTCATTGCAGACCTAACTTGGTGGAATTACTTACACATTGCAGAGGGTCCTATCCTTGCTTCATCACTCCAGCATCTTGGGTTGTCAAGAGAGTGGTGCCCTTTGTGGTGCCAGTATGGTCCTCCTGTTCA
>Ga0116229_10000330_pt1 | contig 59016 bp, 54 predicted proteins | sample S1TSphgellanicum_3_FD_87313 | JGI IMG/M metagenome (GOLD analysis project Ga0116229, IMG submission 87313) | Host-associated microbial communities from peat moss isolated from Minnesota, USA - S1T2_Fc - Sphagnum magellanicum MG | ecosystem: Host-associated > Plants > Peat moss > Unclassified...
CATCTCCGAGGCGACCTCGATTTCCGCGATGGGCGTCGGTTATCCGGATACGCCGGGAATCTGGTCGGACGAGCAGGTGGAGGGTTGGAAGTTGGTGACGAAGGCGGTGCATGAGGAAGGCGGCACGATTCTTCTACAACTCTGGCACGTGGGCCGTATTTCCGATCCGAGCTATCTCGACGGAAAATTGCCGGTGGCGCCGAGCGCAATCGCGGCGAACGGACATGTGAGCCTGATCCGGCCGAAGAAGGCCTTCGTCACCCCGCGCGCGCTGGAGCTGGAGGAAATTCCGGGGATCGTGGCTGATTATCGCAAGGGCGCGGAAAATGCGAAAGCGGCGGGATTCGACGGCGTGGAGCTTCACGGGGCGAACGGCTACCTGCTCGATCAATTTTTGCAGGACAGCACGAACAAGCGGACGGATGAATATGGCGGGCCGATCGAGAACCGGGCACGGCTGATGTTCGAGGCGGTCGATGCGGCGATTTCGGTCTGGGGCCCGGACCGGGTCGGGCTGCACCTTGCGCCGCGGGGCGACGTTTACGAGGGCGATACCAATCCAGCGGCGACCTTTGGTTACGTTGCGAGTGAAGCAGGCAAGCGGAACATCGCGTTCATCTGCGCCCGTGAAACCCTCGATGAACCGCGGCAGGGGCCGATGATCAAGAAAGTGTTTGGCGGCACGTTCATCGCGAACCAGAAATTGACGAAGGAGACGGGGAACCAGTTGCTCGCGAAAGGCGAGGCCGATGCCGTGGCGTTCGGCCAGCTTTTCATCGCGAATCCCGATCTGCCGCTCCGTTTTGCCAAGGATGCCCCGCTGAACATGCCCGATCCGGAGACATTTTACGCTCACGGCGTCGAGGGCTATACCGATTATCCGTTTTGGAAGGCGTAGAACATTTTCAGAAATATTTTAGCCGCTTTGGGCCCTTCGTAATTCTCGGTGGCCCTCCGGGCCAAGAGGCAGGATGGAGGCTACATTATTTTTGAAAACGCTGTCGTGCGTTACAAATTCCCCTTGGACAGTGGCCAATCTTGTTGAGATGATCCGGAGATGAGCGAGCGCCTTGCGCAACTTCAAGTGGCGGTCGAGTCGATGCACGGATGCCCAGCCCAACATGTCGCGTCCAAGCCCGTCGTTGAGTTTCACCGTGGCAGTGTGTTGTGGGAGGGCGATGTGGAAACTTTCGAGCTTACGGGGCATTCCCAGGCGAAACGCTGCTACGCATGGGTGCATGTTGACCTTGGCGAGCCTCAATATTTTACGGTTTTGGAAATTCCCCCCGTGGATTCAGCGGAAAGTGCGGTGAAGATTGCTCTTAAAGCGGAATGAGCGGATCGAGCGATCTGTTGTGCGGGCGTGAAGACCGTGTAGGCTCTCTTTCCTATGAAGAGAACTTTCGCTGCCGTGGTGGTACTCATTGGGGTGTTCTTGACCTTGGCTGGCTGCGCGTCGGTCAGCGTGCAACCACAGACGGCCTGGGCGACGAAGCAGCCGCCGCAGAAGGTTTATGTGCAGGACTTCTCCACCGACGGCGAGTTTAATGTCGATCGGCAGGACACGGAACTGGTGCAATTCAAGGCCGATCTCCAGAAGATGATGACGGCGGGAATCACGACGGATCTTACCAAGCGGCTCATTCCCGCCGTGCCTGCGGTGAATGTGCCTCCGCCCGGGCAGGAGGCCGCGTGGCTGATCCGGGGCGAGTTCGTGCGGGTCAACCAGGGCAGCCGCTTTTTGCGCGGGGCGATCGGGTTTGGCGCGGGCGGGACCAAGTTTGAAACGCAAATATGGGTCTATGATTTGTCGACGACATCAGACCAGCCGTTCCTGACCTTTACCACCACAGGCGGCAGCAACGCCGAGCCGGGCGCGCTGCCAACGCTGGCCACGGATCCCCTGTCGCTTGTGATCGAGGCCGCGGGCGGCGCTGGAAATGTCGCTCACGGTGTGACCGAGGACACGGAGCGTACCGCGCGGGAAATCACGGCCGAGTTGAGCGATTACCTGTACCGCAGCCACTGGATTTCCGAGGACAAGTGGATCGCGCCGAAGCTCCAGTCAGATTAATGGAGGGTCAGCCTCCGGCCTGAGCCTATTCGTTTTCACTTTGCAATCCCATTGTCAGGAATGAGATCGCGTCCTATCCTATCGGATAGGAGACGGGTATTTTCCATGGAGGAATGGGACGAGCGCGGACGGCGCATGGAGGCGCTCTCCGCGCGGCTGGCCGCGAAAGGTTTTGTCATCTCCCGTCCCCCTATCGACCAACAATGGCGCAAGAGCCCGCAAAAGCGTGCGCTTTTGAAGAGGCTTTATGGACCAACCGGCCAAGCCTGAAGTCCCTCGTTCCCAAGTTTCACTTGGGAACGCACTTGCTGAGGCAATTTCATTGCCGATCTTGTAGCCGCGCTCGTAAGAGCGTGGTACACCGCCTCACTACAAGTTGACGCGAAATGAAATTTCTCGAGGAACAGGAGACGTTCCCAAGTACAACTTGGGAACGAGGGAGGCAATGAGAGCAAAAACCCCTTCGCCGTATGGTGAAGGGGCTTAGGATTCAGCGACGGTCATAAACCGCCGCTACATTAAATAATGGTTACGAGCAACCGAGGCTGGCGCCGCAGTTCAGGCAGGTCGCGCAGGAGCCGGTGTGCTTGATCTTGTTGGAGCCGCATTCGGGGCAGGTGAGGCCGTCCTTGAAGCGGATGATGAGTTCGCTGGAGTCGGTCTCGATGGTGGTGGTGCCGCCCATGCGATGATGCGGGGCCAGGGTGGGGGAATCCTCGTTTACCGGGAGTTCCGTGATGGGCTTATTAACCGTTTTTTTTTCGATCTCGTGGATCTCCTTCATGGGGAGTTCCTGCTGACCGGCGCCGGGGTTGCTCGCCTCGCGATAGCCGGGGATGAATTGGATGCCGAGCCAGCGGAAGATGTAGTCGGTGATCGACTTGGCGATGCGGATGTCGGGGTTCTTGGTGAAGCCGCTCGGCTCGTAGTGGACATGGGAGAATTTCTTCACCAGCGCCTCGATCGGCACGCCATATTGCAGCGAGAGCGAGACGAGGGTGCCGATGGTGTCCATCAGGCCGCCGATGGTGCTGCCTTCCTTGGCCATGGTGATGAAGAGTTCGCCGGGGCTCTTGTTGTCGTCGAAGAGGCCGACGGTGAGGTAGCCCTCGTGGCCGGCGATGTCGAACTTGTGAGTGATGGAGACGCGGGTGTCGCCCATGCGGCGGCGGACCGGCTTGGCGGGCGCGATGGCGACAGGAGGGGGGGTAGGAGCAGGCGCGGCCACGACCGTCTCGGCGGTGCCCATGTCCTTGTTCTTTTTGACGTTGAGCGGGGCGGAGCGCTTGGAGCCATCGCGGTAGATGGCGACGGCCTTGAGGCCGAGTTTCCACGACTCGACGTAGGTCTGCATGATGTCCTCGACGGTGGCCGTATTGGGCAGGTTGACCGTTTTCGAGATGGCACCGGAGAGGAACGGCTGCGCGGCGGCCATCATCCGGATGTGGGCGCGGTAGTGGAGCGAGCGCTCGCCGTTGGCGGGACGGAACGCGCAATCGAAGACGGAGACGTGCTCCTCCTTGAGGTGCGGTGCGCCTTCAATGGTGTCCTTCTTGTCGATGTAGGCGACGATTTCCGCCACCTGGCTGGGATTGTAGCCGAGTTTCTCGAGCGCGCCGGGGACCGTCTGGTTGACGATCTTGAGCATGCCGCCTCCGGCGAGGAGCTTGTACTTGACCAGCGCGATGTCGGGCTCGATGCCGGTGGTGTCGCAATCCATGAGGAAGCCGATGGTGCCGGTGGGCGCGAGGACGGTGACCTGCGCGTTGCGGTAGCCGTGCTCGGTGCCTTTGGCCAGGGCGTTTTCCCACGACTTGACGGCGGCGACGCGGATCGAGGCGGGCGCGGTCGAGTCGATGTCGGCGCAGGCTTTCAGGTGGCGTTCGATGACTTCGAGCATGGGCTTGACGTTGTCGGGCGCGAGCGGCTTTTCGACTCCGGCGCAGCGCGAGTTGAGGTAGCCGGGGAAGGGGCCGGTCGCCGCGGCGATTTCGGCGCTGACTTCATAGGCGGTGCCGGTCATGAGCGCGGTGATCGCGCCCGCGAGGCCGCGGCCTTCGTTGGAGTCGTAGCCCTTGCCGTAGCTCATGATGAGCGAGCCGAGGTTGGCGTAGCCGAGGCCGAGGGTGCGGAAGATGTGGGAATTCTCCGCGATGGGCGCGGTGGGATAGCTGGCGTTGTCGACGAGAATTTCCTGCGCGACGATGAAGACGCGGACGGCGGCGCGGAAGCGGGTGACGTCGAAGGAGCCGTCGGCCTTCTTGAACTTCATCAGGTTGAGCGAGGCGAGATTGCAGGCCGTGTTGTTGAGGAAGAGGTACTCGGAGCAGGGATTGGTCGAGTGCTGCCGGTCGGTGCCCTTGCAGGTGTGCCAGCCGTGGATAGTGTCGTCGAACTGCATGCCGGGATCGCCGCAAATCCAGGTACCCTCGGAAATCTTGCGCAGCAGGTCCTTCGCGTTCTTTTGCTCGCAGTTCTTGCCTTCGCGGACAGTCTTGGTCCAGTAGGGTTTGTCCTCGATGGCCGCGTTCATGAATTCGTCGCTGGCGCGGACGGAAAGATTCTCGTTCTGGTACATGATCGAGCCGTAGGCCTCGCCATTGTAGGAGCCGTCGTAGCCCTGCTCGATGAGCGCCCAGGCCTTCCGCTCTTCCTTCTGCTTGGCCATGATGAATTCCTCGATGTCGGGATGCGTGTCCTTGAGGGTGTTCATCTTGGCGGCGCGACGGGTCTTGCCGCCGCTTTTGACGACGTTGGCGATCTGGTCGTAGACCTTGAGGAACGACATCGGTCCGCTGGGGCGTCCGCCGCCGCTCATCTTTTCGCGGGTGGAGCGGATGGTGGAGAGATCGGAGCCGGTCCCTGAGCCGAACTTGAAGAGCATCGCTTCGGAGCGGGCGAGGTCCATGATCGATTCCATGTTGTCGTCGACGGCCTGGATGAAGCAGGCGCTGCCCTGGGGATATTCGTACTGCGTGGCGGCGCGCTCGGTCTTGTTGGTCTGGCGGTTGAAGAAGTAGTTGCCCTTGCCGCTCTGGCTGCCGACGCCGTACTGGTGATAGAGGCCGACGTTGAACCAAACAGGCGAGTTGAAAGCGCCATGCTGGTTGACGCAGAGCCAAGTCAGGTCGTGGTAGAAGGTTTCGGCATCCTGCTTGGTCTTGAAGTAGCCGTCCTTCTGGCCCCAGTCAGTGATGGTGCGGGTGACGCGATGGACGAGCTGGCGGACGGAGGTCTCGCGGCCGTTGTTGGTGGGGTCGGTGCCGTGGGCGATGTCGCCGTAAAAATACTTGGAGACGGCGATCTTGGTGGCGAGGACGCTCCAGCTCTTGGGTACCTCGACGTTTTCCTGCTTGAAGATGGCCTTGCCGGAATCGTCGGTGATCTCCGCGGTGCGCTTTTCCCACTCGATCTCGTCGTAGGGATGGACGCCGGGCTTGGAGAAGGCGTGCTCAAAGGTGAGGCCGCGCCCCTCAAACTTGGTCTTGGCAGTCGTTTCGCCCGCGACCACGGCGGCAGCGTGAATACCGGCTGTACTTGTGCCACCACCACTACTGGTCGGGGTTTCGGAGGGGACAAGTTCAGTGCGGCGAACGCTGGGCATGGTGGTTTTCATAGGGCGAAGTAGGGGCATATGAGAGCGTGAGTGCAGCGGCTATCCGGCAGTCCGATTTCTACCGTATAAGGTAGCACGTTGCGGTGTGTACTACTACTAATTGTGGTTTCGGCGGTCAATTAAAAACGTGTAATGCGGGTCATTTTGATAGTAAATGTGTCAATTGGAAGGAGATAAAATGGATGCAGAGGGCATGAGAGGTAATGTATACTTGTGTATAACTACGCGCAAGTACAATTTGCGCGCCGCAATCGTCTTTTGTCTTTTTAGTGTCGCGAATTCCGAACAGCATGAGTGGGCAACTCAACATTCGATCCCATGAATTACCTGGCCAGGACGCGCGAGCGCCTTCAAAAGAAAATATTGCGGTTCCCGATTGTCAGGTATTTCCGTGCTCCCGCAATCCGGTCGCAATCGGTTTCGATGTTGCAGGACAGCACCCTGGCCCGGAGCGCGGTGCATGCGGTCGATGAGCATTGGCGCGCGCGTATCGCGGAAGTGATGGCCTGTCCGGATAACGATTTTATTCCGCGCGTGGCGGATGCGGGCGTGCTGAAGGACAACATCATGACGATGCATAATGGCATCCGCGTTTACGCGCTGAGCTATTACGGCGCGGGGATTCTCAATATGCTGATCGAGAACAAGGGCGTCCATGAGCCGCAGGAAGAAAGGGCGTTCATGGAGGTGCTGCGGCATCTTCCGGCCCACAGCACGATGCTGGAGTTGGGCTCGTACTGGGCCTTTTATTCGCTCTGGTTTTTGGCCGCGCACAAAGACGGGACCTGCTATATGGTGGAACCCGAAGGGCCGAACCTGGAGGCGGGCAAACTGAATTTTGAGTTGAACGGAAGGAAGGGGCATTTCGAGCAGGCCTATGTCGGCGACGCGGACAAAACGCCTCTGACGAATCTCAAGACAATTTCGGTCGATGGATTCTGCGCGCGTCAGGGCATTCAACATCTGCACGTTCTGCATGCCGACATCCAGAGCAAGGAAATGAAAATGCTGCGCGGCGCCGAAGGGATGCTTTCGCGCGGCGCGGTGGATTACATTTTTATTTCGACCCATACCAATGGATTGCATCGGGGCTGCCTCGAGATATTGAAGGGTCATCACTATGTGATTCTGGCTTCGGCGGACCTCGACGATACCTATTCGTCGGATGGGCTCATCGTGGCGAAAAGAGCTTCGCTGGGGACCGGACCGATGAAGGTGGAGATTTCCCATAAACGCGTCTGATGGAATTCTCATGGGTCAAGAATTTGCAGAGTTTCCTGGGCATCTATAGCCGAAGCGTCTGCTACGCGCTGGCGCTGATGCTGGCGGTGGTTCTGACCGTTCACATCGCGACCGGGTCAGTGATTCCCATTGCGGATGGCGAAGGCTACGGAATGCGCACGTTTGCGCTCTATGGTTACCTGCACACGGGCCAGTGGGACGAGTTCGGGAAGCTGCTGGCGCGCCCGGCCCAAAGCATTTTGCCTCCGCACGACCTGCTCTTTTTCCTGCTGCCGGCAAGCCTCGCGGGGACGGTGACCTATGCGGCATTGCTGGAGGGCACGACCTTTCTCCTGCTGGCTTATGCGGTCGGCAAGGCGGCGCAGGTGTTGAATCGTCCGGCCTGGGCGCCGGTGATCTTTCTGCTGGTGAGCGTCAACAACATCGCGTTGATGGATTTCTATGACTTCTACCTCGATATGATGTTCTGCGCGTTTGGATTTCTCGTCATCGCGTTGCAGATGAACGCGTGGAAGGAAAACCGGACGCAAACGAGCATGGTTTCCGGTGTCGCGCTCGGACTGCTCTTTTTCGTGAAGCCGGCCAACGCACTCATTTTTTTGGTGACCTATGTTCTGTCTGAACTATTTTACGCCATCGCCGCGCTGCGATCCGTGGCGGCGAAAGAGGATCGCCGGCCTCTTCTGATAAATATAGTGCGACAGACCGCATCTAGACTCGCGGGTTTTCTGCCGGTGATCTTCCTAGTCTATCTTTGCGGCGGCGTGGACTCGATCCTTCAGTTGATCGAGCAGAATGAAGTCCACGAGCAGTTCACGCCCGTGGCGGTGGGCGGCCTGTTGCGGCTGTTTTATTTTCCTCTCTATCTGACGGTTTTTTATCATGTACTGATCCTGGGCGGGCTCATTTTGGTGGCGTCGGCTTTAAGTCAGTGGGGTCCATTCGCAAAGCGTCTTGAGCCGGCGGATTTGGCGCCGATGCGATACTTCATTCCCATCGCGCTGGCCTATCTGATCTTCGGCGAATTCTTTTCGTTTTGGATGCTGGTCAAGCCGATGCGGGCGCTGCTGCTGATGCTCCCGCTCTGCGGATTCGCTTTCTGCTGGTGGTGGGAGCAACGGCGTTTTCGATTCGAGCCGCTCGTGTTCGTCGTCCTGATCTATACCTGCGCGGCATTTTCCCAAAAGGCTTATGACATCTTTGGAACCCGCGACCAATTGGTCGAGGACAACTACCAGTTGGTTTGGCAGTCGTGGGCCGAAATGCCGTCGCCGTGGCATCGCACGTCGAACCTGAATCTGAGCCTGATGATCTCCAATTTCATCGAGGGTGATCTTCCTCCCGCCGGCGTCGTCTGTGTGAATGCGATTGAAATGCGTAACGCGCTGGCGTGGCGACTAAATAACGAGCCGCTCCTGAGCGGAAAAGGTCCGCGTTACCAGGTTCGGAATCTTTTTAACTATAAGGGCGATTATTATGTGCATGCCTTGAACGGCGCGAGCGTGGTGGCGTTGATTACCTTTCGTCCCGTGCAATCGACGCGCACGGCCTGGCTGCAGTCGATGGGAATTTTGGACTACGGCAATGACGAGTGGGTCGGCAAGGGCCTGGCGCGGATCAGCGACATGCCGTCGATCGAGGGGGAGGCAATCGGGTACGATTTCATCTTCGACCATCCACTGACCCAGGCGGATGTCGATCTGGCGAATCGGTCGGCGCCGTTCGCAACCGCGCCCAAGGATACGAACATCCCGCCCGATACTTTTTACGGAAAGCATTATTCGCGCGCCGAAGCGTGGCAACTGCTTCAGACTTGGTTTGCCAAGCGCTTCGACTAGTTTGGCTGCGGTCACGGCCGGATCAATTCGTCATGAAAATTTTGCTCACCTCGCTTCTCTTCGCGCCCTCCATCGGCGGGATCGAAACGGTGTCGATGCTGCTCGCCCGCGAGTTTGTGAAGGCCGGACACTCGGTCAAGGTGGTCACGATGACGCCGGGCGAAAACGGGATGACTCACGGATTCGAGATCGTGCGCAAACCGTCCTTGGGGCAGCTTTGGTATTTGGCAAATTGGTGCGACGTTTATTTCCAGAGCAATATCAGCCTTCCGCTCGCCTTGCCGCTTCTCGTCGTGCGCCGCCCGTGGATCATTGTTCACCATACCTGGATCCCGAAACCACGAGGGTTCTCGGGGCTGAACAACAGGATGAAATTGGGGCTGCTTCGTTTTGCCAAATCGATCTCCATCAGCCGGGCTGTCGCTGAGTCGCTCCCGGTTGAATCGAAGCTCATTCCCAATCCTTACGATGCGTCCGTTTTTCGAGTTGAAGAGCCGATCGCGCGTTCGCATGACCTGGTGGCTCTTGGGCGTTTGGTTTCCGACAAGGGATTCGATCTCCTGGTGGAGGCGTTATCCCTTCTGGCCAAGGAAGGGCTCAGGCCGAACCTGACGATTATCGGGGACGGACCGGAAAAGGAGGCTCTTATCCGGCAAGCCCAAGATTTGCAGGTTTCCTCGCAAATCACTTTCGTCGGGTCGATGACCGGGCCGGCGCTGGCGGAGGAACTTAACCGGCACGACATCGCCGTCATTCCCTCACGTTGGAAGGAGCCTTTCGGTGTGGTCGCGCTGGAAGTGATCGCCTGCGGGTGCGTCCCGGTTGGATCAAGAGAGGGCGGCCTATCGGACGCAATCGGGCCCTGCGGGGTGACGTTTCCGAATGGGGATGCGCAAGCTCTCGCGTTGGCGCTGATAAATTTGTTGAAAAAGCCGGATTCGCTTTTAGCTTACAGAAACCATGCGGAGGAACACTTGGCCGGACACCATCCTTCGCACGTCGCCGGGCAGTATTTGAATTTCTTTTCGAGCTCCCTCTAAAAGTTGCCCCAAGCAGGCATGACGAGAATGGATGTGAATCAAAGATAAACCCCGCTCGGATTTCACCAGCCTGCTCGACAATACTGTTACAGTTGAGCGGCAATAGCTTGGTTGTTTGGAATACTGTTTGCTATTAATACTCAATATTTTTTAAATTAGAAAAGGCATCTGTGGCTATCAACTTCAACGACAAAGTCTTAATTACAAATCCGACCAGTTATTATTTGGGTCGGGCTGTTCTTTGCGTCGGGATAATTGCAATTATCGTTGGTTTGATTACGTTTTTTGCGGGCGATTTTCTCATGCCCGCTTCGGGTTGGGTCGTCGCCGGAATTGGCCCGACCTTTATCGGCTGGGTCGTGATGAGAAGCGGAGTGACGAAAAATTGAACTGAGCGCCTACGGCGGAAGGCTGCTTAGGAATTATCCGCTTTTGGATAGAGAATCGTAAAAACCTTCTCGTTCTCGCCGCCGGCATTGATGATGTAAAAAGCGTGATCACCATGCTTTTCGACGCGGTCTCCGTTATCGAACACCATGGCGGAATTGTTGGTCCAATGATATTTGGCAATCGAACGGAGATAGGGAGGGACGGAGTTCTGTGTCGGACCACCGTTAAAGCGTATGCAACGGGAGGGATTGCGGGTGAAGTCAGAGGAGGGAAAGGCCTTGGCTTCGACATTCCAGCCCACCTGCGTGGCGGTCCAGACATAACTCTCCGAATTGCTCGTGGCATAAACCACGGGCGGGTTTTGAGGCCCCAGGTTCAGCGCAATGTAGAGGAGTATTTTGGCGGTGGAAACAACGAGCATATGCGGCAATATGGTTTATCTGGGCAAAATAAGCAACTCCAGTTGTCATTTGACAATACTTTTTTTCAGAAAGAGTACCAAGGCCTGTTACGCTTTAGCCTGTAAAATGTCCTTTGCGTAGTCGTATTGGTGGCTTATGATGGGTATTTAGTCATGAGTTTTTACCAGCTGCTTGCCTCTTTCAGTGAAGCTTTCACGCGATTGGCACAGACCCGCGAACGGGGATGTCTGCTGGTATTTAATGCCCAGGAAGCGATCCATCTTTTTGTCGATAACGGGATGATCATCCACGCCGCCGCGGGCAAGCTGGAGGGCCAGGCCGCGCTTGACCGCGCTTTTCAGCTCAAGGGTTCCTCCTATGGCTGGATTCAGGGCGCGGAACCGGCAACGCGGGATCTCGATGTGGACATGCAGGAGTATGTGCACAAGAATTCGATCGGGCTGGATAACCGCTTCGGCAAGACGATCCGAATGGCGATGCCCACGGAACGCAAGGAGCGAAAGGTCGACATCCAGTACTATTTCATCCCGGAGGAATCACCGACGTTCAAGATCAAGGTCAAGAAAGTGACGAATGTGGTGGGGCGCGAGACGACCTGTGACGTTTATGTCGAAAGCAATCAAGTTTCCCGACGCCATTGCCTGCTGCAGGTGACCGAGCGCGGGTTGCTGATCAAGGACCTCGAATCGACGAATGGGACATTCGTGAACGGCATCCCGCTGACGGACGGCTACATCAACGAGGGCGACCGGCTTGGCCTGGGCACGTATGTGCTGACACTGCACCGGGAGAAGACGTAGCTTTTTTAAAGCCGTCATCCTGAGCTTGTCGAAGGATCTCTAACTATTGATCGGCGGCTTTTCTCGTCGTTGCAAAGGTTCATCGAACTTCTTCACGGACATGCCGTAGAACGGTTGCTCCGGTCCCTTGAAGCCATATCTCGCATAAAACCCAGACGTCTTCTTGTTTGTGAAGAGATGAATGTACGCTTTTTGGGGAGCATGAAGATTAATATAGGTCATCAAGCGATCCATAATAGCGGTTCCGACTCCCTGCTTCTGATACGCAGGCAGGACCATCATATCCTGAATGTAAATAAAGCGCGCGCCGTCACCGACGAGCCTTCCCATCCCAATAACCTGGGTTTTCTTGAAGGCGACGACACAGAACAAACTGTTTCGTAAAGCAGTTGGTATCGGTTCAAAGTTCGTATAGCCCGCCCATCCGACGGCCTCGTTCAAGACGGTATATTCTTCAAGTGTGGGTGCCCGTTCGATGATCTTCAACGAAAACGGGCGCTTCCCGGTGCTTTTCTTCATTGCATCCTCCCAAATTTCTTATCCAGCTCGGCGAGTGAAAGCTGAATCATCGTCGGGCGGCCGTGCGGGCAGGTGTAGGGCAGATCGCAGGCGAGCAGATCGTGGAGGAGCATGTCCCACTCGGCGGGTTTGAGCGCGTCGTTGGCCTTGACTGCGTGGCGGCAGACCGTCTTGGCCACGATTTCCTCGCTCAAGCGTCGGCCCTTTCTCGTTTCGCCGCCCTCCTGTTGGAGATCGGTGACGACGGTGCGGATGAATTCCCCCACGTCGCGCGCCTTGACCATGGCGGGCAGGGCATCGACGAGAAAGCTGCTCGGCCCAAAGCGGGTGATGCCGACGCCGGCCTGCTGCAGCGTCTCGACCTGCGCAAGGAGGAAGTCGGCTTCGCGGGGGAGAAATTCGAGCGTGACGGGAAAGAGAAGCTGCTGCGAGGCGGGGTCCTGCAGCGCCATGCGTTTCAGCATTTGCTCGAAGAGGACGCGTTCATGCGCGGCGTGCTGGTCGATGAGGACGAGGCCCTCGGGGCTTTCCGCGACGAGGTAAAGTTGCGCGACGCAGCCAATGACATGCAGGCCGAGTCGGTTGGTAATGAGCGGCTCAGGGCGCGGCGCGATGCGTTGGGGGAGGGTTTCCTCGGGAAGCGCGAGGGTGGGTTGCAAAGCGAGCGGTTCGGGTTCGCTTTGTGGTGGTAGCGGCGGTCTATGACCGTCGCCGATTTTTGCCTCTGCCGGTTCGGAATGGGACTTAGTAGACTCATGGGACGGATAGGACTTTTCTGAGGAATCCATCCTATTCGTCGTATCGGTCCTATAGGTCGTATTCGGCGCTTCAGGGGCGGCCACATCAAACGTGAACTTCGTCGCGGGCGCGCCGGAGAATTTACCGAGCGCCTCCTGCACCGATTTGACGACGAAGTGGCGGATGGTGAAATCGTCGTGGAAGCGCACTTCGCGCTTGGCCGGGTGAATGTTCACGTCGACGCCGGAGGGATCCATTTCTAGAAACAAAATCGCGACCGGATAGCGGCCTTTCATCAGCGAATTGTGATAGCCCTCGAGCAATCCGAAGTGGAGCGTGCGGTTCTCGACGGGCCGCTGGTTGATGAAGAAAAGCTCCTCGTTGCGCGCGGCGCGGCTCACGCCCGGCTGGCCGATGAAGCCATGCAGGCGGAGGTCGCCGGTCGCGGCCTCGATCGGCACGGTGAGATCGACCCATTCCGCGCCGAAAATCGAGACGAGCCGCTGCCGTAAATCCTCTCCGGGTATCCAGCGTTGCGCGGGGCCTTCGTCCATCGCGAGGGTGAAACCGACATCGGGCCGCGCCAGGCCGGCCAAGAGCATCGTGTGGCGGATGTGGGCCGATTCGGTTGCCTCAGTGCGGAGGAATTTGCGGCGCGCGGGGAGGTTGAAGAAGAGCGAGCGCACCTCGATCTGCGTGCCGGGCGCGAGGCCGACCTCATGCACGTCGCGGACCTTGCCTCCGTCGATGATGATCTCGGTTCCGGCGAGGGCGTCCGGTTCGCGGGTGCGCAGGCGAAACTTGGAGACGGAGGCGATGCTTGGGATGGCCTCGCCGCGGAAGCCATACGAGGCGATGCGGTCGAGGTCGTCCGAGTCGCGCAGCTTGCTGGTGGCGTGGCGTTCGAGGCAGAGGAGCGCGTCGTCCTTGCTCATGCCGCAGCCGTTATCGGTGACGGCGACGAGGCTGCGGCCGCCCGCGCCGATCTGCACGTCGACCTGTGTCGCGCCCGCGTCGAGCGAGTTTTCGAGCAGCTCCTTGAGCACCGAGGCCGGGCGCTCGATCACCTCGCCCGCCGCGATTTGATTCGCGACTTGCTCGGGCAAAAGGTGGATGCGGTTCATGAGGGAGACGGGGGATTTTGACGGAATTAACGGAATGGGGAAGGGGGCTGATTTTAAACTGGATCGGTCCTATTTGTCCTATAAAACGCCAACGCAAGGAATGGAATTTACTGTGTCGCGTTATCGGACTAAAGAAAGAACGTGCGCCTTGCCATCCTGGTTTTGTTGGCGGCTTTGGCATTGGCCATTTCCCCGGCGCGGGCCGATGACTCGTTAATCAAGGTCAACCTGGAGATTCGGCCCGCGTACATCGTGCCCGAAGAGTACGCGTCGCAGTATAAGGCCGAGTTGACGGCGACCATCCCCGGCCCGGTGAAGATCGAAGGCTTTTGGACGCCGACGGAGGTGGACGTGACTGTGGCCGACCGGGTTTTTCGGGAGATGATCCAAAGTGCCGCGAAAGACCCCACAATTCTTTTCCCCGAGCTGGCCCCGCGTCCCGATTCCGAGGTGAAGACGAGCCAGGAAAAAGCGGAGGAATTGGCCAACGCGGCGCAGTTGGAGAATGAGCGTTATGAGCTTCAGCTCATTTTGAGTCATTTCGACCATTATTCGCGCCAGTACGTGGGAATTATCCTCGATGGGCAACAGCTCATTTTTTGTAATTAATCGGACGCGCCAAATGTCGATCCCTCCACCGGCTACATCTTTATCAACAAGGTTTTTGCTCCGGATGGGACGGTCCACTTTCTGCAATGCCGGTTTGATCCCATCGAGAAGACGTCCTCGAACGTCTCGATGGTCGGATCGTGGCAGCGGTCGGAGCAATAACTGAATTACGGAATTTAGACAGGATTAACAAGATTTACAGGATTATGGGGAAGGGGATTTTGACAGGAGGAACATGAGGGACATGAAAATAGACCAGAGAAAAGGAGAGTTCCTCTCATCTGATTCAAGTCTCCTGTCTAAATTTAGCCTGCCTTCAATCCTGTAAATCTTGTTAATCCTGTCTAAAATTCTTCCGTGCGGGTTGACACGACCGCCGACTTCAAGAATCCTTCTTTATTCCCATGAAAATCGCCCTCGGTTCCGATCACGCCGGTTTCGCTTATAAGGAGAAGGTCAAAGCCATGCTCGTCTCGATGGGGCACAAGGTGCTCGATTGCGGCACGCACAGCGAGGATCCGGTGCCGTATCCCATGTTTATCCGGCCCGCGGCGCAGGCCGTGGCCAATGGCGAATGCGAGCGGGCGATTGTCTTCGGCGGGTCGGGCAATGGCGAGGCGATCGTGGCGAACAAGGTCAAGGGCATCCGCTGCGCCTATGTCTGGAATTCGCAGACGGCGGAGCTCGGTCGCAGGCACAACGACGCGAATTGCATGTCAATCGGCCAGCGGATGATTTCCGAGTACATCGCGCTGGAATGCGTGCGGATCTTCCTCGACACCGTCTTCGAAGGCGGGCGGCACATCGAGCGCATTCGGGAGATAGAACAACTCACCTAAGTGTGCTAGAGTCATCTCCGATGTCTGATTACACGCTCCTCAAATCCAAGCTGCATCGCGCTACCGTCACGGGGGCGAGTCTCCACTACGAAGGAAGTCTCACGGTGGCTGAGGACCTCGCGAAGAAGGCCGGATTTCTGCCTTACGAAAAGATTTTGGTCGGCAATATCAACAACGGCGAGCGGTTCGAGACCTACATGATCTTTGGCCGCGCCGGAACGAAGGTGATCGAGCTGAACGGCGCAACGGCGCATCTCGGCAAGATCGGCGACCGGCTCACGATCATGAGCTTCTCGCAAGTCCCCGCCGAACTCGCCGCGAAGCATCAACCGACCATCGTGCGGCTCGATGAGAAGAATGATGTGATGCTTTGATTCTGGAGGGTCGGACTCTGTCCCGACCCTGACTGATTTCTGAAGGTTCCATCCTAAAACGGGAGTTGCCCTTCAATTCGTCCAGATTGCGTTTCGAGGATAGTCCCCTCGTTTGTCACGAGGCGCGTTCCCTCCATGCAAAAGGCCGTAAGAAATACGCTGTCCGGTAATTCACAAACAGGATGCACAACACCTTTCTCATCGAAATGAGATAAAACCCGTGCGCCACCCTTTTCATACGCCCAAGAGACTCCCACAAATCTTTCCGTTGCGGCTGAAAAAGCCACTTTAAGATAATGCACGCCCTCTGGAGGATCATGTCGCCATAATTGTGCTGCTGACGACAGCCGAAAAACACGAACTGGTTGTCGCACCTCCGAGATGCAAACCTCAGATTTCGAGAAAGCTACGCCCAGTGCGGAAAAACTGATCTTGGGAATCGAGGCAATACGTGATTCTTCGTCGAGAAGTATGAAGTCCTGCGAGCGTTCTTGAAGCCTCTCGAAACCAAGTGGGTTCTCCCACAACTTCTTCGTGCCTCGAAAAGTTCCGACTGTTTCACCAGTCGCACTTTCTAGGTGGTGACAGGGTCTTTGATGAAAGCAACACCAGAGTCGTCTTCCTTTTCGATCAAAGTCTAAATACTGGACATTCGTTAAGTCTTTGCGTCGCCACAATTCCACGCCGTCGCGGACACGATAAACTGCAATTCCGTGTCTTGCCCAAGCACCCACAGCAATGACCTTTCCGTCGGGTGAAATCGCAAGCCTTGTACCTCCAAAATCCAAAGTGGTTTCAAACGTGTTCAATTTGGCAAGCGTCCGAAGGTCCCAAATATGCACGACGGACTTGTATTCCGCCGCCGCCAAGATTGTTCCGCCATAGCTGGTTGCTAAGTGCCGCACAAGTTCCATGCCGAAAGCTACCAACCGATTCTCATTGAGGGAAGTCAATCGGGCAGATTGCAAAATAGGTCGGGACGGAGCCCGACCCTCCACGTAAAGATGCGTCCTCAAACTTGCTCTCCGGGCGTTCTTACGATTAACTGTTAGCGTGCACGACCGCTTGTGGCTTTTTCTGGCGACGCTCGGCTACCTCGCCAGCGCGGGATGGGGGCTCTACGCCCTGGGCTCGCAGCGGACTCACGCCAATCGCGGAACGTTCTTCCTCATCGCGGGAGCCTTTGTCCTGCACTCGGTTTTCCTCCACGAGCGCGGCGAGGCGATCCAGCACTGCCCCATCACCAACCTTTTTGAAACGCTCGCCTTCTTTTCGTGGTCGCTCGTGCTGACCTATCTGGTGGTCGGCCCGGCTTACCGGATGTCGATCCTCGGCGCCTTCACGGCTCCTGTCGTGTTCCTCATCAACTTCTTCGCGCTGGCTGCGGCGTCCCAGATTGACCTGCCCGGCACGGTTCCGCATCTCGGCTGGCAGTTGGAACTCCACGCCACGCTGGCGCTGTTGGGACTCGGCGTGCTCGGCGTGGCGGCGATGGCGGGCGTGGCCTACCTGATCCAGGAGCGCCAGTTGAAACGGCATGTCCTCACCTCTTGGTTCTACTCGCTGCCGAATGTCGGGCGGCTCGAATCGGTCCAGCAGGGCGTCCTCATTTGGGGCTTTGCGATTTTTTCCGCCGGGGCAATCCTCGGCTTCTTCATTCCGCACCATGGGCCGGATGACTGGGTGAAGATCGCGTGGTCGGCGGTGGTCTGGTGCCTCTATGCGGCGCTGGTCGTCGTGCTGGCGCTGGGCCGGCTCAGTCACAAGAAAACCGCGCTGCTTTCCGTGGCCGGTTACGTATTCATCCTGCTGACGTTCTGGGGCATCAATTCTCTGAGCGAAGCGCACGTTTTTCCGCACGAAGGCTAACATGACGGCAAGCGCACACGTTATTTGCGGGGGCCTGACTTTTGAGGAAGTTCCGGTCGAATTGCGCGAGAAGGTCGCCTTCCGCGATGCGCAGCTCCCCGACGCGCTGGCGCAGATGAAGACGATGCTCGGCTTGCACGAGGCGGTCCTGGTTTCCACCTGCAACCGGGTCGAATATTTTGGCGCCACGTCTCAGCCCGATCTCGCCGCCGCGGCCTGGCCCGATTTTCTGCGCAAGTTTCATACGGTGACGGAGGACTTCTCCCCGCTTTCGTTCCAACTGCGCGGCATGCCCTGCGTGGAGCATCTCTACTCGGTCGCGTCGGGGATCAAGTCGATGGTGGTCGGCGAGACGGAAGTCCTGGGGCAGTTGAAGGATGCCTATGACGTCGCGCACACCCACGGCCAGACCGGCAAATGGCTGAACCGGCTGTTTCAATCCTCGTTCGCCGCGGCAAAATCGGTCCGATCCCGCACGGGGATCACGCGCGGGCATGTCTCGGTCGGCTCCGTCTCGGTGGAGCTGGCGGAGAAAATCTTTGGCGATCTTCGCGACTGCCGCGTCATGGTCATCGGCGCGGGCGAGACCAGCGAAAGGACGGCACGTTCGCTGCTGCGGCACGGCGTGCCTTCCATCCTTGTCGCCAACCGCACTTTCGAGCGGGCCTCGGAGCTCGCGCTGGAACTCGGCGGTGAAGCCGTGCAGTGGGAGCAGTGGGAGGACCGCGCCCTTGATATCGACATCATGATCAGCTCGACCAGCGCGCCCCATTATGTGCTCACGCAGGAGAAGCTCGCGGCGCTGCTGCGCCGGCGCGAACGCCGGTCGCTCTTCCTGATCGACCTGGCCGTGCCGCGCGATTTCGAGCCGTCGATCAACCTGCTCGACGACGTGTTCCTCTACGATATCGACGACCTTCAATCCATTGCCCAGACGCACCTGCGCGAGCGGCAAACGGAGATCACCCGCAGCATGGAAATTCTCAAGCCGCACGTGGAGCGCTACATGGAATGGGCGGGACGGCAAAACGGCGAAACGGGCGCGCAGGAGATTCGCAAGGGGTTGCTTCACGCATGAAACCAATCGTACTCGGCAGCCGTGGCAGCCCGCTCGCCCTGGCGCAAACCCGGCAGGTCATGACGGACCTCAAACGCGCCTGGCCCGGCCGCAATTTTGAAATTCACGTCATCAAGACCGAGGGTGACAAGCTGGCGGAATCGACCGAGGCGGGCAGCCAGAAGCTCGGCAAAGGCATCTTCACGGCCGAATTGGAAAAGGCGTTGCTGGATGGGGAAATCGATCTTGCCGTTCACAGCCTGAAAGATTTGCCGACCTGCGGGCCGTCGGGATTGATGGTGGCCGCCGTCCCGAAGCGGGCCGATGCGCGGGACGTGCTCATCACGCGCGGCCCGGACCTTGTTCCCGAGCAACCGCCGCAACCGGAGGGTTGGGTCACGGCTTCGGGCAGTTTACGGCGGGTGCTGCTTGGACCCGAACTGAAATACGGCGCGATCCTGGCCACGGGAAGTCCGCGCCGGGAAGCGCAATTGCGCCTGGTTCGCACCGATCTTCGCACCGTTCCGATCCGGGGCAATATCGACACGCGCTTGAAGAAGTTCCGGGAGAACCAGGAGTGGTCCGGCATCGTGCTGGCGGCGGCGGGCCTGGCGCGGTTGAAACCGGATGTCACCGGGCTGACCGTGACGCCCATGTCCTTTTCGCAAATGCTTCCCGCGCCCGGGCAGGGCGCGCTGGGGATCCAGACGCGGACGGAAAACTCGGCGGATGTTCGCACTCTCGTGCGCGCGGTGCACGATCCGATCTCGGCGGCGGCGGTCACGGCGGAGCGGATGTTTCTCGAGGCGCTCGGGGGCGGTTGCGGCGAGCCCATCGCGGCCTACGCGGAAGTCACCGGGGACAATCTGCTCAAGCTGGAAGGCATCGCCTGGCTGATCGGGGAGACGGAGCCGCGCCGGGGCAAACTCGTCCGGGCGGTGGATCGGGCGGAAGCCCTGGGCGTCGATCTGGCGGTGGAAATTTCCCGATGAGCGTGGAGGACACGAGGGGGCGTGTTTATCTGGTTGGCGCAGGACCCGGCGCATTGGATCTGGTCACATTGCGGGCGCGCCAACTCATCAAGCACGCCGACGTGCTGGTCTACGATTACCTGTGCAATCCGGAGATGCTGGCTTGGGCGCGTCCCGGTATCGAAAGCATTTACGCCGGCAAATCGGGCGCGTCCCACACGCTGACGCAGGACGAGATCAACGCGCTGCTCGTCGCGCGGGCGCAGGCGGGAAGGGTGGTCGTGCGGCTCAAGGGCGGCGACCCCTATGTTTTTGGCCGGGGAGGCGAGGAGGCGCAGGTGCTCGCGCGCGCCGGTGTGCCGTTCGAGGTGGTGCCGGGCGTGACGTCGGCGATTGCCGCGCCGTCGTACGCCGGTATTCCGGTGACGCATCGCGATCTCGCCTCGACGGTGACTTTTGTGACCGGCCACGAAGACCCGACGAAAGCGGAATCCGCCATCGATTGGGCTCACCTGGCGCGGCTGCGCGGCACGAAAGTTTTCCTGATGGGCGTGGAGCGTTTGCGCGAGATTGCGCAACGCCTCGTGGCCGAGGGGGCCGATCCGTCGACGCCGGTGGCGCTGGTTCGTTGGGGCACGACGGCCCGGCAGGAGAGCATCGAAGGCACGCTGGCCACGGTGGCCGACCTGGTGGAAAAAAGCGGATTCAAGGCTCCCGCCGTGACCGTGGTCGGCGAGGTCGTCGGGCTGCGGCGCGGACTGAATTGGTTCGAGGCGCTGCCGTTATTCGGCCAGCGCGTGGTGGTGACGCGCACGCGTCAACAGGCCAGCGCGTTGAGCAGGCGGCTCACGCGGCTTGGCGCGGACGTGCTCGAAATTCCGACCATCCGCATCGTGCCGGTGGCGCTGGGCGAAAAGGAGCGCGACAAGCTGAGGGCATTGTCGACCCATTTTGACTGGCTGATTTTTACCAGTCCGAATGCCGTCGATTTTTTCTTTACCGAGTTCCGCAGCGTCATGGGAGATATACGGGCTTTTAGTTCAATAAAAATCGCGGCGGTTGGACCCGCCACGGCTCACAAACTGAACTGGTTTCATTTGCACGCGGATTTGCAGCCGGAGGTTTTCACCGCGGAAAAGCTCTCCGAATGTTTCTCCGCGAAGGAAGTGGCCTTGAAAAGGTTTTGCCTTCCGCATGGACGCCTGGCCGATCCTCTCATGGCGAATCATTTGCGCGAACTCGGCGGCGTGGTGGAGGACTGGATTCTCTATGACACCGAGCCGGAGCGGGATGACCTGAGCGGCGCGCGCACGCGTTATCAGCGGGAAGGCGCGCATTGGATCACGTTCACCAGTTCCAGCACGGTGGAGAACTGGCACGCGTTGCAGCTTCAGCCCGAGCCGGGAGCGCCGCGTCCCAAGGTGATCAGCATGGGGCCGGTGACCAGCGCGACGTTGCGCAAACTCGGTTATGAGATTTCGGCCGAAGCGCCTGCCTCGACCATCGATGCATTAATCGCGACTATTCGTGATTTGACTATAGAATCGAAACATGCCAACGACTGACGAATTAATGGATGACGGAAACACCGCGCTGGCCATCGGCGAGCTGGAAAGCGCCGCCAATTATTTCCGCCAGGTCGTGGAACAAGACCCGCAATTTCAGGATGGCTGGCACGCTTTGAGCATGGCTCTCTATAAGCTCGACCGCTATCAGGAAGCGATTGAAGCCGGAAAGAGCGCGGTGAGGATCGATCCTAATAATCAATTTGTTTGGTCGAGTCTTTCGCTGGCCTATAATGCGAACAAGCAAAAACTCGAGGCGGAAGCGGCCGGCGCGAAGGCGAAGATACTTTCCTGGGGTGGTAAAATCGACCCAAAATCGCTGGCTGCGGACCTGGGCGGGACTGCGTCAAGTTGATTTCCATAATCTAGGATAAGCATCTAGCAGACCGTCATCCTGGGCTGTCCAAGGTTCTCTTATTATTCCCTCGGGTGGGCTCTTTTGAGCAAAATAGTTAGAGATCCCTCGACCAGCCCGGGGATGACAGATTTTTTAAAGGAGCCTGCTAGATAAAATATAGAGTTGCGTCACCGTGACTAATCCTATAACTATGCGAAATGGCATTATCTAATCTATCGAGCGCTCAACTGGCGCATTTAATCGGGCTGGTGAAGGAAAAAGAATCGCTTCAGGCCAAACTGGATCACGTGAACGCGGAGTTGCAGGCTCTCGAAACCGGGAAAGCGGCGCCGAAAAAGCGCGGTCGCAAACCCGGCCGTCCCGCCGGAGTCAAAACCAAGGCGGCGAAGCGCACCAAGCGCGGCAAGCGGTTGAAGGAGCCGCTCCTCAAGGCGTTGAAAGCAGCCGGGGCATCGGGCATCACGGTCAAGGAGCTTGCGGCGAAATTGAAGGTCAAGCCCGGCAACATTTTCAGTTGGTTCTATACGACCGGCAAAAAAATTAGCGGCATCAAAAAAGTCGGCGAAGCGAAGTACGCTTACACTTCCTAACCGGAAGCGGCGGCGGTCGCGTTGACGCGGGCCGCCGATTTGGGAGCGAGGATTCTGGTGACCTCCTGTGCGTTTGCGATGCCGCGCTCGCGCACCGGGGCAACAAGTTGTCCGGGCCACCCAAAAATGCCCCTGAGCTTGCTCCGGGGTTCTTTATCTAGACGAGGGATCTTCTTCCAAGGCCTGCCTTTTCGGCTCCAGCGTGGCTTGCATTTCGATGCGGTCGACCGGGTCATCCTTCGCGTCGCGCGGTTGGTTGGCAATTTTTATCGCCGTATCCATGCCTGCGATCACGTGTCCAAAGACGGTGTATTGATTGTCCAGGCTCGGGCATGTCGTGACGCAGATAAAGAACTGGCTGCCGTTGGATTCGCGTTGTGGGTTGACCGAATCCGGTAACCGCGCCATGGCGACTGCTCCGGCGGTATGCTTGAGCTTGATCTCGGCAGGAAGAGTGTAGCCGGGATCACCCTGGCCATAGGTTGCGCGGTCATCCGATTTCGAATTGGGGTCGCCGCCCTGGATCATGAAGTTCGGGATGACCCGGTGAAACGTGGTGTGGTCATAGAAACCTGTGGAGACGAGCTTGCGGAAATTGCCGCACGTTCGTGGTGCGGAAACGTCGTCCAGTTCGATGACGATGCGGCCCAGTGAAGTGGCCAGGACAACCACCTGCCTGTTCGCTTCCTCCTCATCCATGGCGGTGGGTGGGACGGTCGCGACGGATGGGGTCGGCGGAATCATGTCCAGCCGGGCCACGTCGGAATTTGTTTCGGAGGAAGGTTGTGGAGCGGAGGAGGAATCGGTTGCTGAGTTAGTGCTTGGCGAAGTGTCCAACGTGGGTGCAGATGCGGACGAGGACGCGTCGGCTGTAGATGCAACAGGCGGCACAGCAGTCGCGGCGGGAGGAGTTGCGGCAACGCTGACCGGCGCCGGGGCCGTTGCAGCCGGCGGCGCGGAAGGGGGGAGCGAAACGGGCAGCGCGCGTGGATACGTCGGTGGCGCGCCCGTGTAAGCGGTATCGGGCTGCGGCGTGGCAGCGGCTGGCTCGGAGCTTGCAGGCTTGTGGTGGGCGCAGCCCAGCAGGACGAGGACGGGGAAGCAAAGACCGAATCGGGTGCGCGTCATGGCAGCGGCTCTTTTGACAACGGGGCGCCCACGGTCAAGCTTACGCCGTTGGCTTCCAGGGTCGTGCTTTCGATCGCGGCCTGCCGCAGCACGTAAGCGAGGGCAATTCCCTTTTCCAGGCGGGGCGAGTAGCCGCTGCTCGTCACCGTGCCGACCTCGTGCTCGCCTTGCTTCAACTTCGCCCCGGTGGCGGGAAGCTTCGCCGAGTCGGAGCGCAGAAAAACGAGCGTGCGATTGACGTGTCCCACGCTTTTGAGGCGCGCGATGGTTTCCTGCCCGACGTAGCAACCCTTCGTGTAGCTGATCGACGCCAGCATGTGCGGTCCGGCTTCGGGCGGGAGCGTATTGGTGGTGAGTTCAGCGCCCCAGCGCGGGATGCCATGCTCGATGCGTAGCGTTTCGAGCACGTCGGCAGTGACGGTTTCTCCTACGACAATAGCTCCGGGGTGGGCAACCCACACATCATGGCCGGGCAGGCCGAAGCGGTCGTAGGCGATGACAAATCCGGTGGGCGGCGCGGGCGGCGGAGTTGCGCCAAAAACATGGCTGAGGCTCCAGTGATCGCTCACATCTTCAAAGGCGGCGTCATCGGCGATGAGATATTTTTCGAGCCGCGCGCCGAGGCTTTCGCGCAGGACGATATCGGCATCGAGGAAAAATTCGCCGGATCGAAGCGCGATCGAGACATCGCCTTCCATGCGTCCCTTGGCGGTGCAGACCGCGGCATAACAGGCTTTGCCTTCCGCGAGCCCGGGCACGTCGTTCGTCACCTGGCCGTTGAGGTAACGCGAGGCGTCGGGACCGTTCAGCCGCCAAAGAGCGCGCGGCTCAAGAACGGCGGTGAGGGATTCGCCCGCCAGGATGCGGCGGTAGGTGTCAGGATTCATGGAGGAAAGAATCCTAGCCCAGATTTATCTTAGACCTATCCAAAAAACGCGCGTTTACGCCTATTTCTCTTTCATCCCTTTGACGAACCAACACAGAAAGTCAAAAGCATGAAAGGCAAGAGCATGGGTCAAAAGGCAAACCGCCAAGCTGATAACAAAACACTCCACATACAGGCTCGCAAGAGCAAGAATTGTGAAGTGATTCCTAATTCCGGTATCGGCTCCTAATAGGAGCACTATTGCAAGTAATGCTGGCGAATAGATGTAAAGCAGGCGTCTTTGAAACGACGATCGACTCAAGGTCGCATTCATGACATTCAATCAGGGAAGCTCTTCTTCCACGACCGGATTCTGCATGACGCCGATGCCTTCGATTTCGACTTCGACGACATCGCCGGCCTTGAGATAAACCGGCGGCTTGCGGCCCATGCCGACGCCTTCCGGCGTGCCGGTCAAGATCAGCGTGCCGGGTTCAAGCGTGGTGCTGCCGCTCAGAAATTCGATGATCTGGTCGATGGGAAAAATCATGTCGCGTGTGTTGCTCTGTTGCATGACCTGGCCGTTCACGCGCGTGCGGATGGCCAGATCGTTCGGGTTCTTCAATCCGCTGGGCGTGACCAAGGCGGGACCGAGCGGACAGAACGTGTCGAAGGTTTTCCCGCGGCACCATTGCGAGCCGCCCCATTGCTTCTGCCAGTCGCGCGCGCTGACGTCGTTGGCGATGGTGTAGCCGAGCACATAATTCAACGCCTCGGCGCGGGAGACATTCTTGCATTCGTAGCCGATGACAACGCCGAGCTCGGCCTCGAAATCGACCTGGTCGCTGCGCAGGTGGCGCGGCAGCACGATGGGGCCGTCGGGATCCTGCACCGCCGTGGGGCTCTTGAGGAAGACGATGGGGTGCTCCGGAATTTTCGCGCCGGTTTCCTCGGCGTGTTTGCGATAATTCAGCCCGATCCCGTAGATCGTTTTCGGTTGGATGGGGGCCAGCAGTGAGAGGACATCGATCCGCTCGTTGGTGATTTTATATTCGCGGCAGAAGATGTCGCCGGTCATCGCGTAAAAATTCGTGCCGTCGTCCGAAGTCGCCATGCGGGTTTGATGCCGCAGATCCCGCAAGCGATAAATTTTCATCTCAACTCCGTATAGATTAAAATGGTTTATCCGGCGAGCAGAATGGCAGTCGGTGTGTCACGCGCCTTTCCGAATTTCCGCGACGTCGGCCAGCAAAGCGTCGATTTCCGTCTCGGTCGTGCGCCAGGAGCACATGAAGCGGGTGATATTGCCGCTGATGAAGTTGTAGATTTTCCAGCCCCGTTCGCGCAGGCCATGGGCGATTTGATCCGGCAAAGCGATGAAGGCGGCGTTGGCCTGGACCGGATGAGCGGCGACGAGACCGGCCTCTTTTTCAAAGCGCGCGGCGAGGAGCGCGGCGCAGCGATTCGCATGGCGCGCATGCTTCAACCATGCGCCGTTTTCGAGCATGCCAACCCAGCCCGCGGCGAGAAAGCGCATTTTGGAGGCGAGCTGACCGGCCTGTTTGCAGCGATAATCGAATTCGCGCGCGAGATCGCGATTGAAGAAAATCACCGCCTCGCAATTGGCCATGCCGAGCTTGGTGCCGCCGAAACAGAGCACATCGACGCCCGCCTGCCACGTCACCGCCTTCGGCGATTCGCCGAGGGAAGCAACCGCGTTGGAGAAGCGCGCGCCGTCGACGTGCATGACCAAACCGTGGCGCTTCGCCGTGGCGTGAATCGCTTCGAGTTCCGCCTTTTGATAGACGGTGCCGAGCTCGGTCGATTGCGTGAGGCTGACGACGCGCGGCTTGGGATAATGAATGTCCGTCCGCTTGGAGGCGAAATGCGCAATTTCCGCCGGCGTGATTTTTCCGTGCTCGCCGGGCGCGCCGAGCAGCTTGGTGCCGTTGGAGAAAAATTCGGGCGCGCCGCATTCGTCGTCCACGATGTGGGCGTGCTCGTGGCAAATGACGCTGTGATACGACTGGCAGCAGGAGGCCAGCGCGACCGAGTTCGCCGCCGTGCCGTTGAAGACGAAGAAAACCTCCGCCTGATCGGTCTCGAAAATTTCCCTGAGAAGATTCGCGGCGCGTTCCGTCCACGCATCGGTCCCGTAGGAGGGCGCGTAATCGTGATTGGCTCGCGCCATCGCGTCCCAGGCCTCAGGGCAAACGCCCGCGGTGTTGTCGCTGGCGAAGTGTGATTTCGGCGTCGGCGCGATGGACGATTCGGACATGACTTACTTTGAGGCCGGAAGAGGCTGCGCGCAACTCTCGCCTGCGCGCTCAACGCTCTGCACCCACCAACGCGACCGCGCATTCAGCTTTCCTCGTCCCGTGCCGCGCTGGAAAAAGATCGTCATCAGTGTCGCCTCGGTCGTGCGGATGCGGAAGCCGTGTTTCTTCACGTAGCGTTCGCCGCTGCCATGCCGGCAATCGCCGTGTTCCTTCCACCGTTCCAGCACTTCCGCCACCGCGAATTCCTTTTTGCGCCAGCGGAATTTGTGCGGAAGCCCCGGTTCACCCCGAGCCATGCCACTCGTATCGAAGCTGGCTTCGACCGGAACAATCGGTTCGCTGATAAACGAGGCGGACATCGTACTAAGATGCTATCGCCGGGGTTTCAGCGCAAGAAACTCGCTTCTTTTGTCCGCTCATCTATATCTAGTAGGACAGAGTATGACCTACCTTCGTTTCCATCTCATTTTTAATCTGCCCCTGCTGATTGTGCTGGCGGCGCTCACCGGGACGGTGCCATGGACGGCCGGTGAAGTCGAGGCGATCGGCTTTGTTTTGCTCGCCGTGATGTTCTTCACCGCGCCGTGGGACAACCTCGCCGCGAAGTGGGGTATTTGGGGTTTCCCGCGTGCTAAGTATAGTCTGCGAATCGGCTACCTGCCGGTGGAGGAATACGCGTTCTTCCTGCTCCAAAGCGCGAATGTCATGCTGGCGTTGCGCGCGCTGTTTCACTTCTTTCCGGATTGGCAAATCGGCCAGGAAATCGAGGTGGGAAAGCTCACGCTGATTTGCCTGGCTTCATCGCTCATCCCGTGGACTTTCGTGGCGATCCAACTGCGCTGGCTGCGGCGACAACGCGGGCCCCGCGTCAATTACGCCATTCATCTCGCCTGGTTTTTGCCGGTGGTCTATGCGCAATGGATTCTCGCGCCGCCGCTCTTCTCGGGCCACGTCGGATTGCTCCTGATGGTGACGGCGGCATTTGGCGTCTACTATGTGCTGGCTGATTTGGTTGCGGTGCGCGCGGGGACCTGGTTTTTCGATGAGAAACAAATCACGGGCGTGAAGCTGGGCGGTATTTTGCCCTGGGAAGAAATCGCCTTCTTTTTTCTCACGTCGCTTCTCGTGGCGCAGAGTTACCTGCTCCTCCTGCCGGACGATCTGCGGTGAATTTGCCGGCCGGGGCTATTTTTGATATTGGGACAAGGCGGTCAGCGTTTCATCGGCTATCTTCGACTCTTCCTCAATCCCCTTTCGGGCCTCAAGAATCTTGACGGTAAACTGCTCTCGTAAATTTTTCAGGGCGGCATTGACGGCCATGACCTGCGGCTGCTCGTCGGACATGCCCTGGTTTTGGAGGTCCAGCAATTCCGTTTGCTTCGCCAAGATTTCATCGTGGATTTTGATGAGCGTGTCTCCGCCGACATTCATCGTGACGCAATAGGAGACGAAGTCGTCGTCGTCGAGCTTGCTCAGGATATGCTCGCGGGATCGGTCGTAGAGCGCTTTTTCAAATGCGGTCGGCTGTTCGTCAGCCCGGGCGGGCAGAAACTGAATCAGCGAGACCAGGAGCAGACCGGTGGAAAAAGAGGTCGCTTTCATTTGGGAGATATCTTTCACGCGAGAGTAAAGTTGCCTCACGAACCGATCGCCAACGGTAGATTGCGGTTACGCCAGGGCAACACTCACTTTGCAAACCGCGCATCTTTCGCCAAGTTAACCTATGCAACGCATCACCGTCGTCGGATTGGGAATCATCGGAAGCGCCTGGGCGCAGAATCTTCATGCGGACGGGTTGACCGTTCGCGGATGGAACCGGACTCCCAAGGACTTTCCTTTTTATGAGCCCGATCTGGCCAAGGCCGTGGCCGATGCCGAAATAATCATGATTGTGGTGGCGGACCCGCCTGCGGTCGAAAGTCTCTTGAACGTCATTGTGCCGCACCTGAAGCCGGGGCAGATCGTCGCGCAATCGAGCACGATCTCGGCGCATTGGACGAAACTTTTCGCCCAACGGGTGCAGGCTACCGGCGCGGATTTTCTCGACGCGCCCTTCACGGGCAGCAAACCGGCGGCCGAGGCGCGCAAGACGGTGTTCTATCTCGGCGGGTCGCCAGGGGTCATCGAAAAAGCAGGGCCCATACTAGAGAGGATCAGCTCTGCGCGGCTGTATATTGGAGAAATTGGCTCAGCTTCATCGTTAAAGCTGGCGATGAATCTCAATCTTGCGCTTATGATCCAAGCGTTGAGTGAAAGTCTGACTCTTGCGCGTGGCGAGGGCATAACCGATGAGAAGTTTTTTGATGCCCTGCATTTGAACTTTGGCCGCTCCGGTCTTGCCGACCTAAAAGAGCCGAAGTTCAAGGGTAAGGACTATGCGCCTCAATTCGCATTGAAGCACATGAACAAAGATTTACGGTTGGCGCTGGAGACGGTCGGCGAGGTTGACCTGCCTGCGGCCAAGACGCTTAAGTCATTTTACGATAAGGGGATGGATGCTGGCTTCGGCGAGGACGATTTCATCGGGGTGATCCGGTTGTTGGAAGCTCCGAATAAAAAATAAAAATAAATGCAAATCTTTTGAACACTTCTGACAGATCAGGGGTCTTAATCTCTGTAAGTTTCATTCATTCTCCTCCTAGGTCAGGCGGTCACTCGAAAGGGTGATCGCCTGATCGCTTTTTAGTGTCCTGCGCTGATTCGGGCGTGGATAACAGAAGACGAACCTACGCGATTGCCTCTTGAACTATCGCGGCGACATTACCGCCGTCCGCAGGACTCCTCTCGATCCACCCGCCGCCGATGACGCGGTCGCCGACGTAGCAGACCGCAGCCTGGCCGGGACTGACCGAGCGCTGCGGTTCCACGAATTCGAGCCGGGCGCGGTTGCCGGGGAGGGGATGCACGATGGCGCGCACCGCGGGATAATTGTAGCGAATCTTCGTCGTGATTTCGGTTGGGCCGGACAAGCCCTCCTCGCCCCAGTTGGTCTGCGCCAGAAAGCAATCCGCGCGCAACAGGTCGTCGTAATCGCCCACGATGACGCGCTGCGTCGCCGCATCGATGTCGATGACATAGACCGGCCGGCCATGACCGCCGCCGAGCCCCTTGCGCTGGCCGACGGTGTAGAACTCGATGCCGTCGTGATCGCCCATCTTCGTGCCGTCCTTGAAATAGATGCCGCCCGGATGAAAATCCTTCTCGCCCAGGTGCGACTTGAGAAAAGCCGTGTAGTCGTTGCCCGGCACGAAGCAAATTTCCTGGCTGTCCTCCTTGTCGTAGGTCTTCAGGCCCATCTTTTTCGCCAGCGCGCGCGTCTCGGGCTTGGTCAATCCGCCGAGCGGCAGGATCGACGCGGCAAGCTGGTCCTGACGCAGGCTGAAGAGAAAGTAGGACTGGTCCTTCTTGCTATCGACAGCCTTGAGCAGCGTGGCCCGTCCGTCCGCGCCGCGCTCGATCCGCGCATAGTGGCCGGTCGCGATGTGCGTCGCCCCGAGCGCGCGGGCCTTGGTCAGCAGATTGCCGAACTTGAGCTTTTCGTTGCACATCACGCAGGGATTCGGCGTGCGACCGGCGCGGTATTCGCTGGTGAAATAATCGATGACCATCTTCTCGAACTCGTTCGCCTCATCAACGACATAGTGGGGAATGCCGAGCGCGTGCGCCACGCCGCGGGCATCGGCCACGGCCTGAGGGCCGCAGCATTTATCCTCCGCGCGCGAGACGCAATCCTGCGGCCAGACCTTCATGGTCACGCCGATCACGTCGTAGCCCTGATCCTTGAGCAGGTAGGCCGCGACGGACGAGTCGACGCCGCCGCTCATGCCGAGCAGGACGCGGGTTGGGGTGGAAGGGGCAATCATGGCGAACAGATACTATGCCTGTATTTGACTGCCTTGGAAAGAAAAGTGAGTATGCTGACATTGAAGATTGATTTTCATCCTTCGGTGGGAGAAGGCGCGCTGGAGCGGGAGGCGATTGCCTCGCTGCAAGCCGACCGGATTGACCCGAAGCTGCTCTACGCCACGCCTCAGCAAACGGAGTTGTGGCGACAGGTTTTTCTGCGGCACTCGCCGATCCACGGAAATCCCGAATTTGCGTGGATTTATCGGGAGGCCTTCGCCCGCATGGCGCAGCAGCTCCCGCCGGGAAAAGTCACGCTGGTGGGACTCGGTTGTGGCACGGGTTTGAAGGAGATGGATTTTTATTCGCACCTGAAAGTGTCCGGGCGCGAGGTGGAATTCTCCGCCGTCGATGTCAGCCGCGATCTCGTGGCGGAATCGGCGCGGAAGCTCGTCGCGGCGGGGGCGAGTCATCGGAGCAGCTTGGTCTGCGATCTTGCGGAAGCCGACTTTATCGCCGATTGGCTGGGCCGGACGGCGGGGAGGGAAAATCATCCGCGCATCTTCACCTTTTTCGGGCTGGTGCCGAATCTCGCGCCCACGGTCGTCATGCGGCTTTTTCGGGCGATATTGCGACCGGGAGATTTACTTCTGGCCAGTGTCCATCTTGCGCCTATCGGGGATGGCGTCGATTTAGTACAGGCGATGCAGCGCGTCCTGCCGCAATACGATAATCCCGAAACGCTCGCCTGGCTGACCGCCGCGCTGGAACACTGGGATTTGCTTGATCGCGTCGCTGCGCCGGAAATGAAGATCGGGGAGATGGAGGGCGTACCGGCTTTCGTGGCCACGGCGAGATGGAAATCGAACGAGCCCTTCGAGCGATGGGGCCAGCGTTTTTCGCCCAAGCTTGATGAACCGTTACGTTTGTTTCATAGCCTCCGCTACACGCCGTCGATGTTTGAGGAGCTGATGCGAAAAGAAGAATTCAAGGCGGAACGTCTCGCCATGACGGCCTGTCGCGAGGAGGCGATTTGGGTGATTGAAAGCCTCTAAGGTTTGAGAATATCGAGTGCACGCAGCAAGCTTGTCGGGACCGGGTCATAGACTTCATTGGCTACGAATATCGTGACATAGTTGGCGAATTCAAAAAGGCACAGCACCGTCACGATCCCGATCAAAAAGGACCTCCTTTTCCTTTCACCTCCCATCGAGTCAGCCCAGGTGAAAATGGGAATCAGGGCAAGGTAGCGAAGCGGAAAATCCCACGATATTGGCGTAACGAAGGTTCATTCCATTCGGGACATTGCACATCGTGAGGTAGGTAAGAAAAATAAAGCCGAGAAGATACCAGCCCACCTTATCGGTTCGGGGCAGTAGGAATGCGCCTCCGATAGCGAAGAGCATGACGGCCGGGCTGACCAAAAGAAGATCGCTGAGATAACGGAACCAAGGCCCGTCGCCCGTGAGGATGGCGTAGGGTGTGACGAGCGATTTCGCCGCGTTGAGCGAAAAAACGTTGAGGAGCGGCCCGATTCCTCCGGCGCATAGGATCAGGATCAAAACTCCCGCGAGGGGCGCAGTTAGTGTCGCGACGAGCGTTGCTAGTGAAACCCGACCGAGACCGAGCTTGCGGCTTGCGATGCAGAGACCCAGTACGGCAAGGTAGACAAACGCCGCGTTTTCCTTGGTTAGCACCAGCAGGACAAGGCCGAGGCTATAGAGTCCCAGCCACAATCGCCCGGGCGGTGAACCCTGGAGTAGCTCCCACAGGCTCCAGATGACAAGCAAGGTAATGCAGGTAAAAAAGCCATCAATCAAGGCCCAGTGCGCCATGTAAACTTGCGTTGGCGCGACGGCCATGAGTGCCAGAGCTGCCAGGGCGAAGGCCCGCCCCCGGACTCGCCAGGCCATTGCGCAGGAAAGCAAGAGGATGAGAATCGATGTCGTGCACGAGACGGCGCGTAGGCTCTCGACGGCCGGGCCGCCGAAGAGGGCCTTCCACGTCGCGCCCGCCAGAATAAAGGTGATTCGCGTGGGAGGAAGGAGGGCGATTGGATAGGCCGCTTGTTGATGCAGATAGAGACGCACAATGTCCGAATAGTTGTCGGGGCCCTCCCGGCAGATCTCCTTCACATAGATGGAATAGATTTGCTCATCGAATCCGGCCCCGGTCGCAGCCCTGAAGGAATGGACGCGCAGAAAAATTCCTATTGCTGCAATGAGCAGAAAAGGCAGAGCGCTCATCACCAAGCGCCGAAAAGAGAAAGCCGACATCACGTTAGATTGAGCGGGCGTGGCATGAATTTGAAAGGAATTACTTCGGCGCAATATTCCACCCGCCACCGACGTACAGGTTGGAGCCGGTCAGCGCCTGCGAACCTTCTTCGAGCAGAAACCGGATCGGGCGAAGCACGTCGTCGTAGGTCCCGTATCGGCCCAGCGGCATTGCTTCAATAGGCGTATCGCAGATGCTGCCTTCGAGCACGCCCGGCGAGACCATGTTCACCGTTATCCCGTGGCGCACCTCGGTGGCGGCGAGCGTTTGCGTCATCATCCAGACGCCGACCTTGCCGATATAATAACTCATCGCCGGTTCGGTAAATCCGGTCCGCTCGCTCATCGAATCCCCAATGTTGATGATGCGCCCGTGGCCGCTCGCGCGCAGGTGAGGCAGGGCCGCGCGCGTGGCGATGAAGGCCGCGCTGGCCGTACTCGCGAAGCCCGCGTTCCATTCCTCCAGCGTCAGTTCCTCGAACCGTTTGCGATTAAAAGTCCCCGCGTTATTGATCAGCGTGTCGAGACTCCCAAAGTGGCTCACGATGTCCTCCACAAGCCGCTCTCCATCGGCCAGGCTGGCCAGCGCGCTTCGGAAAATCGCCGCGTCTCCACCGACCTTGAGGATCGCCTGGCGGGTCTCCTCCGCCTCGTGACGCGACGAGCGAAAGTGGATCGCGATGCGGTGACCGTCCGTAGCGAGCCCTTTCGCCAGCGCCGCGCCGAGTGCCTTCGCAGATCCAGTAATCAAAATTGTTCTGCGCATGCCCGATTCTTCTCAAGCAAGCGTGGGATGACAAGTCGCGGTATTTCGATCTATGCTTCCGTCTTTCCATGACCATCATCATCTCCAAGGATTTCGATTTCGAGTCCGCGCAATCGCTGCCCCAGTTTCCGGCCGGGCACAAATGCCGCAACGTCCACGGACACAGCTTCAAGGTGACCATTTCCGTGCGCGGAACGGTCGATGAAGCGTCGGGCATTTTTTACGATCACGCCGCGATTTCGGATGCGATGAAGCCGATCGTGGCCGAGCTCGACCACGCCTACCTCAACGACATCGTCGGCTTGGAAAACCCGACCATCGAGAACATGTCGCGCTGGCTGTGGGAAAAGCTCGAGCCGAAGCTGACAGGCCTTTACGAAATCGTCTTGCACGAGACGCCCCGCGCGCGCTGCGTTTATCGCGGGGATTGACGAGTGGCCGGTAAAAGGGTCAGCTTAGCGACGACGATTAACGGTGAGAAAAGCGCCGTCCTTGGAAAGATAAAGATCGGGTCGGCTATGCCATTCATGATCCACGTTTTTCATGAGCAAGGCACAATCCAGCTCGACGGAGCCTTCAGGAAATCGGGTTTGGTCCGAGAAGAAGCAAGACACTGCTTCCTGAATCCGCAGGGGCTCAATGGTCCAATCAATCGTCTTCAGTTCCATTCCGTGATAATGATCGGCCTCGTGTGTCGCTGAGTAGCCGGTTGCGCCCAGTGAAAAGAAACCAGTAGCCTCGTTCAAAGTTGGAAAAATGCTTGTGGAGGGAAGCTGCCTGGTCGTTTCTCCGACAAAAACCGCTTCAATCCCGCCATCCTCGCGGATGATCCTGATGGAAACGGAATTTCCCGTCTCTGCTACCTGAAATTGACTGCGGTTAAAAATTCCGGGAAACACCTTTCCGCCGAGAGTTTTATTGAACGAAGAGTTTGTATCTCTCCTCGGAATATAGACTCCTTCCATATCCCGGCCATCCTGATTCCAACTGACGGCTATCCTATGGGCAGCATTCTCCGAATTGAGGCCAATCCACGACGGCATTCCGCGGGGACGCAGTCCCTTAAAGCGAATCATACAGATTCCTCCCACGCCCCAACCGGCATATGTTTTGGGCCGATAAGGTGACGGAAGCGCTCTTGCCAGCACATCCGGAGCGATTCGATAATTCAGCAACACCCTTCTTTCAATTATGCCGTGGATGGTATCCAAAAACATAATCGATCTTCAGGATGAAATCGCGACAGTCATCAGTCGCCGCTACGATTAAGCGTCCGCGCCCTTGGTTTCCTGCAGCTTGGCGAGAATGCTCAAGTCCTCGAGCGTGGAGGTATCGCCTTTGATCTCGCCATTGACAGACGCGGCGACTTCCTTGAGCAGGCGGCGCATGATTTTGCCGCTGCGCGTTTTCGGCAGCGAGTCGGTGAAGCGGATATCGTCCGGCTTGGCGATCGGGCCGATTTCCTTGCCGACATGGGCGCGGAGGGCTTCCTTCAGCCCCGGCCCATGAACCACGCCATTCTTTAGCGTCACGAAAGCGACCACAGCCTGTCCTTTTAACTCGTCGGGGCGACCCACGACGGCGGCCTCGGCAATGTCGGGATGACTGACCAAAGCGCTCTCGACTTCCGAAGTGCCGAGCCGATGTCCGGCGACATTGAGCACGTCGTCGATCCGGCCGACGATCCAGAAATAACCGTCCTTGTCGCGGCGCGCGCCGTCTCCCGCGAAGTAGCAGCCCTTGATCTCGCTCCAATACGTTTTGCGGTAACGCGCGGCGTCTCCGTAAATGGTGCGGAGCATCGAGGGCCATGGACGCCGGATGACTAGCTTGCCGCCCACGTTCGGGGCGCATTCGTTGCCGTCGTCATCCACCACCGCCGCGTCGACGCCGAAGAACGGCAGCGTCGCGGAACCGGGCTTGAGCGGCACGGCGCCCGGCATGGGCGCGATCATGTGCGCGCCGGTTTCGGTCTGCCACCACGTATCGACGATCGGACAGCGCTTCTGGCCGACCTTGTCGTGATACCACATCCACGCCTCGGGATTGATCGGTTCGCCCACGCTGCCAAGCAGCCGCAACGAGGAGAGATCGTGCGAGGTGAGCCAGTCGTCGCCCCACTTGATGAACGAGCGGATGGCCGTCGGAGCCGTGTAGAAAATGCTGACCTTGTGCCGGTCGATGATCCGCCAAAACCGGTCCGGCTCGGGATAATTCGGCGTGCCTTCATAGAGCAGCGTGGTTCCTCCATTGGACAAAACGCCATAGGCCACATAACTGTGACCGGTGATCCAGCCGACATCCGCGGTGCAGAAATAGACGTCCTCCGGGCGAAGGTCGAAGAGGTACTTCGTCGTCATGTGGCAGCCGAGGAGGTAACCGCCCGTGGTGTGGAGGATGCCCTTCGGCTTGCCCGTGCTGCCGCTGGTGTAGAGGATGAAAAGGGGATGCTCGCTGTCGAGTTGCTCCGGCGGGCAGACCGCGCTGACGAGCAGCGCTTCCTCGTGCAGCCAGAAGTCGCGGCCCGGGGTCATCGGTACGTCTTGTTTCGTGCGCTGGACCACGATGACGCTCTTGACCTTCGGCGCGCCGAGCAGGGCCGCATCGACGTTGGGCTTGATGGCGAGCTTCGATCCGCGCCGATGTCCGCCGTCGGCGGTGATGACCACCTTCGCGCCGCAATCGTTGATCCGCTCCTTGAGCGATTCCGCGCTGTAGCCGCTGAAGACCACGCTGTGGGGTGCGCCAATGCGCGCGCACGCGAGCATCGCGATGACCGCCTCGGGGATCATCGGCAAATAAACCATGACGCGGTCGCCCGCCTTGACCCCATGCTTCTTCAGAATGTTGGCCATGACGCAGACTTCGCGGTGAAGCTGCAGGTAGGTCAGCGTCACGACATCGCCCGGTTCTCCCTCGAAAATCAGGGCCGCCTTGTTGCGCATCGCGCCTTCCAGGTGCCGGTCGAGGCAGTTGACGCTGGCATTGATTTTACCTCCGAGGAACCACTCCGCGAAGGGTGGTTTCCAGACGCAGACTTTTTTCCACTTGCGGAACCAGCGCAGTTCGTCGGCGGCTTTGCCCCAAAATTTGTCGGGGTTCTTGAGCGAGGCCTTATACATCTTGAGATACTTCTTCATGCTGCCGATCCGCGCAGCGGCCGCGAATTTCGCCGACGGCTTGAAGACACGCTTTTCCTTCAGATGCGATTCAATGTTGTGCGCGGTATCGACAGGTAACGCGGACGAGGGGGCAGGCGGAGCAGCCAGAGTGGTGGACATGGGAAAATTCCTGGTGGAAGTTGGAGGACGCGAAAAAAAGCGACAGGCGTGATGTAAGCAAGAACAACCTTGCTCGGCAACTCAAACAGCCGCCAAAAACAGGGTTTGAGAGGAGAGTTTTTTCTTCCGGTTCACAACCTTGTCACGTACGACTTTTTTCGGTCACAACTGTAAAATTGTCGTCTCATTCTTCGTCAATTCTTTTGCTAAATTATATTTTCCCCGAGAACGACCATTTCGCTTGCCGCCCCATCAACGCAAGATTAGCGTGCCCTTCCCGCATCGTAAAAGTTCGTATGAATTCCAATAAAAAGTTCTTCCGTATTCTTCTTTCTTGTGACAGGGAGAATAACTTCGCTGGCGAAGAGCTGTTTACGATGGGGATTTTAACCAACGCCATGTAGGCGTTATTTTCAAATGGCTTTATCTAAACAACTTGCGCGTTGCACGAGAGTGGCCTTTTCCTTGTCTAACCCGCTTTTTCCTTCGGACCTCTAATCTGAATAACTTGTGAGCAACCTCTCTTCTACCATGGAATTCTCTCAAGTTTGGACCTCTATCTGCCTCGAATTACAACAAGTTGTCTCGGCGGATGCCGTGGCCCGTTGGTTCCGGCCGTTGCGTGTTCAGAACTACGAAAACAAAACGCTCACCTTGACTTCGGACAACAGCATTTACCAGTACTGGATCGAAGAAAATTACTTCTCCCAGTTGAAGGCCGCCGCGTCGCGCATTTTGGGAGAAAGCGTCTCGATCGTCTTTCAGGCCCAGGACGCAGCCGCGCCTTCCATCACACCCGACGTCGAACCCAAGGCCGAGCCCGTGCGCGCTAAAAAAGAGATCGTTCGTCTCGCCCCGCAAGCCTCGGCTGACTCCCGCGGCTGCCTCAACCCGCGCAGCACCTTCGAAGCGTTTGTGGTCGGCGTGAATAACCAGTTTGCCCGCGCCGCGGCGATGGCGGTGGCCGAGGCTCCCGCCCGCACCTACAATCCGCTCTTCCTCCACGGCAGCGTCGGCCTCGGCAAGACCCACCTGATGCAGGCCATCGGCCATCTTATCCAGCGCAACAAAAAGCACCTCAAGGTCTTCTACGTCACCTCGGAGCAATTCACCAACGACTACATCAGCGCGATCCAGCACGGCGAGCTGCAAAAATTCCGCAAAAGCTACCGCCAGGTCGATGTGCTCCTCATCGACGACATCCAGTTCCTCGCCGGCAAAGACCGCTCGCAGGAGGAATTCTTCCACACCTTCAACACGCTTTGCGACGGCAGCAAACAGATCGTCCTCACCAGCGATTCGCCTCCCACGGAAATCGCCAATCTCGAAAAGCGGCTCACCTCGCGCTTCGAAATGGGCCTCACCGCCGAGTTGCAGCTTCCCGACGCCGAGACGCGCCTGGCCATCCTGCGCCACAAGATGGAGTCGATGCCGGAGAAACTCAGCGACGCCGTGCTCACTTTTATCGCCGAGCGGGTCAAGACCAACGTCCGCCGGCTCGAAGGCGCTCTCAATCGCGTGGCGGCATTTGCCTCGCTCCACGGCAAGGCCATCACCGTGCCGCAGACCGAAGTGCTTCTCCGCGACCTGCTCCAGCAGGAGGGCCAGCAATCGGTCAGCATCGACGTCATCCAGCGCCGCGTCGCCGAGACCTATGATTTGCGCCTGGCCGACATGACCAGCAAGCGCCGTCCCGCCAACATCGCCCTGCCGCGCATGGTGGCGATGTACTTGAGCCGCCGGCTCACCACCTCCTCGCTCAACGAGATCGGGGAAGCCTTCGGCGGCCGCGATCATGGCACGGTCCTTCACGCCAACCGCACCATCGAGGAAAAGATGAAGGCCGATGAAAAGCTCCGGCGCATCGTCAATTACCTCGCCGAAAAGCTCGTTGCCAGCCAGGGCCAGTAGAGTCTGTCCTATGGTTGCACGAGTTTCTCCGCGCAGCGGCAGACTCATGCAAAACGGAAAACCGACTCAGGTCTTCGGTGGCATTTGCTTCGTTCTGCTTGGTTGTATGTTTCTGTGCTTAGGTTTTAGCCAGCTGGTTCTGGACAGGGAATTTGAGGGCAATGTTGGCCGAAGTTCCGCGACGATTGAAAAGCTTTGGATATCTTCAGGCGGCAAGGGTGGAGCTAACTACGAAGTTCGCTACCGATATTCGCCGGGGGATGGCCAAATCGAGGAAGGCAATTCGACAGTCGCTCGATCGACGTATTTGCAGATGCGCGAGGGCGCTCAGGTACCGCTCAAATTTCTCCCGGCTGATTCGACGCAGAGCCGGATCGATTTGCCGGGGGAAGATGAATGGCACTGGCGCAACGACCTGATAGTGACGGTTTTTGCGCTCGTCTTCACGGCTATCGGCGCCTGGGTAGCTTGGCTGGGCTGGCGCGCCATCGGTTGAATTTCCCAAATGATGGAGCGGCTCAATACCCTCATTTGACTTCACTATTTAATCCAAAATTGTCGGTAGCCATGATAAGCTCCTTGGCCATGGTCGCTTAGTCAGGTATTATAATACTTTTCATGCCCTCGCAAATCCTCGTCACCGGCGCGACCGGCTTCATTGGCCGGCAATTGACCGGTGATTTGGTGGCGCTTGGCTGCAAGGTGCGAATCCTCGCGAGAAATCCCGACAAGGCGCGCGCGCTTTTCGCCGGCCGCGTGCAAGTGAGCCAGGGCGACCTGTGCGATCCGGCCTCGCTCGATAAGGCCTGCGAAGGCGTCGAGACCGTCTACAATATCGCTGGCATGTACCGATTTGGCCTGCGGCATCGCCGTGAACTGTGGGAGGCGAATGTCGACGGCGCGGAAAATCTTTTTCGCAGCGCGGCCGCGGCGCGGGTGGGCAAGGTGGTCCATCTCAGCTCGGGTGGCGTGCTCCGCAAGCCGGGCAACCGCGATTCCTCGCTCCTCGACGAAAACGATTTTCCCCCGGAAGCTCCCCGGTTTTGCGCTTATAAAGCTTCCAAATGGCACTCCGAGCAACGGGCGCTGGCTTGGGCGCGCCGGGGCTTGCGGGTCGTCATCGCCAGCACCACCTGCCCGATCGGTTCCGGCGATGAAACGCCCACGCCGACGGGGCAGATCGTCAGCGATTTCATCCGGCGCCGTTTTCCTTTTTATTGCCGGACCGGACTCAACTTCATCGGCGTCGGCGACTTGAGCCAGGGGCTGCAAATGGTGGCCGCATCGGGCCGCGTGGGAGAGCGCTATCTCCTGAGCGGCGAGAACCTGTGGCTGAAGGAATTTCTCGATCTGTTGGCGGAAGAAACCGGCTTGCCCGCTCCCCGCCTCAGCCTGCCCAACGCCTTGATTCGTCTGATCGGCTGCATGGGGGAGGCGGTTGATTTTTGTAATCCCCGCAGCACCAGCGCACGGGTCTGCCTGGAGACGGCCCTGCAATCGGATCGGCTGCAGTTTTTCAGCAATGCCAGGGCGAAGAATGAACTGGGCTGGAAACCGGCCGCTTCGATTTTAGGCAGCGTCGTCGAAGCGGTGGCCTGGTTTCGACAAGAATCGGAAATCGTGCTGGCTTCGGCCGCTCCGACATCGGTCGGCTCGCAGATCCAGTAGTAGCTGCCGCTTCCCGGCAACCGCCCGCTTAGAGCAATTGCCTGAGCGAGTCGGCGCCGTCCTGGGTTGCCAGCACGTAACTCATCCGGCCATCGGACCATGAAGCCATGGACCAAGGGCCGATTTGACTGAAATCGGGCGCGGAACGGCTGGGCGGATCGGAGAGCGCGTCCTGGTCGACCATGAAAAGATGGACCAGTTTGCCATCCGCCAGGTTGAAGCAAACGAGCGAGACGTCGTGGCCGTTCACATCAAACTTCTGGCAGCCCACGCTTGGCAGGGCCGTCATTTTCGAGGGCAACTCGCCGGTGGGCGCATTCTGCTCCTTCAGCCACGCCATAATCTTGTCGTGGTCGGACGAGGTCATCGCCAGGGCAGGGGCGTCGTTGCCGAGGAAGTCGACAGCAGCCTGGGCGAATTGTCCGGTGGAGACGTGCCGGGCCGCTTCCCACGAGGCATGATAGCACGCCCCGACCGCGCAAAGGACCGCCACGGCTGCCGCCGCCGCGAGCGAGAAAGAAAAGTGCGGCCGCGGCGCGAAGTGCGCGATCTTGCGCCCGTACAAAATGGTGGAGCGCAGGTCTTCCGGGATCGGGACTTCCGCGAGCTTTGCCGCGACCTTTTGGTCAAAGGCCTGCTGGGCCTCCCACCACGCTTTCAATTCCGGATCACTGTCGACCAGCGCCAGGGCCTCGGCAAAGCCCGGTTGGGTCGTGTCGAGATCGGTCGGGCGATGGGACTGGAGCACCAGCTTGGCCTCTTGTCTATCCATTGGCGTGGCCTCCTTGCGCCTTGGAGATGGGAATGATCTTGGCACCGGCCAGGCTCTGCCGATGAAGAAAGGCCTGCTGCAACTTCTGCTTTCCCCGCGACAGGCGCGACATCACCGTGCCGATGGGAATTTCGAGGATCTGCGCGATTTCGTCATAGGAATGCTCCTGGAGATAAAAGAGCGCCAGCGGCACGCGAAAAGTTTCGTCGATGGACTGAAGCGCCTCCATGACCTGCTCCGATTCGAGGCAGTCGACGCTTTCCGGCATGGCCATGGGCAGCTCGTTCTCGACTTCGGACAGCTCCTCCTTCGGCCAGCGCAACTCGCGGCGGCGGTTGGAAATGAATTCGCGATAAAGCGTGGTGAAGAGCCACGACTTGGCCTTGGAACTGTCGCGCAAAAGATGGCCTTTGGTTGCCCAGACGGAAAAAGTCTGCTGGGTCAGGTCGCAGGCGTCCGGTTCGTTCCGGGCCAGGCTGAGGGCAAAGCGATAGAGCATGGGATAATAGCGGTCGACAATTTCTTCGAAATCGGGAGAGGGCATAATATCAGGCCGTTACCGGCATCGACATTCCATCGCGGGGCGAATCACAGGCGGGATAATCCGGAACTTTCGGCTTTTCGTCACCCTTTTTATCGACCACGCGAAGGGGCTCTCTCGACTTCTCTGTGAATAAGATGAAGAAGTCGTAATGTTTATTCCCGCGTTCAAGCATTCGTCAAATGAATGGCGATAGCGCGGTAAAGCTCGAAAGGGCGTGGAAACTCGGCTCGCCGGGTGCCGCCAGGGCCGTCGGAGTGCGGTCGGCCCACTCGATCAGGAAGCGGCAAAGCGCTTCCTTGCCGGGCAGATGGACGCGTTCGCCCGCGCGGGAAATCACGCCGTAACCGGCTCCGTAAGCTTCGCCGTTGAGCACGCACGCGTCGGTCAGGCAATCGTCGATCTGCTTGCGGCCCTTGGCCACGACATCGTCCGACGTGCCATCGAGCTCATATTTCCACCCGACCAGAATCGAGGAGGGAAACATCCGGCGCAACGACGCGATCAACTTGGGCGCGGGTTCCAGCGTAACTTTCAAGGCGCCCGCCCGGCTCGATATCTTGTCGCCGGAATGCGGTTCGCCTTTTTCGTCGGTTACTTCGGTGACCCGGAAATCGCAGAGGGCTGCCGCGTGAAAAACAATGCTCGCTTCCTCCCGGGCCGGGAGATTTTGCAGGCCGATTTTGAGGTCATCGTTGGTCGTGAACGGAATCACTTCAACTGGCCAGAGCGGCGGAGGGAAGGTCGAGGCGACGCCACGAAAGCAAATGACATTGTGCCCGGCCTCGGCGAACCCTTCTGCCAGGAGCGTGCCGAGTTCGCCCGTGGAAAAATTGCTCAGGCGCCGCACCTTGTCGAGCGGCTCATAACTGGGTCCTGAAGTGATGACGATTCTCATGGGCTAATTCTTAGTCTACGCCATCCAGACGTTTAGGAAAGCCCCATGGTTACGAAATGTGCCCCGCCTGCCTTTGGCGAAGTCCGAAATCCGGTCCCCGTCTTGATTGCAGTCTATTCCGGCTGGACCAATTTCCATTCAAGCTGTCGTAATTTTGGTGGACCGGGCAACAAGTTGCCCAGGCCACCCGAATTGCTATGCGTCAATCCAACTGGAAAATGCTCTGGCCTGAAAATCTGGTGCCCACATTGTTAGTTTTTAATGTGGGCACCAGATGAATTGTAACGAAATCGTAGAACGAAGATTCTTGGAGTCAAGCTCTCGGGCTGGAAGCCGGCAAAAAAAAACAGCCGACGAAGTTAGCTAAAAATCTAAATGCCAAAAAAACCTAGGGTGGAAATATCCAGGGTCAAGCCTCTAAAGAATCATATGCTCCAGCCGCAAAACCTCGCCCAGCGACCAAGCCTGGAACGGACAACCCCGCGCGGTATGGGGAAGTTCGGCATCGGCAATTTCCGGCACATGATGAAGCCCCGCCAGATCGAGACGCGTGAGTTCCGGCGTTAGAAACAATTCCCGCGCTTTTGCCCGGGCCTCCGGCGTGCCGCCATGCACCCGCACCCACGCCTCGATGAACGATCCCGCCAGCCACGGCCAGACCGTCCCTTGATGATACTCGCCGTCACGTTCCGCGGGAGAGCCGCCATAGTGGGGAGCGTAATCCTTTTCGCCCGGCGCCAGCGAACGCGGGCCTATCGGCGTCCAAAGTTGCTCCTCGGCGACCTGCACCACACGCGCGGCCCGGTCGCCTTCGAGGAGCGCAAGCGGCAAACCACCCACGGCAAAAAGCTGATTCGGCCGGACGCGATCATCGTTCACGCCCGCTTGATGATCGACATCGACGACGTCATAAAGACATCCTCGCGCCTCGTTCCAAAACCGCTGTTGAAAAGACGCGCATCCCTGCTCGAAGAGCGAGCGCCATGTCGGATTACGGCGACTCGTCAGCCCGAGTGCGTTGAGCCAAAGCGCCTGCACTTCCACCGGCTTGCCCAAGCGCGGCGTCACCACCCAATCGCCGACCTTGGCGTCCATCCACGTCAGTTGCATGCCCGGAACACCGCAGGCCAGCAGGCCATCCGCGTCGCAACGAATGCCGAACCGCGTGCCGTGGAGATAGCCTTGGAGAATCGCCTCGACCGTCGTGAAAAGAATTTCCTGGTTGGCTAACAGAGCCGGATCGCCCCGCGCGGCCTCGAGAAATTCGTGAACGACCACCACGTACCAAAGCGACGCATCGACCGCATTATACTCCGGCACGTCACCCTGGTCGGGAAAGCGATTCGGCAGCATGCCTTCGGAAACTGTGCCCGCCCACGCGGTGAGGATGTCCCGTGCTTCCGCCAGCCGGCCGGTCGCGAGGCACAGCCCGCGCATCGCGATGAACGTATCGCGGCCCCAATCGCCGAACCACGGGTAACCCGCGATGATCGTTTGGCCTGCGCCGCGTCGAACCAGATAAGCGTCCGCCGCGCGCAGGCGCGGTGTGGCAAAAGCTGCCCGACGCGGTTGCTCGTCCCGGGCCAATTGCTCGACGAGCGCGACGGGCGAAATCGCCGCGGGCAGGGGACGTCCCAAGCCTCCGGCGGAAAAAATCAGGACGGCAGGTCCGGTGGCCAAATCAAATTCGTAACGCCCCGGTGCGGCCAGGTCTTCGAGCGCATCGAGTCCCCGCGCCAGTTCCTCCTCGTAGAGAAAATTTCCATACCAGCACGGCTCGTGGTGATACACGCCATTGGTGCGCGCTGTCATCTCGGGCACGCCGTCGTAGAAATGCCAGCACTGGCCATCGGGCACATCTTCCGGCATGAAGCGAAACAGGTCATTCGCATGATGCAGGGCGTGAAAATCGCGACCCGAGAAAAAAGGCCGCACCTGCAGGCGGATAGGCTTGGCCTCGCCCTCCCAGCGCCAGCGCAAAACGACTGCGGCGGTTTCGTACGGCACAAAAAGCTCGTGCATGATTGTTCCGCCAGGCAGGGCATAAGTCCATCGTGGCCATGGTTCGAGAGCAAAGCCATGCAGCCGCGTGATGCCGTCGGGATGGTTGACCCCCGGCGAATAGCGCTGCGTGGACAGCGCGTATCGGCTGCCCGCGATTTCGCCCTCCGCGTCGAAGCCATTCACCAGCACCATGCGCCCGGCGGGAGGCGATGTCGCCGCGAGCAGCAGCGCGTGATACCGCCGTGTGCGAATGCCAGAGACCGTGCCGCTGGCAAAACCGCCCAGCCCATTCGCTTCCAGCCATTCCGACTTTTGCAACTGTGGACTAATGGAATCCTCCATGTCTCAGCTAGAGCCTGTTTTCACAATAGGTCAAGGCCCTCTCCGCATTACTTTTCAGACAGCATCAAAAGAGTTATCGAGTTTTCCCGATGAAGCAGTGCATAATCACCCGTCTGTTGCGAAGTCCATTGTGAACCGATCATGCCTGTTGTAATCTTCGATCGAACTTAATGACATCTCGTTGCGTCAAAGAGGTATCCATGTCTGCACCCACCATTCGCGTCGCCCCCTGGGAGGATTTTGTCCTCCGGCTGATCGCGGTCTACAAACTTGCCCACGCCCTATTCTTCACGGCGGTGGGGTTTGGATTGCTGCGACTCCGGCATCACAACGTCGTCGAGGTTCTCAACCATTACATCATCATTCCCTATCATCTTAATCCTGAAGACCGGTTGGTTGACTGGCTGCTCGCGCAGGCGGAGAAGGTAAGTCCGCACATGCTCCTGCTCGCGGGCTGGGCGGCTTTCTTTTATGCCGCGCTTTTTGCCGCCGAGGGCATCGGTTTGTACCTGCGCAAACATTGGGCGGAATATCTCGTCGTCATCGTGACGGCATCGCTCCTGCCTTTGGAAATCTATGAGCTTTGGCTCAAGATCGCCCTGTGGAAATTCGCGGCTGTGGCGGGCAACGTGCTCATCGTCAGTTACCTGATTCATCGCATCCTCCTCGATGCCCGGGCGAAGGCCCAACTGCGCCGCGAAAATCAGGACAAGCGGGAGCTTGCGCCATCCGCTGCCGCCATTCGCTCCAAGCAGGTGGTCAACGAGGTTCCTTAGCCGTAACCGGTGGCGCTTTTTCTGCCGCCCCAGTCTTTCATGAGCCCATACAAACCGGAGCTTCTCTCCCACCCGAAGCGCTCACGCCGTCGTCGAGCCCGGAAGAATTTCCTGACCTGGCTTCTCGCCGGCACGCTCATCGTGGTGATCGCGCTCGTCACGCTCGTCTACGTCTACTACAGCACGCGCGCCGGGCTCATCAATATCGACGTGGTCCAGGAGATGCCGCAGGCCTCGATCCTTTACGACTGCCAGGGCCGCGCCTTCAGCCGCTTCTTCGATGAAAACCGCATCGCGCTGCCGGCCAACGAACCGGTGCCGAAACTCCTCGGCGAAGCGGTCGTGGCCACGGAGGACCGCCGTTTCTACGAGCATGGCGGCATCGATCCCCTCGGCATCATTCGCGCGGCTGTCTCCAACATCATTCATCGCGGCGAGGGCGGTCGTCAGGGCGGGAGCACCATCACGCAGCAACTCGCGCGCAACAGCATCGGCGAGATGCAGCGCACCTATGATCGCAAGTTTCTCGAAATCTTCCTCGCGCACCGCATCGAGCTCCGTTACACGAAAGAACAGATCCTCCGCTACTACCTCGACCGGATTTACTTTGGCCAGGGTCTTTACGGCGCACAGACGACCGCCTACGCCTTCTTCGGTGTGCCCGCGAGCAAGCTCAATCTCGCCCAGTGCGCGCTCTTGGCGGGCATGATTTCGAGTCCCAACGCTTCCTCTCCATGGAAAGACATCGACATGGCCCGGGCGGCTCGCGACCGCGCGCTGGCCCGCATGGTCAAAGCCAATTACATCACCCAGGCCGATGCCGACAAAGCCCAAAAAGCGCCGCTCGCCCTGCGGCCCCGGCCCGATTTCGGCGGCGGATTCGCCACCAGCGAAGTGCGTCATCAGCTCGAGGGCATTCTCGATTCCACCACGCTTCAGCAGGGCGGGCTCAAAATCTTCACGACCGTTGACTCCCATCTGCAAGGCATCGCCGAGAACGCGCTGTTGGCCCGCATCCTGGAGATCGAGAAGCAGAAGGGCGAATCGCATCCCTATGGCGATCCCAACACCGGCTTGCCGGACGAGGACGTGCTGGAGGGCGCCTTCTTTGCCATGGACCCGTCCAACGGCGCAATCCGGGCCATCGTAGGTTCGCGCGATTTCACCCTGAGCCAGTACAACCGCGCGATGCAGGCGCGGAGGCAGATCGGCTCGACCATCAAGCCGTTGATCTATGCAACGGCTTTCGCGGAAAAAAATTATAGCCCGGCCAGCACCATCGACGCCTCCAAGTTTGATCTGACCAAGGCTCGCAACGGCGTGGTTCCCAGCGGCGATTCTCCCGACCCGATTCGCATCAACGACGCGCTCGTCCGATCCGACGATCCCGCCGCCGTGCGCATGGGGATCATCATCGGGCCCGATTTGCTCAATTCCTACGCGCATCAATGCGGTGTGACCACCGACATTCCGCCCTATCCCTCAAGCTATCTCGGCGCGTGCGATATCAGCCTCAACGAGCTGACCGGCATCTACGCCGTCTTCGCCGACCAGGGCATCTGGGTGCGCCAGCACATCGTCGTGCAGGTGAAGGACGAGAAGGACAACGTCATCTACCAGTACCAGCCGGAAGGTCACCGCGTCTTCAGTCCCCAGGTCGCGCGGCAGGTCACCGGCATGATGCAGAACGTGCTCGATTTTGGCACCGGCGCGCCTGTCCGGCAGGACTACGGCTTCACCGCTCCCGCCGCGGGCAAGACCGGCACGACCAACGATTACAAGGATGCCTTGTTTGAAGGCTTCACGTCGCACCTCGTCGCGGGCGTCTGGATCGGATACGACACGCCGCGCGAAATCATGCCGGGCGGTTACGCCGCGACCGTCGCCCTGCCGGTCTGGGCCAATGTGATGAAGCAGGTCAAGGACAGCTACACCATGGCGGACTTCCCCATTCCCGACGGCTTGCAGGAGATGAACGTCGGCGGTGGATTTTTCGGCCATGGGGAGCGCTATTATCTCACGGCGCAGCAGCGCGCGCAGTTCGACCAGGAGCCGAATTCACCCACCGCCGGTCAAGATGAAGATCATCCTCCCGCCGGGAGAAGCATCATCGACAGCTTCCTCAATCTCTTTCGATAAGGTTGCCGCCGTCGTGAGACGGCGGAGAATTAGGAAGCACCTTATCCCTCCATCCGTGCTCTCACGAGCACGGCTACATTTACGAGATCACCGTAGCCGGTGATATTTTGTGCGGCTGGATCACCATGTCCATCGACTGCCTGGCGGTTGCGATCTGCTGGGCCATTTGTTGCGCCTGTTGCACCGGCCGGGCCTGATCGGCCGGCGTTTGCGGTTGTGCTGAAAATGGATTTTGCCGGGTACTGTTCAATGCGGGCACAGGCGGCGTGGGTGGAACCGGGCGATCCACCTGCACAACGGTCACGTCGACCTGGATGCTTTGGAACGCGCTCGCCGGACCCTGATACGAGCCCGCAATGGGCGCGGCATTTTCGGGATTGCGCGACACCGCAACCGTCACGTGCTGCGCGCCAGTCATGATGCCCGAGGTCGGATCAAAGCCCTTCCAGCCCGCGCCCGGCAGATAGACCTCCATCCACGCGTGGGTCGAGGCACCGCCGGCTTCAGTTGTCTCGGATTGCATATAGCCGCTGGCAAAACGAGCCGCCAGGCCCCAGCAGCGGCACGCCTCCAGCAGTAACGTGGCGAAATCGCGGCACGACCCGCTGTTTTTCTTCAATGTGTCCGCCGGAGTTTGCACGCCCTCGTCATCCCGCCGCTGATATTGAAACGTCTTGTTGATGAAAACATTCAAGTTTTGCAGCAGGGCGATGGTTTCGATCTTGTCGCCCGGCTTCCAGAACTTGGTCAGCCATTCGCGTAAATCGGCATTGTCCTTCGGATAAAGAATAGCCATGAATGGCGTCAGCTCGGGTAGGCTTTCGGAATCGTAAACGAAGGGATAATTTACCGCGTTATCTTCCAGGATGAAATCGAGCGGATTGACGTCGTACTGGTTCAGGACAAGTTCGCTATAGAAACTCAACTGCGACGCCATCTGGGTGAAATCGACTTTCGCCAGGCTGTTCCCGTTCACGTCGCGCATCCAGCGGATCGTATGCGCGGGCGTAATTTCCAGGATCGAGCTCTCGATATGAACGTCGTGGCCTTCGCGCGGGCGAATCATGATCTTATGCTGACCGAACTTCACCGGCTGGCTGTAGTTGTAGGTCGTGCGATGTCGGATGCGGATCTTCATGATGGTTCTTTGTTATCGAGAAGCTCGCGCTTCCCTGGTTACGACTTGGAAGGGGTTCCCTTTGAGCTCGAAATGACTTTTTATGTTGGCGGATGATACGCGCTGCTTGCCACAACTACCTAATCATCCTTTCGCACGTGGAGGGCCATAATTTTGTGTTCGCGCTACAATCCTCTGGCCATCAGGAGCATAAATCTTTTCGCAACTTTCCTTATTTTCCGCATCGCAGGCCAAGGCGTTGCAAGGCGCACGATTAGACAAGGTGTGCTCGCATTACACCGAAAGAACAAGACGCAGCGCTTCGGGGTGGATATTTAGACGGGAGGATGGTGGCTGGTTAGGTAGGAAAAGACGGTCAGGACGACAAATACCCCAAATAGAATCCTGGCAATCTCCACTAAGAGCCCGGCCACACCGATCATCCCCAACAGCCCCGCGATGAGCGCGATAACGGCGAAGGTAAGGGTGTATCCCAACATAAAAGCTCCTTTCCACAACATACCACTCCTTGGGTCGTCGCGCAGGATTATCTATGCGGATAAAGAGCCTCTCGATAACTTAGCGTGGAATACCCTTGAAACATGGACTTAGGTCAACTATGAAAGGGATGTGTGGGAACATATTTCACGTAAGTCAGTAATCTTGCTTGGCATCCACGCGTTTTTAACCGGCTCCATCCTCATGGCGGCCACAGTTGCGACATGGGCGGACGATCAGTCCGATGCCACAACTCCGTTGCAGGCGACCACGCCGCCAGCCCCGACCGAGGCGATTCCCGTTGACACAGCTTCGAGCACCTACAAGCTGCAGCCTTACGATCTCATCGATGTTGAAGTTTATGGCGAGGCCGATTTGCACAAGCCCGCCCGCCTGGGCTCGGATGGGACTGTTTTGCTTCCCTTGATCGGCAGCGTCCAGGTGGGCGGCCTCACCGTGGCCGATGCGACTGACCTGATCGCCAGGCGCTACGGGAATGGATTCGTAAAAAATCCGAGCGTCCTCATCACCGTGCTCCAATATCGCAAGAGCACGTTTTCCATTCTGGGGCAGGTCGAGCGGCCCGGCATTTATGAAATTCCGGAGGGCGCCCACGTCACCATCCTTGATGCCCTTTCCCAGGCCGGAGGCTACTCACCGAATGCGGCCCAAAATTCCGTCACCGTGAAGCGCACCGTCGACGGTCGGGACACGACCATGAAAATCCGCGCGGGCGACATGGCCCAAAATACGGATGCCGTGCCGTTTGAAGTGCTGCCCGGCGATTCCATTCTCGTCCCCTCTTCGCAGTATCAAAATAGTAATTTCTCCATCCTCGGCCAGGTCGCGAAGCCGGGACTGTACGCCATTCCGGAGGGCGCCCACGTCAGCATCATCGAGGCCGTCTCGCTGGCCGGCGGCTACACGACCTCGGCGGGACAGAATTCCATCACCGTCAAGCGCAAGGTCGATGGCAAACTTCAAATCCTCACCGTCAAGGCCAACGACATGGCCAACGACCCCAGCACCGTGCCGTTTGAAGTCCTGCCCGGCGACAGCATCCTTGTTCCCTACCGTAATAGCTCCTTCTCCATCCTCGGCCAGGTCGACAAACCCGGCATCTACGAAATTCCGGAGGGCGCTCACCTCAATATCATCGACGCCGTCCTGATGGCCGGGGGTTTTACCCGCCTGGCCGCGCAGAATTCGGTCAGCGTCAAGCGCACGGTGAACGGAAAACTCATGACCTTCAAGGTCAAGGCCGCCGACATGGCCGATGAGCCCGATGTCGTCCCCTTCGAGGTCCTTCCCGGCGACATCATCAAGGTCAACGAAAGCTGGTACTAGCGTTTAGTCTTTGGTGGCCCGGCAACGACAGGCGAGCTTGTGTTGTCCGGGTGCGTGAGCGCGGCATCGCGAGCGCACAGGAGGTCACCGGATGTTCGCGAATTAATCGGAGCCCTGCGCATGCATTGACGCCCCTGCCTTCCCCCTTTATTTTGACTTCATGCAATCCTGGGACCAGGAGGAAATCAAGGCTCTGGCCCACGCCATTTGGGTGCAACAGGGTTGTCCCGAAGGCCGCGCCCTCGAGCATTGGCAGGAAGCCGAGGAACTTTTCCGCGAGAAATGGCTCGCCGATAAACCTGGCTTCGAGCACCGTGTCCGCGACCTCCGCGCACGGGGAGCCGGCGCGTAGGGGCTCTGAAAATACAGTGACTCTTTGTGAAAAAGCTACGCACCGCGATTATCGTAGCATGTGGCGCTCTTGCTCTGTTGTTTTTGAGCCCTGTCTTGTTTAGAAAATACAGGGTGCCTCTTGTATCGCACGGCAGTGTGGTTGCAGTTGCTACGCGACCGTTAGTTCTGCCGTGGAATGATAATGAATTCAGCGTCTACGTTGGAAAATCAAAGGTTTTTAGTCTGTGGGGAGATATATGGGACGTTCCCTTGTTTATTTATCCATTTACCGACGACAAACGGTTTTTGTGTATTTATGACGACGACACGGCGATCCTGGTTTTTATTGTCGACCTAAACGCTTCGGCTACGAATGCAGGTGCATTGTCCACATGGCCCCCTAACGATTATCTCAGAAGTTACATCGCTAGACGGATGACTAAAATTGTAATAGAGACGAGTGGCATTGTCCGTTTGCCGACCTACCCGGAATTGCAAGAAACCTCGCACTACCTGACATCCTTGACCAATGGTGAACTCGAGGACAGATCTTTTCCGTTCTTGGACTTAGGCTTCTATAGAACCTATGACACCAAGAATGGTTTGCTTTCCGAGTTGGACCCGAATCGTCAAAGCGCATGGCCTTAGACGGTGAAGCTTTTTTCAGCTAGGCTTTTAGCAACTCCCACGTCTATCGCGGGTTATACCATGATGCGCGCGCCTCTGTTTCTCATCTTATTTCTTATCGCGAGCGGTCCATCCACTTACGGCGCAAGTGAAAACGACTGGTTTGTCCCTCTGGGCAAACCCCCGGACGCCCCGCCCAAGCGTATCTCCGGCGGCGAATCCTTTCCGCCGTTGCCCATGCCCGCCACGCCCCAGCGCCGGACGGAACGCAAGCGCCAACCCACCCCGCCCTCACTTTTTGGCAAGGTCGTCTGGGGCGAGCAAGGCTCCTTCACCTACGATGGCGGCAAGACGACCCAGATCGCCGACTGGAATCTCTGCCCCGCCGATCTGCAGCATCTTTTCGATAAGGTCCATGGCCGCCTCGGCCTGCAATATGGCTTCGACGACGTCTCGCTTCCCACCTTCAGCGGCGATCCCGACAGAATGGCCGTCCTCTTTTTCAGCGGCACGCGAACGCTCAAGCTCGACGACCAAAGCCTCGCCCAGCTTCGCGCCTATGTGCTGCGGGGCGGCATGCTCTGCTTCGATTCCATTGCCGGTTCGCCCTACTTCTACGATTCGGCGCGCGCCTTGATGCAGCACGCCTTCCCTGAACTCGCCTGGCGCGTGGTTCCCCCCGACCATCCCCTTTATCACATGGTCACCGACGTCAACACCGTCCACTACTCCCCGAACGTCAACTCCGACAAGCCGCAACTCGAAGCGCTTTATGTCGGCTCCCGCATCGGCGTGCTCCTCTCGAAATATGGCCTCGGCTGCGGCTGGGACGACCACCCCGTTCCGCTCATCAAGGACGCCGCCTACTACGACACCCCCTCCGCGGACAGCATCGGCCTGAACCTCGTCGCTTATGTCATCGGTTACAACCGCGTGGGCATGGAGGAATCGAAGCCCGAGCTCTTCGCCGCCGTCGACGAAAAGACGCCGACCGACGAATTCGTCTTCGCGCAAATCGAGCACGAAGGCGCATTCAACGTCCATCCCAACAGCGCCACGGCCTTGCTCTCGAAACTTCGCGTGGCGACATCCTTGCGCGTGAATCTCAAGCGCGTCGTCGTCGATCCCTCCAAGGACGATCTCTCCAATCTCTCCTTCCTTTATCTCACCGGCCTCGACGACTTCCATCTCAGCGACAACGCCGTTTCCGCCCTGCGCGGCTTTCTGCAGCGTAACGGCACTCTCTTCATCAACAACGGCCTCGGCCTATCCACCTTCGACCAGGCCGTGCGGCGCGAGATGGCCCGCGTCCTTCCCGGTTCGCAGCTTGAGCCCATCCCTCTCTCGCATTCCATCTTCAGCGACGTGGTTTCCGTCCAGAACGCCGATTATACTCCCGCCGTGGCCATGCGCTATGGACAAATCAACACGCCGAAGCTCGAGGGCATCACCCTCGGCGGTGATATCCGCGTCATCTACAGCCCGATCGATCTCGAAGCCGGTTGGGAACCAACCGAATATCCCATGGCCATCGCCTACCGCCAGGACACCGCCATTCCCCTCGGCATGAATATTTTGATGTACGCCGCCACGCATTGATAGAAACTCATTGCTCATGACCTGGCGATCGATCTTCACGGTGCCGACAATCAAACCGACGACCACGCGAAGTTTGATCGAGTACTCCTTTCTCTGTGCCTGCGGGGCCACATGGAACGCCTTTGACCTTTATCACGTTCTGCAATGGAGTTATTGGCACGGAATGATGGATCCGGTTGATTCCAAAAATTTTCTAGCTGCCCTACAGATATCTGGTGTTTATGGGCCGCCCGATTTGGTCGGGATACCGGTTTTTGTCATCGTTGTGCGCATCTTATCGCGATTTTTGTTCTGGGGTGGAAGTAGCCTAATCCTGGCGGCTTATAGTTCAAAGATGGACAGGTATACGGACGGATATCGACTCGTGGGATTCCTATGGTTCGCCACCCTCGGCCTGGACGCCATGACGACCAGCTTGGCAACGGGGCAGTACCACCTTTATTTCGTCAATTCATTTCCCACGGTCGGGGAAACGCTTGTGACCTTGGTCCTGCTTTCGGTTATAGTATTTTTTCTCTTTCCGAAGCACCGAGCCAGGCAGTGACCCATTTTGCTTTGTTGAAACCCTTCTAACGGCAAGACATGAAATCATGAAAACAGGAACTAAGAGAAGTTTGATTCTCCCCCCTGCCTTTTTCATGTATTTCATGCCTTCATGTTTTCCTGTTAAAAATGCCTGATTTCACCGGAGGCTGACTCTTTCCCATGTCCGAACTTCTCATCATCCGCGTGCCGCATCAACAGGAGCAGGCTGTTACCCTCAATGGCGAGCCCGTCGTCATCGGCTCCAACCCGTCGAGCCATATCGTCGTGAACGATCCCGCCGTCCTGCCGCATCACGCCTATCTCGCCAAGGATCAGGGCCACTGGCGTGTGACCGTCTATGACGCTGACGTGCCGATTACCTGCGAGAACCAGCCCACCACCGATCTGCGGCTGGAAAACGGCACCCGCTTCTTCATCGGCCACATCCAGTTCGAGTTTGCCAGTGACGTTGGCGCCAACCCAACGCACAGCACCCGCGATAGCGGCACCCTCCCGACGGAACGCCGCGCCGGTCCGAGCCAGAGCCAGGGCATCGTGCCGGAACGCCGCACCAGCCACGCCGGCAGAGGGGAAAACCCGATCCTCGACGATCCCGAAGTGGCCGTCGCCCAACTGCACAAGGCGATGCAGCGCATCCGTTCCGAGATGGCGCGCGTCGTCATCGGCCAGGCCGACGTGGTCAACCAAATCCTCGTCGCGCTTTTTGGCCGCGGCCATTGCCTGCTCGTCGGCACGCCCGGCCTCGCCAAGACCCTCATGGCCCGCACGCTGGCCGACTCGCTCGAGCTCCAATGCAAGCGCGTCCAATTCACGCCCGATCTCATGCCTGCCGACATCACTGGCACGCAGGTTCTCGAACAGGACCCCGTCACCGCCGCGCGCAACTTCCGCTTTAAACACGGCCCGATCTTCACCAACCTCCTCCTCGCGGACGAAATCAACCGCACGCCGCCAAAAACCCAGGCCGCCCTCCTCGAAGCCATGCAGGAGCGCCGCGTCACCATCTCCGGCCAGACCTACGATCTGCCGTCGCCTTTCTTCGTCATCGCCACGCAAAATCCGATCGAGCAGGAGGGCACCTATCCACTGCCCGAGGCGCAGCTCGATCGCTTCATGTTCAGCGTCAAGGTCGGCTACCCGAACGCCGAGGAGGAGGAGCGCATCATCATGGAAACGACCCAGGACGCCTCGCAGCAAGTCGACCGCGTGCTGGCTTCCGAGGCGCTGCTCAATTTCCAGCATCTCGTCCGCAAGACACCGGTGAGCAAACACGTCGGCGCCTACGCCACGCGCCTCGTTCGCGCCACCCGGCCCGAAGCTCCCGATGCGCCCGACTTCATCAAGAATTGGGTCCGCTGGGGTGCGGGTCCGCGCGCCGGGCAATACCTCATCCTCGCCGCCAAATCCAACGCACTGCTCCAAGGCCGCCTCAACGTCTCCTGCGACGATATCCGCTCTTATGCGCTCCCTGTCCTGCGCCATCGCGTCCTCTGCAATTTCGCCGCCGCCAGCGAGGGCGTCGATTCTGACGAAATTGTCCGGCGCCTCCTCGCCGCCGTCCCCGAGCCCGATTACGCCAAGGGAGCGTAATGTCCTGCATGAGCACGCTTCTCGTTCCCAAGTTTCACTTGGGAACGCCCCTTGTTGCTCGCGAAATTTTATTTCGCGCTGATGGGACCTCTCATTCTTGCGACGGGATCGGCGATGAAATTGCCTTAGCAAGTGCGTTCCCAAGTGAAACTTGGGAACGAGGGAACGTGCAGGAGTAAACCATGTCCTCCGCGCGCGCATCGAAATACCTCCCGCCCCGCGTGGCGGACCAGATTCGCGGCCTCGGCATCGCGGCACGTCGACCGATGCAGGGCGGCATTCAAGGTCTCCACCGCTCACCTGACTTTGGCGCGTCGGTCGAGTTCGCCGAATACCGTGACTACGTCGAAGGCGATGCGCCCAACCTGATCGACTGGCAGGTCTTCGCCAAATCGGATCGCTACATGATTCGCCGCTTTCAGGATGAGACCAGTCTGCGCGCCACCGTTCTCGTCGACGCCTCGGCCAGCCTCCATTTCCGCCAGGCCGGACCCGTCACGAAATTCGAGTACGCCTGCTCGCTCGCGGCCGGCCTGATGTACCTCCTCGTCTGCCAGGGCGACGCCGCCGCGCTCTCCTTTTTCACCGACCGCGTCACGCAACGCTTCGCGCCCGTCGCCAGCACCGAGACGCTCAGCCCCATCCTGCTCGAAATGGAAAAGATCGAGGCGCGCGGCCCGGGCAACATTGAAAAATCGTTGCATGAAGCCGCCGAAGCGTTGAAGCAGCGCAGCCTCGTCATCGTCATCTCCGACCTGCTCCAGCCTCCCGCCGAGTTCGCGCGCGGCATCCAGCATCTCCAGCACAATCGCCACGACGTCACCGTCTTTCACGTCCTCGACGCCGCCGAGATCGCGCTCCCCATGCACGGCCTTGTCGAACTGCGCGACCTTGAAACCAGCGAGAAACTCCTCATCGAAGCCGACGAAATTCGTCCCCGCTACGCCCAGGCTGTCCAGGGCTATCTTGCGGAGGTCAGCCGCTTTTGCACCGCCTGCGGCGCAAATTATTTCACCATCGACACACGCACGCCCATGCTCGAGGCCCTCGCCAAGCGCGCCAATCTTTTTTGAGCCGAGTTATGTGTTATCCAAAAGTTGTTCTTTTTAAAATCCGTCATCCTGAGCGAAGCGAATGCGAAGCATTCGCGCAGTCGAAGGACCTCGTCACTTTTACCCGAGAGGATGAAGGGCGGACAAAGCTCCGTGGCTCATGGCCCCTTCGCCGCCTTCCGCTCAGTTCGGGTGGCCCGGACTACTTTGTTGTCCGGGCGCGCGTAGCGCGCAGGAAGCGAATCTTGTTCCTTGTTCCCAAACTCCATTTGGGAACGCAATTGTCCGCGCAATTCCATTGCCTCAGAAAAAGCCGCGCCGAGGGGATCGGCAATAGAGTTGCCTCAGCAAGTGTGTTCCCAAATAGAGTTTGGGAACAAGGGAAAGCGAGGATTGCCTAGTTATGCCCTTTCTCCTCTCTCATCCCTCGGTCGCCTGGCTCTTGCCCGCCGTCGCGCTCCCGATTCTTTTCCATCTCTTTTTCCGCCTCCGCCGCCAGGTCCGCGAATTTCCCTCGCTCATGTTTTTCCTGCGCATCGACCCGCGCCTCAGCGCCAAGCGCAAAATCCACGAGTGGCTCATCCTTCTTCTCCGCTGCCTCTTCATCGCCCTGCTGATCTTTGCCCTGATGCGTCCTCTTATCGGCCTGAGGAGCTCTGGCGAAAATGTCGCGCGCCTCATCCTCATCGACAACTCCGGCTCCATGGCCGCACCGACCGCCGCAGGCATCTCGAAATTGACCCTCGCGGAGCGCGCCACGGAAAAACTCATCGCCTCCTCGCGTCCCGGCGATTCCGTCGCCGTGCAGTTGATGATCCCCGATCCCACCGTCACCCTCCCGCACGGTTTTGACGCTCCGCCCGCCATCCTGCGCGACGCCCTCGGCAAGCTGACCGCCAGCGACGGCGCAGCCTCCGTGCCCAAGGCCATCCGCGCGGCGCTGACGACCCTCGACTCCGCCAAGGCCTCTCAACGCGAGCTTCACATCCTCACCGATCTTCAGCAGAAAAACTGGTCCCGCGGCGAGCTCGACGCGCAGCCGACCCACTACCGCATCATCGTCCATCGCATTGATTCCGCAGCGCTGACCACCGGTTCCGTCTCCGTCGAGCCTCTGGAACTCCCCGCCCGCGCCATTCCGGCGGGACGCGTCACTCCGATTCGCATCGTGCTGCAAAACCACGGCCCCGTCGCGGCTCATGTGCGGCTGAACAGCGCCGATGACTCGGGCAAGAACATCACGCGCGAGGTCGAAATCGCGCCCAATGCCTCGACTCCCGAAGTTCTCACCTTCTCTTTCGCCACGCCCGGTTTTCATTGGGCGCAGGTCTGGGTCGAGGGCGATGCCGCGCCCACGGCCTGCCGCGACGAACTCGGCTTCTGGACGACCGAGGTCCGGAAAGTCCTGTTTGTCGGCGGCAAAGACGATTTCGCCGCGCTGCCCTACGCCGTTTCGCCCGGCGGCAATCCCGATCTTTCCGGCATCGACACCGTCTTCATCGGCGCGCCGCAGCTTGCGGATAGCCTCGCTTCGAAACCGCTCGCCGTCGCTCTCACCTGGGAGAATGGGCCGCAGGACGGCGCGACCTCTCAAGCGCTGCAGGATTACGTCCGCCAGGGCGGGATCGTGTTCCTCGTCCCGACTCCCGACGCCGGGGTTTCGATTCCCCGTCCGGCCGCCGCGTGGCTTGACGCCGGCATCGGCGCGTTGCACACGGCCAGCGACGCCGAGCCCGTCATCCTCTTCCAGGACGGCGACGCGCTCTGGCGCGATCTCCGCGATTCCGACGGGCGTCCCAAGCTCGGCCTGCTCCGCGCGTTCCAGTATTGTCCCATCAAAGTCGGCGCGGAATGGCAAACGCTCATCTCCTCGGCCAAGGGTGCGCCTCTGCTCGCGCGGCGCGACCTCGACCATGGCCACATTTTCGTCAGCGGACTCGCCTTCACGCCGAAGTGGTCCTCGCTCCCGCTCAAGGGCGGCTTCGTTGTCCTCGTGCAAAACGCCGTCTTCGGCGATCAATCCGAACACATTCCCGTCCAGGGCATTCATGCGGGCGGCACGTTCCGCTTTGATTTTTCTGACGCTCAGGCCTCGATCAAATCGCTCGCAGGCAGTGCGCTCGACTGGCATGGACTGGCGCGCGATTTCGAGGGCCTGCCCCGCGCCGGTGTCTACGAAATCGATCAGCGCGACCACGTCGGTTGGGTGGCGACCTCGGGCAATCCCGACGAGGCCGATCCCCAGTTCCTCCCGCGCGGTCAGGTGCCGCTCCTGCGCAACCTCCCGCACGAAGTTGTCTCGCTCGCCGACGAAAACGACATCACGCAAACGGAGCTTTCGCAAAACTCGGGCGCCTCGCTTTATCGCTGGCTCCTGCTTGCCGCGCTGGTTCTCCTCCTCGCCGAAACCTGGCTCGCCAATGAGCGCAGTTCCGACCTCGGCAAAAAACTCTTCAGCTCGCTGGTCTCCACCAAGACTTCGAAAACCGGAGCTCACCTAAGGCCGGTGGAAATCGCCCACCGATGAAAACTCCAAGTTCCGTCATCCTGAGCGAAGCGAATGAGCAGCATTCGCGCAGTCGAAGGACCTCGCGGCTTTTCCCGGAGATGATGCATGGCGGATTCTCGCTCCCTTATTCATGGCCGCCTCGCCGCCATTTCCCATCCCGTAGGTCTCATAAGTCCTCTACGTCCTATTCCCTACCGGCCCTGACATGAAATCGCTCGATTGGAATCCCGCCTTCGGTCCCGTCGTCACGGCGCTGATCGTGCTCGGCTCCGGC
>Ga0116229_10000332_pt1 | contig 58849 bp, 63 predicted proteins | sample S1TSphgellanicum_3_FD_87313 | JGI IMG/M metagenome (GOLD analysis project Ga0116229, IMG submission 87313) | Host-associated microbial communities from peat moss isolated from Minnesota, USA - S1T2_Fc - Sphagnum magellanicum MG | ecosystem: Host-associated > Plants > Peat moss > Unclassified...
AAAAAATATATTTTTTTTTTTTTTTTTTTTGGGTTATGATTATAATACCTACCTCTCTGATTGATTAGCCAAAAAAAAAAGAGACAATAGGAGGTAGACACGATGAGATCCTGACCAATGAGAAGCTAAGGAAATGCCTTATCTTATCCGATTATTATCCACTCATCCTCGCCTTAGCCCCTTTGCTTCTTCTCCGCCTCCTCGTTGTCCCTCACGCGCGCTCTCTGTGTCTCTGTCTCTGTTTTTTCCATCGCTTATTTCTTCTTCCTCGTGTGTTGCATTTCTTGTGCATTTGCAATACTCATTGACTTGATTTCCTCCCCTTTGTTCTCAACTGTCGCAGATTTTGTTAACAGCTTCCGGGGAAATATATAATGGCTTCCATTATGTTGCCAGCGTCTTCTTGCATCGCTGCGTCTGTGGCGTCTTCAGTGGTAGGAGCTCGTGTCACAACACGCTCTACGGGAACAAGCACCACCAGTATGATGAAGGTACGAAGTGTTTTTTTTTTTTTTTGGTGATTATACTATCAATCTCCTAATTATACTACTCCGCAGTTGTAGCAAATTTTGGTTTTATTGCTGTTATTATTGTTGTTGTTTTGGATTTTTTTCTTTGTGGAATCGGAATGCGCTTTAGCAGTAATGAACAAGTTGTTCAGCGTTCAGAGCAGTGAAATTATAGTGTATCGCTTCCTGCTGCTTTAGATTCCTGTTTGCTTGAACATGGCTGAAACTTTCACAATTGGAAGTGTCTTCTTCTTCGCCGATGTCTTGATGTGTTTGGAATTGTGTCCTTTTTGTTGCTGCTGCGCTGGATTTTTCTCTCATGTGTATAGAAGATGCTGCTTTTGTCGGCTTCTTTCGCAGGTTGCGCCGGTTGTACGGTGTCAAGCTGTGGCTAAGGGAGATGATAATGCAGTGGTCGATAGGCGTGCGGTCATGGTCGCTGCGGCAGCTTCCGTTTTAGCCATAGCAGCGCCTGTGTTCGCTGCCGAGGAAGCGAAACCGAAGAAATCATCCAAATATGGCGAATACGGCAACATTTGCGCGGCTCTTCCCACCGGTTCTAAATGCCATCAACCTTAAAGAGCGTTGACTGTGCAGGGTGTTAACAGAAGCTGGGAAGCAGCAGCAGCAGCAGCAGCGAGATTAGAATCTGTACTTACTTACACAGGTATGGAGGCATTGTAAAATCATCTTAATGTGAAGAAGAAGAAGAAGAAAAAGATCCTATTTGCCCCATCCCATCATCATCATCATCTTGTGAGATTTGGCCACCTTGATGACTCAAGACTGCTTCTTCTTCTTCTTCTTTGACCTATTTTTTTTTTCCCTGATCAACCTCTTGCAGTATGTGGTCAGTCCTTTGTGAAGGCAATTCTGTGGAGTTTGTGACAAGTTCAATTTGATTTGTAACTTCTGGGGAAAGTCGTTGTTGTTATTGTGCAATGTTTCTGCTGCAAGCTTTTCTTGAAATGGAGACTTTCCTGCCAACAAACAAGGAACCTGGCAGATGTCTTTGAACCTTGACTGTCCAGGTTGCAGTTTGATGGCTGCTGCTGAGGGGAACAGGGTAAACTCAATGCTACTTTTCAGTCTTTTCTATACCTGTATCTTCAGTATATTGCTTTCTTGAAGAGGTGAAGTAGCCTTGGAAGTTTTTGTATCTGGACAAGCAGCAGCTTCTACAGAAAACAGTTTTCTAGATTCACGTTGCATACATACATCTATTGGGTCTCTTGACATTTGCAAGAATGGTCTAACAAAGGTCAGGACCACAAGGATTTGGCCTTGCAGCAGGCGACTGCTTAGCTTTGCTGGTAACTCAGCACTGCTAATCCATCTCCATCAATCCTTGCATCTTCACCAACCTCATGAGCATTTGGAGCCTGTGTGTAGGTACTAAGCAATGGGTCAAGCCACTATCCATCATGTTGGGTAAGTTGCCTGGTGAGTCTGTTAGGATGAGCTAGGCAGGCATTGCACCCACCATAATTGGCAACTTGGGTGAGGCCATTCCATGGCATTAATGATCTTTGGTGGCAGATTCAACAAGTTTTATAAAAAGAATAATGTTTAACAGACATTTGGGTTACCACCATTAGGAAGATAATTTTATATAACAAGGTCAAGAAAATGACGAAAATCTGCCACTCTTGTGGATCTTCTGATTTGTGGGCTTGTCTTTGACCCTATCTGTCACATAGTCAGTTCAGGGAACAATTTCTTCACACTTGTTTGGAATGCCTTGGCTTTGAAGGTACTATTGGTATAACACGGTTGGTGAACTTGGCCCCAAAAGCTCCAATGAAACTAGATAAGTTTGCCAACAACAATGGTGATAATGAGTGAGAGAATTTGAATATTTTGTGAAAATTTGGAACTTATCAGTTTGTGTGGGATGTAAAAAATCCATGTTCTTCAAACAGAGTTTTAAAAGATGACTTTGTCTCATTTCATCATCCTTCTCAGCGTGTGTGCGATAGCCTATATGTCTCTTATTGAAATTGAATAAACAATCCACAAATGATTGTGAAAAAGGGGGAAATAATGGAAAGGAAAAGAGATTACTTTGATGATGAAACCATAGCATGCATTTTGGATTTTATGCAATGCCATGCACAGCCAATTAATGTGATAAAAGAACAATTTTGGTATAAAATCATGTGACTTTTGATGAGTAAGAATTTTTTTGATGAGAATGAATTTCTTTTCCTACGAAGGAAAAACATTGAGGATGACATGAAACTATTTTTCACACTAGTTTTCTATAAGTAGTTGCAAATGACACTTTTAGTTGAAATTGATGTTCATATGTTAAACTTCTATTGCTGAACATGAGGCAATGAAACTTATTTTGAGTGTTTCACACATAATAATTCCAAATCAATAGCAAAAAAACACATTCATTACCTCCATGTATGTGACTTTGCATTACCAAAACAAATTAAGGACACTTGTATGCATGCATAATGATCTATGTGACTTTTCACATTAGGAACATTATTAAGGTGTGGGTAACACCCTTAGAGCATCAAAACTCTAAACAACCCCTTTATGCTAAAATAGAATAGTGTGTAATGGTCATTGTCCCCACCCACAAACGTCATAAAAGTCCCTTTAAACACTCAAAGACCAATTAACACTCAAAGACCATTTATGTCTTTACATCTGGATGAGAAATAGTCACTGTCCAAATCCATAGTAGAAAGAACCCTTTAAAGGGAGTTAAAATGACCACTGCAAAATGGACCATTAGTACTGAAGAGCAGCAGGATTTGCGCTCATGCTGCAAGATTTAATGAAAAGGGGTGTTTGCCAGTGTGGGGTGGAGATGCTCTTAGATGGGGGGAAGGGAGAGACACTCCCCAAAGAAGCGTCCCTTGGCACCATCTCGGGCAGGCACTTCTTTTGGGAACACCTCTCGCCTCCTCCTCAGGCGCTACTACCCTACACCAAGAAAAAAAAAGGGTTGCTGGAAAATGGGACATGAACTCAATTGCCACCCCAAGAAGAAAGTTGATGAGTTTTTCATCCATGGGAGGATGGAATCCATTCATCTATGTGGACTATAGCGTGGAGTTGATAGTTGCAAGGAAAGAAGGAGGAGGAGAAGCGTGTGGCTATGGCGTAGTGCCGGCTTGCCCTGTTCCTTTGGCTATGGCGTCCGCTGCTGCCGTTCCTCCTCCTCCTCTTCGCTCCTTCTCCGTCTCCTCCTCCTCCTCCTCCTCCATCTGCTCCCACTCTGGCGCCGTTCCTTTCGTTTCTCTCTACCGCTGATGTTCGTGTCGCTCTGGACGGACCCCGTACTGTAGAAGATTGGATTGATCAGCGAGCAGAAGTATGGGGCAAGCGTTTCGCAAACTTTTCGACAGTATCTTCGGCAACAGGGAGATGCGGGTGAGTGTTTCTCTCTCTCTCTCTTTTCCTGCTTTGTGTTCTTCTCTTCTGGTTTTCCTTTCTGGCTGGCGTGCCGGCTGGCTGCATCCTTTGTAGTGGCCCTCTTCTCGTGTTTCTTTTTTTCGCACTGGCGGCAGTGAGGATGGATTTGCCGTTGTTAGCATCTTCCTAGTTGCCCGCTTTTAGTTTCTGAAAGAAGTTCTGGAGGGTTTTTCGGGAATCGAGACTCTTCAAACACGATTGATTCCGTCGTTTTCTTTAGGCTTGGAATTGCAGCAACGAGCTGCGTGTTGGCTCAAATTTTCAGGGCAAAAATGGAAAGAAATTGTTGTGCACGGATCAGAATTGGAAACCGCAAGAGTTCTTCTTGCATAGTTATGTTATGTCCGCAAAACACCAGATCTGGTACAAGAATTTTTTGTGGCCGTTTGCTTGATGATTAGGGCTTCTCTTGACAGAACTTCTTCTCTGCACACAGACCTAGATCCATCTCCAGGCTCGCTCTCTCTTATATCACGCTCTGAATGAAAAAGCGGCAGACATAAGCCTATACTGGACGTTGCTCTGAAGTCAGATGAAGAAAAAACAGTAGTCCAGTCTACAGAGAAGAAACTCCACTGCAAATTTAGCTATGGTACAAGAATGTTTTTGGCTCTCCCATGACTCATTTGCCATGTGACAGGATGTCAAATTGTTCCTTTGTCAGGAAATTATGAGTGAACGTGTGCAGAGTTTCATCAGTTGCATTGAAAGATAACAGGCAACTATAAGTACATAGTTATCTGCCATAATATTTGTTCTCTGCTTACTTGAGATGCAATCTGTGTTCAACAAAGTGACACATTTAGCTCAAGTCAGAGATGATAATCTCTTGGTTTATATTGTTATGGTGTAAGGCATTATTGTACAAAGTATTGGATGGTGTAATCACCTCTGTATCTGTTGTGATGTAGATACTTGACAATAGCTATGATGCATAATTTTATTTTAGGGTTTGAATTCTATTGAGCTATGGGAGCGAGAACTATAATCAAGTAGTCTTTTGAGCCCTTTTGCATGGTTGTGTTGTCCATTGACTAGTTATATCCATTACCTAAACCCTAGACAGTGTTCACAACATCATCCTCAAGCTTTGATGGGCTTACAGTTCAAATTTTGGGTTCATTCTGCGGCCCATTGTTCATAGGTGGTGATGTTGGGCTTGGATGCTGCGGGTAAAACCACCATTCTTTACAAGCTGCACATTGGCGAAGTTCTCTCAACAGTTCCTACCATCGGTATGAGTTCACTGTATTGTGGAATTTTCTTCAAAACTTTTGCATGCTGCAAGTTTGGAGATATTGAGACATATCCTGAAATGAAATGGCAGAATTGAAGGTTTGAGTGGGCGGACAGAGTTTTTGTTGCTGAGTGGGGGACTTCTGTTCATGTAGAACTGTGTTTTACTCAATTCATGAGGCCCCTTTCAGAATGGGTTTTCACAACCCTCAATTTGGAATGGGTTGTGAAGTCAATTTCATCCATGTATAACAGGACAGTGTTCACAATCCTCTGATAAAGCAATGACAAATTTGGACTGGGATGGCAGGTTTCAATGTTGAAAAGGTACAGTACAAAAATGTGGAGTTTACCGTGTGGGATGTGGGAGGTCAGGAGAAACTCAGACCACTGTGGCGGCATTATTTCAACAACACAGATGGTCTGGTGAGTAGAGAGCATTTGCACAAATGTGGGAAAGTTACTTTGAAGTTTTCTATAGAGCAGCTCAAACAAGGTCATTCCAGATATAGTGTTTCACTGTTGATTGTACTACTCAACTCATCATCGTTGGTGAGCTAATCTGCCATGTCTTGCAGACATGTGTGGCTCATGACAGCACAGAAGGTGGAAGTTTTCATTCTCACTTTTGTAGTTCTGTCTGGCTTGGTGGCAAAGATCTATGTTGTGGACTCATGCGACAGAGAACGGATTGACAAGGCTAGAGATGAGTTCCAGGTAGGCTATACCCGCTCCATACCTTACCAGCATCTTGGCAACCAACAGATCCCCTAAAATCTCAAGGAACATCCTGATCGATTAGCATAGATTGATCTTGTGCCTGATATTTCATTACTAACTTACAACTAATTGTATTACCAGGGATTAACTCATTGGCAACTTCAGCCAGTTGACAGGCACCTTATTATTGTTTGCAGTGAAATGTCAATCCAGGAGAGTGTCCATACTGTGGGAGGGCCTAAAATTCTCATCTAGTAATTGATAGCATCTTTTTGGAAAAATGATTGCAAAATTTTGAGATGATGGGATGCCCACATTATGGGCAATCTTTTCTATTGATTTTATGCAGGTCTAATCATCACTGTATTGTTTGTGCAGGCAATAGTAGGGGATCCTCTCATGAGAAACAGTGCTATCCTTGTCTTTGCAAATAAGCAAGACCAGGTGCTAATAACTGCCTACCCTATCAGTCTCCCTCTTGACAAGCTTTTGGGTTCTGCACTATTTCTCTGCTTTACATGACCTATATGACATTGATGAACCAGGTCAAGAGTGTGAATTTGGAATGTTTATGTCTGTTGAGTCTCTATTCTGATCTAGATTGTCAAACTCTATGAATTTAAATCTGGAGCCTATTTTCTTATCCATGTGTGATGGGCTGGATGTAGAAAGGAGCAATGGGCACAGCAGAGGTTTGTGAATCACTTGGTCTCTCAACCTTGCGCAATCGAAGGTGGCATATACAAGGTACATGTGCCCCAAAAGGTGAAGGCCTGTATGAGGGTCTTGACTGGCTGGCCACTACTCTCAAGCAAATGCAAGCAGCTGGAATCTCCACATCTGTTCGCTCAACTGCAGCATGACATTTTCTTTGTCATCTGTGTCAGTGCTATATACCAGGCTTGCAAGTTTCAATCTCACATCTATAGGTTGCTATGAATGTATAACAGGGTAGAGCACCTTACTGTTCAGATCAGGCTGTTCATTCCGTACACTAATCACAACATTAAACTAGAGTTAGGCTTTTCAGTTCTGACAAAGTTAGTTTTTAGGTTTCGGGTTCTCAAGTCTGGTTGGCAAGTTAGCGTTTAGGTTTTAGGTTCTCAAGTCTGGTTGGCATTTTGGTGCATTGCTCAAAGATGGAGATGCCTATGGGTTGCATGGTTCCAGAACTATTTGTCAAGATCCTAAATCTCTATACAGGAGTGCTGCATCAATTGCTGGGTTCTCTTGGTTTTTGAAAGCTGGATGAGAAAGCTTACACGAAGCGCCCAACATTGTTTGAAGTGTTATTTAGGAACACCCTGTATTCCTGAAACAGCTTGTTGAGAAGCTTGAGCTAGATCAGACTGTTTGATGAGACCTGGCCATGTGTGCATTGGTGAGTGCAACAATCACCAAGACATTTGGTTTTCATGTGGTCTCACCAGAGACCCTACCTGTTTGGTATATATTCTGTAGAGACCCAGTAAGATCCTTATGGGCCAGGTATGACTCTGATGAAAACCAAAAGCTGGTCTGTCCCCTTCAATGTTTTGTCTGAACAAGTTTTTGAATTCTTGACATTAAAATCTTTGAGCTGTCATTTTTCATTTGTAGATCTAGGCAGGCAGTGAAGCACTCTTGATGGTGCTTGTTTATCCTCATTATATCTCACAACCAGTGCATTGATCCACAAACAAACCCTCATCGATACCAAGTTCCCATGCATCAGTGCCTGGTTGAGCAACATTTTGGCTTGTGTTGAAACTTGAGATTAGTTATAGAGTTATATAATGTCTTGAAGCATTTTGGTTTCTTTTATGAGGATTTTTTGAACATTATGTTTTTGCATGGTGAAATATTTGAGTTTCCATAATTCTTCTTTTGCCTTAAGATACTTTTTAATGTAAATGGCAAGGCCACAGTGTGACACATATGAACATAATCACAATCTATCAAAACCATTCAAGCCATGATGAGCACACAATTGGGTGTCTGCAAATGTGTAAAATCTTTACATTAAAATACTCAGAGTTTGTTTGACTATGTGGGTGTACAGCTTTCTATATTGTTTTTTCAAGAGTTGTGCTCATAGTCATCTCAGAGCTCTACTGCTCAAGCTTATATAGGCTATAGGGTTTACCGCTCAAGCATTGGCCAATTGCAAGAGCTGTAAGAACTGTGTGACTCACCATACAATGACATTTGTTGTTTTTTTTCATGAGAACATGTGTTCCCCAGAGTTCCTAGCATGAATAATTACATATTTTCACCACAATTGCAAAACTCTCCAACGGAAAGCGAGTGTCCTTCCCTGCAGCAACAAACAAGGCCTTATGTCAGTGGCTTTCCATTAGGCTGTTGTGATCACAGCACACACTGAAAGACTCTTGTGGTTATCTGAAAACTAGAAGTTTCTGAGCTCTTTTGATCTACCCACATGAGAAGAACTGCACATTTTGCACAAACTAATGTGGCATAAGTATTTGGAATGCCAGCTTGAGTATGAAAAAGCTTGCTTACAACAACACACAAGCAACGAATCAAATGTTACAGATTTCTCCAAGCCATGAATTGCCAAACCCTAGAACAAAATCCTAGAACCCTTGAAACACATGCAGCGGGAGAGAAATTGCATTTGCATCGACTTGGGATGCATGCTCGAGAGGAGGAAATTGCATTTGGGTCTACTTGGGATGCTGTTGAATTGTGAACGGCAGAGCAATTGCCAAAAAATGTTTTTGTGAAACAATCAATGTCTTCATCGTCATCAGTGCAGCAAGAGCAATTGCCAAGTGCGAGATCCAACTTTTTCCTAGACCACCACAAAAGCAGCAGCAGCAGCAGCAATTCCACCACCGCATGGAGAGGAGGAGGGATCAGGTGGACGAGCAGGAGGAGGAGCTTGCTGCTGCTACATGTCTTCTGTGTGCACCCGCTATTCCCCTTTACCCATCATCAACAACAACTTTCGCACTATACCGCACGTGGTCAGAGAGAGAAACTGTGGCGAGAGTTCTTTTTGGATCCTTCACAATGGTGGGATCATAGATCGGAGAAGGTAAGTGAACATCAAACTGTGGCCAGAGTTCACATGTCTGTCACTGAAGCCATAGCTCTTGTTGGTGTCAATCTTGTTGCTCTCTCTTTCTTGGTTGCTATACTGCCCTCATCTAAACTTGGCAGAAATTATTCTTTTCAGGTCCTTAGCAGTACTGGTGAGGGAGTAGTAGTAGTACCGTGGAGAAGGTGGGTAAATGCAATATGCTGATGGAGAAGGGCGGTCAGTGCAGTTTTTATCTGTTGTTCTTATGGCACCATTTATGCCTGGGATGTGGAGAATACATGGCTGATCATCAGCTTGATCTGGATTTCTGGTTGTAGACAGATAAGAGGTTCCCAGATTTCAAGCATAAGATGATGACACAGAAAGCACTCTGGCTTGACCACCGACAAAACCCACCATGGGTGGCAGCAGAGATTGCTGCATTGGCACCAGGCACAGTGCCATTGAACGTTTTTGCATGGAATCAGAAGCTTACAAAATATGTCAAGGATGGGCAACCTGAGAAGGCGATGCAGCTTTTTGAACAAATGCAACCAGAAGGAGTGAGACCTAACAAATTCACTTTTGTTCAGGTGATTAAGGCATGTGCTGGTTTAGGAAGACTTGAAGATGGCCGGCTTGTTCATGAACAGCTCATTCAAAGTGGTTGTGAGTCTAATGTCTTTCTGGAGAATAGCATGGTTGACATGTATGCAAATTGTGGGAGCATTGAGGATGCTTGGAGAGTGTTCAACAAGATGCCAGCTCGGGATGTGGTCTCTTGGACTGTCATGATATTAGGACTTGTGAAATGCGGGCAAGGGCATAAGGCATTGAAACTATTTTGACAAATGCAACAGGAGGGTGTGCAACCAAACTCTGTTACCTTTGTGGGGTTACTGAATGCATGTGCCAGTGTTGTTGTGCTTGAGGATGGCAGGTGTGTTCATCAGCAGATTGTTGAATGTGGATGGGATTCAAATGTCTTTGTGGCAAATAGCTTGGTTGACATGTATGCAAAGTGTGGGAGCATTGAGGATGCTTTGAGTGTGTTCAACAAGATGCCATTTCATGATGTGGTCTCTTGGAATGCCATGATATTTGGATATGTGCAATTTGGGCAAGGGCAGAAGGCATTGGAACTATTTTGACAAATGCAACAGGAAGGTGTATGATCAAATTCTGTTACCTTTGTGGGGGTGCTGAATTCATATGCTAGTGTCGTTGCACTTGAAGAGGGCAGGTGTGTTCATCAGCAGATTGTTGAATGTGGATGGGATTCAGATGTCTTTGTGGGGAGTAGCTTGGTTGACATGTATGCAAAATGTGGGAGCATTGAGGATGCTTCAAGAGTGTTCAAAAAGTTGCCATCTCGAGATGTGGTCACTTGGACTGCCATGATATTGGGACATGTGCAAAGCGGGCAAGGGCAGAACACTGGAACTATTTCAACAAATGCAACAGGAAGGTGTGCGGCCAAACTCTGTTACCATTGTGGGGGTGCTAAATGCATGTGCCAGCATAGTTGCACTTGAAGAGGGCAGGTGTGTTCATCAGCAGACTGTTGAATGTGGATGGGATTCAGATGTCTTTGTGGCAAATAGCTTGGTTGACGTGTATGTAAAATGTGGAAGCCTCAAAGATGCTTCGAGAGTGTTCAACAAGATGGCATCTTGAGATGTGGTCTCTTGGACTGCCATGATATTGGGACATGTGCAAAGTGGGCGAGGGCAGAAGGGACTGGAACTATTTCAACAAATGCAGCAGGAGGGTGTGCAACCAGACTCTTTAACTATTGTGGCAGTACTGAATGCATGTGCCTGTGTGGTTAAATTTGAAGAGGGCAGGTGTGTTCATAAGCAGATCATTGAACATGGATGGGATTCAGATGTCTTTGTGGCCAATAGCTTGATTGACATGTATGCAAAATGTGGGAGCATAGAGGATGCTTGGAGGGTATTCATTGTAGCCATACAGGTTTGGTGGATGAAGGCATGCACTCTTTTGCTTTGATGAGCACTGTCTATGGGATTTCTACAAAATTGGAACATTACACCTGTATGGTTGACCTTCTTGGCCGTGCTGGCCATCTACAGAAGGCAGAGAATATGGTCATAGCAATGCCCTGTAAACCACATATGGCTGCCTGGATGGCTTTGCTTGGTGCTTGCAGAATTCATGGTAACATGGAGATGGCAGAACGTGTTGCCAAAAGAATTATTGAAATGGAGCCTGAAAATGCAGCTGGTTATGTGCTGCTGTCAAATATCTACACTGCTGCTGGCAGTAGGCATCTCTGTGAGAATGTTGAATGGCAGAGAAAGGGAAAAGGTGCAAAGAAACAGCTGGGTCGCACCTGGATTGAAGCGAATAGTGAGGTGCATGCAATTGTAGTAGAGGATCAAGACCACCCCCAGACAATTGAAAGTCATGCAGAACTGTAGGGGTTGTCAGGCCTCATGCATGGTGCAGGGTATGTGCCTTGTTCAAAATTTGTTCTGGATGATGTGGAGGAAGAAGCCGATGTATCTCATTTGTGTCACCATAGCAAGAAACTGGCTATTTCATTTGGGCTCATCAACAAAGATTCTGGTACTCCTCTCTGAATAAGAAAGAATCTGCAGGTTTGTGAAGATTGCCACACTTACACAAAGTTCATCTCAAAAATAGTTGGGAGAGCCATCACAGTGTGGGATCGCAGTCACTTTCATCACTTTGAAGATGGTGTTTGTTCTTGCATGGACGATTGGTGATGCCAGTAGTCTGGCTTGTCAATCACTAAATCAAGTTCATTTTGTTTACAGTAGCATGTCCAGTGGTCTTTTAACACAATCAATATTCAAGAGTGATATCAGATGTGGTACCACTGAAATGGTGGCCATGGAGCCGCCTCCCTGGATTTTTGGTTTCATGCCTCTGCCAACTGTAGCACTTAGGTCTGGTGTGTCTTTCTTCTTATGTATGGACAGAGTTATTTTTTGAAGGTTCCATTTCGACAAATTCCATTTATGCAAAAATTTGGAGGCCATATTACTGTTCTAAATAAAATGTGCATAAATGGTTGTGTGCAGCAATGTGGAGGCCTAGTTCAATTTGTGCAAGATGTATTGTCACCACAAATCCCCATATCATACATATCAGAGAAGAGAAACAAAATCTGTTCAGACCACTTGCAGATATGAATTGCTCAAAATCAATTGCTGAATTTGATCAATTTGTTTGTGAATCAATTTGATTTTCAAGTCTGTCAGAGCTAGACTTGCAAAAAACTTGCTTCAATTCAATTGAGTTTGTGATCAAATTCAAATTTACAGAGCAAAATCATCCATTGTCATCATGAATCCAGGCTCACTTGGTGGAAGAGAAGAGAAGAGGAGAAAAGAAAATCTGTTCTTGACACTTTTGATTGCAGCAATTGTATGATGAAATCATGAGCCTAAGAATCACATGCTAAGTACTTGTGAATTCTAAGAGAATGCTTCGCAGCACATGGAGGATGATTCTCACCCAACACTTCTAAAGACTAAAGAAAAGGCAAGGAATGGGCAAGGAGCACAAGCTTGCAATGATGAGGATGATGTACATTCCAAGTGAATGTGTGTGCAACTCTCTCCACCTTCTTATGCAAGAACTTCGTAAAGCTTGCAAAGGGTGTTCTGGTTCCTGCCTTTAAAGAATATCTTTGGATTTGTAGCAAGCTTTTAGATTTGTGGCTGCAGACAGCTTCTCAGGATTTGGCCATGCTAGCATGTGACATTCTTCTTCATCTGTCTGCATGAGAAGAGCCTGCCTTAATGCATGGCACATGGAACTGTGCATGTTGGACTCTGCTGGCTCTAGGCTGCAGCCGGAAGAGTCTGAAACTGGAGCTTCTTCCACTCACTGAAAACAGTCTGCCAGATCCAACTGCAGTGATGGGTAACACGTACTTTGCCTTGAGCTGCTGCAGCCTCACTGCTTCTTGTCTTCAAGAATGCACAAGTGGTGGCACTTTCTCTAAATTTAGCAGAATCCCCCCTTCCCACTTCTCTCTCTTTTTCTCTCTCTATTAAATTGTGCAGCTCCCTTGCTTTGAGATCATGATTGAGCTTGCAAGTGCAGTAAAATTGGAGTGGCAATAGACTTGAGCTTTGGAAGTTTTTTTTTTTCCTTTTTGGGTGGGTTTATTTGTTCTTCTGTGGGTTTGTTGATGTGAAGAGCTGAGCCTTTGAGATTATTGTGGGCACTTGGGTTGTGCATGTGGGGTTTAAGAGTCATTCGTCCAAGAGTATACAATAGTGCAAGCATCTGGTTATCAGGCTATTGTTGTGGATACTGAACCACTAGTCTTTGCAACAACACTGCAATTATGAAAGGCTCAACAGAAGGGAAGACCATCACTTGCAAAGGTTAGAACTTAGTATATTATGCAGCCATGGTTCTGGATCTTTTATCAAAGCTTGTTGATAACACCATGCATGCATGCCATGACATGTCATGCATGAATGCTCCAAAGTTTTGGTGTCAAAATTTGTCCCTTGCATCTGAGGTGCATTGTCATATCTGTGCACATTCTCAAGGACACCCATGAGTTCTTCTTCAGCACATGGGATGGATTGTACAAATGCTCAGTCATGTCTCACAGCAGCTCTGCTCATCATTCAACAGTGGCTATCAGTGAAGCTTAATTTGTAATGATTTCTTTTGTGAAGTCTGTACCCAGTAGATCAACCTGCAGAAATCTTTTAGAGAAAAAGATCACGGAGTTTATGTCAGCCCGGGTTTTGAATTCAGAGTAATTGTGGCTCTTTGTTGGGTGATCACAGCTGCTGTTGCCTGGGAGCCACACAAACTCTCAATTGAAGATGTGGAAGTGGCCCCACCAAAGGCAAGAAGAGATTCACTTTCCTTGCATTCTTGGTTGACTCATTAGTTTATTCAAGCTTTTTGTTGTATAATATATGTTTCTTTATTCTTGTCTCCTTGCAAATCCGAGGAGTCACTGAAAGCAGACTCAATCAAACCTGGACAAAATTTGAAATCTGATTCACCAATCAAAGATCCATGACCAACATTTGTCTTCAGGGTCAAACCCCAGAAATGAAGAAACTTCTTGCGATGAGAGTTTTAAACAAATTTTTCATCTCGCAAGCATGCATGATCAGCAATAATGTGATGTTGTTGTAAGTGCTAATTGTAATCAATGTGATTTTTCTTTCTGGCAGGCAAATGAAGTTCGGATCAAAATCACACATACTGCTCTCTGTCACACCGATCTGTTGACACTGAGTGGAAAGGTACATGATTTGAGCTAATAATAAATTTGCCTCTTCATCCTGGCTAGAGGGTTTTCATCAATGCCTTGCTATTTGTGTTGCTGGTCATTTTGAACCCAAAATGAAGAAAACAAAGTCTGCAGGCAAGTGACATAACAAGCAAATGATGGAAGATTACACTCATGTATGCATCTGATATGGTATTGGCTTGTTGCATTTCAGGATGCAGAAGGAAAGTTTCCATGCATCTTGGGTCATGAAGGAGCAGGGTATGATCCATTCAAAACACAATGACATTCTCTTTCCATGATGTGGAAGCAAAATTCTTACTTCTGGTTTGATGATGGAATGTAGACAAAAATGGTGCAAGTTTTTGTGAAAAAAATATGGCGCATGTTGCCATCCCTATGATCTCAAGGCATAGATCTGTAATGGAAAGCTCACTTGCACAAGAGCATGTGTTGCAACTGATTTTCTGATGGGTTGTTTTTTCTGCTGTTCTGCTGAAAGCAAACATGGATTTGGGTAGCTCTAAGGAAAACTTGGGGGTACTTTTTTTTGTCATGTGTGCAGCATTGTGGAGAGTGTGGGTGAGGGAGTGACAGAGGTGAAAGCCGGAGACCATGTTATTCCTTGCTACCAGGCTGAATGCAGGGAATGTAAGTTCTGCAAATCTGGCAAGACAAACTTGTGTGGGAAGGTGCGAGCGGCAACAGGACAGGGTGTTATGTTACTCGATGGGAAGCCAAGGTTTTCAGCCAAAGGGAAACCCATCTATCACTACATGGGCACTTCAACATTCAGTCAATATACCGTTGTGCATGATGTGTCTGTTGCAAAAATAAACCCGAAAGCACCTCTTGACAAAGTTTGTCTTTTTGGGTGTGGCATCACTACTGGTACATGTTTTTTCTGCTGTTGCCATGCACCAGTTTTTCTATGTATCAGATTTGCACTGTTCATCATCAGGTTAGCGCAAAAAAGATTGGTTTTGTCTGCCAACTTTGACACGTTTTGGATTACAGTATGTGGCATCCAAAATTGGCTTTGGTGAATCTTTTTTGCTTGCAGATTTCATATTGGATGTTGCCTTGGTCTTTGATGTGAGTTCCTTTTTCTTCCATCTCGAAGTATTGAAGTTATGATGATGGTCACAGGGAGGGGAGCTGTCCTGAACACCGCAAAAGTGGAACCTGGCTCTACTGTAGCTATCTTTGGACTTGGAACTGTCGGACTTGCAGTATGTTCATCTCCTCATAGAATCATCTTCATTGTCTATGGTGGCTGTAAAATGAGATCATGCATGTTTTTGGCACTTTCAGACACACCATTTGCTTCACAGCAAGTTCACTGTTACTGTTTGAGAGAAGAAGTCATCTTATGGCCTGTCAAATCCATCACCCCTTTACAAAGAGTTTCGGTTGTCACAGGCTTGTGAAGCAGCTAAGAAGGCTGCAGGTGCAAAGAGGGTTATTGGTGTTGACATACAACCAGCCAAATATCCCTTGGGTACAGATCCAGTCTCTCCATTTACCTTTGTTTTGTGCAGAGGTTGAAAACAACTGTGCTAGTATCCATTTCATAAACTCCGGCAAAAATTCATTAGATCTTCAGAAGGTTGAGTGATTTTTCAAAGTATTTTTGAGGTGTTTTTTGCCCCACCACTCACCCAATGCTGTTCAGTGCCTCAGTAGAACTGGCAAGAGAGTGTTGAGATCTCTACTCATCATGTAATGCATGTGGGCATTTTCTGCAGCCCAGAAGTTTGGAGCAACTGAGTTTGTCAACCCAAAGGATCACGAGAAGCCTATTCAACAGGTTGATATTTGCAAGAAATTTCCACTCCTAGCTACATTTCTGTTAAAACCTGACCCGATGTTGTTTCTCATGAGCTTGCATGCATGGATGTTATTCTCATGTTGCTAAATTTTTTCTTATGACTGAGGTTGTTTGTGAGTGTTGGCTGTTTTTGGGTATGGCAGGTCCTTGTTGATATGACAGATGGAGGTGTCGACTACAGTTTTGAATGTGTTGGCAAGGTTGAGCTTATGCGTGCTGCTTTGGAGGCATGCATCAAGGTAGGTATCTTCAGGACACAAATTGGATTAGGCAGAGATAAAGTTCAGAATCACACATGATTGCTTGCATGGACAGAGATGAATTATCATACATGTGTGAACTGTACTGCAAAACATCCCATTGGAGGAAAAACTGCAAGGATACATTATTGGATCCCATAAGAAGACTTGTTTCCTGACAGGGACAAATGGGAATTTGAAGTGTTGGAAGTGGAAAGCTTGTACATCAATGCTTTGTTGATTTTGTGGAAATGGGTCTGGATGTAGGGATGGGGAACATCAGTTATTGTGGGCGTTGCAGAGGCAGGAGCAGAGGTTTCAACTCGTCCATTCATGTTGATTACAGGACGCACTTGGAAGGGAACAGCTTTTGGAGGTTACAAAAGCAGGACTGATGTCCCCAAACTGATTGAGCAGTACTTGAATGGGGTGAGTGAGCATGGTTTCCAAGTCTCAGAGCTGTCCTGCCTTTTTCAACTTGCTTCACAGTTTTACAACAAAATATTATTATTATAGCATCACAAAGTACAGTGAGAATTTATTTGTGGTTTTCAATTAAGTTGATGAAGAATTACGTGTGTGTCTTGAATAGTTTTGGAGCAGATGATAAGTGGATTCAATTTCTGACTACTTCATTTACACTGTATATTGGATTTGCAGGAGATCCGGATCGAAGAGTACATAACTCACAGGTTCTCTCTCCCTGAGATCAACCAGGCAGTTGAATTAATGAAGATGGGTGAATGTTTGCGCTGTGTTATAAGTATGGATTAAGCTTGTTTCTTTGCAGATTCTGTGATGACAAAACATTTCATCAGAAGATTGTATATAACAGAAACTAGCATTGACGACATGAGATCAATTATGTTCAAAGAGGGAAAAAGATGGGATGCAAAATGGGTGTGCTATGTAATGTGTCAGTTGCTCCTCCCTCCACTTACAGAAGAAGATTGGCATTCAGATGTAACTGGAGAAGAAGATGGAAACTGTTGCTAGCATGTCAGGAAGTGAGTAAAGGAAAGTTCCAATTTTTGTCATGAAACAAAGTTTTGTATTCACAGGTTGAATAAAAAAGTTTTTTGACCTTCAAAGAGTGGCTGTTGATTTTTTTCCCTCGAGTTGCTCTGAAGGAGTAGCCAGCTGCCAATTTTCCTTGCTGATTTGCAATTGAATGATATAGTTTTGGGAAGGCGATTGGTTTAGAGTCATCTTGACTAGAATCTACAGTCTACAAGGAGATGCAACTGATGAATCAACTCCAAACTTCTTCCCCCATTGCAAAAATTACAATATCTATGATAAAAGATCTACATTAAGATCAAGACGGGTTGCTGCAGAAAACCACACTTTCTATCCCCTGAAATTATCGATGGAAGTTCTCCAACAGCAGCACAACAGAGGAATTTCACACACTAGCCATGTGCCACAAAAGAGCTTGGCAATTTACAACTTAAAATTTGAGGCAAAAGAAGCATCCAAATCAGTTAACCAATTTCTACTCCTTAATTCCTGCCTCCTGGGTTGCAGTTTTTCCTTCATGAAAGCAGTAGTAGCCAGCAGCAAAAATGAACTCTCTAGATCACAAACTCCAGACCTAAGACTTTGGTTTCAGATCGTCTTACAGAAAGGGCACAGTGCCTGGGAATGGAGGGGGTGAGGGTCCAGGAAGCCCTGGTTCAGGAAGTGGTGGTGAAGGTGGTGGAACAAGAGGACCTGGGAAAGGAGGGGGTGATGGGTCTGGTAGTCCTGGCTCTGGAGTAGGAGGAACAGGTCCTGGTTTCTCAGGGGGCGTAAGTGGAGGTGTCCCTGGAGGAGGGTTGACAGGGGGTGGAATTGGGGTAGAGTCACCAGGAGGAGTAATTGGTGTTTGTGGAATAGGAATGGAGGGTGCAGAATCTTGAGGAAGGATGGGTTTTGATTGAGGAGGGATAGAGGGTGAAGGCACACCAGGAGGCAAATTTGGCGTTACCTTGGGTGGTGAGATGGGAGGACCCCGAGGAACATCAGATAGAGGAGCTTCAGCTACTACCTGTAGTTGCATTCGGAGGCTAATCTCCGGGACACTGGGGGATTCAGAAGGAAGAGATGGGTTTACAGTAGGAATTTCTAGTGGAGTTGAAGGAATAGGTGATTCAGAAGGGAAGGGACCAGGAATTTCAGAAGGGACAGGAGTTGGAATTGTGGTTGGAATTGTTTCAGGACCTCTGGAAGGGTCGAATTCCGGAATGGGCACTGGACTGATGGAAGGCACTTCTGATGGAACAGGCATGGGAACCTCAGAGGGAGGTGAATCAGGCTGTTGTATATCTGGGTTTGTTGTGGGTATTGTTGGGGAGATGGGTGGAGGAACTAGATCAGGCTCTGGAGTTGGGTTGATGGAGGGTTTCACATCAGGGGAAGGATCAATTTGAGGTCGAATTACAGATGAGATATCTTGTTGCCTGCTAGAATCCATGAAGTAAACCAGGGATGAAGAAGGCTCAGAAGTACTTGGTGGTGGCATAAAACCCTGGTGGTCTATTATAAAACCCTGATGGTCATAGAAGCAAACCAACTTACTTGGAATAATAGTCCAGTTCACCAGCTCCCGCCTCTGCTGCCTCTCCAATGGAACCTGATTTACTGCACATTGATTTCTAGGATGCATTTGCTTCTCAAGTAGATCCTTCTTGAAATTCCGTAAAGATGACGACGATGACGACGACGATGATGATCCATGTGCACGTGTGCTACAGACTCCATTTCTGCTTGTTTCTCTAAGCCTGTACACATCATTCAAGATGATATTTGCTTTTGATGATCTCCTGCCATGAGATCTATTATACCCCCTGGACATGGATGTAGAAGTTGCTGAGACAAGCATGGCAATTGCAATCCTGTGGTGAGATTGCTGTGGCTGTACAACTGGCGGCACCTGTTTCCAAACAGTAGGCGAGGATGATGCACAAACCCTGAAAAAACAAATGCAAAAAAATCACACAAAAGAACAAATGCACCCAAACTTTGTGTAGCTATTTTGACAAGGACAGACTTGGGCACCAAACAGCCAGAATGCACAAACATCACAAAACCTGATAAATTGCACACAAGAAGAGTATCATCTCACAAAACTGAGACTATATAACCCATGATCTCCAGCTATGCTCCTGCTGTTTTCAAGACTAAAAAACACAATTCGAAGATGTCTGATTGTCCTTCAAAAGTTTCCCCACAATCAATTGCTAGTGGCATTTTCGAGAAAGGCACATTAAATGCAACAAGACACATGCAAAGACACAGGTAAAGCTCTCAATTCATTCCTAGATTGGGTACTTCTTCTTCTGTTCATTGAGGTCTTGCATCCAGATGACAGCAAGCAAATCCTGAGAATGCCAAACCCAAATGTGTTAATCTCCAAAGACCCAATAACAACATTCCATAATTCTTTGTCATGGTTTCCAGAAGAAGTACCTTAAGGAAGAAGCCATGTTCCAAGATCCCCAAGAGGCCCCCTTTGCTGCCTTCTCAATCTGGCACAAATGCTGTTCTTTTCAATGTCCTTGGTTACCGGCTTCTCCTTGTCCTCCTCTTCTTCTTCTGAAAATTCAACCAAGGATTCACTTGCTACAAAAACTTCCCTCGACAATCCAAGCTTGAAACAGAGCAATAAAACCAAGCACCCACTGTTCCTCTCTCGTCTCACACACAAAGCAGTCTAGCGAAAAAAGACTTGATTTCTCGAACAAGAATTTCTTGGGTGTTTTGGGTCCTTAAATCCTTTGTTTCCAGCTCTTGATCAGCTAGTGTAGTGCACCGACATGAGCGAAATTGGCCGACTTAATTTGTGGCGCGATGATGCGAGAAAAGATCATCATCATCGCCGAGGCAGGTGGACAAGCAGCAGTGCCACTTTGTCTGCATGGAACTCCTGCCCGGGAGTTTCTCCTTCCTACCCAAAGGTCACGTGGCGTACTTCCCGTAATTCTGTATTCAGTTCTGTCGCGTTCTGATTGGTAGACTAGGATAAGGGCTGACGAAGTTATTTAATTCTGCTCCTGCCCCCTTGCCCGCTTCATTCTGCCCGAAGAGAGAACTGTGTCCTCCTGCACGCAAGCAAGCAAGCAAAGCCAGGAGGCTCTTCTTGCGTCGTTCCTGCTGCAGCAAGCAAGCCAGGCTCTCGCGTTTGTAGAGATTCCTTGTAGCGATCTAGATGCAATTCGCGACGAATACCGATCGCGTTTGGGAAGTAATTCGCGGATCTGTAATTGGACTCGGAGTTGCGAAAATCCGAGCTTGGATTCATTCATGGGCTGGTTTTAGGGTAATCTAGATGGCGTTCTCTCATCAGCTTTGCACACTACTACTATCTGTTCCTTGGTTTTGATCTGTCGTCGTGGTTACGAGTTTAGAGAAACGGGGGCTGGTTTTTTTTTGGGGGGGGTGAATCTTCTTCTTCTTCTTCTTCTTCTTCTGCTTGTGCCAGGTGGGGAATCATGAGTTCTGATAATGCGTTGAAGGAAGAGGAGAAGGTGGAGGAGGAGGAGAAGGTGATAGTAGTGTATCATGAAAGACAATGTCTCCAGTTCTGTCTATTACACGCTCTCAATAATCTCTTGCAGGTGAAATGAATATGAGCTCCACTACCCATCCTTCTCGGATCGCTTTCTTTTTTCTTTCGCTGTTGTTTTTCAATTTTAATAGCAGACTTCGATGCTCCTCGTGTTCATCCATCCTCCTTCAAGCATCTGAGAAAAAACCAACCTATACTCAAAATTTCCTGAAAATCTGCGAGAGAAAATCTGAGAGAGATTTGAGGTTTGAGGTTTTTTTTGTCTTTTTGAAAGAAAAACTATGAAGCTCCAAATGCTGTTATTATATCCATCCATCTGCTGAGAGAGGAGTTTGATGTGTGGAAACAAAACCCTAATGCATTTCTTTTCTGTAGAAAACACACACACTGGAAAAAAGGATTTCGCATCGAGAAACAAAATTTCATTGACTCCTGCACATTTTCTTTCTCGCCGTATTGGTGAGATCTGTATGTTGTTTCTTGATGAAGCTCACTCACATGGTGTTTTCTTTCTCCATCCATGTCAGGGAGAGATGCGGTTCACGAGGAAGGAACTGGATTCCATAGCAGATAGTTTGACACTAGTTGGTGATGGTACTACTAGTCAAGGGACTACTCAACCCTGGACGACAACAACGATGAGAACAATGGAGGTACTAAACCCTCTCTCTCTCATTTTCAAGCCACATAGAAATGCAGTGAGTGGAAACTATGATGCAAATGTGTTGATTGCTGCACTTGCAACGAGGAGCAAGCAAGTGACTTGGTTTGATCGGCGCAAGGACATTCGCAGTTTGAACCTTGCAACAAGCTATGGTGATGATGGCCGTCTCCTGTTGGGCATGATTGTGAATTTCTGGAGTCCCAAATTGTTGGGCTTGTGGCAAAGTAGGCATTGGGTAGCGATCCGCAAAATTCAAGGCACATGGTATAATTTGGATAGCGATAATGCTGCTCCTTTAGCATTCGCTGACGGGGAAGACGCCATCTATCACTACCTTAGCACAGTCATTTCCAACAAGGGTGAGATCGTGCTTGTTACAAATGATGAGACTAGTATTTTTAGACCACCCAACAACACAAGCATTTAGCTACAATTTTCATGAACACTTTTTACTCTCGTATCAGAATATCTTGTATCAGCAGGAGTTCTAGCTTGAGAAAAACAACGGGGTTTAATAGAAAACATGTGCAAATACATAACAAGAAGCTTGACAATCGCAAGCTAAACTCTGAAGCTACTATTATTAATAGGACCTTCCAGGACAAAGCACAGAAGTTGTGCACTCCTGGAGAAAACATTAAATGTTGGAACTACCAAAAGAATGTGTTGAAAGCTTCCAACTTAGCTCAATTGACAACTTCAAAGACAAGACAAGCCTTTGTCTTCTTCTAGACCTGTCTTTCTGACGATTCAAGGAGTCTATCTATCACAATTGGGTTTTGAATTGGATGCTTGATCAATATACTACTACTAAACATGATAGCTGTAATTTTGTACAGGCATACCTACACCACTATAAAATGGAGGAGCCATAGTTTGATGCATCATTCCTGAGGCATAGGGGTTATTCATGAGACTTAGCTGTCCCTGCATGCCATTCATTTGATATTGCTGCCATAAAGCCTGCTCCTGAGCCAAGAGTTGCTGCTTTTTGGTCAGATCAGCCATTTGCACATAGGCTGGAGGAGGAACCATGGCTGAAGCAGCAAAAGGGTCCTCCCCTCCAACTGTAAGTGGCACAGCTCCTGGTGGTGCAGGCAAAGCCAACAAACCAGGTGACCTATTTACTGGTAGAGCAACACTGCTGGCACTTCCTTGCGCAGCAATAGCAATGGCAGCAGCTTGTTGTTGCCTAACTTCACCCTGTTGGTACATGCTTGACAAGAGGAGGGGATCAAATCCACCTGCGAGGGTCCCATTTCTTGGTTTCGACAGGTTGCTAGTTGTTGAAGAAACCAAAGCAAGCTCCCACCCAACCTTCCCATTTCCACTATTCTCCCAGCTGCCAGTGCTCTCCTCTGTGGCTGGATCCTTCGAGCCAAAGGGCTCCCAGGTTGTTTTCCCTGTAGGTCCATCTGAAAAGAGTGCTAGTGCAAGTTTGTCTTCATGCTCTGCTGCTGAGATGGGCTCGTCCAGGTTAAGCAAGTCTGCAAATAGAACACAACATAAATCAGAAACTTGGGTTTCCCCTGGCCATGACTCTTGCCACTTGAAATTCAGTTTCATTCTACAATCATGCTTTTTTAGGTTCAGAAAGTGGCCACCACATTGCAAGTCTCTTTAAGAGAGTGGAGAGTCCATAAATCCTTGATTGACTGCATGCAAACACGCAAAGCCCCATTCTTTGAGATCAAAGCAATCAGTACACAATTCAAGAAGATCGATCAACCAATCATCGCCCAAGTTCAGAACTTCCAATACAGTCCAGAGGGGTTTGAACATCCTTGCAGCACAGTACCTCCTTCCTGCTGCTGGACAGGAACAGGCTCCATCACTGGAACTTCAATTCTAGGGGCAGCTTCTTCAACAGGTTTGTCTGTTGCCTGCTTTACCACAGCTGGCTCTTGCTCAGGGATTTCTGGCTTATACTCAAGTTGCAAAGGTTTAGGCTCAGGACTCTTGGACCGAGTCTTCTGCTTTTCAGACCGAGTCCGATTCCTCAGAAAGTCTTCCAAAGTGTCTAAGTGCTCTTGGGAGATTTTGTCAACGGAAGGATACTCAGAAGATCGACCGATTCCAAACTCTTTGCACATTACATAAAAGGAACGAAGCTCATCTCCTTGCTTTGCTGAACGGTTGTAGATCTCAAATGCAGCGATGCGATTCGGCTGCTCCAAGTCAAAGAATCCGTCAAGAAGAATCGTGGTGCCCTCGGTGATGCTGGAGTAGAGATGAAAGCTTTCTTTCACCAGCGGATATAACGCGATCTGCACTACTCGATTCACCTTGGCGGCACCTGTAGGTCGGCATCCCAGGATGCGATCCATCAGCTTTTGCAAGGCTGGAAGCTTTTCCAGCAAATGCAAAATGCTTGCCTCCTTCTCTGCCAAGCTAGACTCCTTCTCGCCAGGCGAAGAATCATCATCATCATCATCTCCGCGTGATCGGCGGTCCCTGTAAGATCCACCTCCTCCTCCGTCGAAACTGGCTCTCCGTTGCCGATTGTCGCCGGGGGAACGACGACCTGCATTGCTGAAATCGTCGTATCCAGCGCTAGATTTGCGAGCACCAGCAGATCGGCTATGGCCATTATTAGAAGGGCTGTAATCATGTCGAAAGGCCTCCAGTTTCTCATCAAGAAACAAAGCGTAAGTGCGCACGAAGGAAGAGTAATCCCAGGAGTTGGAATGCGTGTCGTCCTTGAAGTGCGAAAGATTCAACATACGCATACCTCGTCTACTGCCTGCGTTCTTGAGCTCGTGTTCAAAGGACGGATCGCCTTCGCAAATCAGGCGATGTGCGAGCGTCAGACATTTCAACGCTACGATCCAGTTATGCGTCTTGCCGAGGCGTCTGGCAAGTCCTGCCGCGCAAGCACTTACATAGAATCGAGAATGCGAAGTCAGATGCAAAATCTCCTGCACGTACTTATCGTCAACCGGCGCCTCCTCGTGACTCGTTGCCTTCACAATTGCTACTTCCAAATCCGGCGCGTGTGCATTCGCGACATTCGCGATCGCTATACTGGTCTGGTCCTTCATTGCACCTATCGCTTTCCGCAACTGCCGTGGCGCCATGTCTCCTTCCTTAGCAAAAGTGCCAAAACACTACCAAAAAATCAGTAACGAAGAAGATTGAACCACAGCTCTTTCCCCTTTTTCATAGAAATCTCTTCAATCCTTCTCCTATTGTCTGTACAACTTTTGCCAAATAAGTGTGTGTGTGTGTCTCTCTCTCTCTCGCGGAAGCGGACTAAGTTCCTCTACGGATCTGGCAATTTCTCCAGACATCAAAATACGTATCGCCACACAATGATGCCAACATCTCCATATTACTCGAACTATCTTTCTTCCTCTTTCGGAAGCGGACTAAGTTCGTCTGCAGATCCGGCAATTTCTCCAGGCATCAAAATGCGCATCACAAAACAAGAATGCAAAACATCTGCATATTATTCCTCGAAATGCAAAAATCCTCAACATCAATGCAACAGCCTCATATTAATACAACACGGTCTACAAAATTAGCAAGGAAAAAAAAAACATGCACGCACACACGATTGAAATGATGCACACATCCTGAAGATAAGATTCAAGCAGAATAAGAAGAAAGAAGAAAGAGCGGCATAGAAGAGAAGCTCAGAAGAGGAAGAAGAAGACGAGCAGCAGAAGCAGAGAAGCTCACACCACCACACTTCTCACAATACACACAAAAAGCAACACAAAAGAGCGACACCCAAAAACTCATCCAAAAACTCAAAAAGATTCTCCACATCCAATCCACAAAAAATCATCCAACAACCACAATAATAATAAGAGGATGAAAGGGGGGGGTGAAGAATCGACCCCCCAAAAAAAAAGATTCTCCACATCCAACCCACCTAAAAATCATCCAAGAACCACAGTAATATTAAGAATATGAAAAGGGAGGGGGGGAATCCATCAGAAAAAAAGATTCTTCACATCCAACCCACAAAAGATCATCCAAGAACCCCAACAACTGCAATAATAATAAGATGATGAAGGGGGAGAGAAAAAACATTCTCCACATCCAACCCACCTAAAAATCATCCAAGAACCCCAACAACTGCAATAATAATAATAAAAATCATCCCCCCAAAAAAAAAACAAAATTCTCCACATCCAACCCACAAAAAAATCATTCAAGAACCCGACAACCACAATTATGAAGGGAACAAAAAGGTGAAAAAAATAATACTTCTCCACATCCAAAGTTCCAACCCCCAATGCAACAACCAAAGGTGGTATAATAATTCAGGTTTTTTTTTTTTTTTTTTTTTTTTTTTCCAATTTTTATAAAATAAAAAATTATGGCAATTTTTGGAAAAAAAAATTTAATAGAAAATACTCAACTTTGAACAAGGAAAAAAAAAAAAAAAAAAAATCCAAATTTTTTTCACTATTTTTTTTTCCTCTCATAAAAATGAACATCAACAAATTTTGTGGGGGACAAAAAATCAACCGTGTCTAATATACCAAAACCAACAAAGTGCACAATCCTTCTTCATAAGTGGGGGCCTACATAGTAGTACATACAACTCAATGTTAGCTGTTAGACTTTTGTTCATATATTGGATGGGATGATGATGGGGTTGCAAGTTGCTAGTTGTCAGGGTAGAGCACCCAACTCACCCACCCACACTCTCAAAAGTGCAGCCATTTAGGTGTATGGTTTCATTGCGAATGAAGATGGAACACTCCTCACTAACGACATCTAACATTTATAAAATGCATCGAATATCATATTAACATTTAATCAGATGATGTTTAACATTGTTTTACAAATGTCGTTTCTATCTTTAAATGCTTATTATGTACGTGGTATTAGTTATATATCCTTCACCTAGCCACTTGCTTAGCAAGCCCATCTTCACCTAATCAAAGACTAGTGTTCGTCAATAATTATTGAGTTTCAAGTAGGTTTTTTTTTTTTTGTTTTTTTTTTTCAAAACGATATAAGAATATTAATAACCTACCAATTGATTATTGATCTCTCTCTCTCTTTTTTTTTTTAATAGTGGTGAATAACCTAATTATTTGGTATTGAATTTTCAAAATCTAATGACCTACCCAAATGACTTGATTATCATTCTTAGGTAGGTTATCAATACTAAAACTTTAAACATTTTAATGATAGGGAAAAAAATAATCCAAAAAAATAATCATTTTGATTTTAATTTTTTTAAAGCCCGTAACTAGTGTATATAACCAGTGGTTATCAAACGGGTATTTGAAAATCTAGTGTTATGCAAAACTGATGGGTATTGGTCTTAGTGAAAATGAGCTAACAAGGGACGACGGTCTGTGTTTGTGGGTGTCAAGGAATTATCAATTTTTTGTGATTTTTTTTTAAAAAAAATCTCATAATTGGCTTGTGAGAACCGCCTTTGATAACCAATTGTTCTCAAATTTAAGAAAATTGGCATTTTGAGAATTGGTCTCTAAAAAATTTGATACCATGGCCATGTCTTGAAATGCCATTTGCTCCATTTTTCCTCCTAGAAAACAAGCTTTAGAAAACTTTGAATAACTTCACACAAAATCTTTCTTGTATTCTTTGTACAAAAAAGAACTTTAGAAATTTGGGATAATTTTTATAGAAATTTTTTCTTCTTCTTTCTCATAGAATTTCATTGTATGATTTAATTTAATTTAAATTCTTAAATTGAATTCAAATTTCATTAATTTCAACTGTCATTGAATTGAATTCAAATTCCATTGAAAACAAATGGAATGCAAATTGGTGTAGAAAGCATTGAAAACAATTGAATTTTTTTAATTTCAATATATTTTCCTAAAATCTGGAATAAAATTCCTTCAAATGCAATATTTTAATTTCATATAACTTTTTAAATTCTTAACAATTAATATATGAAAGTTAAATTTGAACAATTGGAAATCTACAAGTTTGTACATTTTAATTTATGCAACAACCCAAAACATTCTAACAAAAAGATCCAAAAATGTCATGAAATGTCGAAAATCCCCAAAATCCATCACAATACTAGTTTTCCTTTTTATTTATTAATGAAAATTTCTTGCAACCTTGATTCAATCTAACATAATATTTGAATGATCATAAAGTTTTGAATTTATTTTTTGCACCCATGAACTTCATCACACAATTGTCCAATTTTCAATTTGCACCCATGAAAATGTGCTTCCTCCTCTATTCATAGCAAATTATGGCATTGAATTTGGTCAACACTTAGTTCTAATCAACCTCATAAACAAATTGCAAAATAGAAAAAAAAATAATAATAAGACAAAAAGCAAGATCAAGCATTTTGTGAGGACCATAATTTGGAGAGTAAGAGCACAAGGGGAATCATTTTTTAAAAAAAAAATTCCTCCTTTATTCATAGAAATTTACTTCATTCATATTAAAGATTGGCATTTGCAAACAATTGCAAAAAAGAAAGAAAAGAAGGTTAGAAATGGAGATGGAGATCAAGTGTGTTGTGGAAATCATAATTTAGAGAGGAAAAGCACAAGGCAAATCATATCTCAAAGAGGAATCCCTCCTCTATTCAGACAATTTATCTCATTAGATTTTATCAAAATTTGGTTACAATCAACCTTTGCAAACAATTGCAAAGGACGAAAAGAAGAGAAAATGCAAGCTTATTGTGTGTGGTTAGGAAGCTAGTGGGCAAGGGTGTGAGGGGAAATCAATTGCAAATTCTAGACCATGCAAAGAAAGCTTCAAGAATTGAGCTATTGTATTGATGTTTTTCTTTTTATGAACATATAATATCATGTTCAACTACAAGGATTTGAGGCATGTTAACTTGAAGGTAGATTTTTACACACACAATTGAATCTATAGAAAATAATTTGGCAAATTTCTTGTTTGTTGAAAGCGAATGAGTAGAAGATGTTTGAAAACTTGTAGACTAGGATTTCCTTTTGGTGAAGGTGGCTACTTGATTTGATTTCCCACGATATTTCCCTTCAATCGCATTCTCTAAGTAAGTTTTATAGAGTTTTGTGGCAAAATCCTTTGAACATTGTTCTTCATTTGAAATTAAAAATTTTCTTGCTTCTTGAAGAGTTAAATTCTTGCCAAGTTTCTCATTGAATTGTAAGCAACTTGAAGGAATAGATAAGAATAATCTCCAAACCATGATAACTATTTGACTTTGTTTTTAAATGTGTTTATTTTTTTAAATGGTTCAAAAATTATTTTGAGTACCATCATAGTTGTCTAAATGTCAATGTATTATTCACAACTACATCTAAAAGGAAGAGAAACAACATAATTTTGAATACTTGAACAAAATTATTTGAGATGGGATTACAAAAGTAAACACATTTTGTGATTACCATCATGTCATTTATTAATTTTTTTCTAAAGTTTTATTTTCCCTAGGAAGAAAAAGAGAAATATTTTTTATAAAGTCATTCAAAGCTTTTGAAAGTTTTTGTTCTAAAGGGAAAAAAAGGAAAATGCTAAGGACCCACCTAATATCATATAAGCAATGATAGTTTTGAAGTTGATGGGGGTCATGGTTGGCTTTCATTGGTAGTGATTTTTTGATCATTTGGTTGATTTTTTCTATTCATTAGGCTTGGAATTTATAACCCCAAGTCACACATGGAAGAAATAATTATGCAAAAAAAATGTCAAGGTGTTAATAGAATTTTACTTATACATTTTTTACATTTTTGGGTTTTGACTAAAATATGGATGGATGAAAAAATACACATGTGAAAAATCACCACCATCATACAAACTAATTTATTTGAGTTGTTTGAATTTTTTTAATTAAATTTATTCAATGTAAATTTTATATTTGGAAGATAATGCAAAAAAGTCATGGAGTCCTTGATCCAAAAAGTGGTACCCAAACTGTGAATATTAAGTCCATATGGTAGAACAAGTTGAATGCATTAATGGTAAAACCTTGTATTCTATAAAATTTGAGTTCATTTGCATGATTGATCATTGATTTTAGATGTTTATGCTTAAATTAATACCACCATGAGTTTCTAGGTACTCAATTCCTTAATGGTGTAGGTTGAGTCTAAGTCAATTTTACAACCACAAAGTTAAACTATTATAATGTCATTGACAATCCAATTTTTGCATATCAAAAGTATACATGATGATAGTTGCATCCTCTTCTTCTATTAAGACATTCGGTGAACCAACTTTCTTGGTCTTGCCATTCAAATGGTGAAAAAGTGATGTATTGGTATGTCTTGATGCTTAAATTGGCTTTTGTCATGGATGTTATATTGTTTCCACTAAACTTTGGCCTTTTCTAATTAGTCATCTATCCATTTGCCTTAACTTACATGTGTAACATGAACCGTTTTCACTTATACACATTTTGTCAACCTTGTTACTCATGGCCTTAGCCTCCAAAAGATGGGAGAGGTGCATTCAAGCCCCACAAGAGGTATGCCCTTGTCCTTCCGATAATCATACCAGGAAAACAAAATGTGATGTGATTTAGGCCAAAAAATGATAGAATAATATTATCTTTTATCACTTCAAAAATATTTATGAGTTCAGGATAATCTACAAAGTCTTTCCACTACAAATTTTCATTTGTTGTTCTAATGTAAGTATTAGAAGGCACATTTTATTTTCTAAATAATCTAATGAGCAACCTAATAACTTTATGGGTTATTGGTAATAGGTTCCAAGGGAAGTTATTTCCATTTTTCTCCCAAATGATGTGAAAAAAATATAGCATGCAACTTATTGAAAAAATTTTTAATGATTTAAAAAAAATGTTAATAGGGTGAATTTGATTATGAAAATATACCTATAATGTTTTCGATATTAGTAAAATATTCTTTTAATCATATATTATTTCATGGCCTCCCAAAAAATACTCCTTTTTTTCATGCATTTTGTAAAATATACGAAAAATGACTTCCATTACAATAGGTTCCTAGTACTACCTCCATTGATTTAGGAGATGACGGTAACTAGTTTTAGTTTTTCTAAGTGGCAAGATAGTTGTCATTTTAAGCAGGACATGGAGGATAAGATTTGGAGTGTTCCCATTTCTTTAGAAAGGAGAGTATTGTAACACCAACTTAAGGGAAATGAGGATCCTTTTCGTTTCTTTATCTTTGCATCACAATGTGGATTTGTATTCTAGAAACATCTTGGTTTAATAACATCATGTTTGTGGTTTGTCTAGAGAAACAATTAAAGAGCTTGTATGTGTGCATTTACTTCATTTGAGTTTTAAAGTTGTAGGTTTGGATAGAATAAAAGTAAGAACGAAAAAAGATAGATTGCCATTTTAAACACAAATGTGGCCTTATGATAAGGTCAAGTGAGAGTAGGTACCCCCTAATCTATTATTCTTGTGTTTATTTTGATTTGCTTCCTATCACTATCAAGTACCTCCCATAAAGGTAATCACTAAGTCATAGTGTAGACTACCAACTTCTATTAGGATTGCAAAGGCTTATAGTGTGGTTTCCTTATTGTTTTGGGTTCATATCTATGATTTGATCACTTGCGTGTATTTTATGTTTCATCACATACCTAGCAACTACCAAGGACAATAAGAGATAATTGCCAAGCCCCTTGAAGGGAGTTATTTTCAATAGGTTATGAGAGTGAATTTCAAGCTATGAAAGGTTAATGAATGTGGAAATCTATGATAGTTGTCTTGTGTCAACATAACTAACACACTTGACATAGTCCACTCTCTTTATATTCTTTCTTTCTTGTGGGGTTACAAATTTAACAACCTAATGATTATATAAAAAAATGTTAAATCTTTCCTTGTAAACTTTGTCTATAGATGAAAATTTGCATTCATTACACTAATTCTTGACTTTCATATCTATGATCTCCTTTTCTTGTGTTGGTTTTAACATTGTTACATTAGAACCTAAAGTCTCTAAAACACTTTGGAGCCCATCTAATACACTTGTTTGTAGGTTGGAAATGTTTCTTCCTAATTGAAAGGATTGAATGGCTTGATGAAAATTGGATTGATTCATTTGGGAATTGAGATTGTGATGTTTTTGTTTTGATGGGAAATACAAGAAATAAACATATAAGGATCTCTTTGGTGATCCTTAGGTGTTCCATTTTTTTTTTCCCATTGTAGTATCCCGATTCCACAATTTATGTCCTTTGATTATTGGGTTGGATTGCTACAAGGTGCATAAATGCACGTTCCACCCAACATCTATTTTTGCATTGCAAGTTAACTAGGGTTTTAGTCCTTTATGGTGATGTTGTAATAGATTGCCAAACATTTTAGATCACATTATGAATTATAAGATGTATAGATCTATCTTAAATCACACACTTTACCAAATACTTCAAGCCATGTGCATATACAATTTGCAGATTTGCATTCTTTTGTGTGCATTGGATTACGATGACTACAAGCCCATCGCCACACACCACCCTCACATATAATGAGCTACAAAGTCTATAAATTTGCCCAAAGTCGCACCTTTTACAAAAATCCCATGCATTGGGGTAAAATTCTAAATGTGTGTGCATTGGAACACGATAACTCCCAAAATATCACCAAACAATGTTTTTATATGACCAAACACTTAACTCTTAACAAATGTTGTACACCACACCTGTTGTTGCTCAAGGCAATTATAGGATCATTTGTTGGAAGTTTGAAAAAAGAAGCCAAAGACAAAATTTCTCTAACTATGTATGCGTTAAGTCATATGGTGTACTCTTGAACGGTGATAGGTGTTTGGTCATCGACATGTCTACCCTAGGTTAGTAACCAAAAAAAAAAAAAGCTAAAGAGGTTAAAGTAGGCCATAAAAAGTATCAATGTGGACGGTGTAGAGTATTAAACTATTCACCACCTTTCACCAGACTATATAAGCTGTAGCAAACCAGCAACCTACCTAGTAGAGAGGCTCAACAAATTTCCCCAAAATCCAAATAGAGACTTTTTCTAAGAAGAGCTTTCTTCACCCATGCTGAATATGTGGGCCCTGCAACAATATTTCTCACATCCAAGAGTAGTTATTTACTTTTTTTTCCCCAACCTCACCCATAAACCTAACTAACTGAAACAAACTGTGACTGCAAAAGGCAGGAGACTAATAATCGCAACCCACCTAGACCAATCAAACCATCTAGGCAATCAACAGCCTTTGTGTTAGGCTGTGCAGCAGCCTGTGCCTCTTGGCAGCCTCGGCATCCTGTGAAAAAAGTTACTGAGCCAAACCAGCATGTTTTGACTTTTCTTCATCCTACATATACAGTACAGTACATCAATGGAGTTGCTTAAAAGTACTGAGCCAAACTAGCATGTTTTGACTTTTCTTCATCCTACATATACAGTACACAGTGCATCAATGGAGTTGCTCTTTAAGCACTTCAAAGTTGCAAACGACACAAATTTACAAACCGTAGTTTTTGGTTGTTTGCTTTTTTTTTTGGTTATAGCACCTCCCTATAGAGTTGGTAACATGGTTGTTGCAGTGTGGGTTGGATGTCCAGAATCTTTTTAGTTTTTTGGGCCCTTTTATGTTCTTCTTATTATTACGGTTGTTGGGTGCTTGGCTTTTTTTTTTGGGTATTTGTGTTTTCATGTATTGTGATGGATCTGCTTTCCTTATTCTTGGCTTCTCTTCTTCTGCTCCTTGAATCTTATCTATAGGGTGCATACATGATTTGAGTGGCATGTTTTTATTCTTCTAATTTTGAAGATTGTGTGGCATTAGCATTAGTTTATTGATTTGGCGTAGAGGACTTTGCATTTTGAGCTTGGTGATGTTTTGGATTATTGTGATGCATGTTTTTATGTCTGGAGAAATTGCCAGATACATTGAAGAACTTAGTCCACTTGAGAGAGACAGAGAGAGAGAGAGAGAATTGGCAAAAGGTATGCAGACAATAGGAGGAAGGTTTCAAGAGATTTTTGTAACAAACCTGCATATCTTTAGGTTGTAGCTACAGAGCCATCGCTATCCTCTAAGACGAGCTTAGACAACACAAGAGCCTTGCACATCAAGGTGCCCATGTTGGACTTGCTGGATTTCAGCTTCATCCATGGAGTTTGCAAACCTTTTGTGGTCTGTGAGTTCAGAACCATACTGGAACTGCACTCTCTCACCCCCTGGAAAATGTGAAGTTTATCTGCAATTCATAGAGGTCTTTAAATGTGCTTGATCTCCAGGTACGCAGCTCCCCACACTTTCATGTAGATTCTGTTGCAATAAGCTGGCTCCCAAACTTGAGCTTCCTTGCAACAGCATGTACATTTCTGGAGGTGCCATGATCACTCTGTGGTGACACACAGCTCTGATCCTGATCCTCATTGTCGTCATCATCATCATCATCGTCTTCTGTTGACGTGGAGCTAAATCCTTTCTCTAACAGGTCAGACTCCTCCAGTGTATCTGTCTTGTTGAACAGACATTGGTGGTAATGGATAATGTCTTCCTGGATTAGTCTTGTGCCAGCAGCCAGGGTTGCAGAGCTAACTGGAGGTTCTGCACCTCCTGCAGGTTTAGACTTTGACAGACGAGAGCTTGCCTGGGGTGTCTTCTTGTGGAGTGTTGCATGAGAGACAGGCAGACCTGCAGCATGTTGTTGTAGGGAGAGTGGCCATTGATCTTGAGTGGACCAACCCACTTGAGTCTGCTCTTGCAGATTATATTTATTTTTGCTGCAGCTTCCAAGCTGTGTAGTGTACACATCAACAGTGCTCATAACTGACACGCTCTCAGATTACGGATCCCTAGAGTTTGAATCATTATTAAAGACACAGTTCTTTGACCCATGAGCTGCACACTGCAGCCAGCTCCAAATCCATCCCAGTTGTCAAGAATTCCTACATTGTCAGTTGGCCATTGGGGAACCTTGAGCTTTTCTTCCAATGTTGGTGAGAGGGGGCATACTGTAAAGCACTCTCTCTTTATAGCAGATTTTTGCTTCCTTTGAAGGATCAAGAAATATACAATGTTCTGCTGTGTGGATGTTTGCATTCCATCCTTTATGGCCAGCTACAGCTACAACTTCTTCACACATGGTTGAGCCTCAGTTCTCACATTAGTAATGTAGTGAACTTCCTCAGGCTCCTCGCTTAGGATCCTCACAGGATCCTCATCACAATGTAATAATTCACGACTTCCAGCTACATTGTGTTTGCTATTGGTGCAGCAGGATTGGCAGTCTCTGAAGGTAATCTGGATCTTTACAGTTGCTTGGGTCTTCAGATCTCCCACAGAGACTTTGAGCGGGAACTCCATCCACAGTTTCTGGATACAGCTGACAATCCACTGAGTGGTGAACCATTAGATAGTGGTCCTGAAAAAGCAACAGTTTCTGGCTTGTCAGTGTGCAGTGATTGTACAGGACCAACTTCAGAACTTAAGTAAATACACTTGTTACAGGTTTTTTATTTCCAAGCTTGACAGCATGGGACCATTTGGGAATTTTCAATCCTCTGAAGTCTCGAGAACCTTGTCTATCAAACTGGCCTGGCAGACTAGTTTGCATTAACCTTTTCACCGGCAGAATGGGACCCTTACTAGAGTGATGGATCACATTTTGCAAATTAGGCCTACATGGGGAGAAAGCAACAGATATTGATTTGGATTACAGTCTACACGTTACTCAAATAGCAACACAGGTACCATAAATATTCATCCCAATCTCCTCCAACCTCAAGTTCAACTCTAAAGCAACCACTGGTTCAGCAATTAGTCCAAAGCATGGCCTGAATCTGCAGACAACAAGATTCCTTATTGAGCACTACACTTCATGTTTTTACAGAATTGAAAGCACAAACCTACAATCTGTACAGTGGTCAAGTCACAGAGGCCAAGGCATAAGTTCAATTCTATACATAGGTTTGGGTGATACAAAATCATTAATTGCAACATACCTCACACTTCCTTAATCCCGACTGCAGCAGTCATATAGCAAGTTCCATTTTCTACCTCTCTCTTGGCAGCCTGGGGCTTTGTCTATCAAGAGTTTCAAGGTAAAACCCAATGAGGTTAGCATATGTCCGTAGATTCAAGTCCACTCCTTGCATGTTGTAAACAAGATCCTCACAAGCTATGTAAAAGTCTCCTTTACCAAAAACTTCCAGGACCAATGAATCAGTTCTCATTTCAGCAACAAGGTCAATGGTTCGCATCTCTTTCAAAGCTTCAGGAAGTCTTGATTGCAGCCTGAAGGCTACAAAGGCATCAACCACAGCTCCATATGTAACTAGATCAGGAGCAACCCCACTAGATTGCATTTCCAGCACAGTAACCCGAAGATTCCAAAACTGTTCCATTCGGGAATATGCCAAGGCTAAAATGTTGTAAGTTGTCAAATCTGGTGCAAACCCAGCCTGCTTCATGTTCTCAAATTCCCTCTCCAAATTCTTCATGGAAAAATTAGCTGCATAAGAGAGAAGAAGAGCATTCCAAAGAAGGTTTCCTATTGAGGGTTTCCGGAGTCCCACAGATTGGACAAATTGTCCCAACTGGTAAAAGTTACTATTCCTCAAATATGCACGTGCAACAGCCCTTAACGTCTGTCGCGTAGCATTGAACTCGAATTCTCGGAGTATGCTATAATGCCTCTCCATCTCTCTTACCAATCCAGCTTGTGCGTATGCTCGAACTACATAATTCATGCACGTTGAGTCAGGCCGGATCCCCTTTGACATCATCTCTCTCAAAGCTTTATTCATCCTCTGAAACAATCCCCCACGTGCATAATTCTGAACAAGGCTCCTGTATGTCAACTCATCAGGAGGGATTCCAACAGTAATCATATTGTTGAAGATCCGCCACATCTGGTCATACAGACCTTTCTTCCCATATGCATGAAGAAGGCCTGTGTAGGTAACAGTGTTGGGTTTTGCATCACCCGATGTTATCATCTGCTTGAGTATCCCTTCTGATTGCTCAAAGAGACCACATTCAGCATAGCATTGAAGAAGACAAGTATAGGTTGATGTTGTGGGTTTGATACCCAGACGCTGCATCTCATCAAAAAGATCCTGGGCTTCATCACACATGCGAGATGCTCCTAGCATGCGGATAAACCTATTGAAATGTGCTTCCCGAGGTCGATATCTGTCTTTCTTTCTCCACCACTGAAATACCTGGATCACCAAAGCCAGACATAAGACATGGTCGTTAACTGAAACTTTTAACTACAATGAGGTATACCCATCTTTTGAACATGACTTTGTGACTCATGCAACTGCAAAGAAACTATGTTTATAGAAAGGTTCATAGAATGTTTTGGTAGCAGAATAAAACTAATAAACTCATAGCCCCCGATGAACCTTCTGGAAAAAAAAATGCTGTAAATATTAAGACTAACCTCCAAAGCCTTGGCCATTTGGCCATGTGCACTGAGAAAGTCAACAACTGCCCAGAACTCAGGGGGCCTCCAGATTGACATGCCTTCCAATATTTCCATTGGGCTCCTTCCTGATCGAAGCTGCTCCACTACACGGGTCCTCCTCTCCTTCCCAGACACCTTCTCCTCTTCTTCAGTTTCTGAATCTGAATATGTGTCTGTATCCCACAAATATGGTGGTGATAGATGAAAGCTCAAAAGATCTTCGTTGACAAGATTACAGGAAAAGCAAGAGTAAGCATCAACAGATAAAGGGGCTGAAGTAGGTCATTTGAAAAAAAGGAAATTACTTACCAGGGGAGTTACTGGCAGGTTGACATTCTGTGCAGAGATTATGCAGGGCTGTGGCCTCCTCAACTTCTTGAGATCCAGCTTCCTTCTGCTCCGTCAGCAGATCCCCACATGCTGCAGACAGAGATTGTGTGCCTGAAGATGCCTGAGCTCCCTATTAAGGGCAATAAGATCTTAGGAATGTGTCAAAGGTTCTATATGTAAGTATTAACAGTCCTACTACTGTCTCTACAGTGATGCCAACACAGAAAGCCTTCCAGAGTAGGGCAGTTCAGTATATAAAATTGCACAGTTTCTGTCTTGTGTTATGACAAATGCTAGGTGCCTCCCAAGCAAGATGTATCTAATTATGCAATGGGGTTCAGGGACATATAATTAGTATCCACTCATATGGTCATGTAAACCTGGCTCACAAGGAAATGCCTGGTGGAGAACCATGGCGTGGGGTGGTGAGGTGCATGTTCTGAAAAAGCAGGAGCAGTTTATCCCATTGCCATCTTCAAAAGCTGAGAAACCAAATTCTGAAGAACAGAATGCACAAGCAATACCTGGAAATCCAATACTGCTGTGCTTGAAAATTCCCTCAGCAACTTCTTTCCCTTTGTCTCCAGGCTCCTCCTGCAAACCCTAAACCCTTAGCAACACTCAAAAAAGCATCATACTGCAAAGAACAAAACCTGAATCCTGCAGAAAGATTTCTCCAATTGTCAACCCCTATTCACGAATTGCTTGACCTAATAAAAAAAACCATAAACCTAAGAGATGATGCTTGGTTATCTCTGATATGTATTCTGATATGCATATTAGAATCCATAATAATTTTTTCCAATGTCCGAGAACTCAAATCACGAAAAATTGCTTGACCTAATCAAAACCCTAGTCGAGGATCAAATAGAGATGGAGCGAGCGACTGGGATAAACTCCAGATCCATTGCCAGTCCCAAAAAGCCTTACCTCCTCTCTGTATTAGGGATGCCTGGATTGTGCAGCACAGCCCAAGTTGAGAGTACACTCTCCACATTGCTGCACGATACAACACTCTCATCCTCCTTGTTTGATCCAAATCTTCCTCCGCTCCATGAAGCTCTTCTGAACAAACCGGAGTGAAATCTTCTTCGTCGTCTCTTGATCCCACATGATGAAGTGGAGAAGATAGTTCCTGATGACAAACTGCTGTCAAGCACAAAATGAGTAGAAGAAGAAGAGGAGGAAGAAGAAGAAGACATACATCCAGATGCAGGAAGATTGATCCATCTCCACTGCAATTCTCGCAGACAAGAAGGATACACAACATTCCCCACTGCCATCCTCAACAAACAAGCAAACAAAACAGTGGCACCAATCTCGCAACCACCCGCAGAAGCAAAACCCCTTGTGGGAGTGAGCATAGTGAGCGCCTTTCAGATTATCAACTGCAGACTGGGGTCCTCATGGATGATACATTCATGAGGGAGATGACTCGTCCATGAAGGGCGGTTAGACGAGTACATAATTTGATTTGCTCTTCATGGATGAATCTCTGCTACTCATCCACAAATCGACGCATCGCCTTTGATAATCTGATGGATGACACTAAACCCTAAACCCGGAAGGAGCTCGATCCGCTCGTTCAATTCTTCCTTTGGAAGAAGATTGCTTTGTTTGTTGCGGTCACGGAGATGGAGACTGATCGAGTTCTGCTTTGCGGAAGAAGATTTGTTGCGGAAGGGTCCGTTGCTATTCCTGGTCGTTGAAGGCTTTTGCAAGCCTACTGAAAATTCTGTGAATGGGTTCTTTTGCTATGTGTGTGTAGCGGGTGCCGTGTCTGCAGCGAAGCAATTTTCAGTCCGCCGTTGCTACTGCGCGACGTGCAGCTCTTCGCCAAAGAGAAGTAGAGGTAAGTGAAGGTGTTATTTTTCCAGCAGCTCATAGGTTAGTGAGATGTCTATTTCATGGAACTCGAACCTGTGGAGGTAAATCTGTTTACAGAATTTTCTCATGTTTCACACTCAGGAAATGTTTGGTGAGCTTTGTTTTGACTGACCATTTGTACATCTATCTTTGTTATTGTTTGAGATGGTTTTGCCACTCTTTTCTGCAAGTCTTTGTGCAAGATTTCTGTGTTGAGAGAGGTGAAGTGAAGGCAAACCCAACCTCGATGATGCTGTAGGGATTAGGGCAGAAGGTCTTTATGCTTCTTCTCTCCCATTGTCTGTCGGGTGAAAGGTTGTGCAGTACAAAATGATTCCAGATTGGGAGGATTCAGTTGTTCATTTTTCAACATGAAAATTTCAAAATTAAATAATTATTTGACATACATTTGTTAAAGCTACTCCTATACTCTGGCATATAATCATTTGAAGCAAGTAAATTAGGTACTAACCAAAATGCTATGAAAATAATCAATGTATTAATCTTTTAAATGAATAGGTTTTTTGTTTGACCAAAAAACCAATGCCGTTATATTATTGCTCGACATGAGTACATTTTAGATTTTTTAAATTTTATGTTGAAAAACACAATATGTTTCAATTTGATATAACTAATCTAACAAAGGCATCAGTGTAGAAAATGTTGTATGAATTTCTTGTGCATGGCTAAGGTCTTAATATTGCATCTTTGGGTGTTTGATTTAATTGACTAGAAGAAAAACTATTGTTTACAATCAATTTTTGCAACTACAATGAGTACCCAACTACAATGTCCGCATCATATCTAGGAAACTGCAGAGAAATCTCCAATGCAACACCTTGAAGATACCTGAAGATACCATAACAATTGCACCCACTCCTGTACGGGCCCTTGTTGACAACCAGGAAAGAGAAACATGAAGTCCTCAATACAGTCACTCTTCCACAAATCTCTATATTCTCTCTCAGTAGGGACTCAACCAGTGATCTCAGAAATGGGTTCCAGAAAGACCGAAACTACTTTCAAATACTCATATTCAAGCAATTCGGTTCTTGCCTCAGTAACAATAGCCCAACACTACTCACCAATAGCAGTCAGATAGAAAACCACTGCATAAAATCACTTAATAAACCATTGGATCTCTCCTACTGTTTTTCTTCATGCACAGCCCAAAAAACTGTGTTCTGATATAATTTGCCACTAGTTCTCTTGGAACGCTCATCCATGTTCCACAAGAGTTGTTCATGTTTGTATTATGGGACTGCTGGATTTTAACATTGATCTTCGCTTGTTACAGATTCTCACCTGAATCACTGAATGCTGTGGCCCTCCACACCCTCATCTGAAATGGACCTGTGATTGTCACGAAATCGGGAACCTTGGTTGCCATTGAACTGTTTTCTGCTTCTGAAGAATGTACCAAGACCTGTCAGGTTTTGAGGCTGTTCATCTGATGCTTTTGAGAAGGAAGCAGATGGCTGGTCTTTGTGACCCAATGAGGGAAGAGTTACAGGTTGCACCACAGGCTCTGCCCAGAAGTCCACCTTTGACAAGCTCTGGTCTGAAAATTGGTTGCTATTCCTGGTTACTGATTTGCTTAACTTTTGTGGTGCTCCATTAGCTGGGTGATTATCATAGATAGCTACGTGTCCCAAAGCTTCACCTTCACCCTTAATTTGTTTACCACTGAGCTCTTTTGCCACCCTTTCCTCAAACTTCTGTTGCCCCTTCAACATCTTTCCAATTCCTGCTGATATCAGTGCAAGCTGCTTAGCTTGCTGTTCCTGCAAGGCCAACACCAACAACAGCATCAACCTCAGCACTTTCTACCTTTCAAAAAGTCAAACCCTAGTACAAAACCTGCAGTACAAACCATGCATATCCAAGAGACTGAGAGTGGCATGTATCTTATGGCAGACAAGTAACTAGAGGCATATGTTGCACAAACATAGCAGCCTTTACCTTCCAACATTCACATGCAAAATGATAAAATCAGCACCTTGATCATTGAGTGAAGTGACCCATAGACATCACTCTCTACTTGATCCATTGACTCTCAAGAGTGCTTGTTAACGAATCTCAAGGAATGTGCTCAAACTGGGCACAAAAGAGTAAAATATGTTCATTACTTGCATTTCTGTGACAATTTCAAGGTCAAGGGAAACCAAACCATGACATTAGCTAGCACTCATGAAGAGACTATAACAGACCTAAATCTGCAAAGAGAAATAGTATCTCAGATAAGAACAGGACCAAAACACTGCACCTTTGTGATAGAATGTCCAATTTCTGTGCACAAGTAGAAGGGTAAGTTGGAACGAAAAAAAAGACAGAGATTATAAGGAAAAAAGTATTGACCTGCATTGCCAACAGAACTTGTTGTAATTCCTGAAGCTCAATCTCCAAGACATCCTGGCGTTGAGCCAGTGCACTTACAACCTCAGATGTCTTTTGTGTCACAACAGCCATCTGTGAACCCAAAACAAACCCTTTCCATATGTATGATTTCATGCAGTGAATATGTTGAGGAGGAGAATATTATAACACTTCTTTTGAACATAATCGTTGTCTCAGATTAAGCAAAACCAAAGCAAGCATGACAAGAATGAGTGCAATTATAAAACTACAAATGTCACTCAAAAAGCATTCAGACTGTTGCCTTCATTATGGACAGCAGTGACTAGTTGCCATCACTCCTCACTGACTTCTATCAGCTCCCAATGGTGGTTGATGATAAGTATATAATAGCCTGCTCAAAGCTTCAGGCATGTGGTTATACAATGATCTGCATCCTGAGTTTCTGTTGCATTTCTGGATGGTAACAGAAAGATTCAGTCATTACAAAAGCTACCATCAAGAAACATAGTTAAAGTGTCAATAGTGTCCTCATTCAAACATTCATCAAGGTGACAAAGACACATAACAATGATGACAACGGGCAGGGGTTCTATGTCACAGAACATTCTGGTATAACTTGCCTCCTGGATTGGGTCTCTCAATGATCGTCTTGTCACCCGAAACCTCACACCGAGCTTCTCCAAGTGTCTGGACAGAACTCGTGATGTTGTCACTGTGTTCTGGACATCTTCCTCCAATTGCTGAACCCTCTTTATCATTGAGGTGAAGTCAGACAAACCCCGATTGCTATCTGATGCCACCCCGGTACCTCTTTTTGAAGGTACCTGCCATTGTCTGGCTCGCAGAATGACATTCAGCAGAATTGCTCCCCATAATGGCAACACTTGCCATGTTGAAATTGAGAGCTTGTTTGCTGACAATGGAGCTTCAACTACTACCTGTTATGCAAGCCAACACAACATCATCCAGTCAGTCGTCTCCAATCTCCAAAATTCTTCAATCCTGATTCTTCTTGTCATGAGCATAACCCTCCTGCACCTGCCCACCCCTCAGGCAGCTGAATCCAACTGAAGAATAGGCAAAGGATGTGAGTGGAGAACCAGCTTACTTACAGGCTTTGTTGTTGAAGAATGGATCACTGCAGCAGTATGTGAAACAGCAGCCAGTCCAATGCAAAGTCCTTCAGCTATGAACAGCACTCTTTCTGTTGTTTGTCTTCCTGCTGTTGTTGTCTTCTTCCTACTTCCTGCCGCACTTCCTGTCGCTGTGATATCGAGAGATACAAACGCGCCTCAATACTTCGTTATCCATATCTATGGAAGCAGCTCATCATCATCTACGAGGGCTCCAATTCTTTACTCACCTGCTGAATTTGCAATTGCGATAAAAACCCTCAATGCCATTGCAAACAGCAACAAAATGGCAATTCGGCAACCAGCAAATGCTACTGAAACAAACCTCCAACCCTAAACACTCTCTCTCTCTCACTGACTCATAACCAACCTGGTGTATTCTTCTTCTTCTTCTTCACGCGATTCTCACAGACTTCCTGCAGAGCGGTTCTTCGTCTCCATGTGCATTTGCCTCGTGCCAGGAAAGAAGAACAATCGTGCAATGTCCGGCCAGTTCTGAAGAATGGAGCAACAGAAGGACAGGCGCAAGAACAGGTGGCCCACTTCGTCGGCGGACCTCCTAGAGCCGCACTTTTGAGGAGGACTACATCCTTGGCAATCGACGACACTTCACAGTTGACAAGACGCACACAAGAAGAAGGTGTGCACAGAAGAGCGATGGAGGAGACGGCACCCCATCTACTACTGGTCGTCGTCGGCTGCATCATTCAGCGGTGCGCCTTGAATCGCTGGTGCTGCTGAGAACTGCTGCTCATCGAGCGGATTTGTGCAAGTATCGCCCTCAAATCTCCGCCTCCTCCTCCAGCGCCGATCGATCCTACTCGCACCAACACCTCCTCGAATGCTTCAACAAAGAGATTGTTCGATTTGCATCGCTACAAGAGATTCACCGATGCAGCTTATGCAAGCTTCCTTGATCCGAGCTAGCTACACGATCTTCTCGGATCTCTTCGTCTTCCTTCGCCATCCCCGTATCTGTTCAGAGAGACCCATCAAGAGCGTTAGGGTTAGGGTTAGAGGAACCAGTCCAGAGGGGGGATTCAGCTGGGTCCCTGGGGGAAAGAATGCAACAGAAGAAGAATCAGAAAACGTTGCGGAAAGCTTGGAAGTAAAGGTCTATCTACCCATTAGCAATTTGCATCGTCTTGGGTGGTAATCAGATTGCACGGAACCCTAATATTCTTCTTCTTCTTTCCTCTTTCGGTATCTGCACAGTTCTTCTTGATTGCGAAGGTGGGGGCGGGAGGGGTGGATGGGGGCCGCAAAGGTGTGGGAGTTCTTCTAGGGATGGAGGATGTGGGGGTGCTGACGGATTGCTGCTTGCTGCACCTTTTCGTCGCAGTTGCATCGAGGAAGGAATAAGAAGAAGAAGCTTGAAAATTCTTTGCAGTACGCAGCGATGTCGTCTGTGTATGTGTTAGAGCCGCCCACCAAGGGCAAGGTGGTGCTTACCACTACGGCTGGCCCGCTTGACATCGAGCTCTGGCCCAAAGAAGCTCCCAAGGCGGTAAGTGTGCTGTTGTCTTTTGTTTCTGACACAAAACAGATAGAAGATATGTGTTGTTTGTTTGTTTCCCTTCCTCCTTCATTCCTCCATGCTTTGGACCCTCCACCATTGCACTCAAGAAGGTTTGCAAGGTTTCTGGAGGGTTAGAGGATTTTTGCATTTGTAGTAGTCTCTTGGTTTTTTGTGACATTTTCTGTGCTGCAGTTTTCCATTTTGCACTCAACAAGGTTTTCAAGGTTTCTAGAGGTTTAGAGGATTTTTGCATTTTATAGTATCCTGATTTTTGGGACTGACCTCTGTGCCGTGCTTTTTTCCATTGTCTCTCAACTAGGGTTTTTATTGCTTTTTGAGGATTGATAGGATTTGTAGTCAGTGTGTACATCTAGTTTTCTATGCATTGTCATGAGCCGTAGTATGGTTTTCTTTACTGTGAGAAGACTGATATGATCTATTTTTTACACCTTGCCCAATGTGATGAGCACATTTGCTTCCATAATTATTTTGAGCAAAAATCTTGGATGATTGGGGAATCAGGTTCGCAATTTTGTGCAGCTATGCATGGAGGGCTACTATGATAACACTATCTTTCACCGCATCATCAAGACATTCATGGTGCAAGGAGGTGATCCAACAGGGACAGGAACAGGTAAAGTGAGATTGATTTGTGGTGGTAAGCTGTAATCAGTCACATTGTGTTGCTGTTCATTGTGGCAAAAGCTGCAATCAAAGATTTGTTGTGATGTTGTTCTTTGATGACTACTACTGCATGATGTGTGGGTTCAAATGTGAGGAGCAGGTGGGGATACCATATATGGAGGACCATTTGTTGATGAGGTACATTCGCGACTGCGTTTCAATCACAGGGGTCTGGTTGCTTGTGCCAATGCCGGCACTGCGAACACAAACAACAGTCAATTTTTTATCACTCTCGATCGCTGTGATTGGCTCGACAAAAAGAACACGATCTTTGGGAAGGTATGGAATTGTCAGATAAGCAGAAAGTTTGCAGCCTGGTGCAATCTCTGCATTCACCTGCACTTCACTATGGCTTTCTACAGCAATTTTTCTTATGGTGCATTTCTGGTCCTTGAGTTTCAGTACCTAAGAACCATTTTGGATGTCTTGCTTTCTCTCATCACCAGATCACAGGTGATACAGTTTACAACTTGATGAAACTTGGGGAGCTGGAAACAGATAAAAATGACCGACCCCTCAATCCACCCAATGTTGTTTCTGTGGAGGTGAGGGTGGTTTTTGCTCTTTGTGGCATGAGAGTTGAGTATGTTTGTGTTTGAACTTGAAAATTGCTCTTAACACTTGATTTGGAGGAAGGTATGTTTGGGGGCCATTGCAGTACTGTGTGGTCTGGAATTGGAAAAGATGCTCAGATCTTAGGAAATCTTGATCAGACATGGCAACATGGGATGAATGTAGTGATTGATAAATTCACTTGGATCATAATTTCAGGTGCTCTGGAACCCATTTGATGACATTGTTCTCAGAAATAACCTGAAGCAACCAGAAGAAGCTTCAGTTATTGAAGCTTCAGATTTGAAACAGCAAAAGCCAATCAAACCTAAGAAGTAAGTATTGTGCTATGGTAGTTCTTTGTATTACCCATTTTTTATGTCATGTTAGTGTGATTGGGAGATGAAGATGAAGCATAGTATCATTACTCTAGCTGAGGATGTTGAGTGTGTGAACGATTCTTCTGTGCATCTTAACTCTTAGTGGAATCTTGTGGGTGCAAGCAGGAAGCTGAATCTGTTGTCATTTGGGGAGGAGGCAGAGGAGGAGGAGCAGGTTCTAGCAACTGTCAAGGAAAAACTCAAGAGCAGCCATGATGTGCTCAATGACCCACGCTTGTTGAAGGATTCCTCCAATCATGAAGAAATGGTAATCCTTCTTTGGAACTTGGAACTTGGAAGTTCAAGATCACTTTTGGAAGATAGTTGATTTGATAGCTGTGCACATTTGTGTCATTTGTGCTGCAATGGGTTACTAGAATGACAGATATATGTTTTTCTGTACCTCCTGGGAAATTATAATCTCTTCAAATGTTTAACAGGCTGATAACCTTCACATCATGTCACAGAAGGTCAAATAACCTCTTGGTGGTCTTCAGATGAGGCTAAGTATGATTTTCTGAGCAATTTGTCACTTTTGTTCTTTATTTTGTGGCTTGTTTTTCAGGATGAGATTGAAGCCCGCAGGCGGAAAGAGGTGCAGGCATCAGTGAGGCAAGCACTTGTTGGAGGCAAGTCTGATGAAGCATCACGAAAGCCTTTTGGTTCCAGAAAGGATGACAGTGATGAAGATGAGGCAGATTTTGATTCTCGGATGCGGAGACAAATTCTGGAGAAGAAGTCTCAGCTAGCAGGGTCTAAAGCTTCTGACACCGTTAAGTCAGGTATTCTTTGCTCAAGGTTTACTGCGTGTGAGGGCATTTTGTGTATACCTATGTGACATGGAAACTCAAGGCTATGATGGCTTTTAACCTATTTTCACTGTATTTCTGCTTCTGGTCTGTCTCATGATGACTATTTCTCAGGTTCCACTGGGGGGTCTTACAGTTGTAAGGTTTTACAATCTTGTACAGATGGCCTTTGTTCTGGCTGAACATGCTTACTAATTTTCAATGAGTCCAGTAAGCTTTAAGCTGACAAATTGTGACTTTGCAGGTAAAAAGGCAAAGTCAACCCCCAGGCCAATGGCTGTTTCAAGGTATGCAAAGCAAGAGTGATGTTCAGGAGTTGAGCATTTCTGGAAATATGTCTGGTTGTCCCTTGCTGTGAGTTCACTAGGGCCAAATTGCTGGATGTCATCATGTTTAGGATTGCATTGGGCGCACTCTGATCCAGCTTGGTTTGATTGATGGCTAGCAGGGATAGCAGGGCAGATGATGATGATGGTGATGATGCAGATTCAGAGAGAGAGGACCAAAAGGAGAAGTTAGTTATTAAAAAGAAGGGAATGGGCTCAGAGGCACGTGCCTCCCTAGCTGCTAATGTTGATGTGGATACACAGCTGCTGACTCCACTTGAGCAACAACGTCAAAAGTTCAAGCAAAAGAAGCGTGTTCTGCAGGGTCGGGAGGATACGGTATTTAGTTCTTTTATAGATAGCAACTGGTCACTGAAATTTGATCCTTCAGTGAATAAGCAGAACATATGTGTATTGGTATTTTTTGATATTTTGATCACATGATATCCTCATTTACTGTCTGTGGCACATTCAACTTAGTTAATTCTGTTTCTGTGCATTGTATCTGACTTTGGGATGGTATTGCTTTTTAGACGTTGGCGAAGCTGGCCCAATTCAGGAAGAAATTGGAACAGGCCAAAGTGGAAGTGGTGACACAAGAAGAGAAGACAAGCTGGTTGGCTCATGAGTTGAAATTTGTAGTTGATGCCACCAAAAGGGTCAGTCCCTCAAACTATTTCCTTTCCTTCCAGCAGCACACAAAGGATTGTGAGATTACCTATAAGTTGTAACTTTGTACTACAGTTTTCAAACAGCCTATCATACAGGTATGGTTGGTAGCATTTTTGTTGAGCAGTGTAGGAAAACATCCTAACTGAACATTACATAGAATGTCTCAATTTTGTTTGAAGATGTGTGGCTAGTCAGTTTGGAGGTGGAATTGAATGCAGTGTTTTGCAGGATGACATGGCAAAGAATGATGATCCAAACCAGTATGTGGTTCATGATCCACTTCTAGAGAAGGGGAAAGAGAAGTTCAATAGAGAGCAGGCCAAGTTGAAGCGACGGAATCGTGAATGGGCTGGCAACTCTATGACATAATCAAATCCAGGGGTAATGCTGACTGCTACTTTGGCTCACATGACTTTTATTATGTAACTTGTCATTGTCCAGAAGTTTTAATGTATAAACTAGCCCTCAAAACATGATAAAGATTAAGGCACTATCATACATGTAACTGTTACTAATGTTTCCCTTCCATGTATTTCTTCTTCCCTGTTCCTTAAGCCCTTATCTGGAGTTTTCCTTTGACTAGAATGCAGGTTTTTTCATGTGGTTCTGGTTATCATAATCAGGAGTACGGAGTTTTCTCAACACTCATGAGAGTTATTTGGGTGAACAGTTTATAAAGTAAAACATTTGTTTGTGGTCTGAGCAGGTGCAGTTTTCAAAAGAGAAAGTGTTGACCCATAATCCACATGACCTCAACTCAAGGCATATTCCAGGTAATATGATGTTTACATTTATCATCATGTAATCAGTACTCATGGTTCAGGTCATTTGGTTTCTTGTATTTTTATCCCGATGCCTGGGGTTTGTGAATGGAAGAGTTGTGGAGAAACTATCTTGTCAACCTGTGAGCATGAACAAGTTAGTCATTAGAATTTGAAGAGTTGAACAAATGGAATTGGACCCAAGGGGATCCTGCTAAAGATGAACAGAAATCACACTACAATGTATGAACATGGATCCAATTTCAAGGCAAATTCATGAAGTTGAGTTATTTTGTTCCAGGTTTCTCAAGTCTTATCTTGCAAATTTGTGTGGTAGGAGGAGCTTGTGTGGTTGGATTTTCCATAGATGCAGGATTTTCCAAAGATGCAGAGAACAGAAAGAGCTCCAATGCACATAAATGGTGTTGATTTCCTTTCAAAAGTTGGTAGGAAACTTCTTCTGTTTTCTTAACTGGAAAGGGTATGTCTTGAAGCTGAAAGCTAGACATGGCTTGTTGCCTGCCACAAGGGTAAATGCACATATCATTGGTTTTGTAATGTGAAATAAGGTGATAAATGTGGTAATTACAATTTTTGTAACAAAATGTTTATAGATTTATTATTTTGTTCTGAGAATGAAACTCGACAGATGTAGCATGAATTTAAAGAATCAATGTGGTTCAGGGTAAAACTAAACTTCTAGTACATTCTGGAAGTTGGACAAAGCCTGATTAGAGTTATTTGGTTTGTGTATAAACTTGATGACTTGTATGAGTTATGGGTTGAGGTTGTTTTTGTTTTGATGGCTCATATGCCTTGGGGTCAATTGTTTCTTAGTTGTAATGTATTGTATCAATAATGCCAAAGTTATGTTGTAGTTTTGATGTCTCAACTGGATCTCAACTAAGGTTTGGACCATCTTTAAAAACAACTTAGATTAGGATGAAGTTGCAATCATATTATGAAGTTGTATAAAAACCTAAACTCTTTGATGGTTGGGATTTGAAGTTGTTTGGGCATTGAGATTTGAAATTTTGGGGTTAGAGTGTTCAAGTATGGAAATTGTTGATATAGTATGGTCACGATGTACTTAAAAGATTATGGATCTATTTATGCATGTGTTGTGTTGAATGTAAATTTGTGTTTCAATTTTTATGTTGTTTTGATTGCCTAAAGTAGAAAATTTTCTATGTACGATAAGGTCATTACTAAAGTAAGGGCCCATGCTCGGGATTTGTTTTGACGATATGGGCTCAGGCAAAGGACAGGCACCTCAAGACATGTTTATTCCTCTTGCCATTGTGGTATTTGGGTGTTTCTTTCATTCTTGTAGGAACATGCCATGTTCAGTGAAGGGCATTGAAGGCCCTCCACTAATTGTAACTTTGCAAAGAGTTTAGGCCACCTCCAGCTCGAAGCAAGCCATTGTTGTTGGGGATGCCTCTTCCAGGCTCCAAGCTTGGTGCTCTTTCAAGTCTTTAACCTGTTTTTTTGGTCTAATTTGTTCATGCAACGAGTGAGAAGTTTAGGAAATAAGTTTTGCCTCCTTTGGCAAGTCCTTGATGTTTTCTTTTGCAACATTTATTATGCATCACCATGACTGAATGCTCTCTAGTTTTGGACTTTGGTTTTCTTGTTCTGGTCCTTCCTTTCCCCTTTTGAATCGATGGTTTTTCTTTAATAAAGTTTGATAAGGATTCATCATCAAATAGAAAATTTTCTGTGTAGGATAACACCATTGCGAAAATAAGGGCTTATGTGAAGCAACAACTGAACATTTGCCCAATTTTCCTAATGTCCTCTTCTTCGGCCTCCTTGATGTAAAGATGTATGTGGAAGTCTCCTTTTGCATTTTGTTCTGATGATGAAAAATTATGCAAGGATACTACAAAACTAATGGCATTGATCAAAGATAACACTTAATCAAAACTAATATTCAAGGTAATAGATATGAAAGATCGAACCATGTTTTAAATTTTGCTACTATGCATTGTTATTAATAAACTATTCATAGAAATCCTTCAAATCTTGTGTGATACATGTAGAATATTTAAATATTTGAAGCTTTGTTTTGGGAAAATCTGTTGACCAAATATGAATACCCAACCTTTGGGACTTCAATATGGGGTTTGCGATAAAACAAAGGCTTAAAAAGCAAGATTATTTTGTGGATAAATAAAATATCCATTGGAAATCTGGAAGTAAACATGTAACTTGTAAATTGAAAGAGAGAATCAAAATGTAAAAATTACTAAAATTGGATTATAGAATTGAAAGTTTAATTGTAATTTTTCAAAATATTGGCACTAGATTGTATATTTTCAATTTTCATTACCAAGCAACCAAGGAAAAAATTAATGTTAATTGGTGATAATCTTCTAGAAAAAATCCAAAGAATAGGAAAATTACAAAAAAATTGCTCCCAAACTAAAAAGATAACAAAATTGTGATGAAATTTTAATGAGTTATTTTTTCAAGAAAATTTTGATTGTTCAAAACAAGAAATCTATGTCAATTTTTTTTTTTTTTTTTGGGTTGTTAATGGAAAATTTCCCAAGAAAAACATTGATTAGAATTGTGTAAAAATTACAAAATTGGTCATTATTTCATTTTAAATATAAAATGATCTTAAGGACATGAATACCTATCAAAAAACTAGAAAATGTATCAAGCAAGATTGTAAGAAACTACTGAAAAATTATAAATAAATAAATAAATAAATAAAAGATTGAACCTCACACAAGCTAGTGCATTAACATTAGAGTGGTTTCATTGCAATTGACAAGTTTGTACCAAAAAAACTAGGTGCAAAACAAGGTTAAAAAAATGAAACTAACAACAATAGATTGTTGGTGCTTTGCTTGTTGCAAGGTTGGCTTTTCTTTGTGCCCTATGCAAGTCCAATCACCTTTTCCCTTAGCTCCTTCCCAACTAGTTGTTATAACCAAATCCATGAAAAACCTAATCACACTAATGAAAAAGCCCAATCACACCCTCAAGCTAACAATGAACAAAATGACCTTGTACCTACACACCAAAGTATCGTGTTCACCTAACGAACAACCTTACCTCTTCTCCTTTCAATTGCACCAAACTTAGATGGAAATTTATTCAATCCAAGATTATTCAACCTATCCTTTCTTAATCTATAATATTTTCAATGGTGACAACCTTAACTACAAACTAACCTAGTCTTGAGCCCTTTACACTTCAAAGTGGGGGTGTTGAATTCGTTGGTGTACTTTTTATTTGAATCTTCTTAAATGGTGCTAGTGTAGTCTTGAGCTCAAATGAACTTGATCCATCTAAATGAACTTGATCCATCTAGACACCCCAAAAAATCTTAATCATTAAAAAAATAAACATTATTCCCATTTCCACTAGTTACCTAAGAAATCTCCATTAAAATTGAAAATCATGCAATATAGTTGTCTATTTCAAAACAACACAAAATGATTATTGTTGTTGTTGCTCACAAGCAAAATTAGGTTATAAGGGAATAGGGTTAGTAGCTTATTCCTTTAACTCTTTCAAAAACTCAAAAAACATGATTTTAATGTCAATTAATCATTAAGTGTTCAAGGATGTGTATTGTTTAACACTTTTAACACTTTTAACTTGCTTTGTCTATTTTCCAAGGTTGTCATCCACCCCATGTGGTTAGAATGGGATTTGCATACATTTAGAAGAAGCAAAATTTGAGATATTACAATTAGCTTAAAAGTTCACAAATTTTTGTTCATTAGTTTGTTCTAGTTTTTGAAATTCTTTAACAATTTAAATTAGAATTGGGCATTGTTGTCTCTTTTCTTTCTATAAAAAAATAAAATTATAATTATGATGTTTTCAAACAACATTCATTTATGAACATTGAACAAAATGTAATGATAGATTTGGGCATTAGCAAATAGTATTTTGGTTTCCTTCACAACTTTGCTTGTCTACCCACATTTGCAAAATTATTCACCTTGTTCTTGGGATTAAACATTTTTTCTACTTTTCATTCTACCTCAAGATTAGTTTAATACATCTTTAGCATCTTCCAATGATCATGTTCAATGTAAATTGGACAAGATCTATCTTCCCTTTCATGAACCTCATTTTTTACTTACTTTCTAATGGTTTCAATCACCTCTTCATCAATGTTTAAACTCATTGTGAACATATTCAAACTCTTTGTCCAAAGTTGCCTTTAGCTTTTTTAAATATTGTGACTCCCGGTCTTCCCACTTTAAAACACTAATGTCTAGTATGTGAGCAATTAAAGTCTTCACTATTTCATCCTAAGCATTTTTGTTTTCATATCTTTCATTTGTCACCCCCTACCTAGGTACCTTATTCTTATGTGATTTTTTCTTAACTACTTGACTAATTTCATTAGATGCATCCTTCTCCTTCTTTGTTGTCCTTTGTGTTACTCTAGCTACACTCTCTAGTTTCACATGGGGTATAAGTGGTTGTTATGTCACGGGCACACATGTTGGCCTAAGAAATTGCACAACATTGGAGGTAAGCACTTGAATCCATCATGCAAAATATTGTGATGTTCCTAATTGTGTTATCATCCATGGTGACAATTGCATCCATGATTCTTACAATTCCATGTTACCATTGCCATTGTCTTACATTGTGCATTTTGGTAGAATAGGTGAGTTTGTACTTGATTTATTTAAGGTTTTAAACAACCTCCATTTTCCCTCCACTTTCATCGTAAATGAACTTGCCATTGCTTTGGAAGCATCTTGGACCATGTCATCTTCAAGGCTTATGCAAACCCCAACATTCACAAATAAGCCCCCAACCCTTTCAAAAAACATGCCACAAAAGATAGGATACATATGGGCACCACATGGATTTGGGCAACCTAAATTTAGACATTGTGTTATTATGTAACAAACCTTCACAAACAAAAAAAGATACACTACGATGAAAGCATATGGTAATCACTTTAGAGTGGAATAATCAAAAAGTAAGTTGTTGTAAACATGCGACAATCAAAGCTTCTTTTTTACTTTTTGGAAACAACTAACATGGCTCCAATAGCTTCTATAATAATGTAGATGTGGTGATTTTTTTTCTTGAGTGAATGTTTTAGCTTTTATGATTTTTTATTAGGGGTTACATGTGACCTATTCAAAAGATCGAGAATTATCAATGGTGACTACCAAAAAAATTGTAAATTTTCATATTTTTGGTGTAAATTCAAAAAGATCACCAAAATTTTGAAAACAATTTCCAAACAACAAAACTGAAAACAAAACAAAACACAACAACACTAAAGGAAACATAGAAAATCAATTCCATTGAAGAAAGTCACACACAAAAATAAAATTGAGCATACAAAAACATTGTGCATATGATAAGAGTAAATAGGTCCTTCCATTTGACAAGCTAGAATGTGCTACTTCACTTCCTTAGTTGCAATAATGTTTTTGGCATACTTGGGTTTTTTGTCATTTTGGGCCTAGGTTAATGGTAGGATAGAACTATGAGTGAATATTATGATGGAGCCCAAAACAACATTATTTTAAATTAGTCATGATTTTTTGAGCTCATGGTTTAATGACATGGCATGAAATCTGTTAAACTTTAAACATTATTCATAAGCTACCACTTAGTTGCTAGAAACAAAACCAACAAGTGCCAAGACCCCAAAATAAAATCTCCCATATTGTAAACATAATTGATAGAAGCAAAACTAGTGAAAACCCCAAAATAAAATCCCAACCCATGTTCGACTCAACCCATATGCTAGGTCTATTGTCACATGCATTACTACAAGAAAAACTCATGAACTTTCTTGTACTTGATTGACTGTGATTGTGCGCCACAATTTGTTAATGGGTTCATTTCAAGGGACAAAATTCACTTGTTAAAACCTAGCATAGTAGCCTAGGCATTATCTATAATGACCATTTAAATAAATCATGTTGAACATCAAATTCCCATTTATCTAACATGTTCCAAGTAATGCCAAGATGTTTCATCTCACAATAATGATTTTTGAGGATGTCCAAGGGAGTGCAAAAAGAAGATTCAACATTAGAGGCTAACCAATATTGGGGATAGAAAATCCCCAATGCATCCAACATACCATGTTGGGGGAAATAGTTTTGTAACTCATCTATTAATTCTTTAATAGCTTGTAAGGTGTGTTATTTTAGCTGCTCGGTTGGGTTTTAGTTAATTAGGGATAAACTAGGTTAGTTAAGTTAATTAGTGAGTTTCAAACCAATTCAGGTGTGAATGGGGTTCGAGATATTTGTTATGGGATATAATCCCATCTTGTTTGACTTCAATACCTCAAGACCTTCAAAGCGTCAAACTTATGTAGAAGAAAACCTCAAAATTTTCAGAACCTCGAAACTTTTAAAACTTTCAAAAGTTTCAAAACCTTAAGACCTTAAGAATGTCAAACAATGTGCAGAGGAAAGTTTGAAGAGAGCTTGCAAAGAGCTTGAGGAGAGCTTGTAGAAAGCTTGAGAAAAAAAATGAAAATCATAGTAAGAGATCATGAATCTACATTGCAGCTTGGCAAGGTTGTTGATAGCTCGCTTTTTCTTGAACAATGATGGAGTGCAAAAAATGAATAGCCTCCCTTTTTCTTAATTGAGGCTTGAACAATGGTAAAGTGACAATGATCAATAACCCTACTTTTAAGGTAGTTAGTTTATAGGTAGGTGGGTTTGTGAATGACAATAGTTTAGTTAACGACGCCAATGTAAGTACTGTAAATGCTTTGACACATAACCCCCAAAACTTTTTTTTGTGTTATTATGAACTATTTTTTTGGTTATCTTATTGTTATGTGTGAATGTACTTTTAGAATGTCACAAACATAGTTTTACCACACATATTCATAAAAAAATTCTAAATTATTGATCAATAATCAAATATTATAACAATGAAATATTAGTTCATTTACATACATGCCAATGGAATATACATGTGTTTATTTTGATGCGATCATATTATTTGTCATTATGTGAAATGATGGTCATATCCTTAAGTGCTTGCTTTATGGCCATGGAGGTGATGGTTCAAATTTCACTTGTGATATCTTTTAGTTATGACTTAAACGATTAAAGATGGGTTGCAGGTTGATCAAGTTGTGAAAAATCTACTAAAAAATATTTATATATTATATGTAATTACAATAAAAATTTAAAAAATTAAAAATTAATTTGACCATGTCCATTATCAACTAGTATGTCAATCAACATAGACATTACACATTAAAGCCAAGACTAGAATACATTATTTTTTGAAAAAATAACAGGGACTAGAACTGGAGATTAACCAGCAATTAACCCACCCATTCTGGTCCCAATTAACAAGGACCAGATCCAAAGGTGGACTGAACCCCAAAACTGAAATCAGAATTAAAAAAAAAAAAGAGAACCAAACCTAAAAACTAAATTCCCAGTTCTACTTATGTGTGGAACTGAAACCAAGACAATTGGATTTCCAGTTCTATTTATGTGTGGAACTGAAACCATGACAATTGGATTTCCAGTTCTATTTAAGTGTGGAACTGAAATCAAGATAGTTGGATTTCCAGTTCTATTTATGTGTGGAACTGAAACCAAGATAGTTGGATTTCCAGTTCTATTTATGTGTGGAGTTTTGAAAGCAACATAGTTGGATTTCCAGTTCTATTGATGTGTGAAGTTCTGCAACCATGACAATTGAATTTCCAGTTCTAATTTATGTGTGAAATTGAAACCAAGACAATTCTAATTTTGGTTTTTCTTTTGTTTTTTGTTTTTTTTTTTTTGCAGAGCTGAATGAAACCAGAGGTTCTTCATAAAACAAAAGAACCGGCCCCAAACAAAACACATTGGGTATGATTCTTCTCTCTTGTACAAAATTCAACATAAAACAGATTTGAAAAGGCGGTGATTCAAGTTGCCATTCATTCATTCATTGATTCATTCATCACCTATGCAACAAACAAAAGAAAACCCTACTTATTATTAGTTGCCATCATCCATGCATGCAAGAAGAAGAAGAAGAAGAAGGAGGAGGAGGATGAGAAGGAGGTCTCTCTGGCTGGCTGGCTGGCTGGCATTCTAATCTCTTATCTGCAAAAGTGCACAAGAATCTCCACTAGGATCGAACACTTGTCAACAATGTACCAGGAATAGAAGACGGATGAAAAAATGATAAAGTCCCACACACCGCTAAGAGACAGAGACAGAGACAGAGACAGAGGGATGGATGAATGAATTAATGGAAGAAAAAACAGTTTCCTGGAAATGTGGATGTGAGTCACCGCTGACAGATAATTTCCCATCATCCATCCTCTTTTGCCCTTTCTTTGGGGTTTCTGTCCATCCATTGAGATACGGTTTTGCCAGTTCTTTAAAAACCCTAAATGTCTGCTCCTTCTCTGTATCGGTCTCGTGTTTCGTTCTCTTCTTTGTTTTCTTTGTCGCTCTTGGGGGTTTTGCTTGTTTTCTTTGTGCGTCCGCGTCAACTTCTTTTTTGTTTTTTCGCAAGGAGTTGTGAAGAGTGGTGGGATTTTATTTACTTATACTTTTTTAAGTTTAAGAAGGAGATTTTAGCTCCTGCATCCGAGCTCATCAAAATTTGAACCTTGTGATTTGTGGCTATGGCAATGCGAGTGCAGTTTCTCGGGTTACAACCTGTGAGCACCAACCGAGTTTGTAGTGTTGTGGGTTCTCCCGAACTTGGTGGGTCTCCTGCTGCTGCTGTTGTGGGAGTTTTCCCTGCACTTCGATTCTCAGCTTCCGTTTCTCTCTTCTCCTCGGGAGTGTGTTTGCAGGATGTCGTGGCTTCGAGAGGGTTGAAGCTAGATTGTGAGAAAGCGAGAAACGGTTTTCGTGTGACTTGTGAAGCGGTGGTAGCAGCAGCAGCAGCAGCAGCAGAAGTGAGAGCTCCAGCTGCAGTGTCGCGTCCTTGGAAGACGGCAGATTGTAGATTAGTGTTAGAAGATGGGTCGGTTTGGCGAGGGAAATCCTTTGGAGCCACAGGTACACAAGTGGGAGAAGTGGTGTTCAACACATCGCTCACCGGGTATCAGGAGATTCTGACAGATCCTAGCTATGCTGGTCAGTTTGTGCTCATGACGCAACCGCACATCGGTAACACGGGCATCAATCTGGACGACGAGGAGTCGGAGAGATGCTTCTTGGGTGGTCTTCTCATCCGCTCCCTCAGCAACAGTGTGTCAAACTGGCGGTCCATTGAGGAGCTTCCCGAGTATCTGAAGAAGAGAAACGTGATGGGTATCTCGGATATCGACACACGAGCCATCACCAAACGGCTACGCGAAGAGGGCAGCTTGGTTGGGGTTCTGACCACGGATGAGTCGAAATCCGACCAGGAGATTCTCGAAATGGCTCGCAACTGGAACATTGTTGGGAAAGATTTGATCACCAATGTCACTTGCAGCAAGCCTTACGAATGGAAGGAGAAAACTGGAGATGAGTGGGAATTCAGCTCATCTGTAGTACCCATCAGCAGCAGTAGCAACAGCAGCAGCTCTGTGGCTTCTTCTGATCATCAGGAACTCTTCCATGTGGTGGTGTATGACTTTGGTGTGAAGCAAAACATATTACGGAGGCTGTCTTCTTATGGATGCAAACTCACTGTGGTCCCTTCCTCATGGCCAGCTTCTGAAGTCTTGAAACTCAACCCAGATGGAATCTTGTTCAGCAATGGACCAGGAGATCCATCAGCAGTTCCTTACGCAGTGGAGAGCGTGGATGCTTTGGTAGGCAAACTCCCAGTCTTTGGGATTTGCATGGGTCACCAACTGCTAGGTCAAGCACTTGGAGGCAAAACCTACAAAATGAAATTTGGGCATCATGGTGGCAATCATCCAGTGCGACATCTGCAATCAGGTCGAGTGGAAATCAGTGCACAGAACCACAACTATGCAGTCGACCCTGCCACACTTCCTGATGGTGTGGAAGTCACACACATCAATTTGAATGATGGCTCATGTGCAGGACTCAAGTTTCCAGCCATGAAGGCAATGAGCATTCAATACCATCCTGAATCGTCACCTGGCCCGCATGATGCTGATCCTGCTTTCTATGACTTCATCAAAATGATGGAGCAGAATAAGAATGGATGGCACAGCACAGGCGCAACTGATGGTGATTTTGTGCAGCGATCTGGGTAGTAAGAAGGAAATTTGAGAGAAGAATTTGACACCAAATTTTTAGAAAGGTTTTGTCAGATTTTGCACCTCGCCCCCATAACTGAGGATCATACCAGTTTTGTTTGTCTCAAAAAAATCAAGAGTGTAGGAAAACCAACTGAGCTTTTCCACTATAGAAGAATGTTTGTAACCTTCAGGACATGCTGAACGACATGCCTGAAGGATATGTTGTAACCTGAAGCTGAAATTCAGGCGCAAGCCAGGTTTCTTGACAACTTAATGGAGAGACTAAGTCTTAATTTTGCAGCATTAACATGTTCTTGAACCATCCATCTCTCTTTCACCAGAGAGATGGGTTGTGGCAGAGAGATGATGTGATCTTATATGGTGTTTAGTAGGGTTTATAGGGTTTAGGGTTTCTTATTTTCTAAACCTAGGGTTTCTTAGACTTGGGTATCTTATTTTCTGATTCCATTTTCCAGAAAATGGAAATATGCTTGTCCCATGAAAG
>Ga0116229_10000336_pt1 | contig 58664 bp, 41 predicted proteins | sample S1TSphgellanicum_3_FD_87313 | JGI IMG/M metagenome (GOLD analysis project Ga0116229, IMG submission 87313) | Host-associated microbial communities from peat moss isolated from Minnesota, USA - S1T2_Fc - Sphagnum magellanicum MG | ecosystem: Host-associated > Plants > Peat moss > Unclassified...
AGATTCTGAGCACATTTGAGTATTCATGTGATATTATTGATGTAAAAAGATGTGTGATTTGTATTATCATCATCATATCTGGGAATTTCTGGACATGGTTGCACTACAGATAAATCCAACAGAAGTCTGCTCTCAAATTGGATTGTGTCAATTCAATGCGCCTGGACAAAGGTTGGTCACCTGGGGTGAAACTCAGAATTGAATTTTATGAGCTTGGGATTTCCTGTTGGTAACAAAACACTTTGAAAAACATGCATTGTAGCAGTTGGTCTAGTGGTTGGGCGCCTTCCTTCACCTTGGGTGAGGATACTAGTGTAGCAATTTATGTTTCCGAATATCTGTCATACTATATAGATGCCTACTAAACTGTCAAGAATACGGGGTGCATGAAACAGGGAGGCTGGCATTGCAAGTGTTCTAGATAAGGAGGAATATGTCTCCAGTGGTGTAGAAGGAAATGATCCAAGATGCGGTGTCTGTGAGATGGCAGTTGTATGGGTGCAAAATCAGTTGACAGAGAACATACCAACAGATGAGATCGACACTTATCTAAATCAGGTCTACCCCTGAGGCCAATCAAAGCACCAACACTTTTCATGAATTTGATGCACTGGATTCGAGGCATTGGTTTGGCTTGCACACTGCTTAAATTGGTTTTGTAAATAGTTTACGTCCTTTGTTGCAGTTTCAAATCTACAACTTTCCTCTCTTGCTTGCTTTTTGGTGGGATAAAAAATTTATTGAAATCTACTTTAACAGATTTTTGCACGTCATGCACTTAATCTTTTGAACATTTTCTACTGTTACACTTGGGTGTGTGTGTGTCCACCAGGTCTGTGATCATTTGCCGAATTCTAATGGAGACTCAACAGTGGACTGCAGCAGTTTGGCCAGTATGCCTGATGTTGCATTCACCATTGCTGGCAACATCTTTCATCTCACTCCTGAGCAGGTTAGTTAATTGTTCATATTGATGATGGCTTCGAGCATCCATCCATGCAGAGTTTGTGGAATATAGTTTTTGAGGAACTAACTACAAGGAACAAAATTGTCATGTACTGAAGTGTGTTTAGTTTATGCATGTGTCTTCTTCTTCAGTACATACTGCAGGTTGGTCAGGGTTCACAAGCTCAGTGCATCAGTGGATTTACTGGGTTAGATATACCACCTCCAGCTGGGCCACTCTGGTAACACATTCTCTCTCTCTCTCTCTCTCTCTCTTTGGACTTCAATCCAAGAACTCCAAATTTCTGGAAGTCCTTCAGTGTTCATAAATCTGAGATGTTCACACATATCTGCTGTTTTTTGTTGCAAATGGGCACCATTTTTTGCCAAAATCAAAGGCTATGTACCTTGACGGTTCTTTGCATGCATTTCACATATTTACCAAGAGGGGAATTTGTGGTCGTTGCTCTTGTGTTGGATGTCGCAAAATTGCAGGATTTTGGGAGATGTGTTTATGGGTGTTTACCATACAGTGTTTGACTCTGGAAATACACGCCTTGGGTTCGCTAAATCTGTTTGAATGGAGGAGGAGGAGGAGGAGGAGGAGATTCTCCTGTCCTGAGCCCACCAGATGAAACAACTGCATAAATTGTTTAAGTATGATATGCACAATTTGAAGAGCAAGAGCTCCTTGTTTGTAGTATTGTAGTTGTATGCAGGTAGGCATTCCTCAGTTCAGAATCTCAGGTGTAGTTGTAGTATTTGCACAACTTTTGTAAATAATAGTCCACAATACTACTGCACGCATCCAAGGCTTTGTGGCAGTAATGCAAAATTTGTTAGAAATCAGATTCACATGCATTTGATTGACGATGATCATAGTTATGTTTTACTATAAAAAACCTTCCAAGTATTCAGTTGAATAAATCTTTTTGAGTATAAGAAATCAGACTCATTGCAAAAAGCAAAAATGGTCAAGGATCTGAGCTCACCTCAAATACCATGCTGTCTGTCCTTGCTTGTGGCAGTGTGATGAAGTGCTCCCAGCGAAAAAAATCACTTTTCTTGAGTACCCAACTCACTCTCACATGAGAAGTCAATTTGTCCATGCAATCAACTATGCTCTCACTTGCATATGTGTTCAGCATACCATTCCTGACACAAAGATCTGACTCTGATGCAGATGCCACAATCCTGGGCATGACCCCATCTGGCTTCTTGTAGATCTTCTGGTTTTTGGGTTGCCACAAACCTTGAGAAGGCAAGTGAAGGTTACTCCATCAGGATGCACCCCTTCACGCTGCATCTGACAGAAGATCTCCATGGCCTCTCCATATGGACCATACTCAGCATTTATCCTTCAACCATTGCAGTCAAAATAAATGACATCCCAAACCCTAATCTTGTCAAAGACTTTTTAAGCACTGGAAAGCAGGTCAGATTGGAAGGGGGACTAACTTCATTTTGACACAGAGGTTCACAGCTGAGAGAAATTTTGATCTTCTTAAATCTCTCTTTCACAAAATCATCATCATCAGAAAAACTGGTTAGAGAGATTGCAAAAATGTCAAACGGTACATGTGGAAGCGGTTTACAGTGTGATTCTAGCTGCTACTTCATTATTTTGCTTTTTTCTCTTGATCTTGAGAAAGCTTTTGCAGGTAGGGTTTAGGGTTTAGGAATCCTGTTATGTTTCTGATCTCCATGGAGCATCTTGTCATATGCAAAAAACATTTGTTTAACAACTAGATCTGAATCAGGATGTACAAACACATGGTTTTCAATTCTAAAGCATGATGAAACAAATACACTGATTGTGTCATGATTGAGGACCTTCCTCCCTGGTGCATCAAGAGAATTCACTGAAACTGCAGGAATTAGCAGAGTTGTTTTTGTACAATTCTTTGCTGAGAAAAATCTTCTCATGGATTGTTATGTACTTATATCTACACACATTATTGTCAGGGGCTGATGAAGTTGGTGCATACGTCATTGTAGCTAATCACTGTAGCTCATGATGAAGGTGATGGTGGTGGTCTGACCACTTCATGAGCAACTCCTCACAGGTATTTCTTGACTCGCACTTGAATTCATGTTACCATTTCTTCCCAAATGTTGTCATGGAGTTCAATTCATTGTTATGTTAAATCTTCAAAGTTTTGATGCCAAGAATTCATTCTCATGTTTTCCTTCGAAGTGTTTGTTGTGGAGAAGTCAATCCAGAAGCACCATGATCTAGAAGTGCCATCACAGGAATTCTTGGAAAAGTGTTCAGGATGTATCAGGTACTAATTCTTACAGTAACTCTCAACTCATAACAATCTCTTACATTTAGTTCTTCAAATTCTATTGGGTGTGGGAGGCGAAGACGGCATTGGTTCACTGGACAGATGCATTGTGTAGTGAAGCATTCTGAAAGTGACCTTAAGTACAGTTTGAGATGTTTGAAAGCAGTGTCATGATTTCTCATCCTGGAGCCTGATTTTGATTGTAAGAAATTGAATACACTTGTTTCTCTTACCTGATGTGAGAGCACTTACGCATTCAGAGTCTCTGCCCAGTTTGACATCTCTAGTGATCTTTTTCCACATCTTTCACTGAATGACTCTTTCAATGATCAAGACCTAAGACTAGAGATACAGGGGCAAAGTGTTGCCATATGTTACATGATGAATCCAATCAGGCAATTTCCATTGTGTCAGGATGAGGGGTATTTGGAATCAAGCAAGTTGAAGGTTTTAAGGTTGCATGTATGGGAGAAATCCTGAGAGGTGATGAACTGAGTTCTAAACTGACTTCCTGTTCCTTTTGTCCTTTTTAGTCAAAATTTGACAGTGAAAACTCAGCTTATTGGCAACTGGAGCTTGTCCTCTCAACATGTATGTGTGGTCATCTTGCAGAGATCTCAGCGATCCTATGATCTTCTCAATAGCCTCCTTCTCAATCATGTGGACTTCTACATATTCTTGTGGTTAGTACTCTTTCCTTCTTTCTTTTCCTACATACATTTTAGTATCTGGGGTGGTGAGAGAGCTACAGTATCCACCAAGAAATTCTACTTAATTGCAGTTTGGTGCCTCCACCCTCATGATAAGCATTTGTTTTGCTCTACCCATCAGGGTAGAGACAACTGTGATGCACCCAAAAGAAACAGGCCAGAAGTTCAGTATCCCTGCATTCTATGGTCATGTGGAGTGCACCATAGACACATTTCAGGCATCACTGAAGGATGATCCACTTGGGTGTCGCCATGGCTAACCACCATGTGTTTCCAATTGAGTATGTTGAATGTTTATCATCCTTATGAATGTCATTTCAAGGGCAGAGCCATTATACAACAAGCTGCTTGTTTGTTGATTGAATCCAGGATCTGAGAAATTTGACTCTCCCCACTAAGAGCTCTGGTTTACAACATTTGTGCTTGTGGGATTCATGTTTGCTGCTGATTCGGTATATGTGGTTGAACATAAGGTTTTGTTTGTCTCTGTTCCAGCGGTGTACACTTGGCCAATGAGCATTACATTCGGTATTATTTGCCAGTTGAAATCTCACCAAAATAATTCTGAATTAGACAAACAAACTCTCATCAACAATTCTAGACACAAAAAAAAATCTCCAAATTTTTCTTTTTTTGTTTTCGGTCTAGAATTGTTGCAACAAAACAAAACTGCCACCATTTATGCTCTAGAAAAAAGCCCTTGCAGAGTTTTGCCACAAGCTTATGGAAGATGTTAGGATTTAGGGTTACGCCATTTGCTCTAATTAAAAGGGAGTTGATTTTGCCTACCATTGAAGATCTACCTCCCACCCAAACCATCATAGATATACTCTAATTATGTCATAATGTGAATGGGGAAATATTCTACATCAATGTGTATTTATTGACACAAATGAAAATTTTATGTTGTTACATATATAAACATAGAAGGATTAGTAAAGGAGTGAAGTGATGTGGAGTTTTCAATATGAATATAATGCAAGACGATGTGAACAATTTACATATTTTTTCTTCTATATATATATATATAGGTATAAATTTCCCATAGGATTTGGCCCTTTACTTGTATTAATCCTATAAAAAACCAACCCTTGACCAAAAAAAAAAAAAAAACAAGAGTTACAGAAGAATGGTTTTGGGCATTTGTCCAAATGTAGAAAATTTCTTGCAATGTGATGTTTTCATATAATACTCACCTTGGATTGACATGTAGTGTCAAATGTTTGAATCAATTGCTTATTGAGTTGGAACTTAACAATGGGTGGGGGAGTGATTCCCCTAATAATGAAATTGAACAATTAAATGACTCCATATGATTCAGTTCAATAATAACCTGGGATTAAATTGATTTAATTTATGATTTATGAACTTTTCTAAGGGTTTGATTGACGTTTAGAATTATGACATTTAATGCATTAAGTTTTGACATGTTAAAAACCAATTGAAATTCTACCATTTTCATGAAAAAGCCTAGAAAATGAACATTTTCATTGAAAAACAATTTGGAAATCGAACATCAGTATATTCATTGAGTTTGATGATGACAATTTCCCAATTAGATCCCCAAAAAGAATCTAATAGAAGTGGATTTTTTTATTAGATTTTTTTTTAACAAGTATCAACCTTTTTATTTTTGGAAAATTAGTGCAAATTTTCTACTTTAGTTGGGCATAGCAATTAGAACAAGAGTTAGAAACTCCATAAAATGTTATATTTGGTGTTTGATGAATAGGTATGATATCATCTCGCACCCACAACATCCATCCACAAAACAATGATGAGACCAAAATTTCTAAGTAAGGAGAGCATTGCATCACCTCATCATTCTAAAACCTTAATCACAACCGTTAGTGGTGGCTTTTCTATTTTCCCATTAGAGTCATCTTACATTCAACTAGAAACTTCTATCACCAATCCTTGAACCTCAAGGTGTAAACTTTTTGTTATAATGTAGTTAGATCACTAGAATCCATTCCTCCATGGAGTCATTATTTCTAATACATTTGTAATTATTGTATCATCTTTTTGCAACTCTTGAAAGCGAGAACAATCACTTGCTTGAAAGTTGAAACTTCTATTTATGTTTTAGGTTTGTTTCCATTATGTTCTCATAAGTTAATACCCACAATGCGATTAAAGATACTATTTTTGCAATATGAATTTGTGCAATTTAGTTAGAAACTGATTGAGAGTGGTTGATTTAACTTTTAAGATATGAAAAATGTCGATTCATAACACGGCAAGGTAATTCTAACATCAAAGGAGCTTGAATATCTTGAGATAAATTGCCCTTACCTTATTTATTTTCTTAGAAGTTGGAGCTTTTAACTTGTAGTGTGTTTTGCTTGTGATGCGATGCAAGATATTTATAAGGGCCTTCTTGAACTAAAATCAATTGTCACTTGTGAATAACAATTTATTTCAAATCACTTTTAGTTTTCTTATGAGTCTTCAATTCATTGAGCTTTAAATTTGAAGCTTTCATTTGAGCTTTTAATTTAGTTTTGCAATTTTTTTTACATCCAACTCCCTTCTACCATGAGTTTATCCATTTTTTAATATGATAACTATTGCAAGAACCTAAATTTAACAATGTTTTCAATCCTTGTGTTGGATTTGACCATGTTTTCAAGGTCAAAAAAATATTTTCTAATGGTCCAAAAATTCCTCTTAGAGGAGCATGGCATCCTTCACTACTTTGTAAGTTGTTTTATTGAGAACGTAGGTGAAGGGGATGATCTAAAGACCTCAAAAGTTCCAATTCCTGAGTCACCATTGTTGGAATTCGATTTGGTTGAAATCCTTCTTGAAAGCACTCATGAATTCATAGACCTTGAGAAGATCACCAAGTTGTTAAATTCACATTTTAATGTTTGGTTGTTTGATTCCATGTCCAACACACCTTTGAAGAAATAGAAAAAAAAGGGGAAGAAATCTAAGAAAAAACATCATAACAATAAAAAGTTTCAAGGTAATTAAACAACAACGTTACCAAGGGCAAAAGGTTTAGTATCAAATGGGGAGTTTATCCATGCTCTGAGGTATTGGGTCTATTCTTTGATTGAAAAGAGGAAGAAGATTGTTAGTTGCAAGTGGGACACCTCAATTAAACGTAGGATTGTAATCCGAAATATGTTTAACCTTAAGGTAAAGTAAGGTGGAGACTAGATTGTAAATGATTATGCACACCTAAAAAACATGAGGTTGTATATTCAAAAAGTTCCTAAATCAATTTTGGCCCAAGTAGATGAAAGGAGTTGAAAATTTGTTTAAATGAAAACCTTGTTTTATGTTTTAACTTCTTGCAAATGGTTAGCCCACGTTGGAATATGAGTTTTTGTATGCATTTCTTGCTAACTTAGGGGTCCTAAACATTCCCACCAACCACTAGTCTAATAATGATGGTTGGCTCCTTGTTGAATTCATGTACATCCAAGTCCAAAATGTTAATATTAAGGCATACAATATGCCCATTTCATACCATGTTCTTGTGATAAAGTTACAACAAATGACAATAGGTCTTGGATTTGTGTGCATGCATGTGTGGTTAATTGTTGGACTAAAGTATCTATTTCATATGTGTTGACCAAGTTGTTGATGGATTAGGTTTTAACAACCTCATCAAAATTATTATGAATGCATTATTCAAGGGTGGGGGGGCTAACCAAAGAAAATCTATCCAAAAAGCTTTCGTATTTTAAAGCAAATTGTATGATGAGTTTCAAGGTGGGAAAACAAGGGTTACTAAACAAATCAAAGACTCTTGTGCACCCTCTTCCATGGGTGTAGTTCATTATCTTGATCATAAGATGAACTTGGCAATCCAACCATTCATAAGATTCACATTTGTTATATAAACTAAGATGTTCAATAGAACATGTATGGTTAGCCATTCACCAAAACAACATTTGGAATTTTTTAAACCAGTTCAAATCTTGGATACCAAGGGGAACAGAATTATGAAGAATGTGAAACTAGATTGATGGCCATGCTAGAACATGGCAAAATACTATTTTTGTTTACAATGATGCAAATTTATTCCAATTTAATCCAAGTTACAAAGGTATAGAACCTTAACCCATTTTGAATTTGATCTGAAGTTTTTGGGTTTCATTTACACATGTTTTGAATGTCATTTGTAAAGCTTGAATGACATTTGCAAATCATGCTGAAAAATAGATAAAAATTTTGAAATTAAATTTTACAATGTTTGAATGTGATTTGGAGAAGTTGAAATTGTAGACCTTGGATGCGATTTGCAAACATTGTATGTGGTTTCCAAAGCTTGAATTTCTTTGACAAAACTTGAATGTTATTTGCAAATATTACAATTAATTAATGGTAAAGCTTAAATGTCATTTGTAGACCTTGAATGTGAATTTTAAAAGTTGTAATTAATTAATTTAAACCTTGAATGGCATTTCTAAAGGTCAAAATTATTTTGTATACCTTAGTAGATGGGGTTTGTAAATGTTCAACTGATTTATGAACCTTGTAAACCTTTCTAAAGCTTGAAATTCATTTTGGCAAAACTTGGATCCATTCCACAAACCTTGGATGTGATTTGGAAAGGTTGCATGTAATCATGTAAACCTTGGATGGAATTTCTAAAGTTTGATATTATTTTGTAGATCTTCAATGTGATTTTGAGATGTTGAAATTGAGGTTTTAAAGCTTCAATGTGATTTGCAAACCTTGTACATGGTTTCGAAAGGTTCAAATTAATTTGCATGTGATTTAAATCCATTTGCAGACCTTAGATGTGATTTCTAGAAGGTGTAATTAATTATGCAAACCTTGGATGGCATTTCTAGAGCTTGGATGGCATTTGCAAACATTGAAATTATGTTGCAAAACTTCAATGGGCTTTGTAAACTTCAATGAAAATTTGAGATGTTGAAATTGACATTGCACAAGTTTTATATGATCTGTAATCCTTGTAAGTAGTTTCAAAATGTTCAAATTAGGGTTGCAAAGCTTATGTAGTAATCACAAACCTTGGATGGAGTTTTGGAGACCTTCAAATTAATTATGTAGAGTTGAGATCCAGTTGCAAACCTTAAATGTGGTTTCTAAAGGTTGAAATTCTTTTCTAGAACTTATATGTGGATGGTTCAATGTGATAATTTGTTGACCTTGTAAAAGTTCAAATTCATTTGTAGAACTTTGAAGGGGTTTGGAAACCTTGAAATCAATGATGGATTTTGGAATTATTTTGGAAACCTTGAATGCAATTTCCAAATATTCAATGTGATTTGGCATTGTATGTGAATTCAAAGATTGAAATTGTTTTGAATGTGGTTTTTAGGGGTTCAAATTATTGTGTAAGGCTTATATGTGGTTTCTAAAGATTCAAGTTATATTTTAATTTCAATCAAGACGGGTTTGCAAAGTTTCAATGTGATTTTGAAATGTTGAAATTGATGGCATAGAGCTTGGATGTGATTTGCAATGCTCAAATGCGATTTTCAAAGGTTGAAATCTTATTGTTATAGTTTTTAAATGGCATTTGTAGATCCTAAATTTGTTAACCAAATATTAAATTTCATTTGCAAAAGCTTGGAGGGTTCATGCATGATAAAATATGCCAAGAAAGTAGTCTTAAGAAAATTTAATTTCAAAAGCAATCTCTTTTCAACATTCACATTCAATAATATATTTCAAAACTATTTAAGTTGCATTATGAAATCATTAAATACTTCATTGAATTTATTGTAAGTTGAACATAAAGTTTGAAATTTTTCTATACAAAAGAAGTGGATGAAAAGTATATTCTAAATTGGCTAGTTCTTCAAATTTTCCAAAATATTTTTACATTAAAACTTTGATAGATCATGGCTATAATATGAAAAGTTGAAACTATATTCATACACACTAGGCCTTTATCAATTTGAAAATATAATCTTGATGTCTCACTTTCATGCATTTGTAATTTTATTTTGCAGAATTGTGACACGTATTTTCTAGTACTTACATCTCAAACAATCAATTTAATTGCATATTAAAACATGTGGTTTTTCAATATTATAAAATGAAGTCAAAGAACTCTTTATTGTTGATGATTGACTTAAATAATATTCATGGATTTAGTATATTAAGGTATAATTTATTGATAATTTTTCAAAAAAATTGCAAGTGTCTTTGATTGGCATATTTACGCCATGGATGTTGGTTGTGAAATGGTAAAATAAATATTTTAATGTTTAATCATGTTCATGGTGTTCTTTTTTACATGTCTAATGTGTTTTTGTGATTTTATGTGATCTATCATGTATGTGGTAGGCAAATTTGGGCCTTTTCTCTAACATACATTTTTTGTTGGGACTTACATGTGTCTTTTATTGATGGAGACCATGCAATTACTCTTGAAATTTTCTCAAAGGAAAGATATTTTAATTTACAACTTCATAGTTGTGGTGAAGGTCTACCAATGTCAACTATAGAATTTATATTGTGGCATCGCCTCTTTCTTTTGCAATGATGAATTTTGTTCCTTTTATGGATTGTAAAGGTGGACAATTGGCAAATCCATATGAAATGAGTGATAGAATACAACATAAATTCCATTGAACATTTTACATTTGTTGTAAATGGTGAATTTAAGTATGGGCTCATCAAAGTGAAATATACCCAACAACAGGTGGTATTTTGCTTGTCGCACAACTTACATTTGTAAATGTAATAAAATTGATGAAAGTTGATTGCAAATGTGAATGCCCAAGCCTTTTTAATTTTTTCATCAACGTATTTGGATTTAAAAGCTTCCCCAAGTTGCATGCTTATATTATTTACAAGTTGTGTTTCTTTTGTGAAATGATAAAGCCTTTAGTGGTGTATGGTAGAACTACCTTTGAATAATTAAAAAATTTATACTTGGATGCTTGTCACTTGATTTGTTTTTTGAAATGCAAAAGCAAAGGAAATTTTGATTATTGAATTGGATGATCGATTTCCTAAATAGTCAACTTTGGATGCCATGGGCATTGTTTAATCTTTAATACTAGATACATGCAAATGTAAAGATTACATTTCCTTAACATTTCAAGGTTTTGAAAGGATTCTATTGCACATCCATGTGGAGAATTTAAGGATGGGTCATTTGTTCCCATGGTTTTCTCCATTCTTTCAACATGGGATTTGGATGTTTAACATGGTCTTTTCGAGTTGGCAATGAGTTTCAATTTGTTTAAGCCATGGCTATTGACAACCTAATAACATTATGAGAAATCATGTATGTCAAAACCACACTACCCTACAACTAAAACTCAAAAAACAACTCATATACAATTGTTATGCAACTATCCTTTAGTATTACAACTATTATGCAATTATCCCCTTAAAAATATGGTGTATTAATAAATAAATTTTCACGTCAAAAAATCAGTTAGTTGTATTATAGTTGCAAGTGAATTAAAAATGGGTCTTCTATATGGTAATTTATACACATCATACATACATATGTAATCAACCATATTTGATTTTTTAGGAATTACATTGTAATTTCATGTGGCAATTACTTTAGAATTATTATAAATGTGTTATTAAAGCAAAAAATATGTTGTAACCAGTGTATAATGTACATACATGTGATCATGCCACGTGTCCACATTTCCATCACCCATCATGGTATATATTTGCAACTAGTTTTTTTATTATGATTCCCATTGATACAATTAGTTTAGCCACTAGTGCGCCACTACTAAAGGATTATTGTTCAACTATGTTATGATTATAATACAACTATTTATATTTAATAAGGATACATATTCATTCATTATTTATATTTTCATCATATGTGTTTCATTTTGAATGATTTAAAATGTTATGGGAGTGCTACCTCAAGTTTTGGAAATCATTTTTGAAGTGCAAAGGAAAATGAGTAATGAAAAAATAACAAGAAAAGAAATAAACTTTCAAACTTACAAAACTTTTTCTTTTTTTCTTTTTTTTCTCTTTGGACATCTCTTACTTTCAAACCTCATAACTTTCTTATTTTTTATTCATTTAAAAAGATTTAAAGTGTTATAAGAGCACCACTTGAAGTTCTACAAATCATCTTTGAACTCTAATAACAACATAGCAACATACAAAGAATGTTTTTGGTGTTTGGGAACCAATCTTTGTGCATTTGGTAGTTTGTTTTTTTTCAGTTCTCAACCCCCTCTACTTTGAGGGGCCATAATTTTCTCAATTTTATTCCATTTTTAATGAGTTTTTAATGCACCAAATGCACCAATAAGAAGGGTTCAAGTTTTGTTTCAACACCAAAAACAATAAAGCCCACCCCTTGGATCTAGCATGCCTTAAATGCTTAAGTGTTATAACTCAATTTGCAACTAATGAACAACTAAAATATTTAACCTTTATGTTTTGTCTTCGAATCTCATGTTACAAACTATATAAAGAAGGTTTGTTCTTTTATAATCTCACATTAAATACATGTGTCATTTTGGGATGAGCTTAAAAAAACTTAACCTAAAAACAAAACATAAAATTTCATAGTTATTCTTTAGTGCACTTAATTGTATGTTTTCCTACCTACTTACCTACCTAAGTACCTATGGTTATGTACGACCTACCTAACTATATATATATATATCCAAAATATAATTAATATGCCATGTGGAATTTTTTATTGTGCCACATGTTATAATTTTGGAACATCATCAACAATTATAATGGACAATGGAGATCAATATTTTGAAAAAAAATTATGTCCAAAAATCTTCATAATGCCACAAGTCAAATTTTAATAGATGTTTGACAATTAATGATGTCAGCATGACATCATGTGTGTAGTTATAATGGAGTTCCATAGTAGTTGAAAACGAGTTGTTTTGACTAAGTTGCAATTAAATTGCAATGAGTTGCACCGCATATATAGTGAATTGCAACTCTATAACTCATGCAACTTGTCTATTAGCACTCACAACATATAAATACATTGAATAGCAAATCTCCTTTACAACTCAAAAATTGAGTTGTAAGGCCAATTGCAAAACACCCATTTTTTTCATAGTGTAATTTGATATTTACAAATCCTTCAACATGATTATGGTGAATGATCCATGCATCATATCTATTGTCACATTCTATTCCAAGATACTTAAAACTTGCAAAAATTGTCATGGTTCAATTTTTGGTTTTATGGATGATAAACATTGTTTTGTTTCAATTTATTTCTTGAAGAACAAATTGTGTAATTGCTTGAACCTTCATTTGTAGCTTGTTGATGTTATGTATGCACAAAAGTTTTTCACACTTGAAAGTTTTCCATACCAAGCTACTTATGACATGTGGTTAGATTTGAACATTGCACATGGTCAAGGATGCTTGATCTTAAAAGGATGGAGTTGAGTTTATGACTTGTTTTGATGAAATGAATAATAAAGATCAGAGGTGGAAAATTTTGGAAACATAATGTGTTGTTAGCGAAAACTAACATATTGAATTTGTCACCAAATTTTGAGGAGCTGTCTAATATATAACACCATAATGTAATTGAAATGGAGATTAAGTATCAAATCTTATAAATAAATCTTAATGCATAAGCACTAATTTGAACTATTTGTTGTTTTACTCAATCACCTAAAGGCAATTTGAATATAATGGCAATGACCACCAATTATTTGATAACTTTCTTAAGTCTTCAGTAGATGTGTTTATAGCCATTGAATTTCTTTGCCACATATGCCATAAACCAAAAACAAAAAAAAAGATTCACAATTATAATATTTATTTCTTCAATTCTCTACAAAAGCTTACACTTTTAAATAGAAAAATAACTTGTGTCTGTCATTAATATTTAAAAAAATTTAAACATTAATGACCCTACAATTATAAACTTATCCATCTTTAAGTTCACTTGACCAAAATGGATTACAAATAAAAGGATTTCATGTTTACCCCAAAAAATTTACTTCCCCTTTCAACTATAAATAAAACTAAAACATCATGTGATTCCAAACTCCCCATTCATATTTTCAACTTCTCACACAAAATGTTGGTTAGGCACCTGCATGCAATCCTTTGGCTTTTGACAACAACAAAAGTGTATACATTTTCTTTCCTCCTATCATGGTTATATCACACTCAAATTTTGCCAAACAATTTGTCCATACATGTCATCAAGAAGAAATAAACACACAACCTTAAAAGATAGCAAGGTTCACCATGGAATATATGGAATATATACAAATAAAAAGCTTGGACCAACCCAATATGGTCACATCATCACTTTGTGTGACAACACCTTATATACATGAATATCCTTCTTACAAAAGAGGATGTATCTTATACCTACTCCTCACAAATGGGAGGATGTTATTCTTGCTTAATATTTTAATACCTAGTTGAGTTAAACATTTGCTAAATGTTTTGAAAAAACCTATTTATCATGCTGAAAATATGAAAACAAAATTTCAAACACACTAGTTCAATTATTTAATATAGTGTTTAATTATACTATACTATATTATTTTATTGTTGAAAGTCAATGATTTAAAAAAAATTTAAACACCTTGTTGTTGAACTAGCCCAAGTGTTGTGGTAGGCATAAGACCGCTCCCACTTTCAAGGAGTAGGTGTAACAACTCTCCCCCTTTTTACTATGCCTCATGATATGCATATGGTTAGGTTCATGATAATTTTGCTTCATGCTTTATAATGGGTAAAGTCATAAGGTGGGACACATTCCCAAAATGTGGGGTTGTACTCCACTACCTTCTCGTCCTAGGCCCCTTATTTTGGGACAAGCCTTAACCTACACATGACTTCATGTAACATTAAATAAGTTGTCAAATTTTTAGCTAGAATTAGGGTGATGCTTCTCTTAACTAGCTTTTTTTTTTATAATCATTTTAGAGCATTCTAGAGGAGTTTGTGGGTGTGCATTTCACATTTAGCAACTCATGCAATCATTTGTTCTGAAACTTGTTAAGGAAGTATTGTGAAGAAGCTTATGGAGTGTGAAATGGAGCGAAATTTGTAAGATAGGGAAGTTTGATAAAGGAGAGTGTGCTTTCTTGGAGAAATAAGAGAGTAGTTCAAGGTTGAAGGTTGAGCATGATGTAGTTCTTTTGTAGAGTACCGATGGAGGGATTAGAGAATTGTTCTCAAAATAGGGTAAGGAAGTAAGCAATTTAATTTGTTTTTTTTAATAAAAAAGTTGATGTTGAGATTTTTTTTCCTTTTGTTTTAGGGTTTGCAAATTAGGGAAGGAAAGAGGGTACTCTTTTCAACATGTGTGTGCTTGTGAGATGAGATATCATGCTTGTGTTACATTGAGTGACATGGATAATATAGCTTGCAATCTTTCTAAACTTTCATGATCTAATTTGATCATCATTTCACATTTCTTCATGACTACCAATACTCAACCCTCCAATTCAAACCCTTGTAGTAACATTACATTTCTTCATGACTACCAATACACAACTCTCCAATTCAAACCCTCATAGTAACATTACATTTCTTCATGACTACCAATACTCAACTTCTCCAATTCAAACCCTCTTAGTAAGGTTACATTTCTTCATAACTACCAATACTCGACTCTCCAATTCGAACCCTCTTAGTAAGGTTACATTTCTTCATGACTACCAATACTCACCTCTCCTATTCAAACCCTCTTCGTAAGGTTACATTTCTTCATGACTACCAATACTCAACTCCCCGATTCAAACCCTCTTAGTAATTAAGGTTAGATTTCTTCATGAGTACCAACACTCAACTCTCCTATTCAAACCCGTTTAGGGTTTAGGGTTTAGTAAGGTTGAACATCCAATTTTCCCTAAAAATGAAAACTTGTTTGAACTCTTCTTCAACAATGTAATAAGCTTTAAACCAAGATTTTAAAGTTTTAGAATATCCTTTTCCAGCTTCATGACTTGAGTCATTCCGTTATTATTATATTATATGTACACTTAACTGGCTTGGGGTGTCCTTTGGGTGTCCTATTCCGGCACTTGTGTGGATGTTGTATTCAGGCACTTCTGTTTCCTTACTGGACTTGTCGCATTCCGAGGTGGAATTGTCCATACTAGGCGGGGCCCCTTTCCTTTGTACATAGCCGTGTGAGTTACATTTTATTTTATTTTTAATTTAAAAAATAATTCCGTCGGACGAGCTGGTCTGTCCAGGAGTGGAGGGTATCCTTGTGGTGGAAGATAAATAATATATCTATCGGGCACAAAGTCTGGTGCCAAACCGTCCATTATCGGTTAGCACCCTTTAAGCTGAAGTATAAGAAGGGGGCTTTGGCAGCTTTGTTTATTGTGTCGTCATTCTCCAGTGTGTCCTTCTCCGACAACTTTTCTTTCTTCTTCACATGGCTTACTCGGCTTCCAAAGACTTTGTAAAATATACTTACACACAATCGAGTTATCCATAAAGTCACCCTCTGTTTCACCCCCCATCTCTTCTGCTTTCACCCCCTATCCCCTCTTTCAATGGTATCCCCAAAGTAAGGAAATAGGTAACCCATTACAAGAGTTATCTGTAAAGTCACCATCTCTTTCACCCCCTATCTCTTCTGCTTTCCCCCCCCTATCCCCTCTTTCAGTGGTATCAGCAAAGTAAGGAAATAAACCCATTACAAAGTTCAAAACACGCAATAATCAATCCATCCATTCCAGATTTCCCCCGTCTAAAATTTGGATGGATGGGTCCATTGCATTGGATCAAGGAGGATGATGGCCCATCATCAATTCCATAATCAAAGGATAAAAGCAATCTTGCTGATGTGTCACATTCTGATTTGTCTTTGCAATGGTCACTTGAGGGCTTTACCCTTACCCTTCTCTTAGTGTGAATAGGTCACCCACCCACCCACCCTTTCGGAACCTTATATATTTGTAAGGTGTGTTTCAAAGGCTAGTAGGAGGAAGATTATGCCATACAAGGTGCATTTCAAAGGCTAGGAGGAACATTATGCCTCACAAGGTGCATTTCGAAGGCTAAGAGGAAGATTATGCCTCACAAGGTGCATTTCGAAGGCTAGGAGGAAGATTATGCCTCACAAGGTGCGTTTCGAAAGGCTAGGAGGAAGATTACGCTTTGTAATGTATTTGCAAATACAAGAGGAAAATTAGGTTTTGAAATATTCACAAGATGTAGTAGCATGTGTTGCTCCATCAAAAAAATTCTTCTTTCTTTTAATTGAAAAGACAATTATGAGTTCAAAGTGATGTTAATGCCACATTCTCTAGCTAGAGTCCAAGTTTTTCTTTGACATTAATAACTTGTGCTATAAAAAGGAAATGCACAGGTAGTGAAGTTCAAAAGCAAACTACTATTTTCATGTTGGGAGGTAGTTGAGAAACTTGGGGCCAAACAAAGGATGACATGCATGAAGTTTCCCTTTATTTTCAAAGGGGGTTTTTGGCAGCCTTTCCAAAGACTTGCTTAATTTGACCATTAGGTGGTAGCTACTTGTTTTGCCTATAAATAAATAAATAATAATGAAAAATTTTAGGGTTGTTGCCAAGCTTAAAAGTCTATACATGATTGACTCAAAGCCCAGTTTAGAAAACTCCATTGTCAACTTGGAAGCTAAGCAATTTCTTGAAAGCCCACATGACTCGAACATGAGTGTCACCTCACACCAAAGACAAGCAAGCAATTTTCAAAGCAACCCAAAGTACACATAGAAACCCAAATTGTGAGGCAACCCAATTTAGGCTAGATATAGTAGAAGCCAAAAAAAAAAAAAAAAACCCTAAACCCAACCACCACTTCACTTTTGTGGGAAACAAGCAAACCCAAAAATAACTCATAGAAGCCCTAATCTCAAAAAGAAAACCAAGCAAGCCATAGGCTATATAGAAGCCCAAATCTCCAAAAGAAAATCAAAACCCCCAAACAACTTATGTAAAAGAAAGATGATGAGGATAGCACAAAACCCACGTTGTCGTTCGTTCGTTCTTTCGTTCGTTGGTTGCAGTTGTCGTTGTTTCTTTCCTCCTTCTTCCTTCGTTCGGTTGGGCGGTGCGAACAGAAAGTCGCTCAGGGCTGCTGCTGCCGCTGCTGCTTTGCAACAGATTCGTCGCGCAGAGTTTTGGGGCTCAGATCCGCACAGATCCCGGTCTGCTTGCCGGATCTTGCGTGGCGATCACTGTGATTTCGCGGCAGTAGGTTTGGATGGTGGGGACCAGTCAGGAGGAGGTAGCTGATGCTGCAGTGACAGATGGAGAAAGGGTGGAGTGAGTAAGTAGCAAATCCTACTTCTTCCTTCTCCCACACCACTCTAGCCTTCTCGCAGCCAGCTTGCACACCGCTCTTCTTCTTCTTCTTCTTCTTATAATAGTTGTTCTTGTATATATTGCATCGGTGCTTTATCCGTGAAGTACCTATCCTGTAGCTTCTTGTTGTTTTCATCATATATTGTTCTGTTGTTGTTGCTTCTCCTCCTGCGACTAGTTTGTTTCTTGGAGTTCCAGCTTTGGGTGTTGTTGGTTTGTGGTTTTTTGGTTGGAGTTCCAGCTTTGGGTGTTGTTGGTTTGTGGGTTTTTGGTTGGAGTTCCAGCTTTGGGCGTTGTTGGTTTGTGGTTTGTTTTGTTGGAGTTCGAGGTTTGGGTGTTGTTGGTTTGTGGTTTGTTTGTTGGAATTCGAGATTTGGGTATTGTTGGTTGTGAACCTCCTGCTCCTCCTCCACATCCTCAGATTCGGGAATTTTTTTGTTTTTCTTTTCGGGTTCGTTTGTGCCGATGATTCACTAAGTCGAAGCTTTCAACTGCGTTCGTAATTCGTATGAGCTCCTGTTAATTATATGATGCCCTTCAGCAGCAGGAGCAACTGTAGTAATTGCAGAGTAGCAGGAGGAGTCTGGGCGATGATATTGTCTCGTCGGAAATGGACGATAGCAGGAATGACAATAGGAATGTGTCTGTTTCTCTACTTCGTCTCCGTTGTTTTGATTCCACATGAGTACCAGCGTGACGCAGCATTGCCGGAGTCGGCAGCGGAGAAATTCGACTGCTGGTGGCGGTGGTGGTCGACGAGAACAACGTCAGCTGCATGGCAAGTAGACCGCGTCGAGGAGGTTAGAAGAGATCATGGGTCGAGCTCATCTGCAATGTACAACAACAATGTGGGTAATATACAGCAGCAGCAGCGTTTCTTCAGCGGAGGAGGAGGTCCCGGTAGTACTAGTGGTCCAGGCGCAGGGGCAGCAATTCGTATGAAACTCGTGCACAGGAACTCGCCAGAGTCGCCATTCAGGAAGGTGTACACAACGCCTGGAAAAGCTTTGGAAGATGCTATGGAGGTGGATGCTCTGAGGCTAGCAGGGTTCAGGAAACGAATGCTTGCAGAAGCTTACGATTGGAACCTTCTTACTGCTGCTACTCGCGAGCAGCTGGAGGGACCTGCTGCGGAACCTGCTGCGGGACCTGCTGCAACCTCGACGCCAGCGACAATTGCAAGCATCCAGAATCCTAACGGGAAGCAGATCCCGCCGACGGAATTGGACTTCTACACTCCTGTGGTCTCAGGATCGTCGCTCGGATCGGGTCAATACTTCGTGAGCTTCAGCATCGGAACCCCAGCACAGAACTTCTCCTTGGTTGCAGACACGGGCTCCGATCTCGTTTGGGTGCAATGCGCGCCTTGCGAGGAATGCTACTCGCAAGAAGGACCTTTGTACTCGCCGAGCAACTCCTCATCCTTCGTGCCGGTGTCGTGCTTCTCCAACGAGTGCAACCTTATCCCCGCGACATCGGGTTTCCCTTGCGACACCTCCTATTCTCCCGCTGCATGCGCGTATGTGTACCAGTACGCGGATTCCTCGAGCACCAAGGGAGTGTTCGCGTACGAGACCGCGACAATGAAGAAGTTCTCGAGCTCTAGCTCTAGCTCCGGCAGTACTGTACATATCGAGAATCTGGCATTCGGATGCGGGACTGACAACCAAGGAAGCTTTCAAGGTGCAGCGGGAGTGATGGGTCTAGGCCAAGGTCCGCTTTCCTTCACATCGCAGATCGGCTACGCTTACGACAACAAATTCTCGTATTGTCTGGTGAACTTCCTGGATCCAGTTTCCGTTTCTTCGTCCTTGATCTTCGGCGACGATAGTGTGTTGTTTGCCAAGCACAAGCTGCACTACACACCCATTCTCAGCAATCCACGCTCCACGACTCTGTACTACGTGGGAATTCGGGAACTGGTCGTTGCAGGCTCGTCGCTGCAGATTCCTTCTTCTGCATGGAGCTTCAATGTGTTGGGTGGTGGCGGGACGACGTTAGATTCTGGGACCACGCTCACGTACTTCCTCCCTGCCGCTTACAATGTCATTCTCCAAGCTTTCCAGCAAGCATTGCAACAGTTTCCCAAAGTAACAACAGCAGGAAAGAATGCTGCATTCGATCTTTGCTTCAACTCGTCAGCAGCAGATGATCATCATCGTCCTCACAAGTATCCAGGGTTCAGAATCCGGTTGGAGAATCATACAGAGTTGAAGCCTCGCCACGAGAACTATCTTGTGGAAGTGGCTCCCGATGTCAAGTGCTTGGCCATTCTGCAATCCAATTCCGGCTTCAACACCATTGGCAATCTGTTGCAGCAAAACTTTCTTGTGGTTTATGATCGCCACAACTCCCGCATCGGCTTTGCTCGCACCAAGTGTGGTGCAAACGAGCTCTAACAAAAATTGAGTTTGGTGATGTGTTCCTGCTGCTGCTCCGAGCTTCCTCTCTGTAGGGTTGCTGCTGCTGCTGCTGCTGCTGCTGCTGGAGCTTCTTCCTCTTTTAGGGTTGCTGTTGCTGGAGCTTCCTCTTCTAGGGTTTTTGCAGAAGCAGCAGGAGCAGCAGCAGGAAAACATCACAAAACTATTGCTTTAGAGAGAAAGCAAAGATGTGCATAAATCAATCCATGTGAGTTTTCTGATTCCTTTTTCCTCACAAGAGATTGATTTTGTCTGTTGCAGTTTTTGCAATTCAGGATTCATCTCCTCCTTCGCTTGAAGTTCATTCCAGTGGCTTTTTGCTTGATTCCTCTCCACTGTGGAAGAAATGTGCAATGTGATTGGTTTTCAGCTGCTATGAAAAAGCACCTCGTTTCTCTGGCATCATTTCTTCCAAGTACAGTTGTGAAATGTCTCTGATCCATTGGGATACACATGTGATGATTGCACATCTCATCTGTGCTTGATGAAATTGGGTAATTCAAATCATACATGGTTCTACATTTGAGCAAAGTGTTTCCAGAATTCTGTGTCCATCTTTGTGTTTCCTGTTGTCTTCAAACAGAAGCTCTAGCTGTATGTATGCACATAGGGTGAGCTTGCAGATTGGTGCAAGGCAGTTCACATACGCTCGTCTTGTTTTTGAGTCCTCTTGAAGCTTGCCCCCTGTACCTCAACTTTTGTCTCTCTGTATCAGCAGACTCTTGAACTATAATTGTGTTAATTTATTTTTTTGTATCGTAACTTTGATGGTACAGAGTGATTTTTGCATCTTCTTTTGATTGTGGAGAATGATTTTTGTTTGCAATCTTCTAGGGATGGTGTGGAGCAAGATTGTGATTTTTGCATATCTTCTTTTGATGCTGTGGGGTGAGTTTGCATCTTCTTCTGATTTTGTGGCGTGATTTTTTGCATCGTGTTTCCTCTGCTATAAAACCAAGGATTAAAACCAGTGGCTTTGTTTGTTTCTCTGGGCATCTAGCCAGGGTATTTGCAGAGAGATCTTGTTGTAAACTATGGAGAAAAATGGGTCACTCTGTCGAGAGAAGATCCAACAATGACTTCATGAGCTCAACCAGTGGCAGAATGCAGATGAGGTTACAGAACAGAGGGGGATGCATGTGAAGGTGGATCATAGATTTTTGAATGAGACTGGTTACATCTTCTTCTATTGGAAAAAAGTACAATGATGTTTCTTCTGCTTGTTTTGAGTAGTTTCAATTGAAGAAAGCTTTTAGGGAGGAGGGTGAATGAAGCACAGAGGTAGTCCAGCGCAAATTGCCAATTCATAGATTGAATAACAAAGCAAGGTACGGTAGTAGAGTGGTGTCACTCCCAAGTACCTATTTGGATCCAGATAACAGAAACTGTTAAAATGGGTATGAAGATTGATTGGAACAGAGTTTTCTGTACATTCCTAACACACTTATTCCAATAATGATTTTTTATGTGTTTTAAGTAGAGTCCACACTGAAAGAGTTTTGTTGCAGCTTTGCTCATGTGTGAAATTTTGTACTGAGATCTTTGTTCAGAGTGATGATGAGTGTGGCTGAATCATGGTAATATCATTTGTTTTTCTGGTTTCTCTTATGAACATTTGGTAATGTTGCATATTTGTTTCATTGCTGCTGATTCTGTGATCGCCCTTCTGTGGGATGATTGTTGTGTAGACTTCACTGAAAATTATAGCATAAATCTGCTGCAACTCCACTGAAAGCTCACACAATGTACTGTGGAATGGTCGAGCCCCTGCCCCCTTACCGTAGGTAAGGTGCTAGGCAAGCCCATTTGTACAAAGTCAAGCAATGCACCCAACACTATGGGCAAGAGTAAGACCATTCCATGACATTAAATGTCTGGGGTGATTGTCGTGATTTCATAATGGTCAATGATGATGAAAATCGTGTTTGGAAGAACACATTTTGGTCATTATTATTATGAGTGCATCATCATCATCAGAAGATTATGTCATACAATGTGGTCAAAGGAAATGACATAATATGCCACCCCAGATCGTAATGGTTTCATCATTTGGTGCGGTCCTGTAATGTGGCAAAATTGCATAAGAAAACAACAATAAAAGAGGCATCACGATTTAGCAAAGCATCTACTCTAACGATTCAACTTTATTGTGCAAGATGTTAAATACCTCCTAACAAGCTTTGTTCAACACACTTTGAGCTTGTCTTGTTGCGCCTTACATACCTCCTAAGGAGCTTTGTTCAACACACTTGGAGCTTGTCTTTTTGCGCCTTACATACCTCCTAACAAGCTTTGTTCAACACACTTTTGAGCTTGTCTTGTTGTGCCTTACATACCTCCTAACGAGCTTTGTTCAACACACTTGGAGCTTGTCTTTTTGCGCCTTACATTCCTCCTAACAAGCTTTGTTCAACACACTTTTGAGCTTGTCTTTTTGCGCCTTTCATATGTTATACGTTGAACTAAGTTACATGGTTTCTTCATGTTCTTCATGTTTTGTAAAAAGATACATTGTTTAATATGCTATGCATGTTCTACTATCCTAGGTCAAATTTGAACCTAGCACCTCTCTCATGAGATAAAGAGTACCAACCAAACACCATGAACATTGAAAAAGAGCACTCTTTTTTATATTTTACATTGTTTTAAAAGTAATTTAAAGGATCATTTTATCACAATATTCCATACTTTTTGAAGAAAAATCACAAAAAAAGAAATATTTTGGGTCAATTTTGATAGATGTCTATTCTTCTATAGCTTCTATATGTAGCCATAATAATATTATTATTTTATATATAAGTTCTAATAACATGTCGCCACTTATTGCCCAATTCCTTTTGAGATGCTCACTACTAATGCTCCAACAAAAAAATGAAAAAAATGAACATTGCCCTAGCCCCATCAATAAACATGAAAAATTGGACAAAATAAGGTGAGAGACTATTTTAATTGCCCTCGTTTGGGTCAATCATTAGAACCGGCCAATCATAAGGATTCTTTTTATTATTTGGCATTGTAGAGACCACTATATCCTATAGACATTTACAGAATTTCCAAAGTCCAAACCAATGTTGGGCGTTTTTTTATTAAAAGTAGGGAACGATCAATTTGATTTTTAAAAATAAATTAAAATCATTCCGGTTCCAATTCCATGCATAAATGGACTTGGGAATATGGTTTCAAGTCCCATTCTTTTGTTTTCTTGAATTTCAATTTCAGTTCTGAAAATCAATCTTGGTATGAATCCAATTCTTATTAGTTTTCAAACCAAGACCATGAACTAATTCTTAGTTAATCCCCAATTCTACTAGTGTTTTGTTTTTTTCTTTTTTCTTTTTTTTTTTTTCAAAACTGAAACACAAACCAAAACCTTATTTTATTTATTTTAAAGAACCAAACCTAGAGCCAAGTTCCCAATTCTATTTAGATTTGGAATTGAAATTGAGATTTTTGGGGGAAAAAAGAGACTAGAATTGGGTTTTAACTAACATTTAATCATCAATTCTAGTTCAAATTAATGAGAACTGAATCAAAACTGAATTATCTTCAAAACTAAAACTAGATCAAAATTTATAAAAAAAATTGAAAAATTGAACTTAAAACCAAATTCGCAATTTCATTTATGTGTGGAACTAAAACCAAGATATTTTTAATTTATTTTTTAGAATGGGAATTATAAGTGAATTTCATAGAAGTAAAGAACCACCCAACATTGATTTTTACCCATCAAAGCGGGTACCTTGTGACCCTTGACACTAAGTCTCACCTAAATGTTATGTAGTGCCAAGTTAGGCAAACAATAAAACAAACATCTCGCCACCCCAAAACTACTATCCATACATTTTATTAAAAAAGTATGGCTATATTTGTTCAAGGTTGAAAATGCCATACATTTTGTGAAGAATGCATGGATTTGGATGATTGAGGGGCAAACTATCTTAGGGTTTAAAGGGAGTCATTTAAGGATTTGAAGGTCCTCTTCAATTATTTGAGTGTTTTTCTTCATTTACTTCTTTTGTTTCATAGTTTGTGCTTGTGCATTTACCTTTCTTGTTTCATGGCTTATGCTAGTGCAATTGTGAATTGTGGAGTTTCCTTTAGTGGTAGTGATAAAAGGTTTAAACAATTATTGTAAGTGTCAAGTGACCTATATGGAACATTAATTAAGCATTAATAACCCAAGCTGAAATTTATTATAAAAGATTGAATGTTTAAGACTTAGGATTTAAGATATAATGTTATATTTAGGATATTTGTTTGTAATGTGTAGTTGATGATTTCATGAAAGATGGTAATGATCGTTTTTAAAATCCAATATTTTATCCTTTTGATTTTGATGAAGAATTGGATATGTTCCTAGCTTGGATGATGCCATTCAAGGTGTTAAAGTTCACGACATTTTTGAAAAGTATGATAATTTCAATGGAACTTTTTTATTAAAAAATTTTGATTTGAAGATTGATATTAATGAAGGCCCATACAATGGAATGGACATGGATTGTCAAAAACACAATGATGCAATGTTGAAGGATTTTGAAACGAGAATGAGTTTTCCTCATTTCTTATTTTTGAACATGTTGAATCTGAATGTATAACAAAAGATGTTCAATTTACTATTATAATTCAAAGTTTCATGGTTCAATGTTTGGAGAATGATTTAACTCATTTCCTTCAAATTTATGAATGTGATCCATGTTTTAAACCTTATGTTTTTGAGAGTAAGCACAATAAATTCTACATAAAAATTACCTTGTTAAAGCCAAATAAAAATAAATATAAAATAACAATAAAACCCATAAAAAATTTATTTCACATTGATTTTTGCAATTGAATGTTCAAAGATAACATAGTTATTAATTATTATGCATTAATTTTTAACTTTCAAATCATTTCCATTATTTTTTGTCTACTTGTTTGGAATGTAAATAGTTTCAAAGCTTATTTTTTGCATTGAATACATAATTTACTTCTTGTAAAGTATGTGGTAAATAGGTTTTAACAAATATGTTTATTATTTTTTTATTAAAACCATGCCTTAGTAGTATAATGATATTTATATCCCCAAAAGTAAATAAACAAATACATTTTTAAGTAGACCAAAAATATCCCCATTTTCAAATTTACCACCCAATAAATGGGGATACTTTTGGTTTACTTTGTTCTCAACTTTTTTAAAGCAAATTTTATAGTAATAATAGAAATGTGGAAGGGTTTTCAATAATATTTTCACCCATCTTTATGCGATTTGTTTGGGTTTATGTGCATGATGTAGGGTAAAGCTAAAGACATTCATTTTTTGTGTTTATTTTATCATTTTTACCCCTCTAAAAGCCATGGTTGTGAAGTCGATTTTTATATTTTTGTAACCATTGTTTGACAAATGGAAACATCTTCAATTAAAATTCAAAATGCAATTATTTTATCATGGTGTGGGTTTGATTTATAAAAATGAGGACATTATGAGACGAGTCTCACCCTTGGAATATTGGAATACCATCATAAGATATTGTTACTTGTCAAATTTAAGACAACATGCCTCTATCCATGTGACCACAAAGGCTTTTAGGGCATATTGGAACATGAATCCACAACAAAAATGGAAATATTTCACAATTATTCATTGTTATTTGCCTTCAACCTACAAGGTGTGTTATAAACAAAAGATTAGTTAAAAATAAATTCACAAAGTTCCATTGCAAAATTGGAGGAAAAACTTGATCAAATATGTGCAAGTCCTATCATGCTACATCAAGTGAAGTGGATCAATAATCTCATGATTAATGAAGTTGCCTAATATGCTTGTCATAGAGATGGGAAAAAACACGAAAAGAAGATAAATGCAAATAATACGAATGAAGTAAAACAAAGCAAGAGGCCAAGAACATTGAAATGGAGTGCAATTGTAAATTTTTCATGAAAGTTGTTAAACCAAAGTGGAATTCACAAGAGACATTTGGTATGGATGATGTTATTAAAAAACTACAATTTATGTTCACAAAGCTCATAGTGTACATGTGCCCAAATTTAAGAATGATCAATAATACTTTTTGCCCATACATCTTTTGGTAATCAAATGTGCTCCATAAACAATCCGAGGTTTAAAATATTCATCATGGTCCTTGTTGATTTTGTGTAGATTCGTTGTGCAAGGATGATTGGGATCATGCCCAAGTGGAGGTTATGAAGATTCAAAAACAAGGACATACCTTTGACCATAGTTCCAAATCAAAATGGTCAAAGGCATGCCTATATCAATATGTTGTGTTCCAAAAACGAAGAGAGTGGCTAAGAAAGAATTACCATTAAACTTTGCTTTCAAATTGTTTTTGATGTCATAAGAGATGTTCAGCCCACAAGCATTGTTATTGAAACACATAATGGGTCACGATTTGCTTGAGTGTCTCAAAAATATTGTTTGATTGTAGTTTTTTAGCAATTTTGGAACAAAATACCATACAAGGCAATGTCAAATGTGTGATAATGAAAAATTGTAATTACAATCTTTTAGTATATGGAACAAGCATATCACCAAAAAATTAATAATATTTTCATACATATCAATGTAATTGGTATTTTTCTAATATTGTATAACACCAATTTTTTGTCCTATAAAGGGAAATACCTCTTACATGTATGTAATTGTTATAACAAATTTATTTTTGTAAGAAACATCATTTGTAATTTGACATGTATATATGATATGCATCTTTTGAGTACTTTATTGGGCCATTTATATATATTGATGAATCCCTAAGATGTTAAGAGCTTGTAAAATGTTACTTTTTTTGTCCACATCAAAAAATAGCTTGAATTTTGTGTGAATTGGGGCAATCGCCTCCTAATGTATTAATATGATGTATTCTAATACCTTATCTATTTTTATGTTTGAAACTAGATGTTTTAAAGTACTTGTCTTATAGTCATATGATTTATGTATGGTTCCCAATTTTGTGAAATACCCATAAGATAATATTTATTTTTCACAAAATCTCATGGAACACCAATATATATACAAACCCAAAGTGTTTGGATGTCATATAGTTTGAATATTTGAAGTTTTTAACACATAATTCACACAATTAGGTGAAAAGGTTGGTGGGAATGTTTTAAAATATCCTAACATTTCAAAATATTAAAAAGACTACAATACCATAGAGTTGTTCCATTCAAGAAAACCGTGACCCTAATAAGTTTGAATGTTATTAATGTTGTTGTGTGACCATCATTTGGTAAACAATTCCCATGTGGTGGAATGGACACCTATAATCATGTGAAACATCATGGGAGAGGATTAAGTATACATTACTTGGTGAAGAAATAAACCATTTCATTCCACATATTATTATTACAATTGTGAAATACACTCATGATGATACTTCTGTCAGGGGTCTTCTTCTATTAAATCATTTCAAACAAAAGCAAACAATATGGAAATGTCCACTTATTCTGTCATTCCATGAAATTTTTGTATTTGTAATTTTTGAATTTTTGTGAATTATTCTAAGGGTGTAATGTTGTTCATTCTAATTGTGTTATTGTAAATGATTTCCATGAAGTATGCAAGATGGGAAAATGATAAAAGTCATAAGCATAGGTTGGCCACGAATGAATGTATCACTATGTCATACAAGGAACATGGTGATCAATTTTCAAGGTGTTGGATGAATCACAACATTTTTCCTTGTCAAATTAAACAACTCATGATAAATGGTAAAATGTTTCCTTGAAATTTTTCTTTTGCAATTGCTTAATAATGTTTACCATATAAATATATAATATTTACCATGGAAAAGATTATGAAATCAAATTATCCTCGTTTGTTGCAATGTTCATTTCAAGCATTTATAAAAAATTGTGAAAATAACAAACTTCAAAGAAATGATTAAAAAGGTTCCATTATGCTCAATTCCAAATTTTCTTTTCCATAATGTGGAGGTTATACATGAAGAATTAAAGTAAGATGCCTTATGATTGCAACTTTAAGCTATGGGTCAATTCTTAACATGAATAAAAGGGTTTTTGACATATAATTAACAAAGTTTTGTAGATAATTGAAAAACACACCTTTTATAAGTTGTTTCATATTTTTTGGAACCCATATATGAATAAATTGCAAATATTTGAAATTGAAACATAGGCTACATGATAAACGATGCATAGGACCCCTCATAACTAACTACAACTAGTCTTATGCTCACATTCAAAAGATGTCTATTTAGTAACTAATTTTAAACATTTTAACATTTTAAATTCTTCTTAAGGATACAACATCACATATGTTATCATTCTTCCCCAAAATTTGTTTCACCCATTAGAAAAAAATTGTCATTTTGCAACTGTCATATGTAACTAAATTTCAATTAATGTGACAAATGCAAATGTTTGACCCCATAGTTGCATAAGACAAGTTGCACATGACCAACAATTGCATACAAGAGTATGTATGTGGACATATATATGATACGAATTTATATTCCATACATCTATATTATCATATAGGCGTTGCCCATGGTGACACGTGGCATTTGAACTTTATTTCAATATTCATCAACAAATTAATAAATTAATAATATTTCAATCATCCGACAAAATGTGAATTCAATTTTGACACATGTCCATTTGTGAAGGTTGACAATTTTAAAAGCCCATTATATATATATATATATTAGGTAGGTAGGTAGGTAGGTTTAAAGTAATTCAATTTTGTGTTTGGGTTTAGTCTTTAAGGTTGAACCTCTTTCATTGGCTCATTCCAAATGGTATTTGGTTTTGTGAACATGATAAATGCACTTACTTAAATATAATGTGCACACTTGAAATCTAGGGCAAAAGATATGTGATAAAAATTCAATTGCAAGTGCAACCAATTTAATTGTAACCTACATGTAAATATAATAATAATAATAATAATAATATTATTATTATTATTATTATTATTATTATTTGGTTAATAAATATTAAAATTATTAATTATAATTATAATAATATTATAATAGTTATGATCGCCTATAATAGTTAGTAATCATTAATATTATACTAGTATTATTTAATTTAATTAATGGCTAACTTAGGTTAATAGCTAATCTAGGCTAAGATAATTATAGGCTAATTAGTGTAGCTTACTAACCATGAATATATTACTATAATTAATAATAGTACAATTAAAATAAATTTCTAGTTATTAAAGAATATTAATATTTAAAAAATAACGATGATAATATTATTATTATCATTATTATATTATTACATAACCTCAATTAAAACACTTATAAACTAGCAAGTGTAACCTATTAGACATAGGTATATTAACATAATTAATAAATTTATAATTAAACATAATGAATAAAAAATATTATTATTGACATCTAATTATATGAATAATTATTAATAAAATAATTTTATTAATATATTAATTATTGAATAATAATAATAATATAAAATGGAATAATGGAAAGAGTCAACTTGAAGTGAAGATATCACAACTCAAAGTCCTCAAGTGAAACCAAAAGACAAGAAAAAATCATCACGTGTTATGGTGGTAATCAACACATAAAAGAAAATGTTCATCCAAATTCCAAAGGCTAAATTTGTGATTTTTTTCACAATTAACCCAAGTTGCACCCAACTGCACAAAAGTGTTATATCACAATTGTAATGAGACATTGGAACTAAATAACATAATGATTTGAGTTTTTTGTTGTGTATGTTTACGATCATTATGTCTTTCAATTGTAGTGATCCATCCAAAAGCGAAACAATTTTACTATGAACGAAATAGTATAAGTGTCATTGGAGGATTCTTAGTATTAAAATTTAGACATTTTCAAAAAAAGTGTATGGCCATCATATTGTTGGTTAAACATACAATATTTTCAAACTATAGTTTAAATTATGTTATTATTATTTTATTTTACACAGTTTTTTGCATTGTCCACACATTGTTGCATAACATGTACACATATAATAATTGAAAATACACATTTGAAAAAAATAAAATCTTCACAATATACACAAAAAAAAAATCATGCAACTTTTTTAGAACATATTCATACAATGCAAAAATTTTAAAAACAAAAATATTCACAACAATAATGAAAATGTGCCACATTTAACACCATACATATATAAAGCTTTGAATGCATATTCATCATAAAAAGTTAATTTTTGCAATAGAATAAATTCACAAAATATAATCAAATTTTAAAAAATACAACAATGTTTTGAAACAAAGCAATACACAAATGTCAAATTGATATTAGAGGAATCAAAAGCACTTGAAAGCAATTGATTGATGCTCATGAAAATTACTTCCCTTTTTCTTTCTTTTCCCTTTTGAACTCACCTTCTTTTGTTTTCCATTCCTTATGGTTGAAACACCCTCCACCACTTCTTCAACAATTCTATTTTTTTCCTCTTCTCCTCATTCTCCCTACAATTGATGGGATGCATGAGCTCCCACTTACTCATGCATCAAATCTTCAAATCACCTTTTCATTTGTCTCCATCCAATCACACATCCAATCATTGAATTCAAACACAAATCCAACCATTTGAACTCAATCCTTTTAATATCCTTCCAATTGTTCTCTAAAATGACGTAAGAAATATTTTATGTCTTTCAAAAGCTTCACAAAATTACAAGTCTAAATTTCTTTTACATAAACTTTGAAGAATAAAATGTTGAAAATGAAATGAAAGTGAAAATTTTGAAAAATCTCAACAAATTTTTGTTTGATCCAATTTCAAAATAATAATTGAACAACTCTAAGCATGTTTGTTCCTCTCCATTCACATAGGGCTTTTGATACTCCACACCCTTGGAGATGGAACTTGTGATCCAATGTGTCGCATGAGTCATGACTCATCATGAGAACCAAAAAGAATGTGTTTTGTTTTTAAATCAGTCAAACACTGAAGGAAATTAACTTTCATAACTTGAATCAATAGGTCTCAACATTTTTTCTTGACTCACTTAGCTTTTTCATACTCTTAAAATTTTCTTTTCCAATAATATGATATTTCATCTATAAGCATTTGCTCTTGCATTCAAGCATCAAGCATGTTTTGTAATATTTATTATTGTTTCTTTACAACTTTTTTAACCATTACAACTAAAAGAAGCCCCACCACTCACAAGTACATGAATATGACCCATGAAACAATAGAAAGGAAAAGAGATGATAAGTAAGTTAAGAGAAATGCTTAAATAAGTGAAGATCAACCTTAAACCTTGAAACAACTCCCCATTAAATCCTAAGTTGGTTGCCCCATAATCATCCAAAACCATACTATTTCACAACGTGTAAGGCATTTTCAACTTTGAACAAATGTAGCCACATATTTTTAAGGAAGGTAGTTTTGGGGTAGCATGATGAATTTTTTGGGGTGATAAGGTACTTGTCTTGTTGTTTGACTAGCATGACATGGTTCAACATTTGGGGTGGGATGTTGTACCCTAGCCCAATGGCCATCCAACATTAGCACCCAAATTCATTTGAAGGTTATTTGATTCAAAGTACATTGTACATGCCATTCAACTTTTACTATATTATTATGAAAAGTTTTGGAGTTTTTCTTTTGTATTTGAAATTTGCTTATATCCATTGAACATGCATGGAATTGAATGAGGGTGCATTTCATAGATAATGTAACACATTCATCTGGCTAGTAAAGTAATAGAATAAATCAGGTTATGTGCTGCGAAATTTATTCCCAAGTAACAAGGGTGCAAGCTCAAGTTTTCACTCCAAAAAAATAATGAGAGTTGAGGGAATGATGGGGATGCCCATCTAACAACATGGAACAATGAAAAACAATGGGTTTATGACAAGGAATGCTGAGGGGTGTCTGAATAATAGCAAGGCATCAAGGTGTGATGGAATTTTTTTTTGTGGGGTAGTGGATGGGTGATGGATGTCAAAAGGGGGTGATGGATGCCAAAAAAGGGTGCCAAGGGATTTGGGAGAAACAACGCATTGTCAAGATGAAATGGAAAGAAAAAGTTTATTTGGGGCAATGAATGAACAATTGAGACAAAGGGGGGGGGCAATGGGGGTGTCAATAGTGAGGGCAAGGGTGCCAAAGTGCAACAAAAACAATTTTTTTTTAAGGTGATGGATGAGTGACCAAAGATGACATGGGTGATTGGGGGTGTTAATAGCAATGGTGGGGTTGCCAAGTGATGTGAAGAAAGATGGTGGGAACTAATATTGGATGATGGTGAATGTCAAGAAAAACAATGGCGAACACTAGGGAGGACAATGGGGTTTTTGAGAATGACATTTCGATGTCTTGAGGATCATCTCGGGACATTATGGGTGTTCAAGATGTCCTTCATGGCAACCTTAAACATGATACGTTACTCGTGAAGCTCCTTTTGTCATCCCTTTTGGAAGCTTTGTGCCATCATTGCCACCACCTTCCTCCCTCCTCCTATTTCTATGTTCTTCATTTTCATTGCAAGTTTGCAAGCTCCATCATGTTCCACCTTTCTTTCAACACCCTTGTGTTCTTCTATTTCTTTCAATGCTTTCATGTTCTTCAATTCTATTGCAAGTTTGCAAGCTCCATCGTGCTTCTCTTGTGGTTTTGCCTCCTATAATTCCACCTCCAACAATTGTGCCTCCTACCTCCTATAATTCCATCTCCTACAAGTGCGACTCCTTCCTATATCATCAACATTGCAATCTTCTTTTATCTTTGTTATCTTTCTTTGCCTTCTTTTGGTTTTATTCTTTGATTGCAATCTTCTTTTATCTTTTTCTCTTTTTTTTTCCTTTGCCTTTTTTTTTGGTTTTGTTCTTCGATTGTTTTGCTTTCTAATCTTATTTTGTTGTTTTCCATTTTCGTTACAGCTCTACAAGCTCCATCCTACACTATCTTTCTTTCAACATATAGTTGTGTTCAGGTGCATCAACAATATGTGTAAAATGAGTGATTAAAACAAAAGGTTTCATGTGGACAAATCAAGATTTATTTATCATCTCAGAAATCTATGTTTGCAACACATTTTTGTAAGTTTACATGTGGATTTACAATTCTCAAATTGTGCAATGACCTTCTCAAAAAAAGCTATAGTTTTGGTTTATATATATGGTATATACACATATACTTTGTGCCAATATACATTCAATATTGTATGTATATTAGGCTCTTTGCAAATATTCATCTTGCCAATGCTCTATTCTACATAATAAGGCTTCCCATAAACACAGAAAAACACAACTCCGCATCTTTTTACGTTGATGACAATTGCTCCAAACCTTCATTATCCCGCATCAATCACCCCACTGAAGCTTCCCCGTGCCAACTTCAACAAGCTCTTCTATCAAGGCAGTCCCATGGTAGTGACATATTCACGATGCAGGTCCGTTTGCACCGTTTTAACAATTTTTTTGCAGTATTCACTAAATAAGTTGCAGTCTCATGTTCCAAAGAACAATCCTGTTGCTCCCTCTGTGTTCAAACATCAAGCAATCTATCATGAGGACATACTTCCTCCCTTTTTATGCTTGAGCATTTCAAGGTGCTCAACCAAAGAAAGGTACTCGACTTCGGCCTCTCCCTCGACCTCGCACTCTTGGTTGCCCTCGCCCTCCTCTCCCCTTCAGATTCCGTTGAATCAGCACCTGTTGATTTATCTGCTGTAGATTCCTCTTCTGTGAGTATCTCATCCCCACCCGCATGTGCATATGGTTTGGAGGCATCTCGATAGTCCTCCTTCGATTCCCTGCAGTACTAATCTGCTGATACTCTTCAAACTCATTCTTTTCCTCCTCCTTTCCCAAATTTTCCTTCCTCAACTCCAGCTGACAAACAAGTTTTTCTAGGGCTATTTCAGGGTCATCTTTCTTCTCCAACAGAACCTGACTCACTTGGGCAGGTGTAATGAGCACACCTTCTCCCAACAACTTTTCTATAATCTCAAACAGTGGATGGGTTGAAGTGGACAGATAATTTGCAATCAGAATTTTGACGACCTCAAAACTGCAATAAGACATGTGGATGTGCATGTCCATGCGACCAGGACGCACCAATGCGGGATCAAGCTTCTCAAGATAATTGGTTGTAAATATAATGATGCGCTCATTGCAAAAGGATGACCACAGCCCATCTGTGAAGTTCAATAGCCCAGAGGGTGTGATATTGCTCCTGCTGGTGCATGAGGAATAAGAGCTGGCTGCAGGCTCTTTGCATTCACGCTCACCAGAGAGGTTAAGAGAGCAATCAATATCTTCAATAACAGTGATGGATCTCCTCTTGGTACGGGTCAAAAGCAGCCTCAGCTCACGATTTGATGCAATCTGGTTCAGACAAAAAACTCAAGGACTTAAGCAAGCCTTATTACATCACAAACGTAGTCTTCCTATACATGACTCCTCCCGCAAGTGAAAATGGTGACCAGCATATTTCTTGCACCATTTTGGACTTTCATCTTCAATGTTGCCAAGGGAGCATCACACCTCAACGTTATTCTGGTAAGCATGTACTGAGTCAATACCCTTCAACTGCTCTGAAGGGCTCAACCAGGTGAGAAATTAACCAACATGTTTGACACTTGAAAGCTGCATCCTGACACTACACATGAGAAGTGAGACACAAGACAGCAAACAGTCCATCATAGTTGTATTTTCCATTCTTCAATTGTGTGCATGCTTAAGAGCCCTGTCCAGAAAACAGAATCAACACAGTGCCCCCTTTTCAGGTAATCACATCTCAAGGAGTGTCTGCAGGTAGAATGGAGTTTAGATTTGAGGTGTATATGTGTATACCTAGCTTCTCAAGAATGACATGCATAAGAGTTGCATGTCAAATTCCAAACAGCACTGGTTGCAGTGTCTGAAAGGTCAGAAGAAAAGATGGCAGATGGCAATAGTTCATACCTCATTGAGCTGTAAATCATAGATGTCATACTCGAGGTATTTGGCCATGGCTGCTATCAGGCTGGTCTTGCCAGTACCTGGAGGGCCATGAAGCAGATATCCACGCTTCCACGGACGACCCACCTTTTGAAAAAACTCCTCACATTCTACAAAAGCTTTCAAATCTGCAATGATTCTTGCTTTCAAGGAGGGATCAATGGCCAATGTGTCAAAGGTTGCCGGATGCCCAAAAGTCCGACACCGCCACCGTCCATCACTGACACCATAGAGACATAGATGATGGTTGTTGACTCTGTAATCTGCTGCCTTAGAGCAGACGTGATCCATGTATGATGCCATTGCCCAGGCCTTCTGTCTTTTGTAGATTTTGAGTGAAAATTTACCACGATCTCGGCCATGTACTCGTGTCACTGTGTGCGTCCACCATACAGTGATGCCCTCATAATTATCTGTCATCACCTCCTGACCTGGCGACCAAACAAGGTGCATCAACACTACACTAAGCTGCTCTCAAAGATGCATTTTTCAGCCACAATTCCACAAACAAATTCCTGAAAACCTAAGCTTTTTGTTCATTGAATTCCTGAAATTTTCAGACTTGATGCAATAACACATCCTCACAGGGGAATAACTAAATAAATAAGAGAAAAAAAGAAAAACATCACCTCATTTCTATTACTAAAGACAGAGGAAAAAGAGAATATGAATTCAAACCTAAAAGAGAAAATCTGATATGCTTGTCTGTGTCGGACCTGCGGAGCTGCAATGCATTCACCTGGCGGAAATTGCCTTCACCTCTCAGGTACGTTTGCACAGAGTCGTAGAGACGATTTCTGTAGCCTCTGCGAGACGATCCGTACTCAAAGATGTGGAAGCAGCAGAAGGGATTTACAAACGCCATGAGTTGCGTCCACCAGGTTCGTAGAAGAGCAACCACCGCGTCCGTCACCTTCTTTGGTACCATACTCCGCACCATGACTATGAAACCTAACAGCGACCAGATGTAAGTCATGTCCAGCCCCGTCATAGCGACTTCAAAGCCCCCCGCCATCGCAAGAATTCCTCCCACAGAATTCCCCAAAAAAAATCCACTCTAGAAAAAGAAACTCTCCCTCCTTCGTTCTCTCGTTAAAGAAATCTGTGTGTTGGAGAGATCCAGACTCCAAAATTTTGGAGGAAACAAAACCAGGCAGACAGACAGACAACTGATACACAAAAGTCGTAATATGCAAAACTTTGCGAAGGACGACTTCTCGATCAAGCGCGAGCGAGGGAGACGAGAGTGCCGGCATTTGCACATACCGACAGCAGCAGCACTAGAATGCCGGATTGCGTGTCTGCGAGGCTCTAAATTACCCCCAAACGAGCTCTGTCCGGCGCTGCTGGTTTCGGGCCTGACAGTGCAGCCCTGCGGAGAACTGCGTTGTTTTGCAACTGTTTTGCCACAACTGGTTGTGACGCCCTGCCGTTTTGCCCTTTTTGAATTTGTGTCTGCAATAAGGCAAAACAAGAATTATGGAAACACTCAAATATTTCACCATGCCAAAATATAATCTTCAAAAAAATCCTCTTTAATTTTTTTTTTAAAAAAAACCCCCAAATCCTTCAAGATATTATAACTCTATAACTGATCTCAAGTTTCAACACAAGTCAAAATTTCATCTTTTCAAAAATCCTCATATCAAAATAGACCTATTATTATTATTATTATTATTATTACCTAGTAGGAGCCAAATTCCCTTAAGCTATACTATAGTCTATAATGAATCTAAACACAATATCCTTGCCTACCAAGGCGAGGCCAATAAACTACCTTACCCTAAGGTCAATTTCATCATTAAATAATCCTTAAAATAGTGAAATGAAATTTGTGAAAATGTGATTGAAAATCATCATGATTATTATCATATCCTAGACTCTAAATAATTTTCACTACCCATTATTAGACAATTTCATAGTAGATTATGGAAACTTTTATAATTTCAAATTTTAAAAATGAATTCATTTTTTGAAAAGAAAAATCAAATAATTTTGTTTTGTCAATGTGGAAACTAACCCTAAGCTCCCATATAAACAAGGCATCATGATACACAAGCCCTGCCTATTTAATAGTATAATTATATAAATCTATAATCATATAAATAGATTTATATATAGATAGGTAAATATGCATGTATGTATATTTGTGTTGTTTGTTTATTTTATTCAATTTTTTTGAAATAAGTATGTGAATAATTAACTAAGTATGCAATTTTAAAGTGAATTTGTTGTTGTTATTTGTGTTTTTTTATTTGAATTGTTCTATTATATATTGTACTAACAATTCTTTTGGTTCACAATTTTAATACTCAATTATTATTTTGAAACTTAAATTTGTAACAATTTAATTTCAATTTAAATGGCAATTGATGGATTTTTTTTACAAACATAGATGTTATATGTTTGATATGTCATATATTTATGGTAAAATAAATTGGGGAACATAATATGGTAATTTAAATGTGAAATATATAGGTTTATGGTCTATCCAATATGCTTGTGTTACTCTCGAATGACATTGTTGTGTTGATGCATTAGTCCAAATATGGTCTATTTGTGTATTATCAATGGTTGTGCTTTCAATAAAAGTGAGTTTCAATTAGTATATGTACATAAGGTTTTGAAATGTTGTTGATTGAGGTGTTTTTTTTAACATGAAATTTCCAATTAAAATAGTTACATAATTTTTAAGCATGTCTTTTAATATGGTTTCCAAAGTTGAATTAAAATATATTATTTTCATTTGATAATGATATGTGCATTGCTTGTTGAATAGATATTTGTTGTGCATCTAAAACTGTATTTCTTAATTTTTCGATTTGTTCAAATGGTTCATATTGTTCATGCTTACATTTGCTTAACATGGATTGCATTTCTTGTGTAATTGATTTGTTTATTTTTGTTAAATAAAAAATGCAAGAAGTTACAACAAGATATGGATTTAAAATGTATTGTGCATTTGTATTTGCTTCCCACATAAGTCTTGCATGTATGTTAAAAACATTTGTTCATATGTCATCAAACACACATAACATTCACAAACACGCTAGCCATGCCAATAGATAAGATGTTGTACATGTGCATTTATGTATGTATACAAATACATTGTGAAAAACTTACAACTTTGTTGTCATTGTTGTGTGCAACAATATGCATTTGTAATCATGAAAAAAAAGTTTCAAATTAATGGACCAAAATATTCAATATTTAAATAAGATAATTTTTTATTTTTTATGACAATGATTTTACAAAAGCCTCAAGCTTTTATTTAATTGTTATATAAAGTGTTGCCTTCATGAAATATATTTTTCATAAATATAATGGTAGTCATTTTGTGGTATTTTGTGGTAACACAAATCGGGGAACATAATCGGGTAATTTGAAAGCAAAATAAATGGGTTTATGATTTATCCAATATGCTTGTTTGTTCCAAAATGACATTGTTGTATTGGTGCATTTGTCCATATGTGATCTATTTGTGTATCATTAATAGTGGTGTTTTTTATAAAAGTGAATTTTAAATTATGTTTATTCATAAATGTTTGTAATGTTGATGATTGATTTGTTTTTGTTAAAAAATTTACATTGAAATCTTCAATTATTACAGTTGGACAATGTGAAGGCATTTTTTGTACAATGTTTTTTAGGATAGAATTAAAATGTGACATTTACATTTTGGGTGGTTTATATATTGCAAATATGTATAATGTTACTATGTGTTATTATAAAAAAGTGTGGTGATAAATTCAACACCAGAATTTGTGATTATTGTGTTTTTTGTTAATGACACATTGTCATCATAAAGTACCATAGTGCCATGTTCATCATAACATGATATAACATGGAACTTTTATGATAAAACATTGTAAAGTTTTGAGTTTAAATGAACATTTTTTATTTTTGTTTCATTTCAACAAACAATATGTGATGTTAATAAACATTGTTATAAATCATGGTTTTTAAAAAGGTTCAAATTGACTAACTTGTCATTTTAACTAATGGACATGCACATTTTGACTAAAGGCCAGGGGCTTGAATGACACACGTATATGTTGACCAATCAATTTGATTATAATGATTTATTTTACTAAATATACAGTCAAGTTGTACAATTTTAGTCAAAATGGCCTATGGTTTTTAGTCAAATTGAACAATTAATCAAAATGACCAAAGATCTTTAATCAAGTTGAATGCTTAGTCAAAATGGCCAATGATCTATAGTAAAAATGATCAATGGTCTTTAGTTAAGTTGAACATTTAATCAATATGACCAATGATCATTAATCAAACATAGTCTACTACCTTATGTATCTACCTCCTACCTATTATTTACGTATACCTTCTTGCCTATTTACCTACATATCTATTTTTTTTTTCATTTTTGTACAACCTATTTACTTACTTACATATTATCTACCTACCTATCCACCCACTTACCTACTTAATTTTAACCACTAAATATAACCACAAGGTTTAGCCATTAAATTTAACCATTAGGTTTAATTTAAATTTAACCATTATGCTTAGCCACTAAATTTGGCACTAGGTTTAGCCTAAATTGAACCATTAAGTTTGGCCAATATGTATAACCTAAGTTTAACCACTAGGTATAACCATTAAATATAGCCTTGGTTTGGCTACTAAGTATAGCCATTAAATATAGCCTTGGTTTGGCCATTATGTTTAACCATTAAAGTTACCCACTAAATTTAACTTGGGTTTAGCCATGAAATAAAACCATTAAGATTATCAATTAGGTTTAGCCACTATGTTTAACCATTAGATTTAATCAAGGTTTAGTCATTTGTTTAACCATTATTTTAAGTAATTAAATTTCGCCACTAAATTTAACCATTATTTTAAATCACTAAATTTGGTCACAAAGGTTTAACCATTATTTTAAATCATTAAGTTTAGCCATTAGGTTTAACCATTACTTTAAATCACTAAATTTAGCCATTATATTAAATCACTAAATTTAACCATTAGATTTAGCCATTACTTTAAATCATTAAATTTAGCCATTAGATTTAATCATTTGTCTAAATTATGTTTGGCCATTATTTTAAGTTAGTAAATTCAACCATTATGTTTAGCCATTACTTTAAGTTATTAAATTTAACCATTGCGTTTAGCCATTACTTTAAGTTATTAAGTTTAATCACTATGTTTAACCATTAATTTAAGTCATTAAGTTTAACCATTAAATTTAACATTATTTTAAGTCATTTAATTTAGCCATTATTTTAAGTCATTAAATTTAGCCATTGGGTTTAGCTAATACTTTAAGTCATTAAGTTTAGTCACTAAGTTTAACCATTAATTTAAGTCATTAAGTTTAGCCATTAGTTTAAATCATTGAATTTAGCCACTAAATTTAGCCAATATTTTTAAGCCACCGAGTTTAGCCATTAGGTTTAACTAATAGTTTAAGCCACTAAGTTTAACCATTACATTAAACCACTAAATTTAACCATTAGATTTAACCATTATTTAAAACCATTGAAATTAGCCACTAGGTGTAGTCATTACTTTAAACCATTGAATTTAGCAACCGGGTTTAATCATTACTTTAAACCATTGAATTTAGCCATCGGGTTTAACCATTATTTTAAATCATTGAGTTTAACCATTATTTTAAGTCACTGAGCTTAACCATTAGGTTTACTCATTACTTTTAATCATTGAATTTAACTATTAAGTTTAGCTAATAGTTTAAGTCATTGAGTTTAACCATTACTTTAAGTCACTAAGTTTAGCTATTAAGTTTAGCCATTAGTTTAAATCATTGAATTTAGCCATTATGTTGAACCATCATTTTAAATCACTAAGTTTAACTAGTAATTGTCACCTAGGTTTAGCCATTATGTTTAATGATGTGAAATGAACATGTGAAATAAAAAACTTGATAAAAGTTGAATTCCTTTGTTAGTGTAGTTCATTGGTAAGGACTTGGTATATCATTGGGAAATTTTGGGGTTCAATTCCTTATACTTACAACCTATGTGCATGTTGAGAAAGCTAGGGTAAGTAGGTTAGATTAAAGTAGTTAAGTTAAGTTCGGTAAATAGCTTAGGCGCTAATTTACCTAACTGTTTTTTTTAACCTACCTACCTACATATTAATTTTAAAAATAATAATCCAAAAAATGATTTTAATTTAGGTGTAAAATTGACCCAGTCAAATGGTCCATTACTCGCTAGTCAAATAGTTAGTCATTTTGTTAATCACTTCGCTAATCAAAATGACAAGGTCCAATTTGACTTCCTAGTCATGCTGGACATGTACAAAACAATTTGGCCAAATTGATAAGGTGGTTTTTTTTACGTTTGTCACTTTTGAGTTTTTTTAATTAGAAAACCTCCTCGAAAAAACCATGAATAGTAGTGAGATTTAGATCTTTAAAAATATTTTCAAAATGTAATGTTAAAGAATGAGTGTTAAGATATTCTACAATAATTTTTTTTGAATGGTAGGACTTTAAAGAAACAATAGCAAGTTTGTGTTGTGAATTTGTTTTTAATTGAAACATTTTGATTTGAACAATATGATCCACTTGAAAAAAATAATTCAATAATGGAAAAAATTATTATTATTATTATTTGAATGAACCTTTAATAATGCAATATATGTAAAAACTTGTTTTATCACACTAGTTGGATCAAATGTTAAATGATCAAAAGTCAACCCTTATGAACGATGTATAGTGCGTGTCACAATTAATTGAATTGGGAATTGGATTCTTGTGATAATGTGAAAAAAATTACTCCCTATTTGTATTTCCACAATTTTACATTTGATTGGTGTCCATTGCTTGTCAAGCCTTGGGAATTCTTCACAGATTTGTAAATTTTTAATTTGTGTATTATGTCCAATTCAAAGATTATGAAAATGTTTCTAGATTAAAGATTTTGAAATATTTTTTACAAAATTTCAAAAATTCCATCGACACCATTTAGAAGACCATATAATGTTTCAAAATAATTCCACTAACAATTGTTTTTAAAATAAAATTTCGAAATGTAAACCAATTATTTGAAATGGTAAATTTGATAATCTAAAATGAGATGGGCACGAGGTAGTTTGGACTATGACATTGGATGTACCATCTTTATAAAGTCCACCTTGAATTGAACATTTTTTCTTTTGGTATTTTTTTTGAGAAATTAGAATGTAGGTTTCAATTTTTCATCTCACTTTTACCAAGTTTTTCAAATAGATTTGAATACAATGCAACAATATTTGACTCATTTAGAAAAAAATTGCCACTGTGACTTCCACAAAAAATCCAATGTAGTGTGCTTTTACCCTTTCAAGTTCCTAAAGAACGTTTGTCATTTCAAAAAGAACATGATGTAATGAGAAAGTCATTTCCCAAGCATTATCCAATTACTCAACCATATGGCGTTGCTTCCAATCTGACAAGTAAATGCAATATACAAACATGGATTACTAACCATAGCACTTGTTGACCCAAGATTTGGAGTTGTATGAACATAATGTGGAGGTTGCTTCTATAATAGCTCATCATGTGGGTTAGTTATACTAAAAACAATTGCTGAAACCTTTTCTATTGCAAACTTTTATGGAATTCCTTTTTCTTACTCCAAAGTTTTAGGGGTACTGAACTTTTGTCAATCTCCATAGCTTGATTTTCCTCATCTTCTACAATGGGCTCCTTCCTTTGGTTAGTAAGATCTCCATCTTCAGCAACTATTTTTGACTACTTTTTAATGGGCTTTGGTCTTGGTTTTGAAGAAAGTGCTTTAATCCCTAATGTGTGTTTTAGTTTGTTACGTGGCTTCAGCAAAACTCCAACATCTTCATTTGTTGCTAGATTGGCATGCAATTGGAAATTGATAAACAACCATCTATAACTATCATTTTATGTTTGTTCTCTTAATCACATGGATATCCTGCAAAAGGCCATCCATCCAAATCCCATCAAATTGCAGACCCTTATTTCTTCAAGGAGAATCATGATGAATACCTTGGGAACATATGTCTTCCTCTTTCTCTTTTGTGATTCTAGAAAAGTTGATGGTTGTTTCTCCACCACTAGCATTGCTATTAAACCTATATACTTTTTTTCATCTTTCTCCCTTTCTTCCTTTTGAACATTACCATTTTCTAGCTCTAACTTCACATTCATTTGTTGGTTGTTTGTATCAGCCATTGCATCTCTATACTTTGGACTTGCTTACTTTTTTGGTATGCTCTTTGTCTCTTCCTTACTGTCTTCAAACACTATTACATCATCTAGACCCAACAGAGCCAATTTTTAGACGACACCTTGTAGGTTTTGTGTGAATGAATGACTATTGAAATAATTTCCACTTATTCAACCGCTACTTGCAGTCCAGATGGAATCAATCAAAATGACAATCAACATATATTACTCTCATGTTGAGGAAATAATCAACACACACATAGACCAACATTTTCCTAACTAAAAAGATAGGAGTAAACCTATAGCTTATAGCTGCGAGGTTGCACCTCCACCATCACACATATTTCCAAAGACAACGGCCACTCCTAAAGATGCAAGGTCCACTTCCCAGCACTCTGAGTCATTATCAATATCATGTAGGAGAGCTTTAGCAACATATGTGGAGCTGCATATTGTGCTTCTATCATCCTTGTAGCATTTGTTGGTGTCTATAAAATTGCAAAAAAAATAAAATTGTGAATTCTTTGAAAGGCTCACAAGAATGAAGTGTGAGAAACATCAAATGAACATTAACTACCTACTAGTATTTTGAGGTAATCATTGTTTTCAACAGGCCCAATATGGTCAAAATATCCTCCATCATACACCTCTAATGTACATGTACAACATTTTTAAATTGTGTTTTTAATGCATTGATAATCAAGCATTCCACAAAAGAGAAGGGGAATCTACTTACACAATCATTACAGATTCACACTTGGGATTCAAAAGCTCTTTATAACACTCATGATGGTAAGCATCATTTCCCTAAATTAAAAACTAACATGACTAGAAGAAACACCCAATTAGAATAACACCAAGTCATGATCCCTGCGCTGAAAAAGTATGTTTGAGACTAGTATCAATTCATAGTTAAACAAAAGTTTATTCTATGAATGATGAAACTACATGATGATCTACCTACCTAGAAGCAACAACCTGAAAATTTGCTTGAATGATAGTGGTAAAACAATTAGTACCTCACTTTCAGAAATTGGTTTGTTGCACCATCAGCAACAAAAGCAGTCTGGGTACCAATTTTTTCCCAAGCAACTCAGAAATTGCCCATACCCAAGAAATTGGTTACAACCAGCACAACTTGAACTAACACATTGCAAAACAAACAAAACATCCCATGTTAGCTTTTATCTGCTCAGATTGGTACAAGCCACCACCAACAACAGAAGCAGTGTGGGTGCTAGCTTTTTCCCAAACACCTTAAAAATTGCCCATATCTAGGAGCACTCATCATGGGCAAGAAGAGGGTTCAAAATCAATGGACCTTATTGCTCAACATGTTAACTAAGTTTCTACTTTTGGAAAATCTGCCAACACATGTTGCAAATCTAGAAGACATATTATAGGTCAAAAGCAAGTCAGATGCATGCATGCCTTGGCACAACTTCAGGAAGGTGTTGTGGAGGATTGTTGTTTCCAAAAGTGGGTCGGATTTCCACTTTGAATCTCTCCTACATAGCTTTGACCACCTTCTCATCATTGACATTTGAAGATGGCCTTTTTCTCATCCCTGGAGTTGCCACATGTCACAAAAAGATGTAGACATAACTAAGTCAAGATCTACCATGAAAAACATTTCACAAAATCATGGAGGTACACAATTGATGAAATCAGTTCTAAAAGAAGAAGAGATTAGAAACAATGAACTTCGTAAGGATAAGGCTGCCATCAAGAACAAACCAGCCAAGAATCACACAATGCACACACTTGTGTAAGTGGAGTAGAATCTGAACAGTACAGCACTTATGACGCTCGTTGCGCACCCAAACGCCATGGATGGTTGCATGTGTGTCCATTGCCCCCACACCCAAGTTCCCATAGGGCTCAAATTCATTAGATCATGTCTTCCAATCTTGTGAGAACCAATAATTGCCCACAAAACCTTGAACCAAAAGAGTTTGAATCTACTTATCTCCTTGGAGCAAATGTTGAATCTCCTTCAATGCAAGCATATCTTCTATCAATTGCATAGCGCATGTGTAGATGCATACCTTACAGCTAGTTCTATCATAGACGATTCCCCATACTACACAACTATAACGTTGTGCTATGGGAGACAACAATGCCTACCAAAAGATCACATGGCAAAGAACATAATTTACAAATTCATAACCAATTTGGGTGAGTAGATGGTTTATACATAGATAAGGGCTGTTTTTACTACCTACCTACTAATAACCTGCTTGTGGGTTGTTAGTGGGTTGGGTAGAAAAGAAAGTAACTGAGCTAATCACCATGGTTAGCTAGAGAACTAAAACCCAACAGAAAACTGTTTTCTGACCACTTACCATTCGTCCTTCATGGTGCACTGGTGGGTGCTGGTTCACTGTGGCCCCTATTAGGTGCAGGTGAAGAAAGGAGGACAACATTTGCCAAGGTGCTATGGAGAACATGTTGGGGTACACATTGGGAATTTGGGGAACCCATTGGGAACTCAGATGGAATTTAGTGGGAACCAGGGAAAAATGAAAAATAACTGGGAACCTAAGTAGCGCAAAAATAACAATACTTCATGTTCCATACCGCAAATGCTGCTGGCTCAGCATGTGCCCAGGCCGCAAAGCCGCTAGGCGGCAAGGCCGCAGACCCGCATGCCCAAAACAGGGGAGAACGAAGATCCTGGGAAGACCGCATTGAGAGCACTGGGGTGCGTCGAGGAGCTCTTCACGTTGTTTCTGGCTGCTTGTCTCTCTGCCCGCTTACGCGCTTCCTGCTGTGTCGTGCTCGTCATACCCGCTCTCTTCTCTCCCAAATCCATAGCTCTCTGTTCTTCTGTTCTGTTCGTCTTCAGAATACGACGGCGCTGCATCCAACTCTCTGAAGAAATCCCGTGGTGCGGTGAAGAGACGTGAAATGGCGACAGAGAAAAATCTCTACACTCTGGCTGATGTCGCTGTCCACAATAATGCCAACGATTGCTGGCTTGTTATTGATGGCCAGGTGAGAGAACATCATCTCTCTTTCGGAGCTCTTTCTGCCCCCGTATTCCTTCGCCGTTCTTGTTTGTTATCTCCATCCTCGGCGTGGTTGCGATCGAGGTGTTCTCTTCTGTCTCTGGAGCATACATTTTTTCTCCTCCTCTTAAGCTGTTTGTTTTTGTTGTTATCTTCTTGTTCCCCATCTCCCTTCTGTAGGTAGAAGTGCGTCTGTTAAATGAGCATTCCCGTGTCAAGCCTCTAGAATCCTCCATAATCCTCTTGCACAGGCCGCGTCTTCTGGGTATTCTTGGAGTTTTTGCTTCTTATGTGTATTTACCGCATACTCCAGTGGCTGATTCATCGGTGGTGCTCTTCTCATGATAAGGGGAAAGAGAGTCATTGTTCCCTTGGCCTTCGTTTCAGATCTTTAGCAGCGTAAATGCCTTTGGGGACTGAGTCTTCCTATTGCTTTCAGAATGGGAAAGAAAGTCAGGACAAAGTTGTTTGTAGCATGTTTGGGCGTGTTATTATATAATATGTTATCTGCACACACTGTTGGGATCTGATAAAGTCAGTGGGGAGAGTCCTGCAGCTTGTCACTGCTATTCATGATGAAGGTGATGGGCTGACAATTTTGTGAGTGACACTCATATGGTTATGCCTGCACTCATTGTCACGTTACTTTCAAAGTGTTCCCAGTAGAGCTTCCTCCACAATTGTTTCTTACTGTTGATGGTCCCTGAACAGGTGTGAGACTGGCACTGTTGTTCATACTGCTATTGTTTTTGTTTCTTGGTACTTTGTTCTCTGTTTTGTCTTTCCTTCTTTGGAATTCTCTGTGGCTGGTTGAAGAAGTGTTAACCTTGCTTTGCCATGGGAATGGAGATTTCTCAATTCTTGTGAGAGATATTTATTCATGAGTAGAATGTTTCTTTTGGGGATTCCAGGCCTATGATGTAACCAGATTTCTGGAGGAGCACCCAGGAGGAGATGAAGTACTCCTGTCAGCAACAGGTATGCTTGGCTCTATGAATCTTAAGGTAAGGGGTTTAGTAGGATGCTACTGCAGAGCTCTTTTTTTCTCTACATTCTGATATCCTTCTCCCACAGAAAGCCAGGATGATGATCATCCTGGTTGACAATAAGAGAATTGGCTTCTTCTCTGGTATGGTTCCCCAATTGACGTGTGTGTTGTCTGAGAACAGGGAAGGATGCAACTGATGACTTTGAGGACGTTGGCCACAGCAGCAGTGCAAGAGCAATGATGAAAGATTACTATGTGGGTGATGTTGATCGCACCTCATTTCCATCAAAGCCAACATACACTCCAGCCAAGCAGGCTACCTACAACCCTGACAAGAGCTCTGAGTTCCTCATCAAGATCTTGCAGTTCCTTGTGCCCCTTGCTATTCTAGGTTTGGCTGTGGCAGTGCGGTTTTTGACAAAGAATACCAATGTCTCTGATTGACATTCCATGCACTATTTTGAAGATAATGACATGGATTCTTTTGAGTATTTTCTGTTTTCCACTGAAGGCTTTCCACAGCTACAGATGTGGAACATTCTGCTAGCCCAAGTCATTGGTTACTACTTCTGGGCCATGTCTTTCAATACGAACAATACTTGGGGCTCAGTACACTAAGGCAAACACTGCTGTTATTGGAGTTGCCTTGTTTGATCCAGTACAGAGCAGCAGGGAGGTTCCAGAAAGGTTCTTGAATGTTCCATGTGGAACGAATGTGACCAGTGTTTCATTTACGTATGAGGCAGAATGCAAAGCACAGTTAAAGGGCACCAAGGGGTCTGTTGTTGAAGGGATCAGGGCACTATGGTAAGAGAGACCTGCATCGATATTTGGCCATATATGCTGACAAAAGTTGCAACTTTGCCTGGAGATTGTGTCAAAGTTTTTACTAGTGTTGTCTTGGCAGTAATGGTCCTTATCGGTGTAACAGGTAGGGTGCAGAAAGCTTCATTGAGAGTAACTAGCTACCAATAAATTAACATGCACAGATATGCATTCCTCTCTTTGTACTATGTTGGTTGGAATGATAAATTCATCATTACCATTTCCTGTTACTTCCAGTCTTGTGACAGAAACTCAGTATGTTGATAATAATGTTCAATGTTAACCAATACCCACTGCTGTTTGAAGTCATTGGTGATGTCAGGGTAGGTGCTCGATACTGCAGATCTTGCAGTTCAAGGTCCATGAACATGGAACCACTCCTCAATTTTGTTGAAGTTCCTGAACATGATTATGACAACTGGTTTTATTCCAAAATGGCTCCTCAAGTTTAGTTTTGTGGTCTGGTTTTCTCTTTTTTCTAGTATTGGGGAAAAAGAGTTTAGTTTGTCGTCCGGTTTTCCTCTTTTTCCATGCTTCTTCTTGTTGGTTGCTGTTGTTATGTATAGAGGAAAGCCCCAGGGTCGGGGCATACCTGTACATAAGGCAATGAGCTTGATTTCTTTGTTTATCTGTGAAGATGTGGACAGGGATAATCATTCTGATTTCGATTGCATGGAATACCGTTGCTCTAGTATTTTGCCTAGTTGCCATTGCTTGCTCACTAAGTCCACATTTCACTTTTCCACTTTGTTAAGTCCACTTTGCTATAGTTCTAAGTTGCCAAGTTGTCTAGTCCACACTCAACTTTTCCACTTTGTCAAGCCAACTCGGCCAACATGCTAAGTTTCCAGTGCTACATTGCCCAACTTGCTGAGTAGACTTCAATTTGCAAGCTGCCTGAATGCTTTTCAAACTGCTCAAAAATAAATAATTTCCAAGGCTACCCAATGCCTAAATTCATTTGTTCGTCAAGCTCAAACTATTTTTTTGTTTTTTTTCTCTTAATAAATGTGTGGAGGCAGGGTGTGGAGCTTCAATTAGTCACCTACACACCTACTTAGTGTACCTACATACCTACATGAGCTACCTACCCACTAAGGCTACCTACTTGGTGTACTTACTTATTCATCAGCTACTTACATGCTTATACAAGCTACCTACCCACTTACCTAGGTTACTTACTTAACTACCCATTGTATGATACCATTATGGATTTACCTACTCATTTATCTATCTACCTAGGCCCACATACTTAGGTTACTAGTTACCCCCATCCATCCATGCAAAGTTGAATTGATATTTGAAGGTTACCTAATGAAGGATTCAAACATTATCTAGGTAGGTAGGTAAATAGGTGGGCAAGTAGGTTAGTAGGTACCCTACTTGTAATAACCTACTTGTAGACAAGTAATCTAGGTGGGTAAATATTGTAGGCAACTAGGTGGGTAGGTAGCTTATGTAGGTAAATAGGCAACACTAAGTAGGTGGATAGGTGGTTTTAATTGAAGCACCTCACCTTACCTCCCCCTAAGGTCCCACTCCTTGAAGAAATTAAACCCAAAAAAATGTTTGGACAAGAAAGGATTGAATTTTGGGCATTGGGTAACCTTGGAAATTGTTTTGTTTTGGGCAATTTGAATAGCATTTAGGTAGCTTGCAAAATTGAAATCATGTTAGCAAGTTGGCAATGTAGCAATAGCAATTTAACATTTGGCAACTTGAGAACTGAGTATTTTGACAGAGTGGAAACGTCAAATGTTTCTTCTTTTTTGTTTAGAGGTTTTGCATGTTTTGTAAAAAGACTTTTTTAGACTTTTCTTTTGCATGTTTTGTTGTTTCACACCAATTTTAAACCTATCACCTCTCAATAAATATTGAGGATTCCTACCACCTACAATTGGCATAGATTTATGCTTTGAATAACTACAATGTCATTTTTTATTTAACCTAAAAGTAAGGCTCAAACTAATCAAACCTAATTAGGCACATATGCGCATGACTAAACACTACTAGCCAAGAAATGCACCAAATAAAACTCGGTGGGGGTAATTAACACCTTCCATTCCAGGTCTTTCAAGATGAATACCCAACAACAGGAATGGATGATGATTGTGAAAAAATCAAAAGTTGTTTTAGTTGATATTTCTACCACTTTTGCAAAGGGAAATAGTAGCCAAAATATTTGATCATCTCACAAGTATATTCATTATTTTCCCCCATTGGACATGAAATGATGAAGAAAAAGAAGTGGTTAGTGTGTGTTTTAAAAAAAGGTTTATTCTATTTACTATCATGGTTGTCAAGTTTTTTCAGAAAGTTTGTTGAGGGATATTGACATGAATCAACTAAATAAAGACATCAATTACAAGTCAACTATTCTCATCTCATGATTATTTCGCATGGAGTAACCATGTGGGTATTTTTTATGCGTTGGTTCAAGTGGACAATAAAGCAATTTGAACTATTCAATATCTCATAGAATTATGAGGTTTGTGTGATCTAGGGAAGGTGGGGAGTACAACATATTAGTTCACCATGTCTATGAAAAGTTGGTGCAATGGGGTCTTTTTTTTAATATGGTCACCAACTAGGAGTGGCACAAATCAACCTTTGAAGGTCAATGGGATGATCCATGGCTTTGGAATATGACTTCATTTTTTGATCATTTCAAAAAAAACAAAAATGATGACAAATGTTTTAAGAATAAAAGATTCATCGTTCATATTCAAGTCAATGGTAATAACCATGTTTGCCATGACTTTTCTACAATGTGTGAAAACATGCAAACTCCATTTGACTTCATGGATGCCTACATCCACCTTAAGGTGCTTGTTGCAACCCTAGCCTTGGGTTTGGGACCAAGGCAAGGACTTGCAAAGGTGTGGGCCGAAAAAGAAAGCCCAGGAATCACATTTCATGGTCTCGCGAGTGTAGAAGAGTGTGAAGAACCTACACATTCCCAAGTGGGTTCCCACTTTGGGAATTGGAATCCCAATGGATTCTTGAATCTTTAGAGAGGTATTTTAGGGGTTAAAATTCATTGGATTAAAAAGTTCTTTATACCATTGAAAAGTTCTTGAAACATATATGTTTAAAATGAGATCACATGATCCATTTGAATACTTAAAACACAAGTTGTGACCAACAGAAGGGTCAGGAGTCAAAGTGCCAATTTGACTCTTAACCATTAAAAGTCGAAAATCGCCCTGAAATACGTGCGTTTAGGTGACATGCCACATATCATTAAAAATCTTTCAACGAAATCTACAACTTTTTTTTTGACTTCACCTCAATCAGAGGTTTAAACCTCGTGTCAATTAGATGTATGAATAAGAAATTATGGCCCTCCAAAGTGTCAAAAATCCTAATTTTGAGAATTTCGAAAATCCCAACTTGGGAGTCCCGGGACAAAATGACATTTGGATGTAGCCCCCATGGTTAAACACATAGCATACTATAAAAGGGAAAGTGGTGGTTTCCCCCAAGTTCGGGTCGTGGTGAGTTTTATGAATCCGTGTATGTTCATAGTTTGTCCATGCACCAAAAGTGTTCCAACCATGCACTAATCAACTTGTTATTTAAGTTGTGCAAGTCCGTGTGAATAATTGACTCACTTTGTCAATCATCCTAGTCCCCATCCCAAAGTTTCATTATGGGGGGGTGTGTCAACGCTTCATTATTAAAATTAATGATGAAAAAGTCAACGTGCATGCCCATTTACTTAATTTTATTTGTTTACTTTAAAGTTCTTGACCATGAATGGCACAAATGAAGAGAACAACCAGGCCATGTTAGTCTTCAATGGTAGAAAATTATGTTGGTGGGTAATTGGTCCTCATTTTTTTTATGATAGAATGGTAAACCCAAAGATCAAAATTGATGTAAAGACATATCTTCCACTAAATCCATGACCTTGCTAAAAAATAGTAGATCAAACAATTTGCCTTGAACAAATAATTGCAACTTTACATATTAGACATTTAAAAAATAGGATATTATTCTTATTTCCTCCTAGGAACATCATGTTGAACTAGATATGGCTTGTCTTATAAAAATCATGAATGTTGAATGGATTCAAGTAACACACCTTTACCTTTTTTTTTATGAAGATTCATGATTCATATCATTAGGTATGCTCTAAAATGTTTTGGAATATGGCATTTTCAATGTATTTAGTAGTTGAATTTAGAGTATGTTTTAAGAATGTCATACCTAGAAACATATAGACCTTAAAATCATGCAAAAACATATACACCACAAAAAAATTCAAAATCGTCAAATGTCATGTGAGCATTGTTGTTTCAATATGTAATGTTCTTTCATGAACTCCATGTGCATGTGGTGTGTGTTGAAAAAAAAATCCATGTCAAATCAACTAAAGTTACAACTTGAAAAAAGTTGTCAAATGTTCTTCATTGAACCACATGCACATTATATGTGAAAAGGAAACTAACCACATCAAAATTAATTATGTTGTAGCTTGAAAAAAATTATGAATTAGAAAAGTTGTGATATTACATTCCAAATTTCACAAGCGTTCAAACAACCCACACCTTTAAAAAAACTTATATTCTAGTGTGTTTTCATTATGAAAAATCATGTTAATGGAAACCTCATTGCCTTGCAACTATGTGTTTGGTGCAACTAATATACAATTATGATGCATCTTTTCCATGAAAATATGAGGCATTTTAAAATAAAATTGTCAAGTTGTTAGCATCATATTCATAGTTTTCCATTTCAAATACATTGCTTCTTCCTTCTTATATGTGAAAAGCTACAAGAAAAATGCATGTTATTTTTCATTTCAAATTATAAGCTTATTATTATATGTGACAAATTACAAATCTAATATTTGATATGTTGTGTTGTAATTTGTGATTTGCATTCCATTGTTATTTTTTTCTATTTTGGAACATGAAGGAGAGAAATCAAACTCTTTGGGTTTTACACATATTGTCATTGACATTCATTCAATTTGATTGAAAATTGTGGTTTTGAGAGATCTTGTTGAATAACTAGCAAGGACACAAAATTTGTCTATCAATGCTTTATGGCGTGATCAAGGTCTTGAGTGTGGCAATGCATGATATAGTGCAACAATGTGTGTCTTGACCATTTTAGGTGGAAGAAATGAAAATAAATATGCGTAGGAAATATCTATTTTCTTAGAGCTTGATTTTGTAAGAATAATGTTTACTTTGCAATGGAAATACATTAACAAACATGGAAACTCCAATTGAGTTTGATGATTTCATTTTGTGTTATATAACGTGAATGTTCTCTATTGGGTGGTGTTAACTTGGTGAGCTTTAAGAGATGTACAATATAATTGTAAAGGCTTTGAGTCAATATACCCCATACCTTCATATGGTAACCCACAACTGTGATAAAATTTTAAGCAATTTGCAACTATTTTAGAAACTAGAAGGGAGTGGGGGAGGGAGGGAATAAAAACATTGAAGAAAAACAAAATCTCCTTCCCACAAACTTAGATGGAAGGAAAACATTGGAAAAAAAATTCCTGCCACAAAATGTGAAGGGAATTTTGTTATATAAAACCTTCGCTATCTAACCTAAAAAAATTAAGCCAAGACTATACAAGGTAGATGAGCATTTTAAACTTGGGCTTGGTATTTATTAGTAAAATTTGATAACCCACCCAACACTAGTGTCAAAAGATTAGTTAATTAACACTTGAAAAATTAAACTAACATATTTGAACTTTCCATAAATCATTGTATGTTTGAACTTTGTTGGCCTGCACTTGCCATTTCATCTTAGGTTTTGGGTTGTTTCTAAAGCCACCCAAATAGGGGATTAATGTCAAAACTCAAAATGAAAGTTCATCATGCACATTATATATCCTAGTGTTAAGCATCATTGAACTTGATTTGTGTGTGGCAAGGTATTTGAATGTTGCAAACCATTAGAGGAGTTGCAATTTTTGAAATATGGTGACAAAAGAGTGCTTGGAAGAGGGGACAATTGCTTGTTCGCTAGAGTAATAACATGAGGACACGATGGCATTGGTAGGAACAACAACTTGGTCATCTTCAACTAAGCATTAAGAAAAAATTAAAAAAAGAATGAAAAAGGTTTGCAACTTGCCCACTCGCTTGCTCGTTCACTTGCAACAACGGGCTTACTCATTGGAGTAGTAGTGCAATGTCATATTGGCACTGGTAGGCACATCAACAACAACTTAGTTGTTTGCAACAAAGCATTGAGAAAAAAAAAAAACAAGTTGTGAAAAAGGGCGCAAGAGTAGCTACTAGATTTTTTGATGTTCAATTCTTTTTCAAAAGATTGAAATGGGAGGTTCTTAACCAAAAAAAATCAAAGAACCAACCAACACTTAGTTCTTACATCTATGCCTTAAAGAGTGGGAGGAATTGTACACCCGCAAGTAAACCCTAAACCCTAGTTACGTGTGTCTTTTTTCTTGGTAAAATTTGTAGCCAAAGTAGCCATCAACCATAGGAAGATTAAGAAAAAATTGGCTATATAAACAAAATTATGAAAGGAAAATAATTTAGACAACCTTGTGTATTTTTGGCTACCTATTTGAAACTAAACACAAAAATATGGTGACTATTCTTTTCTTTTTTTTTCGACTTTTGTCAATTGAAAGTCCAAAAAATCATTTCACCTTCAAAAATTTAAATTTTGAAAAAAATTCATGACTCAAAAAAAATGCTTCCTATGTATAGGTGTAAGATCCCTCCCACACTCTGAAGGCACAGGTATAAGGGCTTTACTGGGATAAAGGCCACCACGCAAGGCACTTAGGTGTAGGTTCCATCCCACTCTTAAGGCCCTAGGCATAAGAACCCCTCCTCTTTTCTAAGAGGGAGGATATTCACCGGTTTAAGGTGCCTTCCAAATACACAAGGACATTTCTCCGAGTGATTTCTACATTTGTGTTCTTGTGCTTCTTCTGCGATCAAAATCCTAAGTCCTGATCTCTGTCTCGATGTTGGAAGAGATTTGATTCTTTGTTGCGGAATTTGAAGGGCTAGCTTGAGCCAAAGGTGAAGATCAACATGTCCTCCGCCGCGAGAGTGGTAATGGGTCGTGCCAAACGAGGACTTTATGCTGGCAGACACATCCAGTTCGGGAACCAAGTCAGTGAAGACGGTGGTAACAAGTGAGTTCGTTCTTCTTCAACCTTCCTTCTTTACACCCCCCCGACCTAAATCATTCATGGTTTTTCATACCTTCCTTTTTTCTTGAATCTCAAGCGGTTTCTCGTAGCGCATATCATATCTGAATTCGTGTTCTGGTCTTCCTTCTTCCTCTTGCTTGCTTACTCCTGTGTGACAGATCAAGTATTCATGTTTTTCTCGACCTAGCGTTAGGGTTTAGACCCCTGACCCTTCTGGGCGGGCCTGATCTTGCCCCCATTCCCTTTGAAGAAGTTTTGGAAATAGGTTGAAGAGGGCACTTCATATCTGAATTCATGTTCTGGTTCCTTCTCCTTGATTACTTCTGTGTGATAGATCAAGTATTCATGTTTTTCTCGACTTAGGGTTAGGGTTTAGGCTTGAGTGGGTCTGCCCTCCTGGGCTCGCCTGATCTTGCCCCTGCGCCCCCTACCTTTGAAGAAATTTTGGAAATAGGTTGAAGAGACTCTTCTGCTAAGCATATCTAGGTGGGTCATGACAGAACAAGGAGAACATGGAAGCCCAATGTGCAAACCAAGCGGATATTCAGTTTTGGGCTAGACCGGCATATCCGCATGAATATCACCATGCATGCACTTCGATGTATTGATAAGGCAGGGGGTTTTGATGAGTATGTTCTTACAACTCCTGACCACAAGCTTGACAATGATCAAGTCCGTGAATGGAGGTCAATCATTGGAACCATCTATGCTAAGCTTTACAACGTGCAAGTTTCTACTTTGACAGTTAAACCTGGTTGTGAGGGTCAAGTTCCTCGTCACCTTCAAGCACGACTAAAAGGGGTCAGGTTAGAAGATTTGGAACCCCCAAAGTTGTAAGCAGTCGCCTTGAGGGAGCCAGAATCACTGCAGTCACTGGGTTTCAGCAATTTTTTTCCTGAAAACTCATCGATTTTTTGCAGCCTTGAACTCCTATTCCATCATATGGAAACAAGGAAGATGACATATGTACACCACTGGATGTCACCACTGTGTGGGCTCTGATGTCAAGGGCTCCCAAGTTTCCATTGTATCACAAATGCTCATCTGGCTGTGTGCACAACAGCAAAGATAAGTTTCATGTTTCCTAATTGACTTCCTCAGTGCTGCATTTTTACAAACAGATGTGCTCTAAATGTAGTGTGCGCTTTGAGTTGGAGTTAACCTGCCTTGGTTCTTTGTTCTAAAATGTCTGGTGCTTTTTTGCAATGGCAATATCTTGGTTTTTAGTTCTCCCTCCACTCTTATTGTCGTATCCTAGGATTATCTCAGACTACAACACACCCACTTCCTCAGGACAATTACCTCCATCATTGTGTTATTGTAGAGATTTCTGTGAATATATTTTCCAGTGGCTTTAGCAGATGTGCTGCTTCCTTGCAGTCACCAATGGTGTGCTTCATAGATATGTCCTTGTTGTAGGAGGCCTCAACCACAACCCTCTATGTATGTCTCTCTATGCTGTAGGTTTAGATGCTTGCTTGTGCACAGGGAAAAGCTAAATTGAAATGAAGCTTTACCCTCACAGAAATACTTATTGATTTTTTCAATTAGCTAATATGTCTCTTGAGTGGCAGCCAACATCATGACTTGAGTCTTTTCCATTGCTCTTGAAAATGTGGCAGACACTGGGGACACAGGTTATGATTTTTTGCAAATTATTATTATACTATCGGTCTTCATTTGTTTTTCCTGTGCTGTGTATCATTCTATGTTGTTTCTTCCTATTGTGTGTGCACCTAACAAAAAAGCACAGGAAGACTGAGGCATTAACACAAAAGCTGACATTTTTCACATAGGAAGACTCAGCCATGATACTGGCCAGTATTATGGCTGAGTCATCCTGTTGCTTCTAGGCTTCTGATGACAGAAATTCAGTACGCAGGTTAGTGGTTATACTGGCCTATGTTTCAGCCCCCACTGTGGGGAACTTATGAAGTCAGTGGGGCAAGTTCCAGTTATCGATAAAATCATAATCGGTCCATGGGTTCTGGTTAGTTCAAACATCTAGAAGAACCTTGGGTTTCATGAGAGAGCTGACATTTTTATGGGTGCTGGTTCGACGTTTCAAATATTGTTTTGAGAACCCATTGTTGTATATCAGAACAGAACATTTTGAATTTTTAAGAATCATGGTTATGAACCTTCAGATCCTCCCTGATGTCCGGAAGAGGGTTGTTACTGTTTTTAATACCCGCCTGGCACCCTTAGTTAGTTTCACTTTGTTAACTTAAAATACCAGAATCCATAAACTGCTGGTTCCAGTTATTTCAACAAGCTCAAAGAACTGTTGGTTCTCATGAAAGAACCAGCAGTTTTATTGACAGTTATTTTTCTTTTTCAAAAAAATTGAGAACCATGCTTATATATATGGACAGGGCAATTTGATTTTTTAAGAACCTTGAGAACCACCCCAATATGAAGGAGTCTTGGTACAGTTTCCAATTCCCACCAAACATCATTAGAGTTAATTAGTTACCTTCAAATGTTTAATTTTGGAGTTTTTTCTCTGCAATCAATCTCACTTACAAGCAATTTGTTTGCTGCTGTCAATTTTTTTAGTTTATCTAGAGATTTCACATTGCTAGAATATGAGAACTAATTTGTACACCAACATCGACCCCTCCCTCTCACTCTCTATCACATACCCATTGTGTTCCTCATGAAATTTATTTGAGTAACCTATCAATTGAGTTCTGAAGTAGAAGTTTCTTCATGAGGCGGTACTTTCTGGTCAACTGTAAGTGCTCACTAGGAGGTGAGAGATCTAAACATGGTTGCTTAGTCTCACATCTACTACTCCTACTACCCTGCTCTAGCAATACTCTGTCTTCATCAATTGTGGTGGGAAACGACCCTAACATCTGAAGGCACCGTAAGCTCACTGATAATTTTGCAATGAGCAAAGGTCTAGCTGCTTTCTCTTTGGCCAGAGTAACTTCAACAAAAATGTCCCAACAGAGATTCTTCCCTTCAACTAG